>ERZ1026884.975-NODE-975-length-16878-cov-6.015871_pt1 | contig 16878 bp, 16 predicted proteins | sample MGYA00380172_ERZ1026884 | MGnify/ENA primary metagenome ERZ1026884 (study PRJEB33269, sample SAMEA4719808) | human gut metagenome | biome: human-associated habitat; feature: organic feature; material: feces | place: Cameroon | collected 2013-10 ... | reverse complement strand
AAGACAGAGGCCTCTCACGCCTTTAACATCGGTTCGAATCCGGTACGGGTCACCAAGTTCAAACTCCGCCTTCGGCGGGATGATTTAGCTCCATCTTTATGATGGAGCTACTTTTTTCGATAGGAGGCCCCCATGGCAAAGCAATCCATCCGTCTCTCCGACCATTTCACGTATGGCAAGCTGCTGCGCTTCACGCTTCCCTCCATCTGCATGATGGTCTTCACCTCCATCTACGGCGTGGTGGATGGTCTGTTCGTCTCCAATTTCGTGGGTAAAACGCCCTTTGCCGCCGTAAACCTGGTCATGCCCTTCGTGATGATCCTGGGCGGCATGGGCTTCATGATCGGCACCGGCGGCACCGCCCTGGTGTCCAAGCTGCTGGGCGAGGGCAAGCAGGAGGAGGCCCACCGCACCTTCTCCATGCTGGTACTGTTCACACTGCTGTTGGGCGCAGTACTGTCCGCCGTGGGCATCCTCACCATGCCCGCCGTGTCCCGACTGCTGGGTGCGTCCGAGACTATGATGGCCGACTGCATTCTCTATGGCCGCATCGTCACCGGCTTCACCTTCGCCTTCATGCTGCAAAATGTGTTCCAGAGCTTCTTCATCGCCGCCGAAAAGCCCCGCCTGGGCCTTTTCGTCACCGTGGCCGCCGGCGTCACCAACATGGTCCTGGACGCGCTCTTCATCGCCGTTTTTAACTGGGGTGTGGCCGGCGCGGCCATCGCCACCGGCCTGAGCCAGTGTGTGGGCGGCGTACTGCCCCTGATCTACTTTCTGCGTCCCAACACCAGCCTGCTGCGCCTGCGGCCCGCCGCCCTGCGTCTGCGCCCCATTCTCCAATCCTGCGGCAACGGCTCCTCCGAGCTGATGAGCAACATCTCCTCCTCTCTGGTAGGTATGCTCTACAACTTCCAACTCATGCGCCTGATCGGCGAGGACGGCGTCTCCGCCTACGGCGTTCTGATGTACGTCCAGTTCATCTTCGTAGCCATCTTCATCGGCTACTCCATCGGCAGCGCGCCGGTGGTCAGCTTCCACTACGGCGCGCAGCACCACAGTGAGCTGAAAAACCTCCTGCGGAAAAGCGCCCTGCTGATGGCCATCGGTGGCGTGACCCTGACGGTCCTGGCCCGTGTGCTGGCCGCCCCCTTGTCCCGGCTGTTTGTGGGCTACGATGCCAGCCTCTACGCTCTGACCACCCATGCCTTCCGGCTGTTCTGCTGGTCGTTCCTACTGGCAGGCTTCAACATCTTTGCCTCCGGCTTCTTCACCGCCCTGAACAACGGTGCCGTCTCCGCCGCCATCTCCTTCCTGCGGACGCTGGTGTTCCAAGCCGGCTCCGTCGTCATCCTGCCCATACTTCTGGGCGTGGACGGTATCTGGTGGGCCATCACCGCCGCCGAGATCTTTGCCTTTATCATCTCCGGCGTCTTTCTGGTGCTCAAGCGGAATACGTACCACTATATGTGAGCGTTTTCCCCTTGCAATCGCATAAACATAGTGCTATACTATGTTTACTAACACAAGGGAGGTCTTCCCATGCTCGTATCTACCAAAGGCCGTTACGCCCTCCGGGTCATGCTGGAGCTGGCTCAGGACGACAGCGCCGCCTATCTCCCCCTGCCCGCCATTGCCGAACGGCAGGGCATCTCTGAAAAATATCTGGAGAGCATCATTTCCGTGCTGTCCAAGGCCGGCCTGGTGGACGGCCTTCGTGGCAAGGGCGGCGGCTACCGCCTGAACCGCCCCGCCGCTGACTACTCTGTGGGCCAGATCCTCCGCCTCACCGAGGGCTCTCTGGCCCCCGTCACCTGCCTGGAGGGTGACGAAAACACCTGCCCCCGGGCCGGTCACTGCACCACGCTCCCCATGTGGGAAAAGCTGGACACCATCATCAACGACTATCTGGACAGTGTCTCCCTGGCCGATCTGCTGACGCAGACCGACGGCAACGCCCTCTGAAAGCATACCAAAAAACCTCCCGGGCCACACGGTCCGGGAGGTTTTTGTTTTTCAGGTCCGACTCAGCCCTTGTGCTCCGTCTTGGCCGTATCCGTCTTGCTGGCAGCGTCGGTCTTATTGGCGGCAGCATCCTCCACCGCGGAGACATTCGCGGCAGCGGCCGCGGCGTCTGCCGCTGCCTTGTCCTGGATGCGGTCCGCCGGGATACCGGCAGCCTCGGCCTCACCGCGGGTCATGGTGATGGGCGCGGCGGAGTCCTCCACCAGCTTTGCCATCAGCAGATAGCGGTGATGATCGTCGCCGTTCTTGCACACGGACAGCACCACCACCTTGTCGCCCGCCTGGGGCAGGTTGGTCTTGTCCACGTTCACGCAGCCCTCGGCACTGTAAAAGGCGTTCTGGTTGGTGTCGCTCTTGTACTTAGGATCGCTGGCCGCCTTGCCCAGCGCCTCAAAGAATGCGTTAAACACCTTCTCGTCCTTGAAGTCGTGGTAGTACAGGATGTGGCTGGTATCATAGGGGATGCATGCGAAGAACTTATAGGTCAGCTGACGGCCCGGCTGATAGATGTACATCACGGCGTTGTCGTCGAACTTCAGCGTCTCGCCGTAGCTCTGCAAACCGCCGAACATGGTCCGGTTGGCCATGTTGTGGCCGTAGATCACCGTCATGGGGTCGCTGAGGTCAGACTTGTTGTAGTACGCCTGGATGTACAGCGAGCCGGCCTTGTTGGTCTTGCCGTCCAAATCGCGCTGCAGGTAGTAATCGTCGTCATACCCGGTGCTGCTCTTAGTGGACTTGGGACTCTGCGCCAGATAGTGGCCCTTGCTGATGGCGCACTGGGTGGCGTTGGGGATCTGGATGAACCCGAACACGTCCGGGTACTTCTTCTCATCGAAGCTGACGCCGTCCGGCAGCTGGATGGGCTCCGGCTCCACGATGACCTCATCCTTGGGGTCCGGTTCCGGTTCCTTCTGCTCGCCGCAGCCCACCAGCACGGCAGAGCCCAGTGTCAGCAGCGCCATCACAAGCGCCATTCGGCGTAAAAAGTGCTTCTTCATCTTCTCCATTGCTGCTCCTTCCCGCGGCTCCTCTCTTCCTCTCGAGCCGCTGCGGCGTGTCCGCCGCATCGCAATATACTTTGATATGATACCATACAGTGCCCCTGATTGCAAGCACTTTTCCCCTATCCGACCATTATGCCAGCGTCATGCCGTACTGGCCCAGCAGCTTCTCGAACCGCTGCCGCTGCGCCGGTGTCATGCGGGCCGTATACTGCGCCGCCAGTGCCTGGGCCAGATCGCCGTTGCCCCGCTTCAGATAGTTCCCCACGGCCCGCTGCAGGCTCTCCGCCGCCGTAGAGCTCAGGCTCTCGCCCCTGCTGCCGGTATCTCCACTATCTGTAAGACGGACGCCGGAGGCGGAAAGTTTCCTCTCCTGCTCCGCTTTGTCGGAAAAATGTGCCAGCAGCGTCTGATACAGCTTCTGATCCTGACTGCCCGCGTCCTCATACGCCGCCTGAGCCGCCTCCAGCTGCTTCTGCCAGTCACCACGCGCCTCCTGCCAGCGGTCATAGTCCGCCTTCTCCTGCGCGTCCAGCATACTGTACTGGTTCTGCAAAGCCTTGCCCTCCTGCTGATACTCCGCCAGCGCTGCCTGCCGCAGCTCCGGCACCAGCGCTGCCAGCTCCTGCAAATAGCCGTTGTACGCCTGCTGCCCCGCGCTCTGGGCGTAACTGGAGGCATACCCGCCGATCAGGGCCGCCGCCTTGCCCAGCGTGTCCTCCATGGCCGCCGCGCCGCGGGCGGCATACAGTCTGGCGTACCGCTGGTACGACTCGTCCTCCTCCGGATCGTAGTCGAAGGCCTCCCGCCCCGCGATCTGGTCATACAGCGCCTGCAAACGCTCCTCGAACCGGGACCGGTACGCCTCCGGCTCCAACGCCGCCACGCTGTCCCGGTAGGCCTGCGCCGCCGTCACCTCGTCCGACGGTGTATAGCCCCTCTCCAGCTCCTGCAGACGCCGCGCCGTGCCCGCCGTGACCTCCGCCCTGGGTGTCGCCGCCTCTGCTGCCGCGGCGGCCTGTGCCGCCTGCTCCGCCGCCGTAGGCGCGGACAGCAGGCTCCCCCACGTCTCGTCGCCGGCAATGCCGTCCACCATCGTCAGCCCGTTCTTCTTCTGATAGTCCCGTACCGCGGCTCTCGTCTTCTTGCCGAAGATACCATCCTGGTCCAGACTATACCCCCGCTTGTTCAATTCATTCTGCAGCTGCCGCACCGCGCTGCCCTGTGAACCGTACGCCACCATCGTATACGTCGATGCCATACCTCTCTCCTCCTCGTCATGTCGTGCGCCGCCAGCCATAAACGCCGGCGATGCCTGTCTCCACACTCTCCCATACCGCGCCTGCCGGTGTCTCCGGCGCCGCAGGGCTGTCTGTCAGGCGCACGCTGCCCACCGGGAACAGCATCGCCTCCACTGTCTGTCCGTTCACCGTCAGCGCACCGGATACCGCCACATCCCCGTAAAACACCGCCGGCCACACGCACTCCAGCGCCTCCTGTTCCGCGTATTTGCCGAAGGCCGCGCCCATTCCGCCGGCGCGCAGATGCAGCGTCACCCGGCTGGTGGCCGCCGTATACCGCACCACCCGCACGTTCCCCACCGTGTCCTCCGCGCTCAGCTCCACCTCATAGGAGGTCCCGCCGTCCAGCCCGCCGCCCAGCAGCTGCTCTGCCCCCGGCAGCAATGTCACATAGCCGTTCCACGCGCCGCCCATAGGCCGGAAGCGCGCCCGCAGGACCACCGTATTGTGCCCCTGCACATCGGCGCACTGTGCCGCGCACTTCACCTTCAGATACGCCCCGTCATCCTTCTCTGTGCCGTCCGCGGCGCACCGCGCCGCCATAGACGCCGTGATGGCCGGCGGATAGTACGCCGCCACCGTCACCGCCTCGCCTGTCGCCGTCGCCGACCGTCCCCGGCTGTCCGTCACCGTGACCGTGGGCCGCAGCGTCCCGCTGATGCCGATGACCGCCGTCGTCCCGGTCGTGCCGGTCAGCTCCTGCCCCGCAAAGCGGAATTGCACCGATCGCACGGACGCGCCGCCCTGTGCCGCCGCCGTCGCCGCGTACCGTATCCGGCTGACGCCCTGCACACACAGCCCCCAGCTCTCCGCTGCCGTACCGTCGTTTACCACCTCCGTGGTCAGCGCCGCCGTGGGCCGCATGGTCTCCGGCACATAGGCCGTGAACGCCGCGCTCAGCCTCCCCACCGGCGTACCGCCGCTGTACACCTTCACCGTCACCGTCCCGGTGCCGTGCGTCGTCTCCGGCAGCTCCCCGGCCAGCGACTCCGGCACCGTCCACTGATACACCACGCGCCCCGCGCTGCTGCTCACCGTCCGCAGCGCGCCGCTGCTCAGCGTTCCGGAGGCCGCCCCCAGCACATAGCTGAACGTAAAGCTGTACCCATACCCGGGCCGCGTCAGCGTCCCCGTCTGTCCGATCACCGCGTCCCCCGCCGTCAGCGAGAAATCTCCAATGTCCTCCACGCGCTCCACCGGCAGCGCATAGCCGTAGCTGTCGTCTCTGGCAGACCCGGAGCCGCTGTACAGCCGTATCCCCAGCGGCGCGGTGCCCACCGCCCCCGCCGCTGTTACCCAGCCGCTGTCGTACTCGATCGCGCTGCTCCACCGGCTGGGCGATGCCGCCTTCAGCGTATGCCCGCTGCACACACTTCCGCCGTCCACCGTCACCGACAAGTAGATGGGATATCCAAAATACGATGCCCCTGTCAGCGGCGCCACCGTCACATAGATCCTGTACTGCATCGCGCTGCCGCTGCGCCGGCTGTCATAGCCGAAGCTGACGCCGATCTTCGGCACGCCGCCCCACTGGATGCTGTCCAACGCCGTATAGCTCACACACTCACCCTCCGATCCACCGGAAGGCCAGTCCACCCTCCGCCGCCTCCATGCTCCACTGCCCTACATCGATACCGCCCAGCACCGTAATGTTCGTGATGTACAGCCGGTTGTTGGACACATAGGCCACCTCCGTGGCGTCCTGCCAGAAGGACAGCCGCGTGGCGGTGAACACCGCGCGAAAGTTGTTCTGCTCCACCACCTTCTCGCCGTCCACCTCTCTGCACGTCAGGTCCTGCCCCACAGCCACGCCGTACACCGGCGCGGCCCCGTCGTAGTACACGATACCCGTGCGGATATACCCCTCCGTGTCCAGCTTATAGTGCGCAAAGGCCGCGTCCACCTTCTCCACGTTGGCCTGCAGGTCGGAGAAAAAGCTGTAATACTGCGTCACCGCCTCCGGTGCCGCCTCCAGCTGGGCGCTGAGCTTCGCCACATAGCTGCCGAAGTCCGAGCTGGCCACATATTCCTCCTCCAGCTTCGCCGTCAATGCCGCCGTGGTCTTCTGTACCTGGTCCGCCGTCTTCAGGATCATGCTCCGCAGCGTCTCATACTGCCCGTCCGCCGTCTCCGATGCCGCCGTGCCCAAGCGCCCGTTGGCCTGCCGCCGGGCGGAGGCCTCTCCGGCCCCGCCGCCCAGCGCCTCCAGCTGTCCCAGCGCCAGGTTGAGCTGCTGGGCCATCTGCACCAGATACGCATACTGCTGCGTCACCTGCTCCTGCACCGATCCCGCCGGTGCCATCGGCAGGGCAAGCACGCTCATGGCCCGTCACTTCCCTTCTCATATACCGCTGCCGCGCTGTACACCCTGCACGGCCCATCCCCGGCCAGCTTCAGCCGCAGATGCCCGCACCGCCGGGGCCGCACCTGCAGCACCGCGCCGCGGGTCTGCCCCGCCTCGCCGGAGACACCGCCCACCTGTTCCCAGACGTTGTCCCCGTCATAGCAGACATACGCCTTCACTGTGCTCCCGGCCGCCGTCTTCAGCCGCAGCTCCAGCCGCGAGAGATACTTGTGCTCCGGCGTGTACAGTCCCAGGTCGCCGCTTTCGGCGCTCCAGGAGAACCCCGTCTCCGCCGTTCCCAACGTACCGCTTGTATCCAGCAGCCGTCCGTCGCCGCACAGTACTGTCATCTCCCCGTTCCACCGGGCGAAGGCCACCGCCGCCGTATCGTCCTGTCGGTGCCACAGCCGCTTCTGCGTGTCGTACACCAGCAGCTCCGTCTCTCCCGCCGCGTCCACGGCGGACAGCCAGTACCGGCCGCTTTCCCCGCCGGCCACGCCGCCGGTATACCGCTTGTCGCCCAGCGCCCGGGATACGCACACCGGCATACTTCCGTCAAAGGCGTACACCCCGTCGTTCCCCAGATAGTACACCACGCCGTCCGCCACGGCCACGGTCCTCTCCGCGCCCTTCCGCACGCCGCTGCACGGCACCGTCACGATCTGGTGCCCGCCGCCCGCCGCCGGATAGATGCGCTCCATGCAGCTCTCCTTGAAGAACACCACGCCGCCCATGCAGGCCGCCGCCCCGGTAAAGGGTCCGTCCGAGCCTCTGGCGGCGGCGTAGCTGTCGGTGCTCAGCCCCGCAAAGCTGTTCCAGTTGCGGAAATCTCCCAGCGCGCAGGCGTATATCTCGTTCACCGCCTGTCCGTCCACGATGCCGTATTTGCACCCCCACAGCCGGTTGCCCTGCTCCACCACAAAGTCCATCTCCGGCATCAGCCGCATTACCGTCACCGCAGCCGTCTGACTGTCCAGCGTCCGGCACAGCGCCGGCACCAGCACCCAGTCGTCCTCCGCCGCCTGCAATACGTGCAGGCCGTTCAGCTCCGCCGCGCCGCAGCCTGCCACCGTCACGCCGTCCCCGGCGCGGAAGCCCAGTCCCACGCCCACAGCGGCGATCTTTGTGTACACCTCCGCCAGCGCCGTCCATGTGCTGCCGTCATACCGCCGCATCACGCTCTCCGATCGCTCCGTGTCCAGCCACAGGTCCCCCGTCCGGGGCTCCTGGGGTGCCTCCGTGCCCGCCGCGTAGCTGCTCAGGCTCTCCCCCGTCCCGTCGCACAGGGTGAACGTCACCTCTCCCGTGGTGGCCCGCACGTTCTCCATGCTTCCGAAGTCCGTCAGATCCTGGGTATTGATGTACTTCTTGTCCGGAAAGATCAGCAGATACGCCCCCATGCTCACCAACTGCTTCCGGCTGTCCGTCAGCACCAACCCCGTTTTCGCGCCGTTCACATACAGCGCCGTGCCGTCCACCCAGAACAATCCGTCCTTCTCCGTCATGCCGTTGGGCTTCGCCAGCTGCGTCACCGTCCGCCGCAGGGGCCGCGTCTCCAGCGCCGGATACCCGCTGCTCCACAGGTTCTCCATCTGCTCCAGGCTCCCCGCGCCGCTGCCCGGACGGCGATCCAGTCCCCCGAACTGCTCTACGCCTGCCCGCTGCTGCGCCGCCGCCTTCAGCTTGGGAAAATACATCTCCGCCGCCCCCTTTCAGCACAGCCGCAGCGCCGACGCGCCGCCCTCCGGCACCGCCGTCCTGGCCCGGTAGTCCCGATAGGTCAGAAACGCGTTGTTCCACAGGCCCGCCGCGCTGTTGTACCGCGCCGTCTCCCCGTTGGCATAGTGCACCTGCGCCTCCACATAGTGCCGGTACAGCTCGTCAAAGGGCGGCGCCGCCGTCAGCTCCGTCTCCTCGGTCAGCGCCGGCAGTTCCCCCGTCTCCCGGCACAGCTCCCGCCGCACAAAGCCCTCCGCCTGGGCCAGCCACCGCAGCTTCTCCGCGCGCGCATACCCATTGGGCAGCAGCGCGTCCACCCGGTCCAGCACCTGTTTTGCCGTCGTCCTTGCCATGGCCGTCACCTCAGGACGCTCTCTCGTCCACATAGCGCCGGGCCGCCTCCGCCATCATGGCGGCGTTTTCCAGCACCTCCGCCACGCACACCGGCACACGCACCTCCACGCCGCGCATGATCTTCCAGCTGCGCCCGTTGACGGACACGATGACAAAATTCTCCTCCTGCTTTCTGCCTCTGGGCAGCAGCACCGTTGTCATTTTTTCCTTCATCTCGCCCTTCTCCTTTCCTCATGTAAGACCTCGCCCCGCCGTCCGCCCGCGTTCCGCAGGGGGCGGTGGCCTCGACGTCCCGTCAGCGCGGCGTGGCCGCGCTGACGGCGGCATTTCCCGCAGGGGCGGACGACCCGTCCGCCCCTGCTTCACGCTCCGTCAGTTCGCCTTGTCCTCGTCCGAATAGCTGCTGCCGCACTCCACGCGCACCATGTACTCGTCGTACAGGATAGCCGCGGCGTGTACGCCCTTCCAGCCCACGCTGGAGCGCTGGTCCAGGGGGTCGGCGGTGCCGGAGCTGCCGCGGGGCTTCACGATGACCTCCGTGCCCTCGCTCAGGTCCACCACGCCATAGGCGCCCTTGCCCAGGAACAGGCAGCCGTACACGGCGCAGCCCTGCTTGCCGCCTTCGCCGGGGTAGATGACCTCCTTGTCGCCCACGGTGACGGTCTTGTCCAGCACCAGCTTCGCGTCGGTGTTGCTCACCACCTGGCAGCGGGTGCCGCCCAGCACCACATAGCGGCCCGCCAGCGCGCCGGCGGCCACGGTGCCGCCGTTGAAGGTCACGTCGGTGCTGGCCATAACGTTGCCGTTCACCTTCAGCGTGCGGCTGTCGGCGGCCAGGTCCTCACCGCGATAGATCTTCGCCTCCGTGGTCTCCACGAAGCGCACGCCGTGCAGCTCACCGATCTCGCCGGAGAACAGCTCCGTGGCCCCGGCATACTGGTGGGCGGCGATCCACGCCTCGTCCTGGCGCAGGTCAAAGGCCACGCTGGGGTGGATGATGCACACATACTTGCCGTCAAAGGTAGGCGCGTTCATCTTCTTCAGCTGGGTCGCCGCCTTGGCCACCAGCTCGCTGGTCATGCGGCAGTCCTTGTCCAGCGTCATGCGGCTGGTCACGTCGGTCTTGGTGCCGTCGCTGCCGATCTTGGGCGCGTAGATCACCTGCTTGCCCTGCTGGATCTCGTTTCGGGTCACCGTGTCCAGCGTCAGGCCCATATTGCTGCCGTGGCGGTCAGTGATCTCCAGCACCACGTCGTCGATGGCCGTCAGATCCAGCATATCCGACACGGTGGTGTAGTCGCCGTACTGCGCCAGCTCCTTGGTGATGTAGCTGACGGAGATACCGCTGCCGTCGGGCGTCACGCCCTCGGTCAGAGGCTTCAGCGCCTTGTCAAAGGCGCCGAACTTACGCCACTCCACGGTCTTGCCGCCGCCGGCAGGCAGGCCCTTCGTGGCCGCGAACTGGTTGTGCACCAGCTGCGGCTTGGCATTCTCCAGCAGCTCCATGCCGTAGTAGGTCTTCATCTCCGCGCTCAGGCCTGCCGTGGTCTGGGTGTTCTCCGCAAACATCTGCAAATTCATCTCCATGTTTTCTCTCCCTTTCTAAAATCTGATCTTCTCTCCATCCTGTACTCTCTTCCGTATCGCCGCCAGCTCCGCACCGCTGAGCCCCCTCGGATCCCAGCGGCTGACGCTCCTGCGCCGTCCGCCGTTCTCCGCCACGCGGCTTCCGCCGCTGGCGATGGCCTGGGCCATCTGCTGCCGCGCCCGGATCACCGCGAATTCCATCGCGGCCCGCAGCTGCGCCTCCTGCTCCCGCTGCCGCACCGTCTCCGCCGCGGCCGCCATCTCCCGCAGCCTCTCGTTCTCCTGCCGCAGTCCCCGCAGCCGTCCGTCCAGTATCCGCCGCACCCGTGCGTCGAATTCCCCCTTGTACCGGCCGCGTATCAGCGTCTCGAAGTCCTCTTCCCCGCCGGATACCCCCTGTTCACCGGCAGGTACCTGCTGCTCCCCGGCGTCGGGAGCCATTCCGCCCGTCTCCTCCGCAGTCTCCTGCGCCGTCTTTTCCAGCTCGTCCATCCGAACTCTCCTCCCCGTGGTAGGTCACGACCCGATCTCCACCCTGTCAGGGTATTGCCGCGCCAGCAGCGCCAGCCCGCACCGCACCAGCGCGAACTCCCGGGCACAGTCCCCTGTCCCCGCGATCTCCGCATATCCCGGCGCGCTTTGGAACCGTTCCAGCCGCCCTGTCTCCCGCAATCTCCCCGCCAGCGCGTACACCAGCGCGGATGCCGCCGCGCATACGATGTCCTTCCCGTACTCCCCGTACCCGGCGTGGCCCCGCACCGTAAGGTGCGCGCCGCCGCAGCTGGCCCGTATCATCTGGGCCGTACCGCCTGCCGCGTGGCCTGCCGCTGCCGCGTCACAGCGTCGCTGCTTCGGGGCGCCGCCGCCTTTCCGCCGCTGCTCTCCCGTTTTTCCAGTTCCCGTTCCAGCGCCTCCGCCAGATGGGTCCCCTGGCTCTTGTCCAGCAGCGTCACCGCCCGCCGCAGCGCCTCCGTCAGCCACGCCTTCTGGTCCGTCTCCTTCTGTCCCTGCCGGATGACCTCCGCCAGCGTGTCCTTGCTGCGGAACTGCATCAGTTCCAGGCACCGCAGCGCCTGCTCTGCCATATCGCTGCGGAAGAACCCCATCTGAAACAGCTGCAGGGCCAACTGGTTGTACTCCATGGTCTGGTACGGCGTCTCGTCCTGTGCCATCACCTCCAGGTCGAACTCCGGCACGCGATAGCCCCCGGTCAGCAGCGCCCTGGGCCGCAGGCCCCCGTTGCCGTAGGCGACGAACGCCCCGCCGTCCCGGCCCAGCAGCCGGAACTGCCGCGGCACGTCGTAAAACTGCCGGATCAGCTCAATGCACAGCGTCACCACCTGTGAAAACGCCTCATACCCGTCATCGATCATGTTCCGCGACAGCTTGCCGCCCGCCTCCTGCAAAGCCGCAATAGCCGTGGCCGCCGTCACGCCGCCGGCGGTGCCGCCGCTCATCACGTCCCGGTTGCCCGCCGTCTCCTTCATCTCCGCGATCTTGTTCTGCAGCACCGCCACATACACGCTGTCCAGCGCCGGCACCCGGATCGGTGCGATGGAGTCCGCGCCCAGGTTCCCGTTGGTGTGTACGAAGGGCCTCGTCCAGTCGGCATACTCGTTCTCGTTCACCGCGCCGTCCGCCCGGATGAAAAACCGCGGCGTCGCCGCCGCCAACGTGTTTTTCAGAATAGCCTGGTTCATCAGGTCGATCTGCTTCTGCGCCGACTTGCACAGATCCACATACCCATACCCGCAGGGCGTCCCCTCCTCGGGAAACAGCGTATCGAACACGAACGGGTACTTCCCGTGGTCGTACCAGCCCCGCGCCGCCATCTCCGGGTCGTTCTCCGTGGCATACAGCACATTCTCCCCCACGAACTTGCAGTACTGCAGCACCTGCCGTCCCTCACGCTCCGTGTGGTAGTACCAGTCCACCACCAGCGACTGCTCCGACGTGTCCACCTTGTCGTCGAACAGATACCGGCTCACCTGCGCGCCGCCGCGCCCCAGCTTCCCCTCCAGCTCCGGCCACCTCCGCACCAGATGGTTGTTGGGCACCAGCTCCGTGCAGAAAAAGTGCTCCGACTCCTGTATGTCCGTGACCCCCGGCTCCCAAAACAGGTTCAGCACGTCCATGCTGCGGATGCTCACGTCGCCCAGCCCGTGCAGCTTTTCGTTGTCCCAGAACACGCCGTACACGGCGCACCCGGACTTCAGCTTGTCCCACCACGCCTTGGAATACGTCCGCCTGAACCGGTCGTTTTTCAGCAGCACCGGCAGGATACGGCTCAGCGTCTCTGCCTCCTGCCGGTCTCCCGGCTCCCGGGGCAGCACCGTCGGCTCCGGATAGCAGTCCATGGCGTCCGCGTGCTTGCTGAGGATGCAGTTCACCAGCCAGCCGCTGGCCGGCCGCACGTCCTCCGGATTGCCGCCCTCGCCCGCCTTCTCCATCTGCTCCCAGTGCCGCAGCTTCCAGAACTGCTCGTTGTCGATGATGCGCCTGTCCAGATTTTGCTTGCCCGCGCGATAGCGCCGCAGCACCTCCGCCGCGGCCCGTACCGCCTCCGCCCCGATCTTCACCGGAGCACCGGCGTCCCGCGCGGTCCTTGTCTCCTGCTCCATCCGAGCACCTCCCTTTCATGTTCTGCCCCTGCCCCCGCCCAGCCCGAAAGTTGCCCGCAAACGTGCAACACCCCCAAATTTTTTGTCCCAGCCTTCCCACAAAAAAAAGCGCAAAAAAAGAAAGCCCTTACGGGCTTTCTTTTTTATTTGCTCTTAGTGACGCTTTTTAGCGGTCCACGCCATACCGGTCACGGACAGCACCGCCGTCACGGCGTAGATGCCCACGCCCGCGTCAAAGGTCTTGGGAGAACCCTTGGTGGTGGTATCGGTCTTGGTGTCGGTGGTGGAGGGGTAGTAATAGTAGCCGCCGGTCTTTGCGGGGACGGTGTAGGGCGCGTCACCCTTCTTGACTTCCTTCGTTCCGTTGACCGTTACTTTACCCTCACCGGTGTTGTTAACGGTCACGCCGGCGGGAACATCGGTCAAATCAATACTGCCATTAGTCACTGTAACCGTACTGTTAGACGTGATCGCCGCAGAAATCGCCGTACTACCCACCGCATAGTCTGTAGAATTTCCGTTCACGACAGTGGCGGCAACCGCGTCATTGGTCAGATAGCTCGTTACTTCGCTGGAGAAAATTCCGGCAGAAACAAAGCCTGTCTTGTTTTCGCTATACACGGCTTGGCCATCCTCGCCAGTCGCCGTGTAAACACCTTCGTTTACGCTAAGCGTTATTTTAGCGACAGCCGCGGCGACCTGCTCTTCCGTAAACTTCTTGTTTCCCGCATTGTCTCCCATTTCCGCAAGGGTATCCACCTGATAGAAAGCAGAATAACCCTTTACGTTGCTACCGTTGACCGTCACCGTCAGCGGCAGCATCGTCGTATGCTGAGACACCGCGATACCCGCACCGGTCACTGTAGAACCATTGCCGTTAGGTGCCACGCCGATCGGCGTCGCTGTTCCTGTGATCGAACCACCATTTACAGTCAACTCGCCCGCGCGAATTTCAATGCCGGTAACTCCGCTAATGTCACAGTCCGTGAGCGTCGTCTTTGCGTAGCCCGCAAGGTACATACCCTCACCGGTAGCAGTGATGGTCGTATTCTTTAAGCTAATCTCCGGTGCGTTCTTTGTATGTGTAATGGAACCATTCACATACAGGCCATTACCAACGCTACCATCGGTGTCCTTCGCACCATTCAACACAGCACCATTTACGGTAATAGAGACACCGTAGGCATAGGGTTTTTTCTCCGCGCCGCTAAGCTGGTCTACAAAAATGGCAGACCAGCCTTCCAGTGTGACCCCTTCATTAATTTCGACCACAGAATAGTTTTCAGCCGTGCTGTCCTCCGAACCTTTAATCAGGATAGCGCCCAAATAAGGAGCACTCTCCTTAATTGTGCCTTTCCCATTTACAACCACTTTTCCGTGTGTGAGTCTAATCACCTGTTGGTTGGCAGAAAGCGTATGCCCATTCAGGTTGATCGTATACGTTTGGCCATCGGAAATCGAGCAAGAAGTGCTCAGCGTCACATCGTCAGTCAGCGTAATAACACCATCCTTGGCCTTTGCCAAGAAGTCTGCTCCGGTCATACTGCCGCTTGCAGTGCCGTCGCCCTCTGCCCAGACGGTAGCGGTGAGTCCCAGCGCCAACACCAGCGCCAAAATGGTTGCCAATATCTTTTTCATTTTTCTTACCCCGGGTTTTTTAGATTTCCGCAGGATGCTTCGTTTTAACAAGCTTAAAACGCCAAAGCAGGAGTACTCCTGCGGATAGTCAGATTATAGCACGGCTGCATAATTTGTCCAGCCCTTTTGTGTAAAATTTCGCATTTTCGTCGTCTGCGGAATTTGGACCGGGGGAGGGGCGCAGCCCCTCCCCCGGTTTCTCACGGCTCCCGCCGTATCTCCGTCCTCTCCCGGGGCGCGATGGGCCGCATCATGCAGAAATACCGGCTCTCGTCCGCCGCGTGGTCCTCCTGTCCCGTGTCCACATCCTCCGGCGCCGTGGTGCTGTACGACAGCCCCGGTACCGTCCGTATGAACGCCCGGCAGTTTTCGAACACATACAGCATGGGGTACCCCTCCCCGTCAAAGCTCATCCGGTAGTGCAGCTGCATCCACCCCGGTATCCGACGGTTGTCCCCCTTCTCAAAAAACAGTCGGTGCTTCAGCGCTGTCTCATAAATACTCTCGCCCCGGCTGGCGTCCCAGATGGCCGGGTCCGCCACCCCCCGTATGGTCCGTCCCCGCAGATATGGGTGCTCGTCCTCCATCCGCCGTATCTCCGCGAACTGCCGCTCCGGCGTCCACAGCACGCCCTCGTCCGGCGTTCCCGTGCAGCCGTACAGCTCCAATATCCGGTACACGCACCCGTCGAAGTCCACCGCCCACCAGCCGCAGGAAAAGGGCTTGGCGTACCCGAAGTCGTAGCTTCTGTACACGTTCCACTCCCGCGGGATGTCAAAGGGCCGGATCACGTGCGTCCACCGCCGGTCCGCGTAGTGCGCCGGGTCGTCCGTGAACTCCTGGAACACCTGTCCCGCCAGCACGTCCCACCGCCCCTCCAGCCACGCCGCCCGCAGCTTCGGCGGCAGCGCCTCCAGCTGCCGTATATACTCCGGCTGCCGCGCCAGCAGCGCCCCGTTGTCCGTCACCCGCGCCGGTATGAACGCGTACTCGCCCCCGTTCTCCCCCGGCTCATACCGCCGGTCGATAAACAGCCGCTTGATGTACCCGTGTCCCGGCCCGCCCGGGTTGCACGTGTAGTAAATGCGCTTGGGAAATCCGTTCACGCCGCGCACGCACGCCGCCAGCTTCCGCATCCACTGCTCCTTCAGCTGCGTGGCCTCGTCGAAAAAGATCACGTCGTACTCCGCGCCCTGATAGCGATCCGCGTCCCGGTCGCAGGCGCAGTATCCGAACTGCAATACGCTCCCGTTCCCGAACACGAACCGTCTCTCCTCCGCCCGGTATACGGCCGTACCCGCCAGCTCCAGCCGCAGCGTCTCCAAATGGTTTGCCTCGATCTCCGGCATGGTCCGCCGCACCAGCAGCATCCGTATCCCCGGATACCGCTGCGCCAGCAGCTTGGCCTTGCACCGCACCGCCCAGCTTTTCCCGCCGCCCCGTGCCCCGCCGAAAGCGACGTACTTCTTTTTGCACCGCAGAAATTCGTCCTGCTTTGCGTTCGGCGTCCCGATGTATATATCCTCCATGTTCTCTCCCCCTTGTCTCTCTTCTCTCCGTGCTTACTCGCTCAGCTCCCGTACCCCCTCTCCCAGCAGCACCTGCACCGTCTGCGCCGCGGTCCCGCCGCCCAGCTCCTTCTCCAGCCCCGCCAGCGTCTGCAATATCCCCGCCAGCTCCTTCAGCTCCTTGGTGCACGCCTCACCTTTTTCCGCCTCCTCGGCCGCCCGCTTCGCGCCCCGCATCAGCGCCCACGTCATCTGCAGCAGGCAATTCCTGCTCTCCGCCCTGCGCCGTCTCTCGTTCCGGCACCCGCTGACCCAGTTCTCCTTCCGCGCGTGCCGTCCCACGGTCTGCACCGAAACGCCGTATTCCTTCGCCAGCTGCATATAGGTATATCCGCCCGCCTCGTACTTCTCCCGCAGTTCCTCCCAGGGTGCCGCCATCTTATGCATCCGCCTCACCTCCGACCACCTCATACGCCGCCAGTATCTGCGCCGCGAAATCTGCCAGGCAGCCCCTGCACACGTTCTCACCGCTGATCCGGTAGTATCGCTCTCCCCGCCGCAGCTCTCCGCCGCACAGGTCGCACTGTCCGCACAGCGCGTCCGTCCCGTTCTTTCTGTACTTCATATCCGTACCCCCTTATCAAGATCGTCTATACCCCATCCCCCGGAAAGCAAAAAAGTTGCCCGCAAACGGGCAACACCCCCAAAATTTTCCCCCAGCCTTCCCTTTGAGGGGTTCGCGGTGTTGAATGACAGGCCGGTGGCCTGTCATTCAAC
>ERZ1026884.972-NODE-972-length-16948-cov-4.678210_pt1 | contig 16948 bp, 17 predicted proteins | sample MGYA00380172_ERZ1026884 | MGnify/ENA primary metagenome ERZ1026884 (study PRJEB33269, sample SAMEA4719808) | human gut metagenome | biome: human-associated habitat; feature: organic feature; material: feces | place: Cameroon | collected 2013-10 ... | reverse complement strand
CATGAGTTCTCTTTTTCTTTGTTTTCGTGTTACCTATGTATTATAGCTCAACAAACCATAATTTAGGCGGCAATTTACCATAATTTAGGCGGCAATTTACGGGGAATTTATCGTATGAATTGTAACAATACTCAAAAACCGCTTGACATTTAGTAAGACATGCTGTAGTATTGCATTAAGACATGATGTCTTATTACGTGCATGGAGGAATTAACCAATGAAAGCCCAGCGCCTGCCCGACAGTGAATTTGACCTGATGCAAACCATATGGGATCAGCAGCCCCCGGTGACGACCGGCCTGCTGATGGATCTGATTGGCCGCAGCCGCAATTGGAAGGTGCAAACGGTGGTGACGCTGCTGGCGCGCCTGACCGAGCGCGGCTTTCTGCGCGTGGAAAAGGGAAGCGGCCGCGAGCGCGCCTTCTACCCCATCATCTCCCGCGACGAATACCTGCGCATGGAAACTGAGAACTTTCTGGATCATTACCATCACAGAAGCGTATCCAGCCTGATCGCCGCGCTGGCGGGCGACCGCCTGTCCGATCAGGATCTGGACGAGCTGAGCGACTTTGTGCGCAAGGCCAGAGAGAGGAGCGAGGGCAAATGACCGCCTGGCTATCCACCCTGTTAGCCTTCGCGCTGACAGTATCGGCAGTTACACTGTGCGCATTGGTGCTTACGCCCATGCTGCGCAACCGGGTTAGCGCCCGCAGCCTGTACCTGGCCTGGCTGGCCGTGCTGGTCTGCGCGCTGATTCCCATCCGCCCGTTCTCTCCGCGCCCGGCCGTCACCCTGTCCCCCGCGCCGTGGAGGTGCCCGTGTTCGCCCCGCGGCAAACGGACACGCCTGTTGCCCCAGTCTCGCAGCCTGCCGCCGCGGACTTCGTGCCTGTCTATACAGGCAGCACGGTGTCTGCTTCCAGCGCAGTTCAGCCTGCCCGTACCCTGCAATGGAGCACGGTGCTGTGCATGGTTTACCTGACGGGTGCTGCGCTGATGCTGCTGGGCAGTCTGGTCCACCACGCGCGCTATCTGCGTATGCTGCGCCGCTGGCGAAAGCCGATAAGCGACCGCCGTATTCTGGCGCTCTACGATGCGCTGCGCGATGAAATGGGCGTGCGCCGCGCCATTCCCATCTACCTTTGCCAGGCAGTCGACAGCCCCATGATCGCAGGCATTTTCCGCCCCTGCATCCTGCTGCCGGAGAACCATCTGAACCTGAGCGAACTGCGTCTGGTGCTGCGGCACGAGCTGACGCACTATCAGCGCGGGGATCTGTATGTAAAGCTGCTGGAGCTGCTTTGCGTCAGCCTGCACTGGTATAATCCGCTGATCTACCTGGCGCGCCGCGAGATCGACTACGCTTGTGAAGCATCCTGCGACGAGCGGGTGATGCGCGGCGCATCGCTGGACGACCGCCAGTACTACTCCGAAACCATCATCACCGTGATCCGCCGCCAGCGTGCGCGGGGAACGGTGCTGTCTACCAGCTTCTATGGAGGTAAAAGAGGCATGAAAAACCGAATTCTTACCATTATGGATACCCGCGCGCGGCGTTTGGGCGCGCTGCTGCTGTGCCCGGTGCTGGTGATGGCGCTGGCCTTCAGCGTGGCCTTCGCCGCCGAGCCGTCCGCTGCGGGCAATGACAGGGACGTACCCAGCCTGGCCGCGCTGATGGAAGCGCCCAGCCAGCCCATGACCGAGGACGAGGCCTACGAAAAGGGGCTGCAGCTGCTTCAGGCTGTGCGCGGCAGCGATTTCCCCGCGGATGCTTCTGCCGAGCGCGCGAGCGTGGCCTTTACCACAGCCACCTTTGGCAGCGTCACCCTGCCGGTAGTGCGGGCGGATATCCGCGTGCAGGGCAGCGGCCGCTATGCCGTCAGCTACTGGCACGCCTACCTGTCCGCCGCGACGGGCGAAGGGCTGCTGCTCACCTGCTCGGGCGAGGAGGCCTCCGCCGATCAGGAATTTGCCGCGCCCTACTATCTTCATCCCATGCTGGAGGATAACCAGGAGCAGCGCGCATTGTTTGCCACCCTGCCCCGCGCGGCCTAAGTAAGCAACGCCGCCGCGCCCTCCGCCAATTTCAGCGAAGGCCCCACCGATTACACCTGGCCGCAGGGCACCTGCCTGAACGGAACGCCCGTCACCGTGACCGAGCTGCACCTATCGGGCAACAACGTACCCAAGGAGCTGACCAACGCAAAGCTGATCTATTGGGCCAAAATCACCGTGGGCGCAACAAAGGATAGCCCCGGCGTGGATGGCTCCTGGATCCCGCTGTGCGCGCTGACCTTCGCCGATGAAATGACGGGCGCGCCCGCCACCCTGCCCGCCGGCACGGTAACAACCGACGCGGCCACGGGGCAGGTAAGCCTGTACGCCGCCTGCGACCGGGACAAGGGCGTGGTTACGGTGCTGTCCAAGGGAACGCAGGTGGAGGTGCTCAGCCGTCTGGCGCAGTTCTATCAGGTGCGGGCAGGCAAGCATTACGGCTTCCTTCCCATCGAAAATCTGGCCTTTGATACCGCCGCGCAGGCGCTGATGGACAGCATCGTGCCCGAGCATTTTGCCGAGATTCAGCCCGGCATGCGGGAAAAGTACGATGAATTCATGAACCGCATCACCGCCCTGTGGGACGAGTACGGCGACAGCAACGAATGGCCGCTGGAGATCAAGGCCAAAGCCACGCAGATCCGCCTGGATTACGGCTTTGACGCCGATCTGCCCGCCCGCAACATCCTGCCCGGCGAGGGCGATATGACGCTGGAGCAGGCGACCGCCTTTGCCGACGCGCACATAAAAGAGCGCTACGGCATGACGGAGGCGGATTTCGTCTATCGCCGCTACAGCTTCTATTACGAGCCCGACGCCCCCGATGCGCATCTGTGGAACGTGTATTACGTTGCCCGCACCGGGCTGCGCAACTGCGCCGTTACCTTCAATCAGCAGGGCGAAATCCTCCGTGATTTTCAGGATTCCTATACCAACGCCAGCGGCCCGGACGATTTGGACATGAAGCAGCCCGGCTACTATATCGACTATGGCAAGCCCATGGCGTATACCGAGGACGACGAAGCCCTCGCCGCGCTGGATACCGCCTGGCAGACGCTGGAGGCTACAGTGGACGACGGCCAATTCAGGCAGGAGGATTATACCGTCCGGCAGGAGCTGTGCCGCGATATCTGCCCGGATAACGACGGCAGCCTGACCTGGTGGCGGTTTACCTTCTGCAGAGATGATGAGGAGGCCGAGTTTTATGTGATTGTCGTGCGCGGGGATGAAGAAAGGGTGATTTCCAGCAACGCGGAAGACTACGCTTACAATCGCCGGTATGAGGCTGCCAGCAAGCGCATGGCGCAGGAGGAGGCCCTGCGCGGGCCGTACTACACCTGGTCGATCGAGGAAAAGGCGGAAGCCGCATCGTGGGCGCACGAGGCCAACGCTGTCCTGCCGACCAAGCAGGATATCCCGCAGAAAAAGGCGCAGGAAATCGCCCTGGCTTACGCCGCCGGACAGACGGGTGATAAGTTTGAGAAGCTTGCTAACCTGCCGTGCTATTTCTACTTTGAAACGGCGGAATGGTATGAGAACATTAATCCAGCCAAAACCATCTGGCGCGTGGATATCAATATCAGCCATGGCTATGACGAGGGCATGGTGGATTATCTGTCGGTGATCATGGATTCCCGCAGCGGCGAGATCCTGGAATATTGGGACAGCCGGGTAAGCAACGGCTGACACCCTGCCGGCCCGCGTCTGCGTCCCTGCGGCGGGGCGCGGGCCAGATTGCATATTTCCCGCAAAAAGGTGAAAAAAATACTTGCTTTTACCAGATTGTTGTGGTAATATATTCGATGCTGGTCCATAGCGTCCGGCACCAAGACTTACAGGAGGCGAAGGAAGTGCCGAACATTCAGTCTGCCAAGAAGCGCGTGAAGGTGAGCGAAACCAAGAACCTGCGTAACCGTATGGTAAAGAGCGGCGTCAAGACGTCTATCCGCAAGCTCAATGCGGCCATGACCGAGGGTGCTGATGCTGCCGCTACGCAGTATGTCGCCACGACTTCCGCGATTGATAAAGCGGTAGCCAAGGGCATCATCCACAAGAACGCGGCCAACCGTAAAAAGGCTCGTCTTGCCAAGATGATCGCGAAGGCGTAATCAACAAATCTCTACTCATCATTATCACGGCAGTGTATAGTACGGCGCGCGGGCCAAATAGCCTTGCGCGTTTGTGCTACCTGCAAACAGGCTGCGATAAAGAACAACCCCCGGTTTCCCCCGTGCAAAAGAGAGGACGGCTCACCGGCTGAAAGGCGTCCGCGCGGCGGCGGGGCATTCGCTTTGGAGCCGCGCGCCCGAAGGCTCAGTAAGGCGCGCCGTCCTATCCGCGTTACAGGATCAGAGCGCGGGCAGCATCCCTGCCTGCGGAAATTGGGTGGTACCACGCCTGCATGCGTCCCATGTGCTTTACATGGGATGATTTTTTATTTTGGAGGGTATGTATGGGCATCAGAGAGAATATCGAGTCCATCCGTGCGGAGCTGGAGCAGGAGCTGCAGCGCCTGGACGATGTAAAGCAGCTGGAGGAGGCTCGCCAGCGCGTGCTGGGCAAAAAGGGCAGCCTGACCGCGCTGCTGCGCTCCATGGGGCAGCTCAGCCCCGAGGAGCGTCCTGCCGCCGGGCAGATGATCAACGCCGGGCGCGAAAGGATCAGCGCCATGCTGGACGAGCGCCTGACCACGCTCAAGGCCCGCGAACGTGAACGCAAGCTGGAGCGCGAAGCGCTGGATGTGACCGAGCCGCGCGACCTGCCGCGCCTGGGCGTGGCGCATCCTACCTCGCTGGTGCTGGACGAGGTGCTCTCGGCCCTGACGGGTCTGGGCTTTGATGTGGTGGAAGGCCCTGAAATCGAGCTGGATCACTACAACTTTGAGCTTTTGAACCTGCCCAAGAACCATCCCGCGCGCGACGCGCAGGATACCTTCTATGTGGATGATAACATCGTGCTGCGCACGCACACCTCCCCCGTGCAGGCGCGTACCATGCTGTCCCGCAAGCCCCCCATCCGCATTGCCTGACCCGGCCGCGTGTTCCGCGCCGACGAGGTGGACGCTACCCACAGCCCCGTTTTCCATCAGATCGAGGGTCTGGTGATCGATAAGGACGTGAACATGGGCGATCTGAAGGGCACGCTGGACGCGCTGTTCAAGCGCCTGTACGGCGACGATATCGAAACCCGCTTCCGCCCCTCCTTCTTCCCCTTTACCGAGCCGAGCGCTGAGGTCGATCTGACCTGCATCTCCTGCCGCGGCAAGGGCTGCCGCATGTGCAAGGGCACGGGCTGGATTGAGGTGCTGGGCTGCGGCATGGTCAACCCCAAGGTGCTGACCATGTGCGGCATCGATCCCAACGAATACACCGGCTTTGCCTTTGGCATCGGCCTGGAGCGCATCACCATGCTGCGCTACGGCATCAAGGATATGCGCCTGCTCTATGAGGGCGACGAGCGCTTCCTGCGCCAGTTCCGCTAAGGGAGGGAAACGGACATGAAAATTTCGATGAACTGGATCCGCCAATACGCGGATATCCCCGTATCGCCCGCCGAATACGAAAGCACCATGATCATGCACGGCACGGGCGTGGAAGGCATTGAATACCTGGGCGAGGAATGCCAGAACGTGGTGATCGGCCGGGTGCTGACCTGCCGTGATCATGAAAACAGCGACCATCTGCACGTGTGCACGGTGGATGTGGGCCAGGGCGAGCCGCTGCAGATTGTCTGCGGCGCGCCCAACGTGCGCGAGGGCATTCTGGTGCCCGTAGCCCTGATCGGCGCCAAGCTGCCCGGCGGCCACGAAATCAAAAAGGGCAAGCTGCGCGGCGTAGAAAGCTGCGGCATGCTCTGCTCCGGCCCCGAAATCGGCGTGCCGGTGGAGCTGTACCCCTCCGTAGGCGACGCGGGCCTGCTGATTTTCCATGAGGATTATCCCCTGGGCACCGATGTGCGCAATATCTTCGGCCTGGACGATTATGTGGCCGATTTTGAAATTCTGGCCAACCGCCCTGACTGCCTGTGCGCCTGGGGCATCGCGCGCGAAACCTCTGCCGCGCTGGGCACCAAGCTGACGCTGCCCGAGGTGACGGTCAAGGACGTCGGCGGCGATATCGCCGATCATGTTCAGGTGACGGTGGAGGATTTCACCCGCTGCCCGCGCTACGCCGCCCGCGTGATCAAAAACGTGCGCGTCGCGCCCTCGCCCATGTGGCTGCGGCAGGTGCTGCATGCCGGCGGCATGCGCTCCATCAATAACATTGTAGATATCACCAACTATGTGATGCTGGAAACCGGCCATCCCATGCACGCCTTTGATCTGGACAAGGTGCGCGGCCGCCAGATCATCGTGCGCACCGCCCAGGATGGCGAAACGCTGCGCACGCTGGACGGCAAGGATCATGCCCTGACCAGCGCTGATCTGCTGATCTGTGATGCGGAAGGCCCCACGGGTCTGGCCGGCATCATGGGCGGCGAAGAGAGCGAGATCACCGGCGCCACCCGCGAGGTGATGTTTGAGTGCGCCACCTTCGACCGCGCCGTCACGCGCATTTCCGCCCGCCGCATGGGCATCCGCACTGAGTCCAGCGGCCGCTTTGAGCGCGGCGTATCCGAAAAGACCATCATGACCGCGTTGGAGCGCGCCTGTCAGCTGGTGAACCTGCTGGACGCGGGCGACGTGGTAGGCGGCCATTACGACTGCTACGAGCATCTCGAGGCGCCTAAGACCATCGTCTGCTCCGTCCGCCGCATCGCCGCCCGCACGGGCGTGGATATCACGGGCGAGGAGATGGAAGCAGCCCTGCGCAAGCTGTGCTTCACCGTGGAGCGCGAGGGCGATACCCTGCGCGTCACCGTGCCCGATTATCGTCAGGATATGGAGGGCGAAGCCGATGTGTGCGAGGAAGTGCTGCGCATGGTAGGCTATGAGCGCATTCCCTCCACGCGCCTGCGCGGCGAAAGCACGCAGGGCGGCCTGAACCCGCTGATGCAGCATAAGGCGCGCGTGCGCCGCGTGCTGGGCGGCCTGGGCTATGACGAAATGATGACCTTCTCCTTCGTTAGCCTCAAGTCCATCGCCGCGCTGGGTCTGCCGGCGGATGATCCCCGCATGCAGCCGCTGATGCTGCGCAACCCGCTGGGCGAGGATACCGCCTGCATGCGCACCACACTGGCTCCCGATATGCTGCGCATCCTGGCCGGCAACTACAGCCGCGGCAACGACTGCGCCATGCTGTACGAGTTCGGCACGCTCTTTGATGCAACCCGCCGCACGGAGGAGGGGCTGATCACCGAGTCCCCCGCCCTGTCCATCGGCGCGTATGGCAAGGATCTGGATTTCTACGCCATTCGCGGCGCGGTGCAGACGCTGTGCGCGCAGGAGGGCGTAAGCGTTACGGTTGTACCCGGCGGCGACTGCTATTATCATCCCGGCCGCAGCGCACGGCTGATGCATGGTGAAACCGTCATCGCTACGCTGGGTCAGGTGCATCCCGATATCGCGCAGGCCATGGATCTGCCCGAAATCACGCTCCTGGCCGAGGTGGACATGGTGGCGCTGTATGCCTGCGCCCAGCCCATGGGACAGGTAAAGCCCATCTCCCGCATGCAGGCCGTCAGCCGCGATATCGCGCTGGTCATGCCTGATGCGCAGCCGCTGGGCCCCGTGATGGATGCGATCCGTCATGCCGCGGGCGAATGGCTGGAGGATATCCGCCTGTTTGACGTGTTCCGCGGCGTGCAGGTAGACCTGGGTATGAAGAGCGCAGCCTTCTCACTGACCTTCCGCGCCCCCGACCAGACGCTGACTGAAGATCATCTGGCTCCGGTAATGAAGAAAGTAATGAAGGTTTGCCGCGAAGAATTCGGCGCAGAAATTCGTTCCTGATTTCTAACATCATGCATACGCTCCCGGTCAGGCATTGCGCTTGCGCCGGGAGCGTTTTATATTCATTTTTGCCTCTGCGTCAGGCGATTGGATCGCAGCATTTTTAGCGCGGCCAGGGTGCTGGCGATGCCAATGCCCGCGGCGTTCATGACATCCCTTGCCGGAAAATCTGGAATCAAGTGCATGCCGGCCACGCCCAGCGCCGCGCCGCACAATCCTAAAATCAGCGGAATCAGTTCCTCCCGCAGGCCGCGAATCATACGCAACAGCATCCCCAGCAAATAGCAGATCGCCACGAAACGCAAGCGTCATTGCCGTGCGTGCCTTTTCATAGCTGCAATTTCCCTTGTATGCGTGAAAGGAAAGCCCCAAATGATAGATGGCAGCTACGCCAGCGCTGAAAACATTGCCGCATATCTGCGCCGCATCAAGGAGCGCAGGCATTTCCAGCCAGGAATGGTCTGTGCGCAGCGGCGTATCGGAAGCGACCATTTCCCGCCTATTTAGCGGACAAAATCAATCCCCGCAGTTCTGCACTGTCGCGCAGCTGGTTAGATCCGTCGGCGGCTCCCTGGACGAATTGGCCGATATCCCCCACGCTCCCAGCGCTCCGCCATGCGATAAAGCGCTGGCGCATATGATCGCAATGGATAAGCAGCGTGAGGAAACCGTTTTATATTTGCAAAATCAAGTGACTGAATTGCGAGCAAATGCTGAGCGTCAGCATCGTTTGTTGATCATATGCACTGCGGTGCTCGGTCTATTTTTGTTTCTTTTCGGCGCATTGCTTGCCTAGGATCTCTCCGATCCACGCTATGGATTCCTCTACCGTTTGATTTCCGCCATGCCGCATGGCAGCCACCTGCCCTTCCTGCGCGGATAGTCTCCACTTGCATGAATGTGCATCCACTTGCACCCATGCAAACACTGTGCGCCATCTGAAAGGCACATTTCATCCCTTGCCGTATTTCCAGTCACATTATTTGCATTTTTTAGAAAAAAGCATTGACAAACCCCATGAGCCGTGATATTATATATCTTGTGATTGGTTCAAGTCATGGTCGCATGGCTCAGTTGGTAGAGCACATCGTTCACATCGATGGGGTCACAGGTTCGAGTCCTGTTGCGACCACCACAAAACCTCGAAGGCATAAGGCTTTCGAGGTTTTTTTCTGTCTCTTGGACAAGTGCCCTCCTCCCCGTGGGAGGGCCTGACCGGCATACTATTAGCTTCTATCAATTACGCTCATTCACGAACATTCAAAATTTCGAGTGTGCAGTTTCATTTTCGATGTTAACAGGTTGGTCGCCCATTTCGTTCACGCGAGTCGATGTGAACGGTAGCCCGGCATCGATGTGAACGGGTACCCTGCTCGATGTGAACGGTTTGCCGGACAGACACACTTCCTATAAGCTTACGGCACAAAAAAAAGCAGGGCCAACGCCCTGCAACAAAAATATCCCCGATCAGGATTACTCCTGACCGAGGAACTGCTTCAGTGAAATCTTGAATTTGATGTGCATTTTGTATCCGGTTCGGACTTCCACCCGCTCGATCAACCGGGAGACGATCAAGTGCTTGGTGCCGATGTCAGCCTTGTCGAAGCACTCTGCCCAGGAAAGCAGCTCATCCACCTGAGCTTTGGTGGCTTTAGCGTTTTCCTGCTCCTCCTGCATCCGGGCCTGCGCTTCTTCCATTGCCTTCTGAGAGGCTTCCAGTTTTGCCCGGTGCTTCAGGAGCATTTGATTGACGATACTCAGATCCAGCTGGCTTTCTCCGGTCAGTGCCTTGACGGCTTCCTCCTCCAAGGCGGTGACCTGCTTTTGAGCATTTTCAAAATCCTTCTGCGCCTGCTTGTAGGCCACCTTGTAGGTTTCCTCATTCCGGGCGCTGGCAAGCTCCACAAGTCGCTCCTTGGGAACCGCCTCCAGCTTGGAAAGGAACAGCCTGACCTGATTTTCAACCGCCTCATTCAGCGCGGTCGCCTTGTAGACGCTCTGTCCTTCACATGTTCTCGATGAGGAGATTTTCCGGTAACAGCGGTAGGTTTCATAGTCGTAGATGCCAGTGCCGCCGTTAGCCAGTTTTCTTTCCTCATGATGATGGTTGTAGCAGAGCCTGCATCCGCAGTGTCCGCAGTAGATAACGCCCGTCAGCAGGCTCCGGGTGTCCGTCCTGAAGACCACCGGCTCGCCGTCGTAGTTCTTGGTCGATCTGCCTTTGACCGTCTGCTGGCACCGCATGAACAGGTCTTCGTCGATGATCTTCAAATGGTCAAACGGCTCAGACTGCACTCCCTGCATGTGGTAAATGCCGATGTAGATCGGGTTGTCGATGATCGCCCGGATGCTTGTCCCGCGCCAGAGACTTGTTCCGCGTTTGGTCTTGATCCCTTTTTCATTCAGGTACTGCGCGACCCGGTTTGTGCCGTACCCGTGATTGGTCAGCAGGTCGAAGATCTCTTTGACGATGGTTGCTTCATCCTCGTCAACGACCAGATCCCGCACCTGCTGGTTCTTTTTGTTGGTGCGGCCCTGGTGCTCCAGCTTGTAGCCGTAAGGTAGATGTCCTCCCCGGTACTGACCCTCCCGCACCATTTGGGAATGCTTGGTTTTCACACGGATGGAAGTCTTTTCGCTTTCACCCGATGCCTGCCAGAAACGGATGTAGTTCAGGAGCTTGTCGACGTGGTTATCGAAGCGCTGTTCACCTTCACGGGCGCTCCAGACCTCTATACCCTGCTGAACAAACCACTGCACCACAAAGGGTGTTTCATCATCCCGCCTGCCAATACGGTCGAACATGAAAACCAGCAGCACATCGAACTTGTGCATGATGGCCCTCTTCTTAATCTCCACAATGGCATCGCGGTCATTGGTGCTGACCTTGTAACCCGAGATGCCTTTTTCGGAAATCTCATCAACGATCTCCCAGTCCGGGTGGGACGCCGCATATTCGCGGCAAGCCAGCTTCTGCATGGGGATGTCATCATGATCCACCTGGCCGACGGTCGAAACACGGTAGAGGCATATGACTCGCTTCATCTTTTTCACCTCCCGTAGTTTGCATGTGTAAGCAGATCCAGCACGTCAGCGACGGCCCCGAGATCTGGTTCATCCGCGTAGGAAACCGTCACCTCACAGATGGGCTGGCCGTCCGAAAGCTCAGTGTTTTCAAGGGCTCTCGGCTGCTTAGCAGTAGTACTATTAACTCTACTGTCGGCACGAATCAAGTCAACTTTTTGAGACGAAACCGATATATTTTCGGGTTGTGTGTCAGTGGTGGAACGGTTCCCGGCAAGGTCGTTTCTCCGGCAGAATGCCTTGACCGTGTTGAGGGATATATCCTGTTCCTTAGCGATGTACGCATAGCCGAGATTCTGTTTCCGCATCTCGGTTATGACGTCAGCTTGGTTCTGCATACACCACTGTCAGAATTGCTATGCGGATGCTGTCCGCAGGCAGCCCTGGGTGAAGAAGAAGCCTTTCAAAAAAACCATACGATGAAGAGACTGCTGGAAATACTGCGAACGGCATCTCCGAATGCGGCAGAAACTATGCTGGCACTATGCGAACACTTGGCTGATTTTGATGCGAAAAAAAGCTGAACCAGACAAATATACTGCAAACTGCAATGCTCTGCCTATTGAGAGAACCTTTCTTTGTTAGGGGTAATATCAAACGAAAACGCTGCGGCATGCCAGTCGCAGCGTTTTTTATTCATTTTCACAAGCGGGTGCATTCCCCAATCTCGGAAAAAATAACGTAGGCCCGCCTATTATTATAACACGTTTTAACTTTCCCTCTGCCTGTTTTCAGAAAACTGCAATACGGAAATACTCCAGAACATTGCGGAAGTCACGCACTTCTGCCTTCTATTGTTGCGCGATTTATAAAGCTGGAAGATCCCATATACAAGTCCCCCGTATCTTTTTTCTCCCCGCACAGATGAAACCATCATCGCATGCAGAAACCAGAAATCAGAGACACTGATAACAAACAGCTTACTCTGCGCTTTATCTATCCTTATGCTAACCACAACATTCGAATGCTTACGAAACAATACCTACATTTTCCTGTTCTGCAATGAACGACTGCCCCATTCATAAAAAAAATGAAAACTGCCTACCAGATCATTTTCTTATATTCTATGCAAGCTAACAGAGCGTAATACAAGTCTCTCCCACTCATAAAGCCAAAATCGCCTTTAACTGCCTGATTACTACAGGCCTTTTAGGGTAGATAGATAACACATGAGAACCTGGTGCAGAGGGCCTCCTAAGCAATTACAAGTTGCTATATACAAATCAACTTTGCTGGAGGAAATAGAAATGAATGAAATAGCATTTGCTGCTTACCTTCTGGAAACGCTACTGCACGAGGTATTCCATTCCAAACGCAGAATGGCGCGAGAGCTTGGTGTAACCCTGCGTACACTACAACTGAATATGAAGTCAGGGGAAAATTCGAAAGGCGCCAATCGCGCGACTATAGGAGCAGTATATTACTGTTGCGAACATCGAATTGACATTCTGAAGATTTATGATCGCTTTGTCGCTTCAAAGAAGGGGAGCCATAAACTCAAGAAATAAGCATCCCTTGGAAAGCCAACCATGAAAAGGGCACGAAAACATCTTATACAGATGGATTCGTGCCTCTTTGTACGTCAAAAAAACGACTATGCTTTCAGCCAAACTGGTTTCTATCATAAAACAAATCCGAATCTTTTCTGAAGAAGAGGTTCGGATCAAAAATTTCTGGTGGAGCAACTTGAGTTAGATCCGAACCAAACGCATCTTCGACGGCTTTCAGAGGAATGGCTTCTGTGCCGTCTTTGAAGTTGTAGGTGAAAACCAGCTTGTCGTCATAGACGTAGATGGCATTGATGAAGGTGTCGATGATCTGCCGTTGGTACTCGATGTCATCCACGTTTCCGTACTTGAATCGGTTGATCCAACTGACGATCTGTTCCTTGGTGTACTTGGGCTTTTCGAGCTCGGCCTGCAGGATGCTGGCCTTGAGGCTTTCGCGCTGGGATTCCAGCTCTTCCAGCCTCGTCTTGGTGGACGGAGTCAGAATACCCATTTGAATCGCGTTCAGCATATTTTCAATGCCCTGCTCACAATCTTTGAGCTGCTGGCGCAAGGCGGGAAGGGTCGTATCCTCCCGATTTTGCAGGTCGATGATCGCATCAGCAATGCGGTCAATTTCGTCATCTCGCAGCACCCGTTCGATGGTTGCAATCACGGCAGCACGTTCAATCCAGCGCTTTTTGACAGCCTTGCGTTTACAGCCCAGCCTGCGCTTTGCGCCGCCGCACTTGTAGTAATAATACTTGACGCTGTTTGTTCCGCTGGTGCCACATTCGCCTGCCATCAGCCTGCCGCAGTCGCCGCAGAACAGCTTGGTTGTCAGCAGATAATCTTCGTCAGCCTTTGTTCTGGAAGGCGCTTTTTTATTGGTCAGCATCCGTTCCTGCACACGCTCGAACAAATCTGGATTGATAATAGCAGGGATTCCGTTTGGAACAACGGTGTCGGCGTATTTATATTCACCGATGTACTTTCTGTTTTTGAGAATGAGACTCAGGCTGGCAACACGGAAAGCAGAGCCTTTTCTGGTGCGAAATCCGCGCTTGTTCAGTGAATCGGCAATGGCTTTAATCGTTTCGCCGCTCTCATAACGGGTAAAGATTTCCTCAACCAGTGGGGCAGTGGCAGGGTCAATTTCCAGTACACCGTCTGCGCCAATCTTATAGCCAAGTGGAATATTGCCGCCGTTGCTACGGCATTTGAGCGCATTTTCTTTTTGTCCGCGCTGAATCTTTTCGGACAGCTCCGCCGAGTAGTATTCTGCGTAGCCTTCCAGCATGGATTCAAGGATAATGCCTTCCGGCCCTTCGGAAATATTTTCGCGGGCTGAAATAACGCGGACGCCGTTCTTTTTCAGAATATGCTTGTAATGTGCACTGTCATAGCGATCACGAGAGAAACGATCGAGTTTCCAGACAAGCACGACATCGAACAGCCTCTTTTCGCTATCCGCAATCATCCTTTGAAATTCGGGACGATCAGCAGTTCTGGCGGATAAGGCACGGTCGACATAGCTGGAAAGAATCGTGATGTCATTTCGGACAGCGTATTCGGTACATTCTCGAATCTGACCCTCGATGCTTTCCTCGCGTTGATTATCGGAGGAGTAGCGGGCGTAAATGACGGCTTTCATTCGTTATCATTTCCTTTGGGCAGTTTTTGAATGGCTTCTGCCTCGGTCAACACGCGTAGCTGATACTCGGCAATCTGTTTCAAACGGTCAAAGCGCTCTGCCTTATCGATTCCCTGCTTGATCATTTCTGCGTTGTGGGTTTCCAGATTGGAAAGGACAGTCAATTGAGCGATGGAAGCGAAATCTCGGATATTCTGCTTGGCAGCAAGAACAGGGTTTGCGTCGCGCCATTCCTTGGCTGTGCAGCCGAACAAAGCGACGTTCAGCAAATCCGCTTCGTCCGCATAGACCAGCCATTCGGTTGATTTGGAATGATTGCTTCGCGGCAGCACATAGTTTTTAATGGCATCCGTGTGAATCAGGTAGTTATTTTTGGACAGGAAGCGTTTTGCATCCCATTCCAGCTTGAGACGGTCGTTTTCTTCATCCTTCAACCGTTGGTATTCTTTCAGCAGATAGAGCTTGAAGATTGGGCTGATTGCAGAGCCGAACTCAAAGGCAATATCCTTATGTGCGTAAGTGCCACCGTATCGTCCGGCTTGCACATACATGCCGATTGCGTGCGTACTTTCAATCCATTCCTTGGCGCTCAAAGTGAACGTATGCAGCCCCGCTTCGCTCTTAAAGTGGTCGAATTCGACCACTTTGAAATCGGGGTTATACATGATTTCCCAAGTGCCGAGAAACTCCAAGGTTGAACGCGCTCTCAGCCAGTTTTTAATGACATCCGCTGCCCGCCCTGCATCCGTCCGCGCTTTTGCCATATCGGTCAGGCTGATATAATCGCGCTGGTCGATGCTCATGACGGTAACGGGAACGTCTTGAACGAGGATGGAAGATGTTTTCCTACTCATGGATTTTCACCTTCAGCCATTCGCAATAATGTTTCTTTCAACTTGGCATTTGCAGGCGACGCAGGATCAAAGCACATCTCGATAAAGCGCCGCATGTCCTCCCGTTCAGGAGAATAGGTTGGCTTGTATTCGTACAGCTTTCCCTGCGGCTGATCGGTGCGTCCGAGGATATAATCCAGCGACACGTCGAAGAAATCAGCATAGCGGCAGAGCAGCGCAAGCGGCGGCTCGGATTGATTATGCTCAAAACGATTAATATTGGGTTGTTTGGAATCCAGAAGCAGCGCAATCTTTGCCTGCGAAATTCCCATGCTCTCGCGCAGCACTTTCAGACGTTGACCGACAATTTCCATGTACACACACTCCTGTGAGTTGATGGCTCTATCATAAATCATTTTATGAAATTAGTCAACTCTTAAAATTTGTATTTGCCAAAAAGATTTTGAATATGTCTGATATGAGCATTGTTCATGGTTTGTTCTGTTTTCTGTCACGCGGAAATCATCTTTGCATCTTTTCCAGCCTTTCCGTTCCTGCTATAATATGACAATAAGGCGGGTTTTTCTTTTTGCGTTGTACGGAGATTTTTTGAAAAAATTTGAAACAGATGGAACAATCGAAGCATGTTTGTGTCGTGTATGGATAGAGGTACTGTTTTCCATAATGATTTGAAGGCGAGGTGAGCGAGATGGAGAATCAGTCCCCCTTTACAGCAGAACCGTTTGCTACAAAAAGATCAGATGGTAAAGTGGAGGTATGCCTGACCACCTATAAATCGTGGCTGCCCATGTTCTATCTGCTGCCAAAGGAATATGTACAAAAGCGAAGCGTCTATCTGTCCCTTCCGCGCTGTCCCTATGCAATCTGGAATACCAATCAGTACGATGAATTGGTGAACAGCGACGCTTTTCTGGAAATGATTTGGGATTCGTATGCCTGGGCAATCTGGAATTGCTTTCTGGTGCCGGATAAAAATGGAAAGCGAAAATGGATGCCGACCAATATCAACTATTACTCCGGCAATTTCCCGCTCTGGCGCTTGGCGTATACCATCATGAATCATATCCGAAAAAAGCTGGAAGACGATCAGATTCTCACATTTTCCCGTCTGCTTTGTTTGCGTCCGGGCATGGAATTTTCATGGTGCACGACGGCTCAATTTGATGCGTTGGTCTGCACTCTGACGTTAAAAATCATCGAGGAGCAGGATTGGCAGCCGATGATTGATGAGCTGTGGCTCAATCGCACGGTGGAGGATTTCGACGAAACGCGCGTCAGCCGAGAACGAATCGACAGCTATCGAAAATGGCATCACACGCGGACAAATGTGGGAACACCTGTGTCGATGGAGCAGATGCAGGAAGACTGTGAAGATGGGACGAAGGATATCGCTGATCCAAACGGGGAATTCGAGCATGAAGTGCTGAATGAGCTGCGGCTCAAGAGCTTTATGGAAACCTTGTCGGAGCGCGACCGCGAGATTCTGAACCTCAAAATGCAGGGCATGACCGATCAGAAGATTGCTGAAAAGGTTGGTTTTAAGAACCACAGCGCGGTGGTGAAAAGGCGAAAACAGATTGCCGAACACTTTCAAAAATATGTGGAAAACGAGTGACCTCAATTTCATTTTTCTCAAAGCCATTGTCAGGACGACAGTGGTTTTTCTTTTACCCGAAAAGGAGGAATTTCTTGAATGAATGAGCTTTTTAATGATCTGCCCGACGTATTGGATGCTAAAGCGCTGGCCCATGCGCTTTCCATATCTAAATCCGGCGCGTATACCCTGCTGAATCAAAAGGACTTTCCGATGCTCCGGATTGGCGGAAGAAAGCTGGTCACAAAACCCGATCTCATTTGCTGGATGGATAAGCATAAGCCAGCCGCCAATGTGTCGCAGGACGCACCGTTGAAATGGGTTTGGATTC
>ERZ1026884.969-NODE-969-length-16965-cov-12.666647_pt1 | contig 16965 bp, 13 predicted proteins | sample MGYA00380172_ERZ1026884 | MGnify/ENA primary metagenome ERZ1026884 (study PRJEB33269, sample SAMEA4719808) | human gut metagenome | biome: human-associated habitat; feature: organic feature; material: feces | place: Cameroon | collected 2013-10 ... | reverse complement strand
GCATATCCTATGAAAACGGCTATTCGCCTAGGCCCAATCGCACACCTAAAGGCGTGCGTAGTTTGATATTGTAATCCGTGTTAACCAGGCATGAGAGTGAGGGGGGGGACAAGCCTCCCCTCACTCTCATACCTGGCTACCTTATCTCACCCCTAACGGGGTAACCCATTGCTGCATGTCCTTTATCGATGATAAAACCGATATATTCATGCCGAACATTTGATGGATTTTGCCCTTTACCTAACGGAAATCCTTAAACGACACATTTAAAACAAAAGAACTTATGGATGGGTATTACCGATCCATAAGTCTTTGAATAGTTTATCTATTAAGCGTGTAAACCACTTTGCCGATTAAAGCATCGTGTGGCACAATGAGAAAAGAGTCGGGCTGTGTTTCAATCCAATAATAATCGCGCAATAATTTTACACGATTCATGGGTTGTCCGTCCAATTCAAGTTCTCCTTTGTTGTTCACACTCACGGTGTTACATGCTTCGTAGCGTTGCATAAGGTAGGCAAGTAAATGCGCATTGTAAGGCGTAACCCGAACGGCATGTTCTTTAGCCGGAATGTAAATGGGTTGTGCATCGGGCGAGGTGCGACCTGGTATGTAAATCTTTCGCACAGGGTCAATCCACACTACCTGTCCGGGTGTGGCATGACAAATTCCCGTAAGGGTGAGCTCTTTGCCCTGTTTATCGGTGCAAGTAAACACCACTTGGTCGCCATTTTCGGGATAGGCATACCCCCATCGGTGATAACCCCATAATGATTCGCCAGGGAGTCGTAAACCATAGTAAGTTAAACTCACCAAAGCATGTTGCTGATTGGGCATCCGTATGTGGCTCACAATGAAAAAACGCGTAATAATGAGTAACATTAGCACAATTACATAGGGGCGCAACCATCTCCACCCCTTGCGCAATGACGTAGGGGAAGAGGTGGGCTTTCTATGTAATTTGAATAACGTTTTCATTTTGAAGGGAAGTATGCGCTTTTTCACGGAAAATCCGACTAAATGGCGTTAAGTAGGTATTCAAAATTATTTTATACTATCAATACCAGATTTTTCAGTATCATATTGCCTTGCCGCATTCTTTTGCCCCTACAGCTGCCTTTCATCAGTCACGTAGCTCGCTACGCTCCTTCTTCAAGACAACTGTAGGAACAAAACAATACGACAATTCAATATAAACTAATTTTGAATACCTACTTATTTGATGTGCGAAACATTCTTGAAAATGCGGTTCCAACGTACGTGTCCGTCAAACCAACCGTAGTCATCGTCTAACGAGAGCCATACAAACAAAGGTTTACCTACGACGTGATCTTCGGGCACAAAACCCCAGAAACGCGAGTCGGCACTGTTGTCACGGTTATCGCCCATCATCCAATAATAGTCGAGCTTAAACGTATAGCTTGTGGCAGGTTTACCATTGATATAGATTTTTCCACCACGCACTTGCAAGTCATTTCCTTCATACACGCGAATCGGACGTTCATAGATAGGCAAGTTTTGCAAGTTCAGTTGCAAAGTAGCTCCCTTCTTCGGAATCCATATTGGACCATAGTTTGCCGTCGTCCAATTCTTCACCATGTTGAGTGGGTAAAGCCAATCGGATGCAGGTTGTGCAGGTTTAATCGAGGATACGTATTCGGGGAGGTGTGCCAAAGCGTTCTTTGCCTTATGTGTGAGTGGCATAATCACCATAGAACCTTCGCGTTGCGTAGTCAAATCTTCATCGGTAATGCCGAGTTCTTTCTTGATTTCAACGGGCAAATCTTGCTTGAAGTTCACTTCGTAAGCCTGTTGCACGTTCTCAGGTTGAAACATCGCCTTGCCATTCACGTAAATTACGTTATTGCGAATTTGCAGTGTTTGTCCGGGCAAACCCACACAGCGTTTTACGTAATTCTCACGACGGTCGGTAGGACGTGCTACAATGTCGCCAAATTCGTCAGGATTTGAGCGCATATAGTTTGAACCTGCTGCATAGAGTTTTTGGAAAAAAGCCTGTTGTGCTTCATAACTCATGCCTTTTTTCAGTGTAGAAGAGGCAAGAACAGGTTGCTGTCCTATTTCAGTAGGTTCTTGACCACACATTTGGTCACCAATTTGGTAAGCCAATCGGTAATAATCCTGGTTTTGTTGTCTAAGGGCAACCGTGTCGCCTGCAGGATAGTTGAATACCACAATGTCGCCCAATTCTACATTGCCCAAGCCCTTTACGCGTCGGTAGTCCCAATGCGGATGGTCTAAATAGCTTTTACAGTTTAGCAAAGGCAATGTGTGCTGTGTCAAAGGCATGTAGAGCGGTGTTTGCGGAATACGCGGACCGTATGAGAGTTTTGACACCAACAAATAGTCGCCTGTGAGCAACGTTTTTTCGAGTGAGGATGAGGGAATTACAAAGTTTTGGAAGAAGAATTGGTTTAAGAAGTAGATAGCCACCAAAGCAAATACAATGGCATCCACCCAACTCATGATAAAGCGAGTGGCAGGTCCTACTTCGGGCTCACGCCACCAACCCCAATTTATTTTACGCGAAATATACAGGTCGTAAATAAGGGGTAGCACAATGAGTCCCCACCATGAACCCACCCAATAGAGGAAGGCCAAGTAGAGTGCTGTGGTTATGCCAAAACTTATCCACGAAGGCTTTTTGGCATCCGTTTTTTGGTTATTCTTATTTTGCATTGTTTTTTGATGTTTGCAAGGATTTAATATGCACGGGTTGCATAAAATCATGCACGGTTTTTATGCGACAAGGGCAAACCCCACATGCACCTAATCCCCCTTAAAACTTAAAGAGGTCGTCGGTTGAAAGGAGACCCTCGTGGGTAGCCGTAAACTCAGCGGCTAATACGGCGCCAAGGGCAAAACCACTACGGTTGTGGGCAGAATGGGTAATTTGAATCATGTCGGCAGGTGAGTCGTAGGTCAGGGTATGAATGCCCGGCACTTCGCCCTCGCGAATCGCGTCAATGCGAAGCAAGTTCTCGGGCTGTTCTTTGCTACCTGTCACTGTGCCATCGGCATTATGCACTTCGCCTTTCACCCAATCGGTCTTACGGTCTAACTCAGCCACTACTTGTTCAGCCAAGGTAATAGCTGTGCCACTCGGTGCATCGAGCTTGTGAATATGGTGAGTTTCCACCTCGCTCACATCGTAGGTGGGATAAGCATTCATAATACGTGCCAAATATTTGTTTACGGCTGAGAAAATAGCCACACCGAGCGAGAAGTTAGAAGCCCAAAATAGTGTATGTCCCTCTTCGGTACAAGCACGTCGCACGTCGGCTTCATGTTCTTTAAGCCAACCCGTGCTACCGCTCACCACCTTTACGCCTTGTTTCCAAGCACGCAAATAGTTTTGATAAGCTGCTGTAGGATTGGTAAATTCTATGGCAACATCTGCGCTGCGAAAAGCATCGCTTTCAAAATCATCCATATTGTTTACATCGATAATGCAAACAATTTCGTGTCCACGCTTACGCGCGATATCCTCAATCATGTGGCCCATTTTACCGTAGCCAATCAGTGCGATTTTCATGTTTCGTATGTTTTATTTATCCAAATACTGCCTACAAAAGTAATGTTTAGTTGTGATATTCACAAATTTCGTGATGGTTTTTCACAAAATGGCTCCTTCTGCTTCGCGAATGAGCGGTCTGGTGCTCTCCATGATGGCAAAAAGTTCGTCCATTGTTTCGGCTCGCAACATGGCGATGCGTGTTTGTCTGAAGTTGGGCAAACCCTTAAAGAGCGGTGTTGCAGCCAAGTGTCGGCGCACGTGTAAAATGCCTCGATATTCGTCGATGCGCTCTACGCTCTGTCGCACCTGTTCTTTCAGCACATCCAACTTCCAATCGGGGGTCATGGGGGCATATTCACTTTGAATAGCTTGGTCCACACTGTGGTCGCCTACGTGCAAGGCATCGTGCAACTCCTTAAAAATCCACGGACGACCAAAAGTTGCTCTTCCCACCATCACGGCATCCACTCCAAAGCGTTCGAAGGCATCTACAGCTCCCTCAGCCGAGGTAATGTCGCCATTGCCAATAATGGGGATGTGCATGCGTGGATTACGTTTTACCTCACCAATTAGCGTCCAATCAGCCTCACCCGTATACATTTGAGCACGGGTGCGTCCATGAATGGTCAGGGCTTTTATGCCACAGTCTTGCAGTTGTTCTGCCAATGGCACAATAATTTTATGTTCGCTGTCCCAACCCAATCGGGTTTTGGCAGTAATGGGCACATCTACGGCATCGACCACGGCACGTGTAATTTCGAGCATGCGTGGCACGTCTTGCAATAAACCAGCGCCAGCACCTTTGCCTGCCACACGTTTTACGGGACAACCAAAGTTAATGTCGAGCACATCGGGGTGGGCACGTTCTACCACAATTTGGGCAGCATCGCGCACGGCAATGGGGTCTTTACCATATATTTGAATGGCTACGGGACGTTCAGCATCGCACACCGTGAGTTTTTCGAGGCTTTTGTTAACCATGCGCACCAAGGCATCGGCAGCCACAAATTCAGAGTATACCATAGATGCTCCCAACTGTCGGCACAACAAGCGAAAGCCTATGTCGGTTACATCCTCCATGGGTGCCAACAACACGGGACGCGATCCCAAGTCAAGATTTCCTATTTGCATGATGTATTGTTATTAATATTAATAGGGATGGTTCTAAATGTTGTGTTACATATTAGAACCATCCTTAGAGAATTATTGTTATTCTGCGATTAAAGCGCCGTTTTTAACGCTTACAATATAGGTTTTACCCTTTTCGGTGTGCAGACTCAGTTTAAGTTCGCCATAGCGAATGTGGCACATGCCACCCACGTTTGCTGTGATGCGAGCCTGGGTGAGTTTGCCACCATCCCAAGCCAAGTCTACACCAAAGTTACCACGAGCACGCAAGCCCTTGATGCTACCTTTAGCCCATGCGTCGGGCAATGAGGGCAACAGGTCGAGACATCCTGCATGGCTTTGCAGCAACATTTCTGTTACACCTGCAGTGCCACCAAAGTTGCCATCAATTTGGAAGGGTGGGTGAATGTCCCAAAGATTATCGGCTGTGCCATTCTTCAGCAAGTTGCCAAAGAGAATGTACGAGTGGTTGCCATCGTGCAAACGTGCCCATTGGTTGAGTTTCCAACCCATGCTCCAACCTGTAGCGCCATCGCCACGATGTTCGAGTACCACACGGGCAGCATTGGCAAGGGTGGGAGTGGTAAGCGGTGAAATGGTGTGACCCGGATGCAAACCAAAGAGGTGGTTTACGTGGCGGTGTTGGTCGTTCGGGTCGTCAATGTCGCGACTCCACTCCATGAGTTGACCATAGCGACCAATTTTATAGGGAGCCAATTTTTTGAGAATACCTTCCCAACGCTTCACCTCGTCGGCATCGGTGTGCAACACGTTGGCAGCGTCAATGCAGTCGAGCAAGATTTCGCGAATCACAGCGTGTGTAAATGTGGTGCCTTCATCGATGGGACCATGTTCGGGCGAAGTAGAGGGCGCAGCAGTTAAAATGTTGCTGCCTGGTTTATCCCACAAAAAGTCCTCGCAGAAAAGGGCGCAACCCTTCATAAGCGGATAGGCAGTGTGGCGCAAAAAGTCTTCGTTGCGCGTGTAGTCATAATAATCCCACAAGTGTGTGGCAAGCCACGAAGCAGCCATGGGGTTATAGTTCCACGACATGTCGGCACCCTCGAGTGGAGCAGTAAAGCCAAAGATGTTGGCAGAAATGCCTGCAGCCCAACCACGGGCACCCCAATAAGCCTTTGCGGTGCGTTCGCCTGGTTTTTCGAGCAAACGAATAAAGTCGGTCAGCGGTTCGGTACACTCTGTAAGATTGGTAGAGAGTGCTGGCCAATAGTTCATTTGCAGGTTAATGTTGTTATGATAGTCCACACGCCAAGGTCCATCTACATTGTTGTGCCACATGCCTTGCAAGTTTGCGGGTAGGTTGCCCGGTCGCGACGAGGCAATGAGCAAGTAACGGCCATATTGGTAGTAAAGCGTTTCGAGTCCTGCATCCTTTGTGCCCTTGCGGTAGTCAGCCAATCTTTCGTTCGTAGGTTTAGTTGAGGCTTCACCATCGAGTGTGAACTCCACACGGTTAAAGAGTGCGGCATAGTCGCGATAATGGTCGGCAAACAAGCGTTTGTAGCCCTTCTTTGCAGCCTGTTTCAGCCACTTGGCAGTGGTTTTTGCAGGTTCTACGCCTACGTAAGCGCGGTTATCGTTAAAGTCAGGGTTATAGTTGGGTGCATAATCCGTGTCGGCAGTAAGCAACAATGTTACCTCGTCGGCATGGTCAATGTGCAAGGTGCCATCGTCGTGATAAGACACTTTGCCGCCCTTGGCGATAGCCTTGATGCGCACCACATATTCCATTTTGTTGTTGTCGAGGTGGGCAGTGTAGCACAAAGCGTCTTTGCCATCGGCAGTAAACTTGCCCTCGCTCACGGGGTTCGGGGTGTAGCGCACATTGAGGGTTTGGCTACCTGGTTTGTTGGCAGAGAGTTTCACCACCATTACATTGGCAGGATACGACACAAAAGTGCGGCGCACATAGTGTGTGCCTTCAGCATCGGTAAAACTCACTGTGGCATAAGCCGAGTCGACCGAGAGCGCACGTCGGTAGTTGCGAATGTTTTTATCGTGAATGTCCGTTTCGAGCAAGAGTTCGCCCATCGTGGTGAATGAACCAAAACGGAATTGTGGTTCGCCTGTCGCCTCGTAGGGTACAGTGCTGTTAAAGTTGCGTGTGGTGAGTTGTGCCGCCTTGTCCCAATCGCCGTCTAAGAATGCCTGACGGATGTCTTTGAGCACATGTGCCGACGGTTTGTTTTGGTTCCAATAGTCCTCAGCGCCTTTTGCCGTGTTGGGACCGCCGCGCCACAGAGTTTTTTCGTTAAGCGTGTAGCGTTCGGTTGCCACGCTACCCATCACGTTACAACCAATGCTACCATTGCCCAAGGGCAGTGAGCGGTATTCCCACTCATGGTCAGAGTTTACGGCAGAGTCGCCTGCGCGTACAGGTTTTTTGGTTTTATCGTTTTGTCCTTTCCACCAACATTGTTGTCCGTTGAGTGTGGTGGGTTGGTCAAACCATACTTCGTGGGTCTGTGCCTGTACCGTCTGACTTAGGCAGAACAGTGAAGACAAAAGGAGTAGGGTGGTATGCTTCATGGAATATTGTGTATGATGTTTGTTTTTTAGTTTCGGATTTATTGGGGCTAATTCTTTAAAAATCTTTGCAAAGATAGGCAGATTAATGGTTACAAGCAAAGGGTGCGTTTAAAATGTGCGTTTTTTCGTGCTTCATCTTTCTCCTTTTTTCAAGGGATTTTTAAATCAGAATTTTTAGAACCACCCTTATTCATCCCCCTCCTTGCAGGCGCGAATATTTCGCATCAAACCTTCAAATTTTGCCCTTTTCACCGCACTATGCGTAAAAATTTGGCGGTATTGTTCCATGGTGAGCGTTTGCCAATCGGTGGGTGTCATATTGCATATTGCTTCGCGTGGTTTTAGCTCTTCAATTTTTGTGGCACGGGCAAAACGTTGGTTCCAAGGGCACACTTCGGCACATCGGTCGCAACCATAAAAGCAATTTCCCATTTTCTTTTTAGCCTCTTGGGGCAATTCGTCGCGACATTCAATGGTGAGATACGAAAGACATTTGCGTGCATCCATTGTGCCATCTCCCCTTAGTGCTTGCATGGGGCAAATGTCTAAACAGCGGTGACAGGTGCCACAATGGTTTTTTGCTGGGGCATCATAAAGGTCCACTTCGTGCGTAAGCACCAATTCGCCCAAGAAGAAAAAACTGCCCATGCCCGGAATGATAAGTTGACAGTTGCGTCCGCGCCAACCTAAACCACATTGTTCTGCCCAATACTTTTCGTCGATGGGAGCGGTGTCTACAAACACACGTCCATCCACCCCCTCGGTGAGTCCGGCTTGTTGCATCACTTGGCGCAGTTTGTTTTTTACCACCTCATGGTAGTCGGTGCCATAAGCGTAGCGTGACAGACGAAGGGCATTTTTGCAGTGAAAACGCTCTTTTTGGTCCATTTCATCGCAAAAATCGGTGTTGTGTGTTTCAGTATCATCCCAATCGCCAGGGTAATAATTCATGGCTACAGACACAATGGTTTTAGCCCCTTCGACCAATAAACGCGGATCGAGTTTCTTGTCCACATTACGTGCCAAATAGTCCATTTTACCATGGCACCCCTCAGCCAACCATTGTTGCAACTCTTGGCTGCGTTGGGTGCTGACGTGTGTGGCACGCGTCATGCCGCAAGCCGAAAAACCAGCTTGCTGAATCAGTTGTTTGAGAAGTGCAGATTGTAGCATACGATGATGAAATGGGAGATTTGTTGCAAAGTTAAGAAAAATATAGAGGCGTTCAAGCAGTTTTGTGACAAGAAAATTTTTCAAGCAGGTTTAAGGGTATTTCTAAAAAAATGAATTTGGTAAATTTGTCGGAATTTTAACCATCCTGCCGAATGGGATGAGAAACGAATTCTTAGAGGGTGAATACTTGGCAAATTCTTGAAATTTAGGCGTTCAAAAATTCCGATACCATTCCGATACCATTCCGATACCATTCCGATATCATTCCGATATCATACCGAAGGCATACCGAAACCCCAACGTGACCCAATTTTTATGGATTAAATCCATTCGGAAAAAATGTTCAAAAACACGGATGGTTTACTGCGTGCACACATTGCCATCTGTATAAAATTCGGCATCACAAATATTCCGCAAACTATGGACGAAAAACAAGATAACATGTACAAAAATGAAGTTTTAACGAATCTTGCTACGCAATGTGATTTATATTCCTTATTTTTGCACCTTGATAGCTAATTTCGAACAATCAAATCAATACAATCATAAAAACAGCGTAAATCTCAATGAAACAGTACAAATTGGTGAACAACATATTGGGTTGGCTCACCTTTGCCATTGCAGCTTTCACCTACTGTTCTACGGTGGAACCCACGGCAAGCTTTTGGGATTGTCCTGAGTTTATTACCACAGCATTTAAGCTGGAGGTAGGTCACCCCCCTGGTGCACCCTTCTTTATGCTCACGGGCAACTTTTTCACACAGTTCACAAGCGACCCCACAAAGGTTGCTATCTGTGTAAACATTATGTCGGCTTTGCTCTCGGCATTGTGTATCTTGTTCCTGTTTTGGACCATCACACACTTGGCACGTAAGCTCATTACACCCGACGGAAACGTAACTACTACCGCACAACTCATTACCATTATGGGCTGTGGACTCGTAGGTTCGTTGGCATACACATGGAGCGACACCTTCTGGTTTTCGGCAGTCGAAGGCGAGGTTTACGCATATTCGTCTATGTTCACCGCCTTGGTGTTCTGGCTTATCCTGAAGTGGGAAGATCACGCGGATGAACCTCACTCAGACCGTTGGCTTGTGCTCATCTTCTACCTTACAGGTCTTTCAATTGGTGTACACTTGCTCAACTTGCTCTGTTTGCCCGCCATTGCGTTGGTTTACTACTACAAACGTCAGCCCGAATCCAAACTCAAAGGTTCGTTGGTGGCACTTATCGTGTCGATGTTGTTGGTAGCAGCCGTGCTCTACGGTGTTGTGCCAGGCATTGTTAAAGTGGGTGGCTGGTTCGAGTGGTTCTTTACCAACAATGTGGGTTTGCCCTTCAACGTGGGTCTGATTATCTACCTTGTAGTGCTTATCGCAGTGGTGCTTACTGCTATTTGGAGTACAACCACCGTGAACCATACTCGCACACAACTCTTCTATTTGCTCAGTGTTGCCCTGCTCGGCATCCCCTTTATGGGTCATGGCATGTTCTCGGGCGTTTTGGGCATAGTAGTGCTCGTGGCACTCTATGTGCTACTTAATTGGAAGGGTAAGGACGGCAACTTCTTGATTCGTAAGCGTTTCTTGAATACTTCGTTGCTGTGTATGCTTATGTTGATGATTGGCTATTCATCTTACGCCGTCATCGTGATTCGTTCGGCACAGAATCCGCCGATGGATCAGAACTCACCCGAGGATATCTTTACCTTAGGCTCGTACATGGGTCGCGACCAATATGGTCAAACGCCTTTGCTCAAGGGCGAAGCGTTCTGTTCGCAAGGTCAAGCCATGCAGGTGGGTGCTTACACCATCGAAAAGACTAAACGCACACACCGCGTAGAAAAGGCTAATGCCAATGAACCCGACCGCTACGAAGATGTGGAAGAAACCTCAGGACTGAAATATCCTGGTGGTTTGACCATGCTCTTCCCCCGTATTTGGAGCAGTGGACATGCACAGCAATATAACGACTGGTTGGGCGACATCACGATGAAGGATGTGACCTTCACCGACAATGATGGCAATACCTATCCCGGACAAATGCCCTCGCAGATAGACAACTTGCGCTTCTTCTTGTCATACCAAGTCAATTTTATGTACTGGCGCTACTTTATGTGGAACTTTGCCGGTAGACAAAACGACTTGCAGAGCCAGGGCGAATTAGAACACGGAAATTGGATTACAGGCATTCCCTTCATTGACAATGCTATGTATGGCGACCAAAACCTCTTGCCCGATTCTTTGAAAGAGAATAAGGGACATAACGTGTTCTACTGCTTGCCACTTATCCTTGGTTTGATTGGACTCTTCTTCCAAGCTTATCATGGCGAAAAGGGCATTCGTCAGTTCTGGGTGGTCTTCTTCTTGTTCTTTATGACAGGTTTAGCCATTGTGCTCTACTTGAACCAAACACCCAGTCAGCCCCGTGAGCGTGACTACGCTTATGCAGGTTCGTTCTATGCCTTTGCCATCTGGATTGGTTTGGGCGTAGCTGCTTTGGCTAGTTGGGCAGAGAAGTTGTTCAAGAATAAACCGCAGTTGGCAGCAGCCTTGGCTTCGGTTGTGGGTATCCTTGTACCCTTGCAAATGGTTAGCCAAACTTGGGACGACCACGACCGTTCAAATCGCTACACTTGTCGCGACTTTGGTGCAAACTACCTCAACACCTTGCCCGACAAGGGTTGCCCCGTAATCTTTACTAATGGCGATAACGATACCTTCCCCTTGTGGTATAACCAGGAGGTAGAAGGTGTGCGCACTGACGCTCGTGTTTGTAACCTTTCATACTTGCAAACTGACTGGTATACCGACCAAATGCGTCGTCCTGCATACGACTCTAAACCTTTGCCCATCAGTTGGAGCCGCTACTACTACGTAGACAATGGTAAGCACTCTTACTATCCTATACGTCCTGAAGGAAAAGCTGAGCTCGACGAGATAAAGAAGCAAAATCCTAAGGTCGATCCTTACGAATTGTCTTACATCATGGATCATTACGTGAAGAAGGCTGAGGGCGGTTACTTCCCCACCGACTCGGTAGTGGTGAGCGTAAACAAGCAAGCTGTTATCGAAAGCGGTATGTATCTGCCTATGGGCAAGGATAGCATCCCCGATAAGATGATTATCTCGCTTAAGAATGCTGCTGCTAAGCAAGGTGGACTCTATCGTCAGGACGTGATGATTTATGAAATGTTGGCACGTGGCGACTGGAAACGTCCTATGTATATGAGTGTTACATTAGGTTCGGATAACTATGCTGGACTCGATAACTATCTCGTGCTCGAAGGCTTAGCTTATCGTGTCACTCCCTTCAACTACGGACAGATGGGCATGATAGACTCGAACTTGATGTATAACAACCTTATGAAGCGCTTTAAGTATGGCAATGTGGCACAGAAGGGCATCTATATGGACGAGACTACAGGACGTATGTGCGAAACACACCGTCGTATGTTCATGATGCTTGCCGACAACTTGAACCGCAAGGGCGAAAAGGCGAAGGCTATCGAGGTGCTCAAAAAGTGTAAAGAGGTAATCCCCGATTACACTGTGCCCTACGATGACGACGATTCGCAGTTGGCAATGCTTTGGATGTTTGCTGGCGATAATAAGGAAGCTGCTCGCGTAGCTAAGAAAGTGCTCGATTATGACACACAATTCTTGATTTATCTCAACTCGTTGAGCCAAGAGCAAATTAACACGTATGCGCGTAAGTGCTACTTCATTGTGTCGAGCATCATCGAGGCTAACCAAGCGCTTAGCAAAACGGGTGATGCACAAGCCAAGCAATATGAGGCACGTGTGCAATCGTTGCTCCACACGCCTTCTATGCAACTTGGCATGGAGATTTATCAGCAGCAAATGCAAAACGCACAATAATTCTCTTTGAACAATAAAAAGGGTGAAGCCGCCATACACACTCATACGTGTGGCGAGCTTTACCCTTCTGTTGTCTAAAAAAAAGAGCGTGGGCATTCTAAAAACAAGTATCCCATTCTCTCCCTACAAAAAAACTCCACCGTGATAATAGAACAACCTGCTTGCTTCTTGCGATGGCTTTATCCGCGAGCGCTATGGCGAATGGATAAGCACGAGCGAGCTGTATATCTCACCTTTGATGATGGTCCCATACCCGAGGTAACCCCTTGGGTGCTTGATGTGCTCGATCACTACGGCATTAAAGCCACCTTCTTCATGGTGGGCGACAACATACGCAAGCACCCACATGAGTTCGAGATGGTAAAGGCAAGAGGCCATCGATTGGGTAATCACACCTACAATCATATTGGCGGACTCAGACACGGCATACGCTCGTATGTGCGCAATGTAGACAAGGCTAACGAATATCTGCACACAGACCTCTTTCGTCCTCCTCATGGATGGATGAAGTGGGAGCAATACATCATGGTTATGATGCGCTATAAAGTAGTGATGTGGGACCTCGTTACGCGTGACTATTCTACTCGCCTTAACGGACGCGACGTCTTGCTCAATGTGCGACGCTATGCACGAAACGGAAGCATTATTACCTTTCACGATTCTGTAAAAAGCTACGACAAACTGCTCTATGCACTGCCACGAGCCATAGAATGGCTGCAAAGCCAGGGCTATGAGTTTAAGGTTTTTGAGTAGTACACTTATAATTGTGCGCAAACTTAGGTGTTTAAACTTAGGCTTGCGCATGGTTTTTTTTTGACGAACAAGGTGCAATCATGGTTTTTCAGTCAAAATGCGTTGTGCAGCCCAAATAAATGCCGTACATTTGCCACACATACACTTTTATCTTTGCATATATATGAAACAACTCACACTCTTTTTAGCCTTTATAGCGCCGCTTTTAGCCCTACTTGCGGCATGCAGTAAGCCTAAGGCTGCACAAGCCCCTACAGAGGGTGCTACGGACTCGCTAACAGATACAATTGTGGTGGACGAAGCGCCTAAAGACACTGTGCCCTGGCTAGACACGGCACCGATACGTATGAATCTTAAAAAAAACGATCGTTTTTATTGTGCCATTGAGGTGGATTATCCCCAAGGCGAGGACGCATTTAGCAAGGTTGTGCGCCATTATGTGGTAAGTCAGCTAAATGCAAATCGTCCTATAATAGGGGAGAATAAGTACGCATACAAAAGCTATGTGGGCGATGTAAACGACGGCAAACAGGTGGTAGACTATTTTTGTAAAAATACTTATGCCTACATTCTGTTGCAAAAGAAAGAAGAGCCCGAGATGTTAGGTTGCAACACTACGTTGAAAATATCGAGATTGGCTGAGACAGACCGTTATGTGGTTTACGAAACCGAAACTGAAGAGTATTTTGGCGGTGCACATGGTGCAACGGGTATTAAGGTGAACAATATCATAAAACCTTCAGGACGTATTCTTAAATATCCTGTGATGAAGTCGGCAGTAAAAAAGTTGCAACCTGCATTGCGCAAGGGTGTAAAGCGCTTTTTCAAGGAAATAAGTTCTGATTGGACAGTCAATGATTTATTTATTGAGAACAACCTTATTCCCCTGCCCGATGCTTCTCCTTATTTAGCCAAAGATGGTGTCCACTTTGTGTACCAAGAATACGAAATTGGTCCCTACGTAATGGGTTCTATTTCCTTCACCATCCCTTACGATGAAATCATGCCTTATTTAACAACCGAGGCACGTGAGGTGGTGGGGGTTGAGTAGGAGAGGGTAATATAAACTGCTTATATCTTTACCATTGTCTAAAATTGCAAGACACTTCTTTGTGAATAGCTATATTCTCAAAGAAGTGTCTTGGTTTTATAATGAAAGTGTTATTTCAGTTTTATTTTTCTCCACTTGTCGTTCATCTCTTGTGAGGTAGATACAATGGGAGTTTGAGGCTTGCTATTGATAACAATGGCTTTTTTGCCTACTTCACTTTTTATATAGTCTGAAAGTTCGCCAAGGTTTACATTTCCTTTAGTTGCTTGTAGTTTCTTTAGTAAGAAGTAGGTGAATAAACCATGCTTTTTCTCTTTATAGGGAAATGCGGTTTCATCTCCACTTGCACTTGAAAAAACTATCATATTGCCTTGTGGCTTTTCAGTCTTAGGCTTTATGCTTACACCTCGGGCTTGTGATAGCATTTGGTCGTTTCTTCCTGTTCCACTGAAACAAGCATCTAAAAACACTAAAGTTTTTTGTGTCTGCATGTTTGCTAATTCCTTGTAAACATTACTGAGTGATAGAGTAGTGGTCATATCTGTTGGAATTCCGTCTACGGGAAGCAAAGAACATCCCTTTGTCTTTTCATCAGGAATGCCATGCCCTGCATAGTAAACCATGATAGAACAATCACCTTTATAAACATCACTAATCCTTTTTAGCCACATGAGGTCGGCTTTCATATTGGTATAGGTTGCGTTAGTCCTAAAGTGTATATTCTCCTCAGGAATGCCAAGAAGGTTTGTGCAGTAAAGTTTAAATGCCTTTCCGTCGTTTATTGCATATTCTACATTATCTGTCTCTTGATATTTTTCGTTTGCGATGATTACGGCAAATGTGTTACTTGCATTTTGTGTGATATTACTTTCTATTTTATCTACATCCGATGAAAGTTCTTGCTCTGTGGATTTGGGTGATTGTTTTACAGTATGAACTTGTTGCGGATATCCTGTAGGTGCGTATAAAGTTGCGTTCTTTTCATATTTTATTAAATAGGTACGTGGAATGGGGTCGCCACTTTGTCGTGCCACTTTAAAGTCTGCTTTGGTGTATTTTCGAATAAAAATATCAGAATAAGTATAGTTCGGTGAGGTTATTTTAATGGTTTGTGGAATATCCTCTTGTTTCAAAACAATTTTGCAAGGGAGAGTGTTTATTTCGATTTGATTTGTTTTAGTTTGAATTATAGCGGTTTCAGGGAGTGAACCTGTGAGTGTGATAATTTCTGTTGCGGGTTGTGCAAATCCGCAAAGATTGCATAACACAACAAAGATGCTTAGAGTTGATAATTTAATTGTTTTCATCTGCCATTTTTGTATGAGTTAATAAAGGAACAAAGGGGGTAAAGATGTGATGTCTTTGGACATCATATCCTCACCCCTTTTATGTATTAGTCGAAATTAAGTAAGATTCTTTTTTACTCACCGTAAACTCTGGTAGTGACTTTTTTACGTGCTCCAAAGAAACCAAATTTCTTACAGTTACGATCAACGTGAGAAATCTTTGTGATACCCGCGTCTTTGGCAGCTTTGTCGATACCAACGTCAGCATTTTTCTTACCGAACATACCCCAACAATAGGTGGTGTAGCTTGATTCGCCAACTTTGTTTCCTACAGGGTTAGAAGTAGCTGTGAGTGGAGTAGTGATTGAGCCGCAGCTAGCAAGTGAAAGTACACATGCGCAAGCAAGAAGTAACTTCTTCATAATAGGTTAATTTTTAATGTCTTGGGCATAAATTCTTTTAGAATATAATGCGCAATGCCCGTGCGTATTTATTCTTTACAATCTGACTAAAATAAGTCTTAATTGATGTTGCAAAGATATAAAGGCGTGTTGTTTTCATCAAGGTTTGTGCATATTGTGTTCTTCTACAGAACGTAGAGACATTTTCTACTTATTTGGATGTTGAACGATGTTGTTATCTTCTTCTTTATGTTTAACATCATCTGATAAATCTTTAAAAAAGTCATAATTAAGCAGTAATGATAAACGCCGTAGAAGAAGAATGTCAATATTGTTTCGTTTGAAGATGTCGTAAATATTTGTTCTGTGGCATGATAGTTGTTTTGCCAACCAGGAAATGCTCCGTCCTTGTTTACGCACTTGTTCTTCAATGATAGAACCAATGTTATTCATGAAATGGTGGTTAAGCGTTCGTGTGTCTGTGATTATTGAGCTATTAGCTTTTTAAAGGTCAAGACTTGCTGAAATACTTTTATAAAAAATAAGGGTAAAAGAGTGTCGCAAGTACAAAACCTAAAAAATGATTCTTCTTAAAACCTTCATAATGGCGAAATTTACAAGAGTTCTCCGCGGACAGCCAGTTTGGAGTGTTTACAATGCGAATTTAAAGAAAGTGGGCTGCCTTCCGCATACTCTTGTAGGTATCGCCAAACACCTGAATATACAACACGGATAGGCAGCCCACGTATGATATGAGCTGCTCCGTGCCTTGTATATTCGTTGTAGAGATTTGGCGATTTTACAAGAAGTAAGGCACTATCTTTTTGCACTATGATTTTGTCCTAAAAGACTTTTTGCAAAGGTACTATAAATCTATCACTTTTGCAAAGTGGAGGGAATATATTTTATATAGGAAATAAAAATGTTTTTAAAATTCTAAAATAAAAATCTCAGAATAACCTAAAATCAATAAGGTTAGATGTTGTTGTAATGGATTACCCCGTTAGGTAGGGTGTTCAAAATCCATTAATTTTTTCTGCATGGTTTTGATGATGTTTTAATGTTATAAATGGTTGATATACAACGAAAATAAACATGGAAAATACCACAATTCAGGTATAGTTATAATGAGGGTGTGTCAAAAGCAAAAAACACCTTCAATATAAATCAAAACTCGCAACTTTAGTGAAATACACTTAAG
>ERZ1026884.966-NODE-966-length-16999-cov-13.619216_pt1 | contig 16999 bp, 14 predicted proteins | sample MGYA00380172_ERZ1026884 | MGnify/ENA primary metagenome ERZ1026884 (study PRJEB33269, sample SAMEA4719808) | human gut metagenome | biome: human-associated habitat; feature: organic feature; material: feces | place: Cameroon | collected 2013-10 ... | reverse complement strand
GGTTGGATGTTTCTCTGCTCTTTACTTTTTAGAATATTATCTCGAACTCGCGTATTTAGATGAGATCTTCCTGACTTTTCTGGAAATGGGAAAAGAGGATTTCTCCAATTGCAGAATGGCTATTGGTGAGAATCAGAAGGATGCTAGTCGATTCTATGATTCGTTAACATTAAATCCATCGCATTATCAACATGATATGGATTTTCTGATGATGAAGGAAAAGCCTCTGATTAAGACAGGGCCCAATATCTACAACTTCATGTTTATGAAGATGTTTCTGGATAAAGCATATACCGGACTTCTTTTTGATATGAAGGACGCTTTAGTTAAGAGGGGAGTGTTGGATTCCAAAATGGGTTATGCTAATCTTCGGTCGTTTTTAGGTGAGGAGTTCTCGGAACGGTTCCTCTTTTATTCCTTGATGAAAAAATGTTTTGGTTTGAATTATGTGAATTATAGTGGAGAAGAACTGGAAAAGGCTCTGGGAAAGGGAATGCCAGACTATTATCTGAGACGTCGAAATAAGATATTCGTATTTGAATGTAAGGATGTTCAGATGGCTGCAAAAAAGAAATTAAGCGGTGATTATGAGACGATAAAAAAAGCAATTTTTGAGAAGTATGTCGCAAATACCAAGGGGCATGCGAAAGGGATTGGGCAGTTGGCAAATGTGATTGTCGAAAAGTTACCAAGTATATTGAGAGAAGTTGATAAGTCAGCTCCCAATAGTGTGATATTTGTCTATCCCGTAATAGTATACTTCGATGATTGTTTTGATGTGGAAGGCCCGAACTATTTGCTAAATAAAGAGTTTCAACGAATCATTAGTGAAAAGAATGTTACAGCAGATTACGAAGTGAAGGATGTAGTGATGGTGAATATTGAGCAGTTGATGAGACTAGAAAATTTCTTTGCTGCTGAAAAGTTGGATTTGGCTTATCTAATAAATGGCTATATTGAGTATAAGGAAGAGTTTGAGTTAAATCAAGTGTTTCCTTTCAATAAATACATATTTCAAGAAGCGAGAAAGGTTGGGTATGAGTTGAAAAAGACACGTTGGTTTGATGAAGTCTTTGAGAATTTGAAGATAATGGATAGGAAAGGGCTGTGATGAGTGGGCTCGCACAGAGAAGGAATATGGTCCACCACTCTTTTTTACAATTGAAGCTGTGCTTGTGACTATTCAAATAGAAAACACCCAACCTTACATTTTTTGGTGTAATAAAGGGTATAAATCACGTAACTCGTTGATTTACACCCTTGTTTGCGGAGAGAGATGGATTTTATACCACTCTACCATCTTCTGTAACTCGTTGATATTCAAGTGCCGTCTTTAAGCATTTTCGCTTATTTTGCACGAAAAATGGCGCAGAACTGGCGCAAGACCTTACCTTGAAATTGGAAGCCTTTCACCTGCATAACAAGAGCCGCCATTGTGAAGTTTTATTAGTTTGGTTTTATCTTTCCCGTTTCGTCTATTCCCCAAGATGTTTTTGCCGAATCGGCTCAAAAACCCGTTAAACATACACAAAATCGGCTCAAACAAACCCAATTATTGATAAAAAATGAGTAAATTTGAGCCGATTAATAAATAAAGAGATACTTGTACATTGGTGAATGGAAAAGATAATGTTTTTGAGAAAGCACTCTTGACATTAGTGCTATTATCGTATATTCAAGCCTTTGTAGATGGCAACAAGCGGACTGCAAGAATCACAAGCAATGCTATCTTAATAGCAAATGGCTATTGCCCGATTTCTTTCCGAACCGTTGACTCCATCGACTATAAGAAGGCTATGCTCATGTTTTATGAACAGAATAACATTGCTGCTTTCAAGAAAATCTTTATAGAGCAGTTCTTGTTTGCTGTGAAGACGTATTTTTAGAGAAAATACCCGTTGGCGGAATGAGTCATAAAGTAAATCGTTTAATAATGGTTTGAAATAGTCATCGTAACTTTGCACTCGGAATAAGAACAACTTTGTAGTCGTTAATAATGTGTATTTACACAAAATAGACTAATAAGGATATATGGTAATCCGTAGAGTTCTTGGTTAGAAATAAAAGAACAGAATGAAATCACTGCAAAAATAGTCATATGGTGCGACTATTTTTGCAGTAATTCTTACAGCATCGTACCACCCATCTGTTTGTTATATGACGCTATGGCGTCATAAGCATTCAAACGCCCACCCATGCGGTACATCACACCTTTGCACATCGCTGTCAGTCATCCAGAGTCCCTGTATTTCTTTTACAGTTGGACTAAATAGCCTTTCTTCTTTAGCCAGTCAGCAAACAACAATCCTGTCGGTGCGGTATTGGCAAGCAGTTGGTTTATTTTTGTTCCGTATAATATACTCATAGTTTATTGCAAAGCTAAATATCTAACTGTAAAGATAGATGTTTTTATTCTTCCTTACAAGAAATGAGTTATAAAAATCGACTTGGAACAAACTTTCAGGCTTTGTTTCATCTACATTATATGAGGTAAATAGATGTGGTGTTTCATTTAACAATAATTTCTCACCCTTCCAATAAATATATGGTATTCCGATTGACGCAGCATCCTTTTCAAGAATGTGGGCTGCTGTTATAAATAGTTTGTCAATAAAGAAACCATTACCTTGAATGTCTGGTTCCTCAGCTTTGTCAAAATAAACCGGCAGAATGTAATCTATATAATCCATAAAAACTAATTTATTATAACGGCTGAAAATCGAGAATAATTCTGACTAAATATCCAAGATGAATCTGTCTTGATTAAATCACCATCCTTAAAACGTTTATGAACATCAACACAAAGCATATAGGCTCCTGTTGGTAGCTTAACCATATCTATAGCATTTGACTTGAATATTATCATTTTATTAAGGTAAGCCAAACTTTCGTCTTTCACTTCTAATCGCTCGAATGAACCTGAAGTGAAATATATTGGGTCTTCAAATGACAATATTACCTCATTAAAGAATATATTATTAAGTTCTTCGGATTTAAAACTTATAGAAGAAGTTATAAAATCATCGTAAGATTGTCCATAATAGACAGGTCCAGAAACTAGTTTTTTTATATTTTCTACGCTAATACCGACCTTTCCGTCATAAAATTTATTTCTGCTTCTAAAATTTCGAATAGAAGTATCTATAGAAACAGCAGTATTCAATATTTCAAATATTTCATCTGCTAATTCCACATTATTATCACACAAGTCTTCAATTATTTCTCTAAAGTCAGGTTTGTGCTCTCCATGTTTTTCATATCTTGTCTTGAAAGCCTTTGCCCTAACAATCGATGAAATATTTCTCAACCTATCAGAAAACATGTAATAGTTAGGTGCAGCTGTGGCCCCCCAATTTTCAAAAATGGCGTTATATATCTCTTGGCCTTTATATTCAAAAATGGGGTAATATGGAAGTATATACTTCTTTAATTCATTAAATATATTCATACTTTTGACCCTTATCGAATTTTTAAGATTTTTCCAGCATCACGCCTAAAGATGTTCGTCCGACATGTTGTCTAAAATCGTCCGTAATTCGTCCGATGTATATAAAGAAAAATCAGCATAACGAGTTGTAAAACAACAAGTTACGCTGACTTTGCGGAGAGAGAGGGATTCGAACCCCCGGTACCTTGCGGTACGCCGGTTTTCAAGACCGGTGTATTCGACCACTCTACCATCTCTCCTTACAAATGATAGCTGTCGTTTTTGCTTATTTGCGAGTGCAAAGGTAAGAGGTTTTGTTTGAACAACCAAATTTAAAGGCACTTTTTTTCGATTAAAATTAAAAATAGTTTGTTTTGAGCCTCTATTGAGCCTCAACAAACCCCATTATTAGACAAAATTTGCGCTATACAGACCGTTTAAATACCATCTAAATGCCTTTTAAACGCAGCGTTTTACAAAAACGAAATCCATCTACAAACAGTTATTATTTAAAAAGACGTGCGTATCTTTGCAAAGCATATTTGCAATGCAAATTATGAAAACCATTTTTTTAGCACACACCTACTTATTCATTTACTAATACAAGCCCCAATGAGCTCACCCTTACGCATTGCCATTATTGGTGGTGGCGCAGCTGGTTATTTTGCAGCAATCAAAGCTAAACGCAACAATGCCAATGCCGACATTACTATTTTCGAAAAAAATAAAGTCGTACTTGCTAAAGTAGCAAGTACGGGAGGAGGTAGGTGCAACCTAACCAACTCGTTTGCTACGATTAGCGACGCCAAACAAGCCTATCCACGTGGCCATAAACTCATGAAACGCTTGCTAAAGCATTTCAGTCACGAGGATGTTTATAATTGGTTTGAACGCGAAGGAGTACCCCTTGTTACACAAGAGGATGAATGTGTGTTTCCTGCCTCACAAGATTCACAGAGCATCATTTCTTGTCTCACCACACTTGCCACACAATTAGGCATTCACCAATTGTGCAACCATAAACTCACAGACATTAGCCAAAACGAAGATGCTACACTACACCTTTGTTTTGCCAATGGCACAGAGGGTGATTTTCATCGTGTGGCAATTACCACAGGTGGCGCCCCTAAAGGCGAAGGACTTGATGTGCATGCCCGTTTAGGACATGAAATAGAATGTCCCATCCCCTCACTCTTCACATTCAATATTACCGACACCTATTTTCTTTCGCTCATGGGCACAGTAGTCGACCCTGCCATTGTGTCTATTCCTGGCACCAAACGTCGTGCAGAGGGAGCTTTACTTGTCACGCATTGGGGCATGAGTGGTCCTGCAGTGCTTAAACTCTCATCACACGCAGCACGTTTTCTGCACGAAAACAATTATCACATACAAATATCGGTAAATTGGACGGGCGTTACACATTCTGTGGCTGCCACCGACGAGATCACTGCCATTGTGACCCATAACGCACAAAAGCAATTAGCCTCGGTACGTCCTTTTAACCTCCCATCGCGTCTATGGTTCTACATATTAGATAAATTGGGCTTTTCACAACAAAAGCGTTGGGGTGAATTGGGCAAAAAAGGCATAAGCCGATTAGTCGAAACACTCACCAACGATATTTATAAAGTAGATGGCAAAGGACGTTTCCGCGAAGAATTTGTAACTTGTGGCGGTGTTTCATTATCCTCCATCCACATGAATACACTCGAGAGCCGCGTATGTCCCCACCTTTTCTTTGCAGGCGAGGTGCTCGACGTTGATGCCATCACTGGAGGCTTCAACTTGCAAGCCGCTTGGAGCATGGGGTATGTAGTAGGACAAAATATAATTAAGCCCTAAAATATAGGCAAACAATATAAAGCATTACACGCTGAAGAGTCTCAGCACGTAATGCTTTATTGCTTTGCAAACAGAGGCATCCCAAAATGTTCAGTCTTATTATACGCTATTTCAGCGTACACATGCTTGCGAATCAATAAAAACAATAAAAAGAATAAAACTAAAAGCAAGAAACTCATTTAAAGTTGTAACTTCGCCCATAATTTACCAAACTGACACAAAACATGACAGATAAAAATAAGCCTCTTTCAAAACAAAAAGTCACCCCCCGAAAGTCGGTGGGAGGATTGATTGTGGCATTTTTGCTGTTGTCAATTACCTTAGGCATAGCCATGTCGTATGTAACGCGCTATGCGCAATCGGTTACGCAATTCACAGAAGCCGAGAACAAAATAATGATGCAGCGACGTGCTACCGACAATTTGCTTACACAACTTCTTAACGCCAGCACACAGGCTGAAGCACTCAGCATGCAATATGCCGATGACACTGAATTAAAACGCTACATGCAAGCAGTTGTAGGAATCGACACTGCTATTGTAAAACTAAAAATTCTTGTAGACGATTCTAAACAAAAAACACGTATTGACTCACTACAATATTTGGTACACCAACGTCGCGATGGCATGGTCAACCTTGTAAATGCCCTACGCCACGAAAATAATAAAGGCAATGATCTGCAACGTCAAATTAAAGACTTACACAAAAACGAACGACCCATCAACCTAAAAGTAGGTGTACCCATAGTAGAACGCGGCGAACAAGTAATAATTGAACGCCGAAAACGCGGTTTCTTTCGTCGATTAGGCGATGCCTTTAAACGTGCCAAAGACGATACAGTGCTTACACAACTCACACAAAACGAAAGCATAAAAGACACCGCACAAACCCAAGTAAACATTGCCGACACCTTGGCAAGGGTATTAACCGGTGTACACAAAAATTTGCAACGCGACTCTTTGGCACATGCTAAAACGCTTTACCGCAAGTCAGACCAACTGCGAGCCACGTCAGCCGAATTGTCACAACGCATGACCATGCTAATAGACAATATCACAACTGCCCAACAAAAACACATAGCCCAAGTTTCGCACAATGAGCAACAACAACGCTCTGCCGCAGCTCGCAAATTGGGGTATGTTGCTTTTTGGGCTGTGGTGCTTTCTGCATTACTCTTATTTTGGTTATGGCACGACATTAAACGCTCTAATCGTTATCGTCGCACACTCGAACGCGTAATGTTACAACGCGAACACTTGTTGCTTACCATCTCACACGACATCAAAGCCCCCGTTAATAGCATTTTGGGCTATCTCAACTTATTGCCCAAAAAGCAAGTGCAGCAATCTAAAGAACTGAGTGCTATAAGCACCTCGGCTCAATATTTATTGCACTTAGTTAAAGCCCTTGTTGAATATTACAAACTCGAAAACGAGGATGTAGAAATTCACTCAAAACCCACGAACCTCTACAAATTACTCCACGAGATTATTACCATTTTCAAACCGCTTGCCGAACAAAAAGGTCTCGAATTTAAATACGACATTGAGCATACAAAATATGTGTTGGTAGACGATGCTTTTCAACTACGCCAAATTATCGAAAATCTTTTGAGCAATGCTATAAAATATACCACAAAAGGCGAAGTTCACCTATGTTCAGTTGTCCACCCCGCTGGATTTTTATGTATTCTTGTACGCGACACTGGTTGTGGTATGTCCGAAGCAGACATAGAACGCATTTTCCAACCCTTCACACGCGTTAAAGGCAGCGAAGGACAAGAGGGTGCAGGCTTAGGGCTATGCATTACGCAAAAGTTAATTAAGCGCTTAGGCGGTGAATTAAAAGTAAAAAGCGAGTTAGGAAAAGGTAGCACTTTCCGCGTAAATATGAAAAGCCACTTTAAAGAAATACCTTATACCGACAGGGAGAACGATGCCACCTCCCCCACCGACACCGAGGCACAGAACAATGCTGATGACCTAACACAGAGCCATGCCAAAGCTCTCACTTTAGTCCATGCTGCATGTTCCACAAACATTGAAGCTCAAAGCAATGCCGAGAACCACGCTTCAGACACTCTTCAAGGCACAATCCACATAGCAGTGCTCGACGACGATGCCTTACAAATGCAACTCACCGAGGCTATGCTTCGCAATGTGTTGCCTGCTGAGGCTCAAATCACCACCTTTAACCAAGCCGAACAACTGTTAGCATGGCTCAAACAAGGGCATAAGTCCACATTGGTAATGACCGACATCGAAATGCCCTCTATGTCGGGCTATGAGGTATTAAGCATCTTGCGCCAAGAGAAACTCTTGTCCAAAGAGGTACAGGTTATTGCCATGACGTCGCACACGCTCATTCCTGCAACCGACTTTAAAGAGCACGGTTTTGCCGATGTTTTATTTAAGCCCTTCACCCAAAACGATTTATTGCGCGTGTTCAAAGCCACCCCTGCAATGCTTCGTAAAGAGCAAGCGCATTTTAAGGATGGCACATCCACTGAGCAAACTTATTTACTCCCAAAAGAACAAGAGGTTGCCCTCCCCCACCTTGCGCTCAACAATCTGTTGGTTTTTGCCCAAGACGATAGTCAAGCCCAAAAAGACATATTGCAGCAATTTGCCACCGACTGTCAGCAACACTTCACAAAGCTACAAGCAGCATGCCAAGCACACCACAAAACCGAGGCATGCCGCATTGCCCACAAAATGTTGCCCACATTCACACTCATACAATCCACCGCAATAGCTGCATTACAAGAGTTAGAACGACGTAGATTCGACAACATTTGGCAACCAGACGATGAAACACTCTGCCAAACAGTGCTGAACGAACTAAAGATAGCAATTGAAGAATTAAAGAAAACAGAAGCGTAGATTGCCCATTGGCACTACCTTCCCTCTATAAAGAAACATGTCTACACATATTCTCATCATAGAAGACGACCTCACATTTAGCACCATGCTCAGTGTGTGGTTACGCAAAAAGAATTTCGAGGTGACTACAGCATCAAGCGTAGCCGCTGCCGTCAAGGTGTTGCTCCAAAACGAACATACCCCACAATTGGTGTTATCAGACCTTCGTCTGCCCGATCATGACGGACTCTATTTGTTGCAATGGATGCACAGCAAGCAAATGTACATTCCATTCATCATGATGACAAGTTATGCCGAAGTGCAAAATGCAGTCGAAGCCATGAAGTTAGGGGCTACAGACTACATTGCTAAACCTGTGCAACCCGACATTTTGCTACAAAAGTTGAACGAGGCTTTAACCACCTCTGCCTCCCCCACACAACAACCCACCTTGCCCCATCAATCCGAGGTTAAAAAGTCCACCCCATCGTCTACAAACGCCGCAGAAAGAAGCAACGCTACCGTGGCAAAGCATCATCCTGGCATTGAGGGACACTCCCCCATTGCCCACGACCTTTATCGCTTAGTAGCCTTAGTTGCCCCCACCCCCATGTCGGTATTAATTATTGGCGCAAGTGGCACAGGCAAGGAATATGTGGCACACCGCATTCACGAACAAAGTACACGATGCGAAGGTCCTTTTGTGGCAATAGACTGTGGGGCACTTACCAAAGAGTTGGCACTCTCCGAACTATTCGGCCACACCAAAGGTGCCTTTACCGGAGCTACCGACAATAAAATAGGTGCCTTCGAACAAGCCTCGGGAGGCACACTCTTTTTAGACGAGGTGGGAAACCTAAGTTACGAGGTGCAAGTGCAACTTCTGCGTGCACTGCAAGAGCGACGCATACGTCCTGTGGGTAGCACCGAAGAACGCCCCATCAACATTCGTTTGGTATGTGCCACTAACGAGAACCTGCCCGAAGCCATTCAGCGTGGCACCTTCCGCGAAGACCTTTACCACCGCATCAACGAGTTCACACTGCGCATGCCCCTTTTGCGCGAACGAGGCAATGACATATTAGAATTTGCCCACTATTTTCTTGAACGTGCCAACACCGATTTAGGTCGAAACATAACAGACTTCACCCCCGATGCACAACAAGCCCTGCTACGCTATGCTTGGCCTGGCAATTTACGTGAAATGCGCAATGTGGTGGTACGTGCTGCATTATTGGCTGAGAACGCTGCCTACATCTCGTCCACCCAACTCGGTTTGCCACAAGACACTGCCACCCAACCCTCGGCAGCACTTGCCATTAAGCCTACTGCAGACGAAGAATTGGCACGCATTCACGAAGCCCTACAACTCACAGGCGGCAACAAAAGTCGTGCGGCACAAATGTTAGGCATCGACCGCAAAACCCTCTACAACAAACTAAAGGGCAATAAAGCCTAACTTGAAACCCCATTTAAAGAATTGTGGAACAATCCACAAAGAAAGTGTGGAATTTTTCCACACTTTCCACACTACGTTCCACACTTTCCACAGTAGTGTAGAATTGGCACAAAACTCGTAACTACTTCATAATCAACGTAAAACACATTTTGTTTATTTTTTGGCACGGCTATTGCGCTTTATTAAAGCAGAAACAACAACATAAATAAACAACTCAAAAACAAATACGATTATGAAAAAGTTCACAGTTTCTGCCATCATGGTAATGGGCGTTGTCACATTGAGCAGCGCAGCTTTCGCAGGTTCAACTTCATCAGCCTTCCGCGGCTTCGCCAATGGTTCAGCTTTGGCAACCGACACAGTTGTTCCCACCGACACAGTAGTTCCTGAAAAGAACGACCCCGTAGTCGAAAGTCAGCAACTTTGGTTCTCAACCGACACTGTAGTGCCTACCGACACCGTAGTGCCTGAAAAGAAAGACACTGAGGTACCCGAGAAGACCGACCCCGTAGTAGAAAGCCATCAGCTTAACTTCTCTACCGACACTGTAGTACCTGAAAAGAACGATACCGTAGTACCCGAAAAGAAGGAGAGCCAAGAATCATAAAAAAGGAGAGTTATAGATAATTAGGTAGATAGTAGTTTCTTGGAAATGTAGCTAGGAGCATCAAGCGAGCCACACTTGTCTTGTATGCTTCTGGCTACAGCGTTTATATCAGTACATTGGCGGATTGTGCCCCATGTATCCGCTTTATCGATGTCAGGAACAATTGAAGCGTAGCCTGTTTTTTGCAAAATATAGAATATCCGCATGGAAGAAACATAGCATATAGAACTATATGAAACAAAGGCGTACAAAATTGCTACCACAATATCCATGGCAAGCATACTAACGAAAAAAGACTTCTGAACTTTCATTCAGAAGTCTTTGCGGAGAGAGAGGGATTCGAACCCCCGGTACCTTGCGGTACGCCGGTTTTCAAGACCGGTGTATTCGACCACTCTACCATCTCTCCTTACAAATGATAGCAGTCGATTTTGCTTATTTGCGAGTGCAAAGGTAAGGTGTTTTGTTGGAATTGCCAAATCTTTTGCAAAGAAAATATGTATTAAGCGTATTTTTTTGCATTTTCGTGCGTTTTTTTATGACGAACACCTAAGATGCTTGGTGCCAACTAAAGGATATTTTGAATGCGCAATATCAAAGTTTTATGTGAAAAGGGTGAGAGATCTGTTTTATATTTTGAGTTCAACCACCCCTTTCACAAATGCCTTGATTATAAGTTCAGTGGTATTGGTGGCATTAAACTTTGACAATAAATGTGCTCTGTGCGTGTTAATGGTATTAACCGACACATGCAAAGCATCTGCAATCTCGTTAGCCCTAAGCCCTCGTGCAAGTTGGCACAACACATTCTTCTCCTGCGAAGTAAGATGTTCGCTCGAATCAGGAATGTGCATTTCAATGTGGCGCACTAATTGCTGAAAACGCTTACAAAAATAAGTATCGCCACTCATCACACTTTCTACGGCATAACGCAACTCGCTTGGTTCGCAACTTTTAAATACCACAGCATCTGTGCCTGAGTGCATCACAGCATTAATGTTCCATATCTCCTCGTGCGAGGTGTAAACCAATGTGCGAATGTCGGGGTACAACTGTTTGGCATAGGTTATAAGGTCTATCCCCGAGCCGTCAGGCAGATCGAGGTCTACAATGCAAAGGGCTGTTTCGGGAGCAGCCTTTAATTGATCCATGGCATGGCGCATGGTACTACTGATTTTCACGTCTTTCACGCCAGGAATACGCATTAAGCAGACCTTTAATCCCTCAAGCAGAATCGCATGATCGTCGCAAATCAGCACCGAAAAATCTTTATGCTTCTCTTCTGTGTTCACAATCATGTTGCAAATTTAACCGATTGTTTCTGCATGTATTTCATTAAAAATAATGAAATGCACAAAACGGCACTAACATTTTATGCAAACCACATGTTTGTGTTCACTATTCGTGTAACTTTCTACCTCGGCTTCGATACTTTTCAGACGTTCGGCGGTAGACTGCAACCCTATGCCCCCTTGTTTGGGAGCTGAAGAGTCAGACAGTTGTGGTTGTGCATCGTCAATGAGTTTAAGCACCACCGTGCCTTCTTGCATTTCAAGGGCTATTTCGAGGTGTTTAAGCGTAGTGTGCTTAATGAGGTTCGTAACATGCTCTTGCACGATGCGATAGAGCTGGTAACCTTTTTGTGTCGCAAGCTGTGTCCAATCACACGAGGTGTCAATCTCTGTTTTTACTTCGAATTGTTGCATTTCGCTCAGTTTATAGGCAAAAGCCGAAAGCAATTGGTCGATGGTTGAAAATTGCATCTTAGGCGGCATTAGTTCGTGCGAAATATGGCGTATATCGTTGCGCACATGATGGAGCTGTTGCACAGCATCGTCTACACTCTCTGACACAGAAAGTTTCATTTCTGCCACAAGCAAATCGTTGCACACCCCATCATGCAATTCTTGTGCAAGACGTTTACGCTCAGTTTCTACGCCATCAATATAGCGTTTTGCCTCGTTAAGTTGCTTTATGCGACGCTGTTGGTGCACCCATAACATAACGCCTGCACCACCCAACACAATAAGTGCCAAAGCACCGGCAAGACCAACACCTAAACGCCACTGTTTAACCTCGGCTTGTGCTGCGTCTTTTTCGAGTTGCACAATTTTAAATTGCTTTTCCTTAGAGTCATAACGTGCGGCAGCATCGGCTGCTTGTTGCTGAATTTGGAGTTGCTGAATAGAGTCTGCCACATAATATGCCTCCAGATAAAAATAACAAGCACGATCAGTTTGTCCCACACCTTCGTAGGCACGGGCTGTCATCAACAACACCTTGTCGCGCTCTGACGACACTGCGGGACTATTGTTATAGAGCACGAGTGCCGATTCGAGGGCTAGTTTCCGCTGTTTTGTTACATAATAGAAATTAAATTTAGCATGTTCAAGCTGCATACGTTCTGTGCCATTAGGAGCATATTGGCTCACAATAGAGTTGGCACGTGTAATGAGTTGTGGTATTTCACCGTAACGTGTAGGAAGTTGTGTAAGCAATGTGATAAGAGGCGAAAGACAACTTGCCTCAGCCAAAGGTTCGTTAGCCTTACGAGCTATTTCAATGCCTTTGCGTAAATAAGTTTCGGCTTCACCAAAGGTGGCAGGTGTATAAGTTAGAATCGTACCTAAGCCTGCATATACCGACACGCGCAATGAAGGTTCGGCAGCGTCTTCATATTTCAAGGCATTAAGCAACATGCTTTTGCAATCCTCTGCACGCCCCACCCTACTGCATAGTGCAGCATAATTTTGATAGCCAGCAAAAGCGAGTTGACGGCTGTGCTTAAGTCCGTAATTAATAACTTGCTCGTAACATTTAATGGCTTGGTCAAACTTTTGCAAACGACTGTAGCAGATACCCATGCTACAGAGTTGATTATATTTTTCGTGTTGATTTTTTTGTTGTACAGCTAATTTTTGAGCATGTGTAAATAGTTGCAAAGCCTTTTCAGTTTTTCCTTGTGCCATTTTGGCTTCGCCCAATGCAGCATTAAGTGTAATAAGGTCTGTACCCGTAGGATTTTTAGCTTGTGCTAATTTTACGTAGTGTATGGCAGAATCAGGTTGTGAGGTACTGAAGATGCGTGCCATTTCGGTTAACAAATGAGCCGAAGCCCCTTTTTGTTTTATTTCGCGTCGAATATTTTCGGTTTGAGGTTGTGCAGATAACCCATTTATACCTACATAAATGAATAGTACAAGAAATGTAAAAATCTTTTTCATAAGCGTTCAAGTGTTAGTAATATGCTAATAAAGCGGTTGTTTCGTTGCAAATATAGCAAAATTTTACACAATGTTATCATTTTACGATTTTTTTATCAGAAAATATATTTCCAAGAAAGAACTAATACAAGAAAAAAGATTTTTAGCGCCCAGACCTTTGCTCCACCAACAACAAAAAAGAGTCACACAGAATTGTGTAACTCTCTTATGTGGTGCCACCAGGAATCGAACCGGGGACACAAGGCCAGAGATTTTTAGCGCCCAGGCCTTTGCTCCACCAACAACAAAAAAGAGTCACACAGAATTGTGTAACTCTCTTACGTGGTGCCACCAGGAATCGAACCGGGGACACAAGGATTTTCAGTCCTTTGCTCTACCAACTGAGCTATGGCACCAATTTTTGCAAATCCGCTATTGTGCTTTAAGCAGTGGTGCCACCAGGAATCGAACCGGGGACACAAGGATTTTCAGTCCTTTGCTCTACCAACTGAGCTATGGCACCTTGCTGATTTGCGAGTGCAAAAGTAGTGCATAATTTTCATTCTACCAAATTATTCCACGATTTTTTTTAGAAAAATGCAATTTTTCATCCAAAAATGCGGATAATTCCACAGAATTGAACAAATTTGTATCGAGCAAAGTGTTGAAACACTTTTATCAAATAAAAATGCAAAAGTAGGCTTACTACTTGTTATATCCTTTACACCTCTCATAAAAAATGGAACAGAATTACACATCAGATATTCGCACGCTAAAGATGGACGATACACTTGGTTTGCCAGGTAGCATGAGTAGTTTGGGAAATGAATTTACATTGCTCGACGATATCTCGTGGAAAGATCTTGTAGAAGCTCCCATACAAATTGGTTTTCTTCTTATCGTGTTATGCACCGAAGGCGAAGCAACCTTTACGCTTGGCGGACGCAAACAACACATGAAGGCAGGCGATTTGCTCATATCGTTTGGCGAGCAAATATTCCAAGATGAACATGCCGGCCCAAATTTCCATGCCAAGGCTGTGCTTATGTCACGACAATTTGCTCAAAACTGCATTGTCGGACTCAACATGATGTGGCCCTACCTGCTCTATTTAATGAAGAACCCTGTGCTAAAAATGGACAGCGAAGAGCGCGAGTGGTTAGAAAACTGCTATCACCTCATTCGCCGCAGACTCACTAAAATGTCTGGCAAATACACACGCGAAGCCACCGTATCGCTTGTCAGAGCATTTTATTTTGAAATATGCAATTTGCTCGATGCACGTGTGCAACCCGACCAATCGATTGGACAAAATCGTGCTTATGCCATTTTCGACCAATTCATACGTCTGCTCTCACAACACTTCAAACAAGAGCGTAGCGTAGAATGGTATAGCAGCGAAATGTGCCTTACGCCCAAACACTTATCTGAAGTAGTAAAACAGGTTAGCGGAAAAACTGCAGGACAATGGATTACAACCATGGTGGTAATAGAAATTAAAACACTCTTAAAGCACACCACATTGTCTATCAAAGAAATTGCACAAGACATGAACTTCCCCAACCAAAGTTTTTTGGGCAAATACTTTAAAAACGTAGAGGGAATTTCGCCATCCGACTACCGAAAAGGCGACAGCAGCAAAGAAAATTAAGGTTTTAGAACCACCCTTTAGAGAGAAAAGAGAAAAATTTATTTATGGAAAACAACCATACAAAGCCCAATGTAGCTTTGGTGCTGTCGAGCGGTGGCGCACGTGGGTATGCCCATGTAGGAGCCATTAAAGCACTCGAAGAACGTGGCTACCACATCACCTCGGTAGCAGGAGCCTCAATGGGCGCATTGGTCGGGGGCGTTTATTGCACAGGTAAGATAGACGAGCTCACTAAATGGTTTTGTCAATTAACCAAACGCGAGGTGCTTTCGCTCATCGACCTCTCATTGGCAAAATCGTATGTCATGAAGGGCGACAAACTCATGACTACCATTGGTAAAATGGTAAAAAATGCCCGCATCGAAAAGCTTAACATTCCCTTTCGTGCCATAGCAGCCGACCTTGCCACACAGCGCGAGGTAGTATTTTCAAAAGGCAGCATTGAACGCGCCATTCGTTCGTCCATCTCCATGCCCTCAGTGTTTAAACCCATAGAGGTGGCACATCATGTGCTGATAGACGGAGGCATTGTTAACCCCCTACCCCTAAACCGTGTGCCGCGCCATGAAGGAGATATATTAGTTTCGGTAAATGTAAGTGCCCCCGCCAGCGAGGATATAGAAGAAAAACGTGAAGCCGAACGCAAAAAGAAGCGCGAAGATAGTGGGTTACTCTCAATGAAACGCATGATTCAAGCCATCATCCCCGACCGAGTCACAAGCAACTACATGACGCTCATATCCTCAGCCATAGCCTTGCAAATTCAGCGTCACACTGTGCTTTCACAAAAACTCACCCCTCCCGACATCGCCATAAACATTCCCATGAATCGCTTTGGCGTGTTCGACTTCGATCAAGCCGCCGACATCATACGCATTGGCTACGAAGAAACACTCAAAGCCATCGACCTTTACGAAAAGAACCTACCCAACAAATGAAAAAGAACATAGGACGTGCCGTAATAATGGGTGCCTCGTCGGGCATAGGCTATGAAGTAGCTCGTTTGCTCATAGCCGATGGTTGGACAGTTGCTTTAGCAGCTCGGCGCACCGCTCCCCTTGAAGCACTCAAGCAATTAGCCCCATCGCGCGTTTACACCGCTTGCATTGACATAACCCACCCCAAAGCAGACGAGGCTATGTTGCAACTAATCGAAAGCATGGGAGGCACAGATTTGTATTTTCATGCCTCGGGCATAGGCAGCCAAAACCCCACCTTGCAACCCGACATAGAGTTGCAAACCATGCACACCAATGCCCTTGGATTCACACGGATGATAGGTGCAGCCTTTCGCTATTTCGCTTCACAAGGCAAGGGGCACATTGCTGCCATATCGTCTATTGCTGGCACCCGTGGTTTAGGTCAAGCACCCGCTTACTCTGCCACCAAAGCACTGCAAAACACCTACATAGAGTCGCTTGCACAATTATCGCACATGCGGGGACTTCACATCCACTTTACCGACCTTCGTCCAGGCTTTGTGCGCACCCCCTTATTGGGCAACGACGGCAACTACCCCATGCTGATGCAAGCTAACACCGTGGCACGTGCCATAGTCAAAGCTTTGTATGCCAAAAAGAGTGTGGTTGTAATAGACCACCGTTGGCGCATACTCACCGCCCTGTGGCAACTTGTGCCACATTGGTTGTGGCGCCGATTAAAAGTAAGATAATTTTTAGGTCATTGTTTTTGAATGACCTGAGACACAGCCGAAAATGCACGCCCTGAAAGGGCAACAGCACATAGCCCAGGGCAAGCGAAGCGACACCCTGGGTTACGAATTGCCATAGCATTGACGCCCTGTAAGATAGGGTGTTCAAAATCCGTAATTTTTTTCTGCAAGGTTTTGATAAAAAAATGATATCGTAAATAGTTGAAATTCAACAATAAGAAACGCAGAAAACGCCTCAATTCGTGTATTATTTTAATGGGTCACCCCGTTAGGG
>ERZ1026884.959-NODE-959-length-17086-cov-16.862251_pt1 | contig 17086 bp, 21 predicted proteins | sample MGYA00380172_ERZ1026884 | MGnify/ENA primary metagenome ERZ1026884 (study PRJEB33269, sample SAMEA4719808) | human gut metagenome | biome: human-associated habitat; feature: organic feature; material: feces | place: Cameroon | collected 2013-10 ... | reverse complement strand
TAATATAAGTTATTGATTTACAGACGATTAAATATTAATTTAACGCAGTATTGTTTAATGGAAACAATCGGAATTTTCTTCTCCCATTTGAATAATGAGATAAGTGTCATCAAAACTTTCTTTATAAGCTTTTTCATTTTATCTATTTAATAAAATTTATATAATAATTAAACTTATTCGCAGATACTTTATGTCATTTCTTAAAATACCATTTACCTAAATTCTATCGTTTCGTAACAATAATATGGTCATCACCATTAGTAAAACAAATGTAATCTCCTTTTGCAGCTTCTATACCAGAATTTCTTGCAGAACTAACTCCACCATTTGTTTTATGAATTACTTTAATACGAGTATCCTGGACAGCATAGGCATCTGCTATCTTACCAGATTCATCTGGAGAACCATCATCTACTAGTATAAGTTCTAGATTTTTATAGCTTTGAGTAAGAATGCTATCAATGCATGTTTTTATATATTTAGCCACATTATACATTGGCACAATTACAGATACACAGATACCTTATAATTCATTTCTTCAATACCCTTTTTATCAAATATTTACCAGTAAGACAAACAAAATCGAAAACACATGTCATAAATGGCAGATGTTTTCTATTTATTTTAAAACTTTCAATGTAGCGCTGGAAATTAGTAGAGCTTATTCCATTCAGACTAAAAATAGATATTGCTAAATGTATCTGCTTTATATTTGCTCCCATTTTAATGGTTTTACAAATCAAGTCTTTATCTGCTAATATCTTATATTTTTCGTCGAAGCCACCATTTTTTCTTATAATTTCTCTTTTCATAGCAAGAGATTGATGGCAGCAAAAGCCCCCCATCTTTACAGGAGATGACTGCTTAAATCTTATTTTATCATTATTAAACTCACGAAAATACGTATCTCCATACACCACATCTGCGCCATCACTATTATCCATCAAAGCCTTGATACCTTCCTTGGTGTATTCATCATCACTCCCCAGGTACATCACCCATTCACCTTTCGCCATTTTCCATCCCTTGTTAAAGGCATCATAAATGCCGTGGTCGGGCTCTGAGATATAACGGAAACGAGAGTCTTTTTTCACGTATTCCTTCACTATTCCGATGGTGTTATCTTTTGACGCACCATCCACCACGATGCACTCCCAATCCTGATAGGTCTGATAGAGCACGCTATCCAGCGCACGTCTCAAAGTTTTCTCAGAATTATAAGTAGCAATAATTATTGAAACCATTTAATTTTCTAACATTTATAATTGATTACTCCTAAAATCGTTGAACTTACTATCTCTTAATTTAGTCTTTCTAAAGGATGCCACACGCCCCATAACTAACCAAAAGACAAAACTACTCTTATCGCCTGTCGACAAAGGGCATGCACCAATCATTGAAACTAACAAGAATATCATTGTCGACATTTCAAATAATAAATACCGGTAATTTTTCAATGACTTAAGTATAACCAGCACTATTAAGGTAATATAAATATATTGTCCAAAATAGCCGACCTCCTGCATCAACTTTTGATATTCGCCATCTCGTATACTGGTACCAACATTAAAGTCATCAGCCCATAGATTATGGCGACCTGCACCATCACCAAAGAAACTCTCGTCTGCTTCTACCAACTTATATCGGTCTTCCACGAATGTACTATTCTTATCGGATACAATTTCAAATTTTTCTGCCAAATAATCTACATATTGCGCATTTGTATTCTTCAATACAACAAACATAACGCCTATCATTACAATCAAGCCGATTAAAACATTGATTAACTTTTTAAAATTACCTTTTACTATAGAAGATAGTAGTAAACCAAAAAATAGGTATAATGCGACACCAACCATAGGTGCACGCATCATACAAAAAGCCAAAGTTATAACAAATACTACGATATGGTACTTGTATTTTTTTAACGAATCGTTATATTGAAATATTCTAAAGAAGATATATCCTAACAAGAAACAATCAAGATATGCTAATTGATATGGTGAAGAAAATATAGAATGCAATCGCAAGGCCTCCAATGAAGCCAATGCTCCATCTTCCATAATCGAGAAGTACCACGATGGTGGAAAAAAGAAACAATAAATACCAACTACACTTGTTATCAAAGCAGGTAACAACGATGTCTCAAATACCTTATAGCTTTTCTCTACAGATAGATTCCTTCCAACAAAATAGACCATCATATAAGAGATAGGTCCCATGATATGACGAAATATCAGTACATATTTAAAACGGTAATCATTGATAGTCCAACTTATCACGTCACTTACAAGAATCAATACAATAAATATATCAAATATATTCATTGAATGCTTCTTTCTCGAAGCATAAGCTATAGCAAAAAACGAAAGAGGTAAAAGAACACTAATCAAATATTGCTTTGCCCCAAACAATATGAGAAGCAAAGAGCTTATACAAACTACCCAAAAGTTGTATTCATATAGCCAATAACTATATTTAAATAATTTCATTCTCTATAAATTTTTATTTTTTCAAATATCTATTAGCAAACGCTTTCCACTCTATAATAGATTCACATTCTCTATATTTTTTAATATTTGAGACCATTTGATGGTATAATTCATCATCATTTAGTATACGTTTAATCGCATCAGCAAACTCTTTCACGTTATTCCGCCGTACTATAATTCCGTTCAATTCATTTTGAATAACCGCTTCAAAGGATTCAATATCTGTGGCGATTATAGGCCTGTCAAAATTAAAAACAGTTTGAGGGATGCCACTTTGTGAAGCAGACAAATATGGGCATACAACACACTTCGAATGTCTTATTAATGTTGCTAATTCTGCATTACCCAGCCAACGATTTATTAAAATAAAACGTTCATCATTTTTTATTCTTTCCAAAACTGTTTGATTGCCTTTTCCTGCAACAACCACTTTTACAGGCAAGCATCCTATCTGATTTATTGCTTCATAAAGAATATCCAACCCTTTATATTTTTCGATGTAGCCGTAAAATAGAATATAGTTTTCTTTACCATTTAGCTCTGGGATTTCCACATCACCATATTCTCTATAACCAGAAAAGAGCCCAAACGGGATAACACTAAGTTGATAAGTTGAAATATCGATAACCTTCTTTAAATCTTTAGCAGATTTCTCTGAAAAAACATTAATACGGATACCCTTATTTATCAGTTTATCTATGCCTGGATAAAGAGAAGAGCTTTCCAAATGTCTCTCTAAAACCTCATGAAAAGAATGAACCACAGGTAAATTCCATGAATGTAACCAAGAAGATAGGGAAATCGAAAAATGGTTCTGACCAATAACGTTAATTAAGTCATAATGATAATCCCTCAATTTTTTAAACACTTTCCGCATTACCAAAAGACTTAAGCCTCTCTTTATATCATTCATCAATCCCTCTTCTCTTGGCATACCAAAACAAACCACATTATAGAAATGGAATTTATTAGAGAAAGTTTTGAATCTTCTCAATCCATCGGTAGACAAATTTTCCACCCTTTTTATACCAATTCGAGATGATATTGTTGGCAACGTGAAGCTCTCTACTTCTAGATTATGTTGAGAGCTAAACATTACATGATAAAAGTCCACTTCATTTCCATTCATCAAATGGGCTTCTGCTAATGAAGAAGAACTGCCTGCAAAATTAATTGTAACAATAGCTATTTTCATCCTGCTTTATTTCCTAAAAATTTTATTTTTCGATAAAACTTCAATAGTTTATATAAGTACATAAAAGATTGACCTTCTAATCGTTTGTAAGAATGGGTTCGCCACCAATGAATATATTGCCATGGAATTCTATTATCAAGTAGCAGTTTGTCTGATAATTCATAATAACATGAATGTTTCAAAAAGTCATCAAAAGACTTAAGAATTTCTATATCGTTTTCCTTTCCATAAATCAGAATAATATGATAAAGATAATCAATAGTTTTTACCACTTTATTCTTTACGAAATTATCAACTTCAATATATTTTGATTTTGTATATTCAGAAATTATACGTGTTAAAATCTGCTCTAATTGCTTTTGACCTTTTATTACGCTACTCAAATTTATCGTTTGCCCCTCCCTACCAATCAAGTATTCATAAACAAATTCTTCTAAAACGACAAAATTACCAACATTTTGCAAAGGTAAAACATCCCATTCTGTATCCGTATAACTGATACCTTCAGTCTGGACATAACACATGGAGCGTAAAAGTTCGACTCTATACGTTATAGCATGCATTTCAACGTTAGGAAGCCTGCTTAACTCACGGGCAGATAAGATTATCCCTTTTTGTAAAGGGATTGTAATTTTTTGAACAGATTTCAGTTTTTCGTTTACCTTAACAAAAGGAGATAATATTAAATCACAGTCATATTTTTTCAATTTTTCAACAAAAAGAGAAAACTGTTCATTATCAAACCAATCATCTGCATCTAATATTTTGATATATTTACCCGTCGCTTCTTTTAATCCACGATTTACACAGGAACCATAGTTACCATTCTCCTTGTCAATTACTCTAAAAGTATCAGGATACTTATCTTGATACTCATGGGCTATGGCAGAAGAATTATCCTTGCTACCATCATTCACTACAAGCACCTCTAGGAGCTGCATCTGTTCCTCAGGTACAATCAAAGAATCAAGACATCTACGAAGATAGTCTTGCATATTGTACGTAGGAATTACTATTGTTAATATCTTTTTCATATCAGTTTTTTTATTTTATAAATAAGCAGGTATCATGCCATCTAGCGAAAAGTAGTTTTAAAAAATATGCTGAAGGCAATCCGCCTGCCAAAATCCAAAATTATATCTCTTATATATCTAAACTGTTTTGCCTTTGATTTCCATAGCAAAAGTTAATCAAATTTTTTGCCTAGACAATGTTCTTTCTTTTTCTGTACCATCTTTCAAAAAATCCTTCTGGAATAATTGGTATTCACCTGTAAACTCGTATACAATCATTAGACTTCTATGGTATTTTCCAATAAAAGGAATCTTATAACCAACTATCATTTTATGGATTTCATAAATTGGAGCATATGTTATTATGCGATGATCTACTTTTTCTGAGTCTTTTTCCGTAAGATGATACTTTGAAATATTTTTCAGTTTTTTATTTTTCTTGACTGTAGTAATTTTCCTGATACTGTTAGCTATGCTACGTTCCATTTTTGCTACAGCATCTTGTATAGGGATTTCTATGCCAAACTTGGCATCAAAGCTTGCACTTTGCTCAACAATAATCTCTTCCGCATACACTATTTCAGATTCAGTTTCTTGCTCTTGCCCAGAAAATATTGTCAACAATGTCTGCGCCTGTTTCAAATCAACATACCCAAAGTGAATTATTTTGTCATAGAAAAGGACAGCCTTATACAGCTTAAACTTACACAATGTAAAAGTGCGCTTCAATGATTTCGAACGATTTACTTTCTCTCTAAACTCATCCTCAAACAGAGCATATAGCTCTGTCACTCTGCCACAAAGACTTGTTGTAGCCAAAGCCTTATCTAAGTGCGCATCAAATTTCAAATTAATGGCCTCACCTAAATCGTCTTTTGAAGCTTCACCTGTTAGCATCAAAGCTTTTGCACTAGTATATTGCCTTAATTCTTTTAATAATTCTGTACCAGTCTTCTCAGGCATTACCTGGTCCAAGACCAAAACTTTAATATCATTACACTGAACAATATTAATAGCTTCCTTGGCAGAAGAAGTGTAAGTTGTTTTTAATCCCGTCTTAGCATGAATTAGTCTTGCGAAATCCTCAGCAGCTGACAAGACATCATCAACAACCAAAACTTCAAAGAGATCTATTTGCATCATACTCTAGTTTTTAATTTTATAGTTACTATAACCTGATCACTCTCTACTTGATAATTAAGAGTGCTACCCTTTACTAAACTTATTAAATTACGAACTGACTGAATTCCGACACCAGTATGATTACTTTTCGAAGAAAAGCCAGTAGTATTAAGTTGATCAATCGTAGGAACTTCATCCTTGCATTGATTTGAAATGTCTATACAAATAAGTCCCTCTATAGTTCCTTTATAAGAAATCCAAACTTCTGTATTAGCAGGCGAGGCAACCAATGCATTTTGCAACAAAGGAATAATCAGAGCAAAAATATAATTACTAGAATATCCCTCGATGATATCAGGTAAGGCCTCAATTCTCAACTTGACGTTGTCTAGCTTATTTTGAATGCATATTACATTTGCATATTCTAATATAGCGGCGTTCAATCCCAAAAATGAAGGCAAAGAAGAAACTGTTGTTGCCTCAACATAAGCATTTATTACAGATAAACAGATTTTAGAATAATTATCAATACGTATAATTTTATCCAATTCTTCGCCGTCCAACTTGGGCTTTAACACCTCGCAATTTATCTGTATCTGAGATAATGGAGTTGTCAATGTATGCTTTATATTACTAGTCAAATCAGAAAAGCTAAAAGGCATAGTCTGTTGAGGAGACGAAGATATTTTTTGATTAATTTTTCTTAGCTCTGCCATGATCTGGTTTTGATGCTTGATATTTCCCTTTCCGGATCCTTTAGATATTACTATATCTTTATGTAATTCCTCCATCAACTCTTCAGACATTACGGACATCAAATTTCTCAAGTCATCACGTATATAACGTGAATATGGCTCATCAAAATTACTGTTTAAAGCCATCTCCCTTTTTATATCGTCAATTTGATCATCTAATGTCCTTTGAGTATAACGCATCATATTACGAGTATGAAAAACAATATATAAGACCAATACTATCATCATAAAGCACATGACATAAGGAATATATTGTTCTAGTTTTGTATCTACAACTAAATTAACCTTAGGCAACAGAGCTAAAATATTATTAGAAGAATACACCACTCCAAAAGGCAGGATTCCGCAAGACACAAAAAGCAATATACTTAGAATCTTCATAAATATACCTATTTGTTTTTTATAAAGTGCAACTATCAGCACTATCAAGGTAATCAATATGAGAATTCCCCACAATATATATGCTTTCTCTGGTTCCCAAAAAATTCTACAACTCTGATATATATTAAATGACAGCAGCAATGCAAAACCATTCAACAAAACCGTCCATCGCATATCCCCATCATCTGCCAACATCAGTAATACCGACAAGCCATACAACAAGAATAGCGATACCATTGACAGTATTTCAATATAATAAATATATGTCTCCATATCTTCATATTATTTATTTATCTTTCACAAAAAGACCAATTAGGCTTCATGCCGCCAGCAGAAAAGTAGCTCATAAATGTAATAGCTGATGGCTATCAGTCTGTAGAAGTCAAAAATCTTTTTTACAAATTCATTTATAAAATAATTTTTCCGCACAAAAATCTTCCTATTAAAACATAAGCTAAAAGAACCAACACTATCTTGCCTATCCAAAAAAGCCATGATATGCTTGATAGATAAGTTGGCATCTCTTTATCCTTCATTTTATCAGTCAAGTAAACCGCATTCATTATAATTTCCACAATATAATGTAAAAGTTCTAATAATATTGCCAAAACAAAGAATCCTAATGCTATTAGCAATTGAAAGTCCAATTGGAAATGACCATCCTTCCCAACAACTTTAAAGAGCCACACTATACCCACACCAGCTAAAATAAACTGACGTAAGATATTGGATACATTAGCAGAAACACAGGCTATATTCTTTTTACGGAAACTTACCCAATCAGTATGTACCTCATCTTTCTTTTTTAAAACATCCATATTCTTACTAATTAGCTTTTTTCTTGTTCACTTGTTGCTTTGCTTTTTACCAGGAAATACAGGATCCATCGATGTCCTTCCATGCCTATGAATGGACAAACGTTTTGAAACAGCAATAACGCTATAACTGTTTCGTCCCGATCTTACATTTTTGTTTCCAGATTTTTGATATTGTCTTTTTACTCTCTTTCTCATATTATCAAATTAATATTATTCAAAATTAATATTTTGTTCTTCAGGAACTCTATGGTAGTGTGGCAAGCCATATACTTTTGAAATAACATATTTTACCTTTGTACTCCCATCCATTTCAAGTGTTTCAAATACTTGAATATCACAAGTAAGAACATCACCTTTACTAAAAGAATACTTACGGAACACCTGGCGGGTGCAAATCAGCCAGGATTTGAATGATGCAAGGTATAAATGCGGAGCTGCTTACCATGCCCATAGGGGTGCTGATTAGTTACTTAGAACCTCTCCATCACCTTCTCAATTACAGGAGCCATATCGTAATACTTATATTCAGCTAAGCGACCACCAAAGATAACATTCTCTTCCTTGTCTGCCAGACCTTTGTACTTGGCATATAGCTCAGAGTTCAGCTTGTCATTCACAGGATAGTATGGCTCCATGCCATCCTTCCATTCTGTAGAATACTCTTTCGAAATAACAGTCTTTGGGTTTTCATATACTTCCTGACCAAACATTTCAAAATGCTTGTGTTCAATAACACGAGTGTAAGGTACTTCACGCTCGGTATAGTTTACCACCGCATTGCCCTGATAATTTGGTTTATCAATAATCTCTGTCTCAAAGCGTACTGTACGATAGTTTAGCTTGCCAAACTGATAATTATAGAATTCATCTATCTTACCTGTGAACACTATCTTGTCAGCGATACCCTCACAATAAGAGCGGTTTTCAAAGAAATCTACATTCGTTTTCGTCTCTATTCCTTCAAGCAAGCCATCAATGAGTTTGTTATAACCACCAACAGGGATACCCTGGTACTTATCATTGAAGTAGTTATTATCGAAGATGAGACGAACTGGCAAGCGCTTGATAATGAAAGCAGGAAGTTCTGTACATTTTCTTCCCCACTGCTTCTCTGTATACCCCTTGATAAGTTTTTCGTAAATGTCTTTTCCTATCAATACCTGAGCTTGCTCCTCTAGGTTACGTGGTTCTGTAACGCCATCAGCTTTCATGCGAGCCACAGCTTCCGCTTTCTGCTCATCAATCTTAGCCTGCGCTTCCTCTGGCGTGGTTACGCCCCACATCTGATAGAAAGTGTTCATATTGAAAGGCAGATTATAGAGTTTGCCCTGATAGTTTGCCACAGGTGAATTGGTATAGCGGTTGAACTCGACGATGGAGTTCACAAAGTCCCACACCTTCTTGTTAGAGGTATGAAAGATATGGGCACCATACTTATGCACATTGATACCTTCGATATTCTCACAATAGATGTTGCCACCTAAGTGAGATCGCTTGTCTATTACCAAGCACTTCTTGCCATGCTTATGGGCAAAATGTGCGAATGTGGCTCCGAAGAGACCAGAGCCAACAATCAAAAAGTCGTAATGATTATCACTCATAATTGAAAGATTATTTAACTTTTTATTGGACCAAAGCCCAAATGTCTTAGGATGGGCATCATTTATCAATGATGCCCACCTTTATTTATTTCTCTACAGTGCGTTTTGATATAAAATGTACGATTAGACCAAACGAAGCACTTCGCATAAGCCACTGTGTCAATATGTATAATATAAAATAAGAAAGAGCTAATAGAAAGACAAGCGTCCACCCCATAAAAATCGACTTCAGCATTATAGTCAAAGGTATGAACAAGACTCCTCCTAGCAAAGACTTAAGCAGGTCTGATGTTGTATTAATACGAATATCTGTATTTTTAAGAACATAATAAACACTTACTACAAGTATCACCAATTCTGCTAGAACTGAAGCTACTGCTGCGCCACTAGCTCCCCACAATGGTATAAAAAACAAATTAATTACAACATTGCAAATTGCGCCAAGCATCACTGTTTTAAGCAACTTAGAATCATATCCCAATCCCATTAAAATCTGGATTGTAGATATGTTGTTCAAGCCAATGACAAATACGATTATCGACATTATTTGCAAAGGCAACACCGTGCCAATAAATTTTTCACCCAAGAACAAAGGTATGAACACAGGGGATATACAAATAATACCTATGGCAATAGGGACTGCCAAAAATGACACCAAAGAGAAGGATTTATTTACCAATTTATTGATATTATCCCAATCTCCCGAAGCCCTTAAAAACGACAATCTTGGCACCATAATTTCTGACAAGCTTGTAACCACAGCTAAAAATGCACGAGACAAATGGTTAGCCTGATTATAGTAACTTACCTGATCATAAGTTGAAGCAAACCCAAGCATCAATACATTGACCGTAGTATATAGTGATATTGCTATAGTTGACGAAAATAACAATAACAGGGGCTTGACATGTTTACGAATACCTGACAATCCAAGTCGTATTCTTATACCCGACTTTAATAAAACTAATACATTCCAAACTTGATTTACGCAACCAGACAATGCATTCAATAAAACAAATATTATCAAATCTGCCTCATCTCGAACAAACAAGAACAGACAAATAACGCTTATGGTCTTAACGACAAGTGAACGTATCGTAATATACTGGAAATCTTCTAAACCTGAATAAAACCAATCTATATTGAAAGGCGTAGTAAACAGAGTTATACCAGCAATAAGAAATATAATAAAGTCATGCTTTAGCTGGCCTATCAGAAAAAGAGTTAGCAAAAAAACTAATGATGTAAAGACTGTCGTAAGAATACTGATACTAAACAACTCTGAAAACACCATGGATAGTTCTTTTTTGCTTCCTCTTCTTTTTGACACTTCCCTTATACCATAATTTGGAATTCCCAATGCGGCCACGAGCATAAAATAGCCAGCATAAGTACTTGCAAAGTTGGCCAAGCCTAGGCTATCAGGATTCAAAACCCTCGCTACATAAGGGGCTGTTATCAAAGGGAAAATAATATTGGCAATATTTTTTAGAATATTGAATATCAAGTTACTTCCTAAAGATTTCGACATTACTTTATCAACTTATCTTTAAATATAGTCAAGTACATCCTAACGTACATCTTTACCTTCTCCCTAAATGGAATTCCATATGAATACCCCACAGTATTTTTATTTCTATCCAAATGAAACAATAAGTAAGTATTGTCGTTTGTCACATTCGGATTAGAAGACCAATGGCTACCCAATGTATTCAAAATTTTATGTTGCTTATCCTCGGAATAATTATATAGATATTCCATAATTCCTCCCATACTGGTATATTTTGTTTTGATTACATGAAAATCTTTTTCAATAATCAAATAAGCAGCATAGATATAATACTCAAAGCATAACCACTCATTGCCCCAACCATTTATATCAAATTGGTCCAACCATTCAAAAAATCCAGGAAGAGTATCGCATTTATAAACAGGGATTTCATTAAACCATATATTATATTTATAATGCCCTGTTCCTAACTGCAACTTTCTATTATCATATATTCCTAAAGTCTTGAAACATGTGCGCAATATATTGAAGCCATCTAAAGAAAGATTAGCCTTAAACATATTTTTAGATTGCCAAATACCATCGAAGACTTTAGCGAAATCTGCAGTTTTACAAAATCTAGTCTCAGAGTCTATCACACCTAAGTAATCGTATTTATTCATTAGTTTTTTAAGTCCGAAAAACTTTTTTATAGTCACTTTAGACTTAAAATGTTCTAAACTCTCGTCAAGCACCAAGAAAAGAATTTGTTCCCCACAAACATCAGAGACTAATTGTTTGAATTTTTGACATTGGGCTTCATTACTAAATATGAAATAAATATCCTCTTTAACCTTATATTCCAGTTTTGACTGGTATAATTTTAGCGCCAAGTCAAAATGATTTTTCATATCATAAAGAGGACATATAAAAGCAGCCTTCATCTTATTCAACTATATATTTATCATTATTAGCACCAGGAATCTTAACAACCACATTCTTTGTGCCATTTTCCAAGCACTCAAAGTCTGTAGCCTCACCTGGTTCCATTACCACAATATCACCTTCTTTGTACTCCACTCCATTCATCTTTACTCTACCAGAGATGATGCAAGTAAACTCAGTGGCAATCTTGTGATAATGCTTACTCTCATAATCACCTTTCTTGTATTCCTTCACTGCAACCTCTACATCATTAGTCTTGTGAAGGGTTGGCTCGAAGTTACCCACGAACCAACCTTTTACCATATCTTCTAATTTTGCAACTTTCATTATTTTTTGTTTTTGATTATTTCAATATACTTATCCAAGTCCTCTGGTGTACCAGTTCCATGCATCTGTGAATAGTCGATGTTATAGATACCGAACTTCTCACCACGAGCGATAGCATAGTTATATACAGGAGCAACATAGAACTCGTTGTTTACTCGCTCGTTGCGAACAAACATATCTATAGCATTTTCCACAAAAGAGGAACCCTTAGAGAAGTAATAGATACCCACTGTAGCTTCGTCCGAAATAGGTTGTTTCTCTTTTATTTCTGTAATCAACCCCTTATCATCCAGTTTCGCAAAACTCCACTTTGGATTCAGCTCTGGGTCTAAGAAACACAACACCGAGCCATCAAGCTTTCTATCCTCGCAATCCTTTATATAGTCTGCGATATTCATATCCACAATCTGATCTGAGTTGGCAATGAGCATCGGAGTATCATTATTGATAAGGCGATGGGCATGGAGTACTGTACAAGCTGCGCCTTCTGTCAGTTTATCTATCAAGACGAACTCCACATTATAATGCTCCTTTATCCAATTTACGGTTTCTGTCTCATTCTCATAATGCTCCTTGCGTGCAAGCAAAATAAACTTGGCGTTAGGCATAGCCAAATTATCCAACACATGGCAAATCATAGGCTTGCCCAACACATCAATAAATGGCTTTGGCTTCTTGTAGCCAGCCTTGGCAAAGCGACTTCCAGCACCTGCCATCGGAATAACGATATTAATCATTGTCTTAATCTTTTTTATGACTTAAATAATTTTCATACAATTGAGGGGTAGCAAACGATACATAAGACTTCTTGTCTATCATATGTACACCCACTTGCTTTTGATTAAGGATGAGTTCATTATATGTAGAACATACATAATAATTGCTCTTATAATTTACATCCTTACGAATAGTATTGAAAGCTGCATTAACGAAATCTTCTCCGTGCTTAAAGTAATAACATCCGGCTGTAGCCATAGATGATATAGGACGTTTTTCACTTGTTTCACATACTAATCCCTTTTCGTCAACAGCTACATAGCTCCATCTAGGATGAACGGAATTGAAACAAATGACACCACCATCCAAACCTCGAGTTCTGAAAGAGTCCACACCATCCACGATGCCCTTCTTTATCAACTGGTCACCATTTACGATGAGAAGTTCCTCGTCATTTTTGATGGCGTCAATTGCAAACAAAGCAGAGCATGCTGCTCCTTTTGTAAGATTACTAACTTGATATATAGAGCAGTCTGGAGATAAAATTTTCAACGTCGAAGCTACATACGCAGAATCATTATCTTCCTTTCTTATAACAAAAGAAAGTTTTGCCCCCAATGGCTTAACCGATTCTATTACTTTTTGAATGATAGGCTCCCCATCTATCTCTAACAAATACTTTGGATAAGAATGTCCCTTTTCTTCAAAGTCCTTACTAGGACCAGCCATTAATATAATTATATTCATTCTGCACCTCCTTCTATTTCTTGGATTCTCTTCATCAAATTATGATATGTTACATCATTTACAGTTCCCACCTTAAAAAGATGAGCACCACTTGCCAAAGCTGCCTTGATACCATTTTGGTTGTCTTCACAAATCAAGCACTCTTCTGGTGTCAAGCCCAATCTCTTAATGGCAACATTATAAATTTCAGGATCAGGTTTAGGTTTGGTCACATCCTGATTAGATAATTTGAAGTCAAGATACTGATCCAAATCAGACTTCTCCATCATCATATCGACCGTAGAACGTACGGAATTGGAAGCTAAAGCTAAATGGATACCCTCAGCTTTCAAACGTGAAAGTGCATACTGGTGAATAAACATTGGTTTACAACGAGTAAAAACATACTCCATTGTATAACGTTGCTTCATCTCATTGATAAAACCATGCAGACTTCTTGGTAGTCCTCGTTCGACTGTTAGCATCTCCAATTTACGAGAAGTTGGAAGTCCGTCAAATGTAACCAAATGGTCATAACGAGATATGGAATACCCAAAGAGTGACAACGCTCTATTCAATGCTTCATAATGCCATTCCTTGGCATCAATGAGAACACCATCCATATCAAAGATTACTGCTTTAATTTTATTTGCCATACTATAATAATACTATTCTATAAAATATTCTTTTGCCTCATCTGGATAATCTGTACAGAGGTAAAGATTATCATCATTCATGTTCTTCAATAATTTCCAACAATTGTTATAATCACGACCATGCAAATCTGGAGAAACGATGCATACTTTCTTTCCCGCATGTAAGCATTTGAAGATTTCTTCCTCGGTTGGGTCTTTTCTGAAATAATCCAACCAAACGAACTCACTGTCACCCCAGAAAGGGGTTTCTTGCTCATACTCTGATATACGTGTCGCAATGGTCATACCTTTGTCAGCATAAAGGATTGTGTCACAAACCGACATATCAAAAAAGAAATAGTTCTTTATCTCATACTTTTGCAACAGCGTTTGCATCATATCTTGCAATCCATCCGCCTTTATGTTCAAGGCTAATGTAGCAGAAGAACCTGATTGATAATACATCTCAAAAACCTTCTCCGCCGTTATTTCATTACCAACAGGAGGATTATGAGAAATCAAAACCTCTCCCTTGCAATCACGGAAATCTGTCTCAAAACCATAGCCATTCTTGATTGCATTACTCAAAGCAGCAAAAGTATTCTTTTCCTCTGCTTTTTTCCAGTAGCCACGATGGGCTATAATATTACTTATATTCATTTTTAAATCTTTTTTTTCGATTGTTACTTTTTCCAATCTCGCATTTTCCTATTCTGATAGGTAAAAAAAACTTGAGCAAAAATACCAACAAGAAATATCGTTATACCCGTAAATATAAGAGCCGCTCGCTCTGGTGAAGTTTTTAAAATATATTCAAAACTATCATAATATATACCCAATATTATAAGAAACAAGCCAACCACAGTATATAAAGCAGATAGCAACATTAACCAATATTTTTTTCTTGCCATCCGAAGATTATCTCGATAAATAAAATTTTTCGAAAACTCAACAATTTCATTTCCCGAAATTTCAATTTCCTCTGAACCTGGAAATTCTTTTGCTTCAACAATTTTATCTAATAGTACATTTACCTGTTGCAGCTTGAACATTTCTAATTGTTCTAGCCCTTTTGGAGTTATGTTTAACTTTTTATTATTCATTTTCTTTAATTTTTCTATAGGCAAAACTTAACACCGCACTCGCAAAACACAGAACGAAAAGAATAACACCCCAAATTGAATTCAAATTACTTCCACCGACACCTATACCTACAGACAAAATATATTCAACTATTACTAAAAGCCTATATATAACTGAATGGTGTTTTATCGGATGTGCAAAAATTTTATACGCAGCTTCTTTTACATAGTCAGAGGTAATCTCACGTTCACTTTCTTCACTTGAAGCATCACTCAATATTACGGTTTTCGTAAAAAGAGATTCTGAAAATTCAACAACAGTTTCGATAAATTTTCTTTTACCAGAATTGATAAAACCTGCTGCTATCAATTTTTCTTCATCAATCGAAATTGTAGGCTTTTCCAATTGTTCTACAGACTTTTTTATCATATCTGCCGAAAATAATAATTATTACTATTTGAAGATGCCTTATGAAAATTTAAAATCAGTTTCTTTTCCCAGATTTTTTTCCATAGGATTAAGCTTATCCTATCATATTCTTTTTCACTCAAATTCATTGAGAAATAAACCGTATTTGGTACTTCTTTAATTTTCCCTGCATTCTTTGCTGCATACATAACACTATCACATAAATTCGAAAACGGAAATGTTGCAGTTCCCACTTGCATAAGATAGTCATCAATGACTGCCTCTAATTCTTCATCGGAATATGACAACTCCAATGGCTTAGACGAATAATAATGATATTCCATATATATTAATTTTAACGATGCCAATATTATCAATATAACTACCAAGAATAAATATCTGTTCTCTGATTAAGCATAGCAAAAGCTGCTCTACTAGCCCTTATGTCTTGCAGTTGCTTATCAAAAACTGCGTTTTCTGCATATCAACCTTATCATTTCACACAATTACTTGGTTTGAATGAATTTAATTTCATTTCTACGAAACAATTGAGTAAGTGCTTTAAAAGTTCCTTATCGGACATCAGGCGCCTATTTGTATAAATCAACATTGATATCGAATGGTGATTCAAAGTGCTTCAGCATCGCATGCTTTGTATCTTTTTCTGAGAGATTGGCATGTTCTGTTGGAATCTTCCAATCGATACCGAGGGTATCATCCAGGATAGAGATACCTCCATCTGCTTCTGGATGATAGAAGTTATCACACTTGTACTGGAAGACGGCTGTTTCTGAGAGAACAGCGAAACCATGAGCAAAACCCTTTGGGATGAAGAACTGGACATGATTGTCTTCTGTCAGTTCTACAGCTACATGCTTGCCATAGGTTGGTGAACCTTTGCGGATATCGACTGCGACATCGAGCACCCTGCCTTTTACGCAACGTACCAACTTGCTTTGAGTATATGGTGGGCGCTGGAAGTGCAGACCTCGCATCACGCCATAGCTGCTCATAGACTCGTTGTCTTGGCAGAAGTGAACACTGTGTCCCAGGATTGGGGCAACCTTCTCTTCAAACTCTCGCTCGCTGAAGCTCTCGAAGAAGTAGCCACGAGAGTCGCGGAAGAGGCGTGGCTCTATAATGAGAACGCCTTCTATATTGGTTTTGATTATATTCATTGTTATTTTATTTTCCAAATTCTTTAATTCTTTGTTCTTCTTTAAAGGAGCAGACAAGCAGTTGTCCGTTCTTCTCTGCTACGATATAGCCATCCAAGCCTTGAACTACCACCTTGCTTTCATCGGCTGCATGAACCACGCAGTTCTTGCATTCATACAATCGGATGTCCTTGCCTACCTTGGCATTGCCAGCCTCATCCT
>ERZ1026884.954-NODE-954-length-17128-cov-17.342822_pt1 | contig 17128 bp, 27 predicted proteins | sample MGYA00380172_ERZ1026884 | MGnify/ENA primary metagenome ERZ1026884 (study PRJEB33269, sample SAMEA4719808) | human gut metagenome | biome: human-associated habitat; feature: organic feature; material: feces | place: Cameroon | collected 2013-10 ... | reverse complement strand
TCTTGTTTAATAGGAACATAATCTTCATTTCCAAATAATGAGGATGTAAGAATCATGTCCGCAGTAGTTCTATTTGTTGCAAAAGCAATATTGTATAATGATGCTAAACGAGTTAATGCAGATATATCAGTTTGATGCCCTTGAGTAATAAGATTATCACAAAAGAAAATTAATACATCAATTTGTCCTTGAGCAATCATAGCTCCTATCATTTGATCTCCTCCAAGAGGACCAGAAAGAACAGGAGTTACATTTAAATGATCGCAATAATAAACAATTTTTTGTAAAGGTCTAATTTCTTCTAAATCATTTACTATTATTTCACTAAGCAATTTTCCAGTAGTTCCTGTAGCAATTAAATGATGTGGGTATAATGTTTTTCCATTAAATCTAACCCAATCGACTAGTTCTTTTTTACGAGCATCATGTGCAACAAGTGCTATATTTAATTTTTTCATTTACCAATAATCTTCGTAAGGTTTATATACGGGATGATTTTTTAATTGTTCTAAAAATAAAACTTCTTTAAGAAGATTCAGAATAATAGTATATATCGCATTTAATTCTTGGAATTCACATAAAATAAAAGTATTCTTAAAGAAAGGAGATATTCTTGCTAATTGATAAGCTTTTTGAGCTTTTTGTTTATCTCATTCTGAACAACCGTCTTTTAAGTACAATAAGAGTTCAAGTTTTTCTCTAATAACTATATCTAATGATTGTGGATTAAAAAGTTTATAATCTATAATATCATTATATAATATATAACGCATACTATTATCTTTATAGCTTAAAACAACAAAGCGATCCTTATGTAAACTAGTTATCAAAAATATTCTTCCAGACCTAGATATTAAAAAAATATTAACTTGAAACTGATATACTAAATATGCTATTTCTCGTAAACTTAACTTATTTGTATAGTAAAATTGATCTAAAGGATTCATATCTTGTTTACAAAATTAAAAATACATACTATAATTTATTATTTTGAAATCGTCTTTGAAGCAATTTCGTATAAGTCGCTTGTTAAAACCTTAACTATTATATCCTTTCTTCCAGGACGTTGATAATATGTATAAAGCTCCTTGGTATTTTTAATACTAGTATCTGTAACCTTTGAGTTGATCACATCAATCAACCGCCTCCTCTTCACAATTAACCAATCTGTATCAGTTTCAAATACAATATAATCAGCCTTCCCATAAACCCAACCTGCATTTCCTCTCACATTGGCTATTTCAATCCAATGAATATTGATATCAGATTTACTATCTGACTTACTACTTTTTTTTAAACCTTTAATATCAAAAGAAAACTTTTTGTTATCTTTCTCTCAGAAAATGTCAATATGATCTTTCATATCAGTACTACGATCAGAATGAGTTACTACTCCTCCGTGTCTAAGAACTAATAAATTAGCAAATTCTTGCTCTTTTTCAGCTCCTGCTTTTAAGAAAGATTGATGATTAAAACTATTGCTCATGACAAAATTTTTTAGCTGCTTCAATAGATTCAAAAACCTGATCTTCTCGAATAGATTTTTGTAAGCCATCTAAGCGATAATAAATACTCTGAGAATTAGGATGTTGATGAATCCGAATAGAAGTTACAGTAAAAGGATTCAAGTTAGGTACACTTGCATTTACAAAATCTCCATCTTTAAATTTTAATTTTGTCTTACAAAGATATACTTGCTGGCCTATTTCATATTTTGAGTTGACTGTAATTTGCATATTCTTTGATCATATTTACGTATTTTACTTTTCTGTTTTCGAATAAGCTTTTCAAGTTCAGCAACACTTTTAACAGAATATTGCTCTAAACAATTAGCGATTAATCCTGCATATATAACTCGATAATCAGACTGTTTAGGAATACGATTATTTCTATCAATATTCCTTATTGAAGCAAGATAAGAATAAATAATAGTAGCTTCTCTTTGCATTATTCTTAGTTCTTTTCGAGCTCTTCGAATTTTAATTGAAAGAGATTTTTCAGACATTTTATAATATTTTTAAATATTCTTTAGAGATTTTTATATAACCATATTTAGTTTTAACTAAACAATGTTCTGTAAATTCAATTATATTAACTCTTTGATTAACTTGAAATGCAATCATTCCATCATCATCAATATAATCTATTAATGTAATAGCTTTCTTTTTCATTATTTTAGAAAAATTCTATATCTTAAAAGATTTAATGCAATATCTTTATCTACAATACGATCAAACGTATAATCAAAAACATTACAATCTTTTTGTAAATAAGTTATTCTTCTATTAGGATATATAAAATAATATCCAACTGAATTATCAGTACCCTCTTCAATAACAATTCTCTGACTATTATTCCAACAAGCTCCTACTCTAAACAAATCTTCTTGAAGTCTACATTTTTCTTCTGTATTTAATTTACAAATATCTATTACGAACAATGGATTTAAATAAATATGTTTTGGAACCGCAGTTTTCATATTAATCTATAATTTCAACAAACCTTTGTTGTTTTGTTTTAACATAAGGGTTTTCATCAACTACTAAAACCTCTACTACAGTTTGTTTCTTAGTAAACCATCTAGGTAAAAACCATTTACGAGGTTTAATAGGTTCTCGATGAGAACTTAAAGTAATAAACTTTTCATTTTCATACTCATTACTTAGAGCAATTGTACCAGGATATTGTAAGTGTAAACAGCTCTTATTCCAACGATCAATAATACATGTATCAAGAACAAAATTAGGATCTTTAAATACAGTATCTCTAAGAATTAAAGTATCTCTTTTAGAATAATGTTCTAATTGATACTGTAAAGACTTAATTTTTTTATCTTTAATACCATTATCATTAGCTATTTTTTTCATAGCTAACATAAGTGAATCATTATAATAATCTAATTGTTCAATAGTTAATTTAAATACTCGATTACTTTCTTTTAAACCAGAATTTTCTGCAGCATAAGCCTTTTCGTTATTAACTGAATTATCTAATGCAATATTTAAATCATGAATTCTTTGTCCCATGAAAAATATTGTTAAACCTAAAACAGCTAATATCCCAATTTTTATTAAAATTGATTTCATTTTACTTTTTATCTATAAAATATTCTATAATTGCCAAACTATCCAAAGCAACTAATGTTCCTAAAATTAATACTCCAATTACCATAATATTCTTCGTTTTAAAAATAAAGGCACCTAGATTACTCTAGATGCCTATTGTATAACAATTCGATAAGTTTTATTAATATAATGAAGATTTCAAGCTGTATAAGGGCCTGCTTCTGCCCAACGCTTTCCTTGATAATACCTTCTTTTTAATCTATCAGAATACATTACAAGATATGTTTCTTGCTTTATTTTGTAAAGATTATATTGCATAATATACAGATTATTAATTAGTTAGCAGGAGCTGAAGGACTCGAACCCTCACCTGGAGTTTTGGAGGCTCCCTTTTACGGTTTTGCTTACCACTATAGTTTTCACTACAAGAAATTATTTTAATTAATAACTCCTGACGTGGTCTGGACTATATCAGCTTGTTAAACAAGTATAGCATTTAGTCTCTACACATTTATAAAGTGAGATAGGGTATTTAAGGAAGTGTACGGCTTTAATTTTCGACCTATCAAGCACTCCGCCTATTCTATACGGTATAGACAACCTATATTCCTTACAATACATTCACTTTAATTTAGCTCGGTATTATCAGCTATCCATATTTCAGGACCTTAGACTTTCTTAGAAAGTTGATTCGCAGTATTTATACTCTTATTTCACTTTTACCGAATTTGCTATAATTTTCACGCTAAACGTGCTCCAATCGAAGACCGCTGTGCTACCATTACACTAAGCTCCTAAATTACTACCTTTAGTTATACAGCAAAGGTAGTAAAAAATCTGAAAATATCCTAAAGAAGAGATTGTAATTTATTAAAAATTTCTTCTCTCTCTGCGTTTGTATTCCATTCAAAGGAAAATACACCTTCTGCATCTTCTTCAAAATTAAAAAGATCAAGTACTGAAGCTTCAATAAGCTCTTGAACAGTAGGATTATAAACTTCAGGATTTTTAGAATATTTGGCATCGAAAATTTCGTAATAATCTCTATGCCCATATTCAGCAGTAGGTTCTGGAAACTTTTTTACATATTCTGTATAAGAATATGTAATTTCATCTCCAAGTATATCTATAATCTTAATTTTAGACATCTACTCGTTTAAGTTTAGATATTAATGTATTCATAATATAATTAGATAAATCCCGAGGGAAAGTATTCATATCTGTCATGACAACATAATGATTAAACATATCCTGAGGTCGGAAGTGGCTTTCAATAGCAATTTGACAAACTAGAGTATCTCCATTTGATTCAATTCTATTTACTACCTTTTTAACTTCCTCTACAGCAGGTTGTCCTCTTAAACCATATGCATTAGGTGCTCCATCAGAAATTACAAACATTAAAAGTGGTTTCGAAGTTTGCTTTCTAACCATTTTGTATGTCTCCTCAATAGCAACAGAGTCTTTGTTATTAGAATAACTATCAACTTTACCTAAAGCATAACGATTTCTATTCCAGTGATCGCGATATACATTAATAGTAACTTCTCCTGTCTGTCGATTATCTGCAGTATGACCATAAACATAAAAGTCACATTGCTTTAAACGTAAAAATACCTCATTAAGTAATATTGCACATTTTCTTGCAGATGAGATATTAGTTCCACTCATAGAACCACTCTCATCAATTAATACACAAACATCTAAACCAGGAGTAGTACGTTTAAACTTATTTGAATAGACAGTTTCTACTGCTTGATAAGCTTCAGCTAATTTATTAGTATCTAGCACACCTCTTCGCATTCCTGTTAAACGATATTCCTGTTCAACAAAGAATTTGCTAAAAGTATTAACTAAACCATTAATGTGTTGTTTTACTGTATCAAAATCCTCTTTATAACGTCTTTCACTATCTTCTTGTTTTACAATAAAAACATCATCTTTTATTTGTTTACACTCATCAGCAATTTCTTTAGAATCCCATTCACTTTTAATTTCCTTACTATTTAAAGAAGTATTAGAAGTAGTTAAACGTCGCATTTGTTCAGCTAATTTTTCAGCTGCTTGTTTTATTTCTTCTTGAGTATATGCTTTAATAGGTTCTTGTTTCTTTTTGCCCGCAGATCCCTCATCAGAACCACTTTTGGGAGAACTTTGTGTTTTACCGTTCTTATCTGATCCTTTATTATCTTTAGAATCTTGTTTTTGAGAAGACTGTTTAGAATTTTGAGGATCAGAACTTCCATCTGATTCTTCTTGGCCTTCACCTGAACCAGACTGTCCTTCACCAGAATCAGATTGCTCTTGTTCTTCATCTCCTTCTTGTTGTTCTTCAGGCGGAGGAGGTGGGAACTTAAAGTAATCTAGTAATAGCTTATAAATTTTTTCTGCTTTATCGTAAGCTTCTTTGGAATTATTTCCAAAATCACAAAGAACTTTCTTAATTTCGTTAAACAAAACCTGATGCCGATAAATAACCTTAGTATCTACTCTTGCAGGATATCTTACAATATATAAGATATTTTGTAATACATCCATTAAATCATCCTGTTTTTCAGCTTTCTTGTATAACAAATCAAAATAATAATATTTTGCTTGCCCAATAAAATTAGCATACCCAGGATAATTTTGTGTAGTATTGTATTCAATTCGTTCATCTTCAATAGTATTGAACAGATTAAAAAGGAACTTATTAGGTCTATTTTTACGAATTTCTGCCATATCTGTATATAATATGTGAGAAAATTCATGAATAGTTGTACCTAAGAATACATCTAATTTAACATTATTATCAATTTTATTATCATCATATACTTTAGTAGAAACAATAACTGTTTTTCCATCTGTACATGAAGTTTCTGTGTCTACATTTAACTGTATTCGAATACTTCTTGGGATATCCATAATATTCCTAATGTCACACGCGTGGCGATAGGAATCTCTTAAAAGTTTTCTTTTATTCAAATCAGGTGCAAAGAAAGAAGAATACGATCCACTTACTTTAGTATCCCATCCTAAACGAGTAGATCCTTTATAAGTAGATGTATAATTCTTACCTTTACGCCCAAACCAGTCAGTAAATGACATATTATTTACTCATTAATAATTTTCGTACTAATTCTCGAGACTCTTTACTATCACATAATGGAATTAATACATAATTTAATGCATCTAATGTTGACCATCCATCATGAATTAATTCTGCAATCATTAAAGTTTCTCGAGTTGATACTGTTGTTGCAGCCTCTGCGTTTTCTGCCATCCTACGAAGTTTAGCAGCAATAGAAGTAATCATATCAGCATCCTGTTTCTCAATATCACATCTCTTCATGAGAACTCGAGCTTCAATGTCTGCAGGAAGATATGTAAATTCAATTGGAAAGAAACGATTCTTTAATGCTTTATCAAGAGTTGAAGTACCAGTATATTCAATACCAATATTACAAGTTGATATAAAGCATACTTCAGGATGAATAGGAATTTCACGAATATCCTTAGAACCTGCAATTTCTACAGGCAAAGTCCTACGATGGTCAAGAGCAGGAAAAAGTATATTGAGGCAGGTAGCAGGCGCACGCGACAGCTCATCTAAAACAATAACTCCAGGTTTTTGAACATCTTGAGTAAATTTAGCATAGTCGAAGATAGACTTCCCCTCTTCGAGACGATGAACACCAAGTAAATCAGATATAGGATCATGCATAGCACCCATATCATAAATAGTACAAGGAATTCCTAACTGCTTACAAATTAATTCTACTACTTGTGTTTTACCAGATCCAGTAGGACCAGTTAGCATTGTATTTACACGTTTATAAATATTTCGAGTAAGTAGATAGAAAGTTTCATCCTTAATATAGAAACCATCCTTATCAATAGACATAGGAACTATATCAGGATTACTCTTAATCTGATACAAGACTTTTGATTTTAGCTTAGCTTCTTCCTCTTCTATTTCTTCAGGAGTCTTATCCCTATTTTTGAGGTATTTTTGATATCCAGAATCTGCTTTAGGATCATCTGCTATTGAATACAAGTCTCCAGAATAAGAATAATACTTTTGAGTTGATGCAAAATTTAACTGTTTAGCATATAATCCAACTATACAACCAAAAGGATGTTGTACCCTATCAATTGTATACTGAGAAATAGATACAGCTAATTCATAAACAGGAGTTTTGTTAGGAAAATACTGCTTAGGCAATATTTGCCAAGTTCTTCGAGATCTAGTTTCAGTTAATTTACAATAAATTATCTCTGCCATTACTTATAATATGATAAATATTCAGAAGGACTAACAATACGATATTCTGTATTTTTAAAATCACTAAGTGTAAAAGAGTTTGTATAACTCATCATTGATCGAAGATAATGAACAAAATTCTCACACCATCCACTTAAAGAATACAAAATAGGTACTGTAACTTCTATTCCTTCTGCAGTTTTTAATTTTTGACTTCCAGTTTCTACTTGAGCTTTTTTAGTAGACATTCCGTAATAAACTCGGTCTCGAGCAATATATTCTCCTCGTACCCAATGTTCTATTACTTTACCACAAGCTTCTTCTGCTTGAGCAAAGATTTTGCCTACCATTACATAATCTGCACCTAATGCTAACGCTTTAATAATCTTATCATAATTATCAAATCCTCCATCAGCTACAATAAATGGCAAAGACTCATATTTATGGAAAATACGCATAGCTTCTGCATCTTTAATTGCTTTTTCTATCTCCCACTTACGATCTACAACCTCTTTAATTAAAGAAGCCATAGCATAATGAACTCCTCCATTTGCAGAAGTAGTACATACTGATCCACCACCAATTCCAACACGTACAAAATCAATACCAGCTAAGGCATAATCTATATAAGTATCAGGATTTGCAATATTGCCTACCATTAGTATAACATGACCTCCATATTTCTGTTTTACAGATTTACAAAGATCAATAAGCTTACGCATATGACCATTAGCAATATCTACGCATATATAAAATATTTCTTCCTCCTTAATTTCACCTAATTCTAGACCTGCAAATGTTTCAAATTCAGATAAACTTAAGGCCACAAAAGTTTTTGACATTAACTCATATCTAGTAGATAAATCTACTGAACGAGGAATTATAGTATTTATTTTATTATCCATAAATACCTGATAATTGCTCTCGTTAATTACTGAACTCATAGGAGCAGTAAACAACGGGAGCATATTATCAGCATTATATGGATTACATTGTTCACGATGTTCAATATCACTAATCCTAGCAGGTACTAAACAAATATCGTTCAATCCATATGTCATCTTTTAATCTTTTTTAGATTGTTTCTTTTCACGTTTTTCAGGGTCTTTAAACTTTTTTACCTTTTTACGATTAGGCTTAAAAGTTTCCTCTTCTTTACTAAATGTCTTATCAACTTGATAATCCCGAATAAACTTACCCATACTTATAAAAACAAAAAGAGGGAATTAATTCCCTCTTATTCAATGACTAACGAACCAGGAGCAAGTCCTAATTCTTTTTCAATCTCAGTTATTGTTTTAGTAACTTTAGGTTTACGAACTTTACGTTCCCAAGCCACTTCCATATTGTTTACATCCTTTAGATTGTAATACTGGCTTGTAGGCTTAAGAATACGTACAACTCTATAAGGACGATCTTCAGTAATATTATTAATATATCCTGAAGCAGCTAAATTACTTCCTGAGAAGTGCATCACTGTACCATTACTAAGTACAATTCCATACCGAATCATACCTGCATTTTCAAACTGAACTATTCGTCCAGGAACTAACTCTTTATAAAAGCTAGATTCTTCGTTTCTAGTAGACTCAGAATTCTTCTCTGCAGTTTCTTCCTCTTCCCGCTCTTCTTTAGCTTCCATAATACACTTAGTTAGAATATCCTTAGGAATGTGTCGGCTAAAAATTTGCATTAAAGGATGTTCAAAAATAGTCTTGAGATCGATTTCCTCTTTATCTTCTTCAGACTTATCAGTTTCCTCATCTTCGTCTTCCTTAAGGAATTCAAGAGCATGTGATAAATCATTAGTTGTATAGATCTTAGCATGATCCTCAACAAATTTATCAATTTCTTTTCGACCTTTAACATAGAAGAATGTTTTATCTTCCTTGTCAATTAAAATTGAGAATTCTCCAAACGCAATAGGAAAAATAGGTGAATTTCCAGCTTTGTAATCTAGACTTCCAAGAGCCAGAGCCAAAATAGGCATGTTTTCGGTTTTTACTAATAAATAACGCATTATATTAAATTTTATTTTTCTGTAGTTTTACAAACCTCTGTAATTTCATATACAGAATTTCTTGTTTTAAAACAATTTTTGCTAACGATTTCTACAACAGGAGATGTAGAGAATCCAAGTCCTAGATATACTCTATGTCCTTTTGTAATAGGTTCAATTAGCCTACCTATTTTTTCATATCCAGTATTAATTCCATTAGGATGATGTCCTGGAACATAACTACAAGTATCATTATCTGATAACTTAGTAATTTTAACGGTTTCTCCACGTTTGTAAGTAATTTTATCATAATAAATATCTCTTACTTTTTGGAGTATTTCGTCTCGATGATCATCCTTATCGTAGATTGAACCTTCACAATCACATTGTTTTAGTAGAATTAAAAGTTCTACATTTACTTCATTAAGATTATTAGCTAGTTTTAGTATAGCTTTTTCAGGATTTGTCTGTTCAAGAATATACATAGGCTGCATATGCCAGCGAACTAATGAAATAATTGCTGTATGTAAATGTTCATCTACTTCTAACTTAACTAATAAATCTTTTGCAATTTCTGCACTTTTAATTGCATGGTTACTTGCATGATATAGGCCATCTTCTCCTTTCTTTGTTGTAAAAGCTTTACCAACATCATGCAATAAAGCAGCATACACCAAAATTTCTCTAATTTCAGGTGATGCTAAATAATCAATAGTTTCATTTGAAATATGATCTAATGCACTTTGTACGACCATACAAGTATGTACAAAAGCATTACCCTCTTTATGCCATATTTCATTTTGAGGTGTTCGTTTTAGTTTTTCTATTTCAGGGATTAAATCTAATTTTTCCCAATGAAATGTGTTTTCAGTTGAATCGTATAATTTCATATATAATAATTTACTAAACTTCATTTTCATCAAATTCAAGTCTGTAATAATTTTTATGAGAACATATTACAGTTCCTGTTTGTTTTTCAAGATCTATTCCAACTAAACCTATAAAATTATTACATTCTCTACACATGCCTGAACAAATATGTGGTTTAAGACCATCGCGAATAGCATGTTTTATACTTTCTCTTTCAAAATTGTCTATAGAACAAATATTACATTCTATAAATTTTTTTGTAAAATCTGTAGGAAAGTATTTCTGAACTTTATATAATATCATAGTTATATTTATTTAGTATAGGAGGCGGGAGTCGAACCCGCAATGAGCATTGCAGCTCGCCAGATTAGAAGTCTGGTCCATTATCCATTCTGGTCACTCCTACTTTTATAGTATCTATAATAATATCTGTCTCCGTTTTTATTTTTAGATTTGTAAGTATCCAACTGAGAATCGCAATTAGGACATATACATCTTAAATTATCTCTTTTATTATTAGAAGCATGACCGTCAATATGATCTAAAATAAAAACTAACTCTTTCCCATTTCAACTGGGTTCCATCCCACAAATGGCACATTTATTATTCTGTTCCTCTAATATATACTTCTTAGATGATCTAGGGTTATAATTAGCTCTCATAATAGAAGGATCTCCATTAAGAATTAATTCATATCTTTTCTTAGATTGATACTCTTGTTGACATTTACTACTACAATAAATTCCGCTATGAGATAAATATAATATAAATTCTTTTCCACAGTTCTTACAGATACCTTTTTTAGCAGTTCCTCTTCTAAAAGTTTCGCATGGATTTACTGCTCTTCTAGAAGGAACAATTATATTTAAACGTTGTGCTACTTTTCTAATATTGCTACCACTACATTTATACTTACGACCTACTTCTTCAAAACTTAATTTTTCATCAATAAGGAACTTAATTAAATTTTCTTTTTCTAATTTTCAACTTATCATATATTTTATATTTAAAATTTTCGTACACAAAGATACAAAAATTTTATCAAAAATACAAAGTTCGAATCAAAAATTAATTTCTATCCCTTGAACTACGGGAGCAAGATTATTTAAATATAATCATAAATTCTTGCTAGAATTGCCATAACTGCTTCTTCAATAGTTAATTCTGTAGGAGCTACTGTATACGGAGGCATCCAAGCTCTTGCACTATATCCAATAGGGAAAGTTCCTTCTTTATTCCAACACACTCTTGTCTCAATAAATATTTGTTTTTCTATAGCTAACCATTCTTGAAGTTTTATTACATCTTCAGGTCCGTTATAGCCTTTAAGACTCATTAATTTATACATTTTAGACATGTGTAATTAAATATTCATATGCTTGATTAATTTCAATAAACTTTTCCTTAGAGCCTCCTTTATCAGGATGATACTGAAAACACAACTTACGATAAGCTGATTTAATAATAGCTTTATCTTTTGTAACACTAATACCTAATATTTCATAATATTTCATAATACTAGGTTGAGACTTTTGATAATTTCTACTATTTTGATAGTTCTGATAATATTGTCTTTGACTTCTAATGTAATCGATCCATCCACTCCAAAAAGTTCTATAAAAATTTGCTTCAGGACTATCAAATATAAAGGCGTTTCGCCAATCAGGTTTTATAAATTTACAACAATAACTTTCAAACTGATCAAACTGTTTTTGTTTATTATAAAACCTAGAAATTCTTTCAAAAGCTTCCCTTACAAACTTATAAAAACTATCATCATAAAATATTTTAGATGGAATTTGCATTACTTTAATTAAATATTGTAATACAATTTCATTATGATTACGTTTAGAACTAATATTTTGAAATATTAAATCAATAGCTTTAAACGCATCTGATTTATCAACTTTAAGCCCAAAAGATTTAGCTGTTTTTACATATAAAGCTTCATCAAAGAAGTTAGGTTTTCTTAAATCAACATTTAATACTCCGCATATAAGAATTAAAGCTTTATCATATTCATCTAACTCTGTTTTATTTAAACCTACAGTTAGAATGTTCTTATTACTTTGAAACATCTTTTTAATAAACTTAAACATAAATTTATTTTTAATAAATGTACCCCTGACAGGAATCGAACCTGCACGCCTTGCGGCACTAGATCCTCATACAGAGATAAATCTCTGCTTGGACTATGTTATAACCATATTAGAAATCTAGCTAGTGTCCAGAGATTGATTTAATTTTTATGCATGCAGTTTCCTCTGCCAACTTGTTATCTCCTTCTATTTCTAACTTAGGTTGTAGGTCTATAGTCTCTACACATTTATAAGATGACTAGGATACATAGAGAAGTGTACGGCTTTAATTTTCGACCTATCAAGCACTCCGCCTATTTTACACGGCATAGACAGCCTATGTTCTCTACTGTATTTATCTTAATTTAGCTCGGCGTTGCATACCCTTTCACCGAATTAGCCTACTTCTACATAAAAGTTTCCAATTATGCACTCTCCTTTAATGTTTGGTATGAAAAAGTCTAGCGTGTCTACCTAATTTCACCACAAGGGCATAAGGATGAATTTCACATCCTTTTAATCTTGAATAAATTCAATGTCTCCAACTAAATGGTCAATCTTTGAATTTTCAGTTTCGTAGTGTTTAATTAAATCTTTAATATCTACACTAGAACTACCTTTTTTAATAAGTGTAATAACGTGTTCAAGCTGACGTTGATCTAAGTGTCCACTGTACTTAACAGTTTCAGCTTCATCGTCTCGAACAAGAATATCACAATGTCGATCATCATGATTTAACCATTCGTCATTAGAAGAATTTACTTCATAAGAGTAATCTACATTTACTTGTACAACTTTCATATTATAATTTTCTTAAAATACATTTAAAATGTGTAGTATCCTTTAGTAATATATTAAAGTCCTTAAGAATACCTTGTTGGGTTTGAGGCATTATAAATTCATAAAAATAATCTATAATATAGTTATTAGGTACTTTTGATAAGAAATCTTCAATAGTAATAGGAAAATAATTTTCCCTTACTTCCCGACTCCAATTTTCTACCCACTTATACTTCATTAAGAAATGAACTAGATTTTTATTGTTACTAATATTTCCCCAAATAGATTGAAACTCAGCTAAATGTGTGGGATTAGCATTATGTAAAACTCTAGAAACATCATTAATATCAGACATTCTATCAATTGATTTTCGAGGAGTTAAATCTCGAATAGCAATATATCTAAAGTTTTCATTAAAAACTTGTCTCCAAAATTCATTTACACTTTGATTATCACCGTAACTATAAACTTCATGAATAACAGAAGAAAGTATTAAAGTGGCATTATCTAACTTTAAGGATATAACGTTTTCAAAATTATTATATAAAGAAACATTACATCCTTCAAGATTCTTTTCTGCAACTTGAAGCATTTCAGGAGATATATCATATCCAATTAGTTTCTTATCAGGAAACATCTCATGAATATGTTTTAATAAAGATCCATCAGCACATCCAAAATCAATGAACGTATCCGAATCTACAAAAGATAGAAAATATGCTTTATCTAAAAGTGATTTTCGCATATTATCATTATATACCTTTAAATTTGCTATTTCCATTCTATAGGTTCTAAGTATATTCTATAACAAATAATTTTATAAGCGTCTTACTCTCCGTTATCTGCGCAATCATGATTACCATAATGTGGGTCTATAGTCTTATTACGACAATAACCATCCCTATAGATCTGATAAATCGAACATATACGTTCACAAGTATGACGAACGCTTGTATTATCTACTCCTACTCTCTGTAAATATAAATTGTATTCTGGTATATAACAAATTTGATGTTTATTAATTATTAGTTTACTCATGTTATTTTAAATTTGCGGAGAGTACTAGATTCGAACTAGTGGCACCCTTTTGAGGTACGTCGTCTTAGCAGGACGATGGGTTAAGCCAACTCCCCCAACTCTCCAAAAACAAGTTTTTATAGAACTTGTTTTATATTAAACAAAGTAGAACCTGAACAATATGAAGACTTTGATCAATATAATAAGCGGTAAAGTCTTTCATATATTTCTTATATAAGCCTCTACATTTCCAGTAGTCAATAAGATAATGTCCAACTAATAACATTACAAGTTTCCAAACTGTAGCTAGCCCTAGAAAATATAAAGCAATATAAATACCTAATGCCCAAATAGCACAATGAACAAATAAAATATAATTATTTTTACATTTATATTCTGCAAGAAATGTTCCTTGCAATGGATAATCTAGAACTAAGTTTAAAAAATAAAGAATAATAAAAGTAAACATTTTATAAGTCTATTATTTTTAAGATTACCTTAATGAAAGACTCTATATTTGAATGAGAAGTGTTAAGCTCATCAAACTCCTTCTTATGTTCTAATACACTTATCATAAAATAATCAAACATACTACCAGTAACAACTCTTAATGCCTCTTCACTCAAGAGATTTCTTAAAGGAGTATCTCGAGTAAGATGAATAGTACTAAAGTCTAAACTACTTGCATAACGAGAGATATTAATACATAAAGAAGTTAGAACAATATTTTCAGGATCTGCGTACCTTTTTACTAAGTCTTCAGTTAAAACTAGTGGAAGTAAAGTCCCGTCACAAAATTTTACAAGCGAAAATAATGTAAAAGGGATACAAAACATATTTCCACTATCTGGTTCTCTATAAATTTGATTAGGAAGTGGAAAATAAGCTAACCCTTGAGGGCTTAAACAGCCTGAAAATACAAACTTGTTAATTTTTTTACTATAATCAAGCTCTAAGTAAACATACTTATACTTATCGTGATTAGTTTCATACCAACCACTTTTAGCTAAAGTGTTTATGTCTGTCATTTTGTATATATTGTTTTAAAAGTATAATTCTTTCAATTATTTTGTTGTGATTAAATGCCCATTTATAGTTGTTTAATTTTCTTATATCAATCCATTTAACCTCTTCAACTTCATTATCTTCGCCTCCAATAGGTTTAACTTGAGAAAGTAATTTATAAGGTACTAAAGCAGTATATCTAAGAGTAATATTTTGCTTATTAGCCTTTGGACTTGTTTCAACCTCTACAAATTTAGGAACTTCAGGAGTAATTACATATCCTGTTTCTTCCATAATTTCTCTGCAAACGGCATCTTCTCCAGTTTCATCAAAGTCTATATAACCACAAGGACAATTCCAATATCCTTGAAAATCAGGAGTTCCAGTACCACGTTTATTTGCTAAAATACATAAGTTTCCAAATTTATCTCTAGAAAATAGAAACATAGCAACTGCACAAGACCTCGAAATCCAGTATTTTTGATTATCTTCTTTTGAAGTTACTTGAAAATTTTTCATTATTTGCAATTTTTATTATTTTGTGCCCCCGTGAGGATTCGAACCTCATTAGTCTGAGACGCGAAATTTACAGTTTCGTGCAGATCTCCAACTCTGCTGCGTGGGCATACCTTTTTTAATTCCAGTTGCCTTTAATATGAGTCTCTTTAAGAGGTGGAATTAGTAAATAAAGTCCATATTTTAAAAGTCTAATATCCCAAGGATATAAAGAAATTACAAATGTACCTTTACGCTCTGTTGATTTAAAGTACCAACGTAATCCCTCTCTATGACTATAAACAACATGTTGAATAAAATTTTTCATAATTTTTAAATAAAGAAAGAATATTTTCTCTACCTACAGGATTTGCAGATTGACTTGCAAATAATGGAAGTTTCTTTCCCTCATCAATACAACGATTTACAATATATTTAGCTATATCATAACCGCTTTCTTCTTCTCCTAAATCGTGATCAAGACAAATTGCATCAGGCCAGTCTTTTTCAAGAAATTGTATTGCTTCTTGATAAGTTTGCGCCCATATTACAAAACAGTTTCGACCGATAGGACTAAAATTTAACCAATCATTCTCAAGAGGATTACGAGCATCGTCCACCCAAAGTAATGTTTTCATTTTTATTAATCCGCTAAGTTCATTGCTTTTACAATTGCCGCTCCTAAGCATTCCCGATAATTATGGTATCTTTCAGAAGAAGCATAACACGGCTCTGTATCTTGCCTATTAATTCTATAAATAGAGTATGCATATCCATTAGGATGCCATCCGATTTCTACATGTAAAGACTCTTTATCTCTTAGTTCATCCAGAATATCATGTAAACCTGTATTTTTCATAATTATATAATATTTAATGCTCTTATAATTCCAGCTTCTAAACAATCTAGATAACTAGTATATACTTCAGAGAAAGTATCATATGGTTCATCCTCTTGAGAATCAATTTTATAAATAACAAACATCCAACCATGAGGATACCATTGTATCTCTACATGTAGGAATTTTTTCTCCCGCAGCCAATCCAAAATATCATATAAACTAGAAGAGTTATTATATAATGGAATCTTTTTATTAGCTAACTTTTTAATTTGGTCATTAATCATTTTATAATTCTTTAGTCTTTCCACAACTAATACACTTACTATATGTAGTACAAGCTAAGTTTGACATTCCAACAGAAAGTAAAGTTGAAAAGATTCTAGCTACACCAGAAGCTCCATATGCATCCTCCGTCCAAATTATATGAACTGTTTCTTTGTCACATTCTGGGCAATATGTTTTAATAGTCTTCATTTAGATTACAATGACATTTAGGATTATGAACAACTGCTACACCATGACCTTTAGTAAAACTAATATAATCATGTCCTTCAAACTTAAATTTATGTGCAGTACCAATATAGTATCCATCTTCAGATCTTATAGTTTCTGACTTAGGATCAATTACAGCATTACAACTAACTGTAATTAAACAAATTAGACAAAGTAAAAATTTCATATTTTTATTTCTTAAACCAGTTAATTATTTTATCAACTGAATCTTTAACTACATTT
>ERZ1026884.951-NODE-951-length-17165-cov-7.128288_pt1 | contig 17165 bp, 18 predicted proteins | sample MGYA00380172_ERZ1026884 | MGnify/ENA primary metagenome ERZ1026884 (study PRJEB33269, sample SAMEA4719808) | human gut metagenome | biome: human-associated habitat; feature: organic feature; material: feces | place: Cameroon | collected 2013-10 ... | reverse complement strand
TTCCTATGCACTTCTGGGAGCGGGCGGAGGTCATCCGCGAATACGCGAGGAGAAGCCGTTCGCCGCAGACGGAGATTATCGCCATGACGACACCCGGCGACATGATTCTGCTTGAATTTGATGAGCAGGAGAACATGACTGTTCACATGCAGTCCGTCACCAGCGCGCCAGTCGCCCGGAACAAGAAGGTGCAGCTGGAAGCATACGACGGCGAGAATCCGTTTAATGATTCTGACCTGCCGGTGGATATGGAGTGATTTTCCTGTCGAAAGGGTTGACAGATGCGCCTTTCCGGGGTATCATAGAAGAGCGGCGCGCCCAATCGTGCGCCGGGAAAGGAAGTTCCACGCATGATTAACAAGGATATGACCGTAGGCGAAGTGCTGCGCTCCTGCTCGGACGCGGCGATGGACGCGGTGGTGAAGATTTTCACCGATATGGGGATGCACTGCCTGTTCTGCCCGCATTCGACGGCGGAAACGCTCGAAGAAGCCGCGATGGTGCATGGCAACGACGTTGATGAGCTGGTCGCAAAGCTCAATACCGTTTTCCAAGCCAAATAAGCACAGACGGGATTCCTTTGCCCACAGGCAGGGGAATCCCAATTTGATTTTGGTAATACGATTCTCGGATTCACCTGTGCACCTTGGCGCATTTTCATCCGAAAATAGTATAATACTATTTCCAGATTCACCTGCGCCATCTGCTTGCGCCTTTTCCCTTCTGGCGTCCGCTCATTCCACTTAGCGTAGCGCTGCTACGCTGCGTTTCATTCACGTTAGCCAGAATGAAAAATTCGCGGCGCATCTTGGCGCATTTTCATCCGAAAATAGTATAAACGAGCAAACCGTTGATTTTACTGGCTTTGCGGACTTTTCCGCAGAAAAAAAACTATCAACGGGGCATGTGGATAACACTGTGGATATTGTGGATTAACAAGCTGTTAGCTTTCCCAGAAATGTGGAAACTGTGGATAAGTCTGTGGAAAAACGGTGAACAGCTGTGGAATACATGGGAATTTCCTGTGGAAGGGGTGTGCAAAAGTGATTATTGAGCATCAAGGACAGGCACTGACCGTCGCGATGGAAATGGAGCGCCGCGCTATCCGGACTTACGAGCGTGCGCTGCTGCTGGCGAAGGACGAGGAAGTTCGCAAGGGCATTGAGGACATTCTGAGCGACGAACGGCGGCACTTGAAGCGCTTTACCGAAATGTGGGACAAGACCGTCAATTCGGCGGAACAGCAGGTGCTTTTGCAGGCAATGGCGGCGGATGTGCTGTTCCGCGGCGGCGTAACGGAAATGGCGCGGGAGGATGCGCTGACGACGCTGACGGGACTATATCGGTATGCGATGGAGAGCGAAGCGAATGCGGTGGAGACATATACGAAATTTGCGGAGAAGTGTGAGGGAGAGGCGCGGGCAGCGTTTTTGGAGATTGTGCGGGAGGAAGCAGGGCACCTCGCGGAATTGAAGGAAAAATTGGGGGAAGGGTAAGCCTAAGGTCAACAGGGATAAACATGCGGAAGCAGGGGATTTTCGCGCTTCGCAGTGCATAACCATGTTACTGGGTTTCCTCGTTGCAGCACCTATCTCATCCAATTTCGCTGCGCTCAGCCAACGTTCCCAAAGGAGAAAGCTGGGCGTGCAACGTTCCCCAAAACATAAACGAAGCCCCTTGACGAAGCAAAATCCGTCGAGGGGCTTTTGGTTGTCCTCATGGTGTGCAGGGATTGTGGATAACTTTTTTGCAAATCAAAGAATCTTTCGACACTCGATGTAGAAGCGCTTGTCGTGCGCGTGGCCCATCGAGAAGGTCTTGCGCGGGAGGATGCCAAGCTGCTCAATCGCCGGGAAGAAATCCGCCTTGTTCAACGCAGGCAGCAGGAAGCCCATCGCGCCGTCCGCGCGGCTCAGGCGGCGAAGTACCTCGTCGCCGTGAATGTAGTCAATCGCGGCTTCGGGGTGGCGGCGCAGAAAGTCATCCAGATAGCGCTGGAGCGTCGCGACGGGAAGCGCACCGTCCGGGTGGGCAATGAACGCCGTCTGTTCGCCCGACGCGGAAACGACGCGAAGTTCCTGCGCATCCACATCCGGCGGAACGAAAGACAGCGCCATCCCGTGTGCGGCGCAGTAGGCTGACCAGTCCGCCAAAACATCCGCCGGATGGACGTTCGTCAGCACCCGGTGAACAGGCTCAAAAATCAGCGCATCGTCGTGGATGTTGACCAGCTCAACCATCGCGTAACGAGCAGGATGAACGGCGGCTTCCTTGGCGGGAAGGGTCGCTTTGAGCTGCTCGTAGTATTTTTTCGCGGTGGCGAGGGAGTGGTTGCCGTCGCCGACGGCGAAGAGAAGCGGGTCTGCGCCGAGAGCATCCTTCAGGCGATTTAGGGCGGCGGCGATGGCGGCTTTGTCCGTGTCGGACGTGACCGCCCAGCCGCGTGCATGGCCGCTCTGCTGCATGAGGTCGAAGTCGTAAAGCGGGGAAAGCTGGTCGCGGCGGGCGTAGAGCGGCTCGATGACGGTGCGCTGCGGGTCATCCAGCAGGAGCATGACGTGGCTGGACTCCAGCGGTGCGCCGTTTCGGACGGCAAGACGCGCGGGAAGGCGCGACGCAACGGTTTCCTCGGTCGGGCGAATGAGGGTCTTTGCGCCGTCGTAGCGGTACCGCTCCAAATCGACGCAGCAGACAAGCCCAAGCCGCTTGCCGGTGGACGTGGTGCGCTCCAGCAGCACGAAGCCGTCCGTCACACCGGGGTGCAGGACGTTCAGTGCGTCGCGCATGGCAGCGTGAATCGCGTCGATGCGCTCTGGTGGCGCGGGCAGGTCGCATTCAGGGAGTATCAGGCGCAAGGTGGACGGCTGATGCCCGACCAGCGTGTCTACCCGTTGCCAGTACTCCGGCTCGGACGTGTACTGGTCGCACGCGACGCACGCCCACGCCGTCCAATTCGCATCCGGGCGCGGCAGCAGGAACGTCCCCGGCACAACGCCGATGCCCGCAAACAGGTCATTGCTCATGGCACTTCATCCTTTCGGGAGAAAATTCATCACCTCCTATTGTAGGGCCTTTTGCAGCCGGGGTCAAGTACTTCTATTGTTCTTGAACAGCAGCGTGATGCACCAGACGCCGGCCGCGCCGATGATGGTGTATAGGATGCGGCTGAGAATCGCGCCCTGCCCGCCGAACAGCCACGCCACGATGTCGAACTGGAACACGCCGACCAGCAGCCAGTTAATCGCGCCGATGATGGTCAGCACGAGGGCAATGGTATCAATCAACATGCGTTTTTTCTCCTTTCCCCTTCGGGTGATGATACAGTGTATGCGGTGGATGAGGAAAATAGAACGGGGGGATTTGCAGCTGATTTCCTCTGCAATCAAAAAGACCAGCACCAAGAGAAAATCTTCTCCCATGCTGGTCGGTCGCGCCCATTTGGCACGACAATGTGCGAGTAGTTGGTAGAGCAAGTTGGGGGAGCATCTGCGGACGCGCCCAACCTTATCCCAATTTAATTGGCGATGTCCATGCGGATTTCCCATCCTCCGCCACAACCTGCACCCGTACAAATGATTCGCGCGGTGAAACCACATAATCCGCACTGGTCTGCCCTTCCAGCGCCCGTGTGCGATTCGGAATCCACACCTCGTTGCTGTAAAAAATAATATACTTCGCCGGCGAGCACGCAATATGCAGCACGCCATCCGTCAACGAAAGTTCGCGAATCTCCGGTCCTTGCGTGGCGTAGAACCGTCCCTCGTCAATGGCGCGCAGAATGCCTGCGACACTGCGGTCATTGGTGTTGAGCATTGTGGCGCTCATGCCGCATTCGCCCTCGTAGCGGTGCGAATCGTCGTTGGCAAAGCAGTTGAGCAGCTGTCCATTGGCGAAAACAGGATCGAGCATGGCGGCGGAATCCCCGCGCAGGGCGTTTGTGGGCACGGAGGAGACGCTGTTGAAGATTTCCACGCCGCTCAGCCCGCGGAAGGAGCACATCAATTCCGTCGTGTTCAGCGACCAGGCGGGATGCGCCAGCACAGCGCGTCCGCCACACGCGCGGATGCTGTCAATCGCCTGCTGCGGTGTGCCGTTTGGATTCCAGCAATCAGCAATATCCGGCGAAACGCCCAGACCCAGCAGATGCACCGCCTGTGTCGGCAGGAGGAAATCCAGCTCGGTGCCGGGAATGAGCATCAGCCCGGCGGGAATTTCATCGGCGGCGGGGCGCGTCACCTCGCGATGGTCGGTGATGGCGAGAACGTCATAATCCAGCGCGCGATAGGCAGCCATGACGTCCTTGGGGGACAGGCGACCGTCGCTGCAAGTGGTGTGGCAGTGGAAATTGCATTTGAGAAAGCCGCGGCTGGCAGAAAGCAGCTCCATGAGAGACATCCTCCTATTCGGACAATTGGAAAACCCCCACATGCTTGCACATGCAGGGGCTTGAAGACACGATTAGTCCACCGTGTAGGGCAGAAGCGCGATGGCACGGGCGCGCTTGATAGCCTCGGACAACTGACGCTGATGCTTCGCGCAGTTGCCGCTCATGCGGCGGGGCAGAATCTTGCCGCGCTCATTGACGAAACGGCGCAGGCGGTTGATGTCCTTGTAATCAATGTATTCAATCTTATCCACGCAGAAGGAGCAGACCTTCCGACGGGGACGACGACCTCCGCGCGGACGCGGACGACGCTCAGAGCGTTCTTCAGACATGAGTGTGACCTCCTTTTCATTCACTTGAAATCGCAATTCGGCACTTTTTCAGCCGATTAGAAAGGCAGTTCGTCGGTTTCGACCGCCGTGAAGCCATTGTTCTGCGCGGTAGGCGCGGGAGCAGCGGCTGCGGACGGCGCGGCATTGTTGTATGCCGGAGCACCGTCATCCATGCGGCTGGACAGGAATTCGACTTCGTCTGCCGTGACCTCCAAGGATACGCGGGTCGTGCCGTCATTGGCAGTATAGGTACGTGCGGACACAGGTCCGACAACGCAGACCTTGCGTCCCTTTGCCAGATACTTCGCGCACAGTTCACCCAACTGACGCCATGCCGTTACACGAAAGAAATCCGCGTCCGACTGACCGTTTGCGGTGTTCTGACGGCTGCCGCGGCGATTCACTGCAACCGTGAAATCGCAGACGCTGATGCCGTCGCGCACAGTACGAAGTTCAGGATCACGAGCCAAGTTACCAATGATCGTCAGCTTGTTCATCTGCTTATCCTCTTTAACAGGTCATTGCTGAAATCCGATTACTCGGCATCAGCGGGAGCTTCGACGGTTTCAGCGGCTTCCACGGGCGCTTCCACAGCGGGAGCAGCCTTGGGCGCGCGGGGCTTCACGTTGCTGCGCTTGACTTCCAGCTTCACAACCAGATAGCGGAGCACGTCGTCGTAAATCTCCAGATTGCGTTCAAGCTCACGGGGCAGGTCAGCGGGCGCCTTGAAGGTCACCAGCACGTACCAGCCTTCGGTCTTGTAGTTGATGGGGTAGGCCAGACGCTTTGCGCCCTTGCCCCACGGTTCCTCATCAACCTTCTCCACTTCACCACCGTTAGCAGCAATCAGAGCAGAAACCTTCTCAATCAGTTCCTTGCGAGCGGTTTCCTCCAGTGCAGTATCGATGATGTAGGTCAGTTCATACCTATTCATCATTTTCACCTCCTCTTGGACTTTTGGCGCTGCATCCTGTGCAGCGCAAGGATGTGCCAGTTATTGATTATACATCACAATTCGCGCGATTGCAAGGGGTTCAGAAAAATTTTCTTTGACGGAGGGAAAATGAAACGGGACGAAGTTCCCTCCCTTGACCCTTCTGCGCGATTCAATTGGTGACAACTTCATGCTGTGTCCGCGTGTTTATCCGGGGAACGGAAAAATCAAGAAACGCACACCCAAAAGTAACTTGAGTGGCGAACCCGAAGGGGTCAAGGGGGCGATCGGAAAGCCCCCTTGTCGCGCCCGCAGGCGCGAAATCCCTGCGCCTTCTTGTCAAAATCAGGCGACCCTGTTATAATGGAAGCCAACACAGGAAGGGGACGAAGCGGATGAAGAAGAACGATTTGCTGACCTTGACGGCGGATGGCCTTGGGGCGGACTTGGAAGGCGTGTGCCGCGCCGACGGCATGGCCGTTTTTGTGCCGGGGATGCTGCCCGGCGAGACGGCGAGGGTGCGCATCGTCAAGGTGCAGTCCCGATTCGCGTTCGGGCGTATGGAGGGAAAGCCGCTGACGGCGTCACCCGCCCGGAAAACGCCGGATTGCGCGGCATACCCCCGCTGCGGCGGCTGCACGGGGCGTCATATGACCTACGAAACGACGCTGGAAGCGAAACGCCAGCAGGTGCAGGACTGCTTCCGCCGCATCGGGCATATCGACATCGACGTGCCCCCGGTGCTGGGCATGGCAGACCCATCGCACTATCGCAATAAGACGGCGCTGCCTGTCGGCGGAACGGTGGAGGAACCTGTGGCGGGCTTTTTCGCGCCGCGCAGCCACGATATTATCCCGATTGCGCAATGTCCGAACGCCATGCCGCCGGCGGACGAAATCTGCCGCCGCGTACTGGGGTGGATGAAGCGCTTTCACGTCGAACCGTACGTTGAGGAGACGCATACGGGGTTGGTGCGGCACATCGTCGTCCGCGTCAACCGAAAAGGCGAAGCAATGGCGGTGCTGGTCATCAACGGCGGCGAGATTCCGCACGAGGGGGAGCTGGTTGCGTCCTTGAAAGCGGCGGGGGCGGTCAGCGTCATTCTGAATGAAAACCGCGAGCGCACGAATGTCATCATGGGTCGGCACTTCCGTACCCTCTACGGCTGTGACACGCTGACGGACGAACTGTGCGGATTGCGCTTTGAAATCAGCCCGGCGGCGTTCTTTCAAGTTAATCCGGCGCAGACGGAAGTGCTGTACCAGACGGCGCTGGATTTTGCCGAGCTGATGGGCGACGAGCGCCTATGCGACGTGTATTGCGGCGCGGGCACGATTACGCTGATGATGGCGCGCCACTGCCGGGAAGCGCTGGGCATCGAGATTGTTCCGCAGGCGATTGAAAACGCGAAGGAGAACGCCGTCCGCAACGGCATCGGAAACGTGAATTTCCGCTGCGGCGCGGCGGAAGCGCTGCTGCCGAAGCTGGTGGCGGAGGGCTTGCGCCCGGACGTGATCGTGATCGACCCGCCGCGCAAGGGCGTTGAACCCGCCGTGATTGACGCGATTGCGCAAGCCGCCCCGAAGCGCGTGGTCTATGTGAGCTGCAACGTTGCCACGCAGGCACGCGACGCGGCGCTGTTTGTGGAGAAGGGGTACAGGGTGCAGAAGGTGCAGAGCGTCGATATGTTCTGCTGGACGAGCGGGGTGGAAACTGTTATGTCATTGGTCCAACAAAAGCCGGATGATATCGTCAAGGTCGGCATCGACGCAGACAAGCTCGCCGTCACCAAGGCCGAAAGCAAGGCGACCTATGGCGAGATTCAGGCGCGCGTGAAGGAACAGACCGGCCTGAACGTCACGCCGCTGTATATCGCGCAGGTGAAAAGAAAGCATGGGATTATCGAGCGCGAATGCTACAACAAGGCAAAATCCGAGAGCGCAAAGATGCTGATCTGCCCGCCGGATAAGGAAAAGGCGATTGAAGATGCACTGAGGTTCTTTGGGATGATTGCGTAAAGATTTCAAACCGGATCGGTCGGGGAATACTACCCGCTCGATCCGGTTTAATAAATTGAACCGATGTAAATCTGAGCCAGAAACGAATCCGATGGATTGATAGGACGTCGTTCCATGTCATTTTTTCATCGTGACAAATTTCTTGTTGACGAAATGGAGATTTCATGTTATACTGTCATCAGCGAAAAGGATTTTAAAGGTCCATACCTGTTATTTATCGCTCATGACAAATCGAGGTGAACCCATGAAGTTAGGCGAACTGGCAACCGTCCGAAGCGGGCTGGTTTTATCCAGAAAACAGGCGTGCAAAGGCGTCCCCGTCAAGATGCGGTATCCCCTACTGAGCTTTCGCGCCATCCACCCAAACGGATACATCGACATGGAACAGCTGGATGGTTTTGACGCTGCGGAGCAGTTATCACCGGAGTACCTGACACAGATCGGCGACGTCATCATCCGCCTGACCTCGCCGTACACCGCTGTTCTCATCGACGAAGCATCCGCCGGCATGGTCGTTTCATCAAACTTCGTCATCATCCGTGTTGATCGAAGCAGGCTCCTGCCCGGATATCTGGTTTGGCTGATCAACACGCCGAAGATCAGGAAAGCCATTTATGAAAACACCAGCAGCAACATGCTGGGCGCCATCAACGCCAGATTCTTTTCCGAATTTGAAATTCCCCCGCTGTCCATCCTCCAGCAGCAGAAAATCGCCGAACTGCATCTGCTGGCGAAAAAGGAGACGGCGCTGCTTCGCCAGTTGTCGGCAGAGAAGGAGCGCTACTACGATCTGCTGATCCGCAATGTACATTCGACCATGAAATGAGGTATGCACCATGACGACCCGCAACGATATCGAACGCGTTCTCTGGAAGGCCTGCGACAGCTTCCGGGGAAAAATCGACAGTTCCCGCTACAAGGACTACATCCTTTCCATGCTGTTCGTGAAATACCTGAGCGACGTCACCCTCGAAAGACGCGCCCTGTACATGGAGCAGTACGACGGTGACGAACGGCGCGTCGAGCGCGCCATGAGCCGGGAGCGGTTCTCCCTCGACAGGGAATCCACCTTCGATTATCTGTACGAAAACCGCACGGATACAGAGATCGGCCAGAAGATCAACGTCGCCCTTTCCCACATCGAGGATCACAACAGTGGAAAGCTGCGCAACGTGTTCCGCGCCATCGACTTCAACTCACAGGTTGACTTCGGCGACGTCAAGGAAAAGAACGCGACACTCCGCAACCTGCTGGAAGACTTCCACGACCTGGATCTTCGTCCCGGCCAGCTCGGCTCCGCGGACATCATCGGAGACGCCTATGAGTACATGATCGCCAACTTTGCCTCCGACGCAGGCAAAAAGGGCGGCGAGTTCTTCACGCCAAGCCAGGTATCCGAGCTGGTGGCCTCGCTCGTCAAGCCGCAGGAAAACGACCGCATTTACGATCCCACCTGCGGCAGCGGTGGCCTGCTGCTCAAAGCCTACAAGAAGGTGCCCAGCGGCAAGGTTGCCGTCTACGGTCAGGAGCTGAACGCCCAGACCTGGGCGCTCTGCACGATGAACATGTTCCTCCACGGCGTGGATGACGCCCGCATTTGGCAGGGCGACACGCTCTCCAATCCGCAGAACCTCGAGGACGACAAGCTCATGAAGTTCCAGGTGGTGGTCGCCAACCCTCCGTTCAGCCTGGACAAATGGGACAGCGGCTTCCTCTCGAAGGCCGGTCCGGATGAAAAAGGAAAGAAGCCGGAGAAAATGACCGCCTCTCTGGACGAGCATCATCGGTTTGACTGGGGCGTTCCGCCCTCCTCCAAGGGCGACTATGCCTTCGTGCTCCACATGCTTAACAGTCTGGATGCGGAGAACGGGCGCATGGCGGTTGTTCTCCCCCATGGTGTGCTCTTCCGCGGCGCCAGCGAAGGAAAGATTCGCAGGCAACTGATTGAAATGAACCTGCTGGACGCGGTCATCGGCCTGCCCGCGAACCTGTTCTACGGCACGGGTATCCCCGCCTGCATTCTGGTGTTCAAAAAGGGCCGCACCCGCGACGACGTCTTGTTCATCGACGCCTCCGGCGAGGGCAATTACGAAAAGGGCAAGAACCAGAATCTCCTGCGGGACAGCGATATTGCCCGCATCGTCAGCACCTACGAGGCGCGCGAGGCCAAGGTGGACAAGTACAGCTACCGCGCCTCCCGCGCTGAGATCCGTGAGAACGACTACAACCTGAACATCCCCCGGTATGTGGATACCTTTGAGGAGGAGGAGCTGGTGGACATCGACGAGGTGAAACGGAATATCGCCAGCATCGAGGCAGAGCTTTCGCAGGTGCAGGCGCAGATGGCGAAGTATATGAAGGAGCTGGGGCTATGAACAACGAGATTGCGCGTTACAGCGAAGAAACCTTTGAAAGCATCAAGCACGTCAATGAGTATGGCAATGAATTCTGGTATGCAAGGGAGCTACAATCCATACTTGAATATACGGAATGGCGGAATTTCCAGAAACTCATTGAAAAAGCTCAAACAGCCTGCGAAAACAGCGGCATAGCTGTGGATGAATGTTTTGTTGAGGTCAACAAAACATCGCCCATGCCGAACGGTGGTGTTAAGCTGATTGATGACTACATTCTCTCCCGCTATGCCTGCTACCTGATCGTTATGAATGGCGACCCGCGCAAGGAGGTCATTGCAGTTGGACAGACCTACTTCGCCGTAAAGACGCGCCAGCAGGAGTTGATCGACCACTACGATGAGCTGTCCGAGGATCAGAAGCGGCTTGCCATCCGCAAAGAAATGAAAGCGCACAACAAGTCCCTGGCCGAAGCGGCGCAAAAGGCTGGCGTTATCAAGTCCTATGATTTCGCCATTTTCCAGAATTACGGCTATCAAGGACTGTACGGAGGCCTCGGCGCAAAAGAAATCCACGCTCGTAAAGGTCTCAAGGAAAACGAACAGATTCTTGATCACATGGGCAGCACCGAGCTGGCTGCTAACCTGTTCCGCGCTACGCAGACAGACGAAAAGCTGCGCCGCGAGAATATTCGAGGCAAGGAAAAGGCCAATCAAACCCACTACGAGGTCGGCAGGAAGGTCAGACAGACCATCGCCGAGCTGGGCGGCACCATGCCGGAAGACCTGCCGACGCCGGAAAAGAGCATTAAGCAGATTGAGAGCGAGCAGAAGAAGCGCTTGAAAGGAAATGAGCAATCATGAAAGATCATTTTAATTTTTATCGAGACGAGATACGATACAGCAATAGCCTTTCTATTCCAAGTCATCCTATAACATGCGGGTATTGCGGGCAAAACATTGCCCCGCATATCGGATACTGTTTATATGCCGATACAATTAACAGCAAAAGGGATATGGGATATGTTTATCAGTGTCCGCTCTGCAAAAACCCCATTATCTTCTTTATCGATACTAAGGAAACCATTCCAGGCGCGCCCTATGGTCGAGAGATCAAGAATCTCCCCGACAACATTCAAACACTGTACAACGAATGCCGTACATGCTATGCCAATCAATGCTACACATCAGCCCAAATGATTGCGCGAACGCTGTTGATGCACATCGCCGTTGAGCAGGGCGCAGAAGAGGGATTGCCCTTTGCCCGGTATGTAACCTATTTGGATGAGAAAGGCTATATTCCTCCGAACGGAAAAAAATGGGTGGACTACATTCGCACTTCAGGAAATGTTGCAAATCATGAAATCGTCATCAAAGAAAGAGAAGAGACACAAAAGGTGATCACTTTCCTTTCGACGTTGTTGTTGGTCATTTATGAACTTCCAAATTCTCTGGAGGCGTAGACCATGACACCCGAAGTTAAAAAACGAATCGAACAAATCCGTCAAGGGATTGTGCCGGAGGGGTATAAGAAGGGTAAGATAGGAATCGTGCCTATCAAATGGAATGAGGTTCCTTTTTCAACCCTTTTTACCAGTACGAGTGAATATACCGATGATTTGAAACAATATCCTCTATACAGCCTGACCATTGAGGATGGAATAACCGCAAAGACAGAGCGATATGAGCGTAGCCACCTTGTAAAGAAGGAGAATTCCTACAAGGTGGTTCGTCCCAACGACTATGCGTATAACCCTATGAACATCCGGTTTGGAGCAGTTGCACGTCACAAAGGAGATATTCCCGTAGCTGTATCCGGTTATTATGACATTTTCACTACCGTCCATGAAAGCGACCTTGTTTTCATGGATAGCTTCTTGACCTATGGCCCGATGATTACCTACTACAACAAAGTCTCAACAGGTTCGTTGGTTGAAAAGCAGCGCGTTCATTTTTCTGATTTCCTAGAGTTTTCTCTTGCATTACCTCCGTTAGAGGAACGCAAAAAGATTGCCGAAATCCTCTCCACGCAGGACAGGGCAATCGAACTGCAAGGGCGCAAAATTGAGGAACTGAAAAGGTTCAAAAAGGGCTGTCTGGAAAAGATGTTCCCGCGGAAAGGGCAAAAGGTTCCGGAAAAGAGATTCCCCGGATTTACGGACGATTGGGAACAGCGTAAGTTGTCTGAAATGTGCGGTACTTTTGAGTATGGACTTAACGCAGCCGCTAAGGAGTTTGACGGAAAAAACAAATACATCAGAATCACGGATATTGATGATGCCAGCAGAGAGTTCTTGCTTTCTGATCTTTCGTCCCCTGATATTTGCCTTGATGGTATGTCGAAATATCTACTCTCAAGCGGAGATATTGTCTTTGCACGAACTGGTGCAAGTGTCGGAAAAACCTACATTTACAGGGAAAACGACGGCATTGTGTACTTTGCAGGTTTCCTTATTCGGGCAAAAGTCAATCAGGACAATGATGCAGAATTTGTTTTTCAAAGCACCCTTTCGCCAAACTATGAGAAGTATATTCGTATTACCTCTCAGCGATCTGGACAGCCGGGTGTAAACGCACAAGAGTATGGTGAGTACGACTTGTTCGCCCCGTCAAAAGAGGAACAGCAAAGAATTGGACACTTCCTGCGAGGTATTGACAACCTTATCACCCTTCATCAGCGTAAGCTGGAAGAAATGAAAAAACAGAAAAAAGCCCTGATGCAGCTTCTGCTGACGGGGATTGTGAGGATATGATGATGAATCAGGAAAACACGCAGGAGCACCTCACCAAGGAAGCGCTGAAACTCATCGTTGACAACAGCCCGAATTACTCCGATCAGGTCAAGCAAGACCTGAAAAACATCATCGACGCAGGCCATACACCCGAAGAGATTGCTAAAGCGATATTACTGTACTTTTCATTCCTGCATTTGAGTTAAGCGAGGCAGCCCCCTGCCCCGCTATTCCTGCATATAACCCCTTTGCGAAAGGAGGTCTCTCCATGGACAAAGACGCCTATCTGGAAATCAACGCAAGCCAGCGCCCCGCCCTTGCGCTGTTTGAGGCCATGGGCTACACCTACATTTCCCCGGCGGATTGCGACAAGCAGCGCGGCAGCCGGTATCACGTGCTGCTCCGGGACATCCTGCGCGGTCAGCTCCGTAGACTCAACCGCTATGTCTATGCGGGTGCGGAAAACGAGTTCTCCGCCGCCAACATCGAGCGCGCCATGGAGGATCTGAACGAACCGCTGACGGACGGCCTCGTGCGCACCAGCGAGAAGATTTATGACGCGCTGCTGCTGGGCAAAAGCTATCCGGAGACCGTCGGCGACGGCAAAATGCTCAGCTTTAACCTCCGGTATATCGACTGGGACAACCCGCAGAACAACGTGTTCCACGTCACGGAGGAGTTCGCCGTGGACAGCCAGGACAGGCAGCACAACGCCCGCCCGGACATCGTGCTGTTCATCAATGGCATTCCCTTTGCCGTCATCGAGTGCAAGGCCCCGCATATCCCCGTGGAAGAGGCCGTCGGGCAGATGATCCGCAACCAGCAGGCGGCGTATATCCCGCATCTCTTCAAATTTGCGCAGCTCGTCGTGGCGACCAACAAGAACGCCGTCAAATACGCAACAGCCGGCACGCCCAAAAAATTCTGGAGCGTCTGGAAGGAGCAGGATGACGAATGGCTGCAAACCCGGCTGAAAGCGCTCGTCCCGGATCGGATGCCCACTGAACAGGACAGAAATATCGTCTCCCTGTTCAGCCGCGAGCGCGTGTTCGAGCTGATTCGCTATTTCATTCTCTTCGACGCCAACGTGAAGAAGGTCTGCCGCTATCAGCAGTTCTTCGCCGTCCGGGAAATCATGAAGACCATCGCCGAAAGCGACGAGCACGGCAACCGCCAGAGCGGCGTCATTTGGCATACGCAGGGCAGCGGCAAGAGCCTGACCATGGTCATGCTGGCAAAAACCATCCTGATGGAGCTGAAGGACTGCCACCCCCGCGTGGTCATCGTCACGGATCGCAAGGAGCTGGACGCGCAGATTGCCGCCACCTTCGCCCATACGCGGCTGACCCCCGCCCGCGCGACCAGCGGACGTCATCTGGTGGAGCTGGTAAACAGCGCCCGGGCGGACGTCATCACCAGTATCATCAACAAGTTCAATACCGTCGAGCGGCAGGAGGTCAAAAACCCCTCCCGCGACATCTTCGTGCTCGTGGACGAAAGCCACCGCTCCAACTACGGCCTCATGGCGACCCGGATGCGCAGCGTATTCCCCAACGCCTGCTACATCGGCTTCACCGGCACGCCGCTGATGAAAAGCGAAAAGAACACCATGGCCCGGTTCGGCAGGCTGATTCACAAGTACACCATCCGGGACGGCGTGGAGGATGGCGCGATTGTCCCCCTGATCTATGAGGGGCGCTTTGTCGAGCAAAAGGTGGACGAAGAAAATATCGACCTCTGGTTTAAGCAAATCACCCGCCGCCTGACGGAGGCGCAGCGGGAGGATCTGCGCAGGAAGTGGAGCAGCATTCGTCGCCTAACCTCCACCGACGCACGCATCAAGCGCATCGCGCTGGACATCAGCGAACACTTCATCGAGGGCTACAAGGATACCGGCTTCAAGGCCATGCTCGCCACCAACTACAAGCGCGACGCGATCCGCTATCTGGAGTGCTTTGAGCAGTTCGGCGACCTGAACTGCGCCGTCGTTATCTCGCCGCCCGACATGCGCGAAGGCGTCGATGACGTCGACGAGGGTGCGGACGATCTAGTCGTCTCCTTCTGGAACAAGATGATGCAGCAGTACGGGGATGCCGACCGCTACGAGGAAGCCATCAAGAACAGGTTCTGCGATGGTGAAATCGACATTCTGATCGTGTGCAGCAAGCTGCTCACCGGCTTCGACGCGCCGCTGTGTCAGGTGCTCTACATCGACAAGGAGCTCAAGGAGCACGGCCTTTTGCAGGCCATCGCGAGGACAAACCGCCTGCACGAGGGCAAGGACTACGGCCTGATAGTCGATTACCGCGGCCTGATTGAAAAGCTCGACACCGCCATGGACATGTACAGTGGCGCTGGTCTGGAGAACTTCGACGGCGGCGATCTGAAGGGCGTCATGGTCGATGTGATGTCTGCCATCGGGAATCTCCGCAGCGCCTATACGCAGCTGGTAGAGCTCTTTGCGCCGGTGGGCAATATCCATGACACAGAAGCCGTCGAGGTGTTCCTCGCCGACGACAAGGTGCGTCAGGATTTCTATACTCTGCTCTGTGCCTTCGGCCGGGCGCTGCATTTGGTGCTGAATGCGGAGCAGGCATACAACGCGCTGAGCAAGGAGGAACGGCAGAAGTATCAGGACACGTTCATCTTCTTTTCAAAGGTTCGCCGCAGCGTCAAGCTCCAGTACTGCGACGCCATCGACAACGTAGAGTATGAACCGATGATGCAGAATCTGCTCGACACGCACCTGTCTGTCGCCGGGCTGAAGAAGATCACAAGCCCCATCGACATTCTGAACAAGGACGACTTTGAAAAGGAGCTTGAGGAGCTGGGCTCGCTGCGGTCAAAAGCTGATGCGATAGCCAGCCGGATGACCCGAAGCATCAGCGAGAAGCGCGACGAGAATCCCGCGTACTACGACAGCTTCTCCAAGCGGATCAGGGATGCCCTTGCACTCTACAAGGAAAAGGTTATCTCCGAAGCCGAATACCTTGCCAAGATGCGCACCATCCTGGGGGATTACCACGCCGGCAGGAGCACCGTCAGCTATCCGGAGCGCATCAAGAATAATGTTCACGCACAGGCCTTTTTCGGTGTGCTGACCGCACTCTTTGACGAGGTGGAGGACGAACGGATTACACCCGATTTCGTTGCAGAGGTTTCCGAGGAGATCACAAAAATCGTCGCCTCCCACAGTCAGGTGGACTGGACGAACAACAAGACCATCCACGACCGCATTTCACAGGACATCGACGATCTGTTCTACAAATACGAAAAGGAGCATGGTCTGAAGCTCTCGTTCGATCTCATCGACAAGATCATCGACAATGTCAAGACTGTTGCCCTGCGGAGGTTCTGAGCGATGGACATCACCAGTCAACGAGTCCTAACCGCCAAAGGGCACGAAATCCTATTCAATCTCGAAAGAAAGCCGGTCAAAAACCTCAATCTGCGGGTGCGGAAGGATGGCAGCGTGTGGGTTTCAGCAGATCCGGGCGTCCCCTGCGGGGAAATCGACGCCTTTGTTGTCAGCAAGGCCCCGTATATTCAAAAGGCCCTTGACCACTTCCATGAGATGGCGCAATACAGGCCTCAGCCGAAGCAGTACGTCAGTGGCGAGGCATTCAACATTCTGGGTCGAGGTCTGCGCCTGCAGGTCACACAGGCCGCAAAGGATTCCATTTCAGCGGACGGCGTCTACATCCATCTAGGTGTTCGGGATCTCCACGATATCGAAAGGAAGCGGCGCGTCGTCAACAGATTTCTGGGCCAGCAGTGCAGAACGGTATTTGGCGACGTGATGGATGCGCTGTATCCGTCGTTTCAAAAATACGGCGTGCAGAAGCCTTCTCTGAGAATCCGGGACATGGAAACGCGCTGGGGCTCCTGTCTGGCGAAGAAGGGAATCATCACACTGAACAAGCGTCTCCTCGAAGCACCAAGGCACTGCATTGAATATGTCGTCATGCACGAGCTTTGCCATCTGGTTCACCCCAACCACTCCAGGCAGTTTTATGCCTTTCTCACGATGCTGATGCCGGACTGGAAGGAACGGAAGCAGTATCTGGACAAGACCGCAGCCTATTGGCTCTGATCACGCCAATAGGCTGCGGTCTTTTGCATATGCTACCTCACGTACAGCCACACATTGTTGTATGCATACTCTCTCGCATCTTCTTCACTGGAGCGCGTAAAGTACTCTCGTTCTGCTTCGGACGATGTGAATTCTTCCCGCCACGCTCTCGCCGCCCGGTAATAATCATTCGTCAAGACCAGTTCACTGTCCCAGTCTATTATCTGCACCACATCATGCTGGAAGCAATGTTTCAGTTCATATTGTCAATGATTATTTTTTAATTAATGTCTGCTGACCAACCCAAAAAGCATTGCGACACAAGGCAATCCCGGCAATC
>ERZ1026884.950-NODE-950-length-17201-cov-15.077394_pt1 | contig 17201 bp, 9 predicted proteins | sample MGYA00380172_ERZ1026884 | MGnify/ENA primary metagenome ERZ1026884 (study PRJEB33269, sample SAMEA4719808) | human gut metagenome | biome: human-associated habitat; feature: organic feature; material: feces | place: Cameroon | collected 2013-10 ... | reverse complement strand
AGACCATCATCGACCAATACGTGATTCTGCAGCTTAAGATGCATCTTAAGCGAACCACGCAAAGCATCAAGGAGATGGCTTGGGAGTTTCATTTCGCTGATGTCAGTTTCTTCTGCCGCTATTTCAAGAAGCATACAGGTTTGACACCGCAGCAGATAAGGTCGTAATCACTACCTTCAGTTTTTCTCTGATCTCGGCTTCTTCTATCTCGCCGATGTATTCAGGTGACAGCGCCTTGAGTTCTTCGAGGCATCCCATCTGCATCATCGTGGCGATAGGGAGGAGCTTATGTGCCGCCTTTCCAATGCGGTCGGTAGATAAGGCTTCCTCTTCTACTGCTTCTTTCAGATTCGTGAGATGAGCGGCAAGTTCCTGCTTCACGGTATCAAGAATCTCCTTTGCTGCCTCTTCATCGCCCCCCGCAAAAGCGAGGAGAGCATCCAACTGAGGATTGGATTTCTGCTGGGATGATAAATCAGGCTGAGATGGAGTTTCAGGCAGAGCATTCAGCTGAGGCAGGGACTCTACTCCCAGGATATCAGACAGCTTCTCCATACTGAATGGTTTGAATAGGCAATCGTCGAAGCCGGCTTTCAGAAGCTGTTCCAGGATGCTCGTATCGTGAGCCGTCATTGCCACTACCATCATGTTGGAATGGTTGATGTGGGCAATCATATCCATACCGTTCATCTCCGGCATTTCAATATCCATCAGCATCAGGGCTGGCTGCTCGTTATGCAGCGTGGTGAGGGCATCCATCACATGATTGCAGGCGAAAACCTGCCAGGTGTCGCCTACGATGCGGCGCAACATCTCCTGGAGAAGCTGGAGCTGCAGCTTGTCATCATCCAGAATCAGAATCTTGTGGTTGGCAAATTCCGGCTTCTTCTTTATATCAGTAACCTGATGGCTGCCGGAATTCTGTCCTTCCTTATCTTGAGCAGAATCGGGAGAAGGATCATGCTCAACTTCTGATGGAGCCATTTCCTGAGACTCCTCCATTGGTGCTGACTCGATAGGGATGGTGACGATGAAGGTAGAACCTTTGCCCAGTGTAGAGTGGAGAATGATTTCTCCGCCAAGCAGCGAAACCAGTTCCTGGGTGATAGACAATCCCAAACCGGTACCCTCAATACCCTGGGCGCTCTTCAATCTCGTAAACGCCTGGAACACCTTCTGTTTCTCCTCATCGGTCATTCCCTTTCCCGTATCCTTTACGCTCAGGGTAAGCGTAGGCTTGCCCAGGATTTCTGAAACCTGTGCCTGGATGGTAACGCTGCCCCGGTCGGTATATTTGATGGCGTTGCTTACCAGATTATCCAATATCTGACGAATGCGGAAGGCATCAGCACGGAAGAATTTCTTCTTCATTGGAGAATCCGAAGTTTCCGAAGAATCCGAAGTTCCCATCCCCTTCATCTTGCATTCGAATGAAATCTCCAATCCTTTCTCTTCTGCCCGCAATTTCATTCCCTCTACCGATTCTGCTACCAGTTGTGCCGGTGAGAAAGAGGTAGGATGAACCTTCATCAGTCCGTTCTCCAACTGATGATAATCGAGCAGCGAGGCAACGAGATGTGAAAGATGAGCGGCAGAGTTCTTGATGTTCTGGAGGCATTCGAGGCCCTGAGGATTGCTGACGTAGGCTTTCATCAGATCGATGAAGCCCGAGATAGAGGCAGCTGGCGCCTTGATATCGTGGGTGATGGTGAGGAGCAGGCGCTCGCGCTGGTTCATGATACGCTGGATTTCCTCGTTGGCAGCCTCCAGGTTTTCCCTGTAGATACGCTCCTTTCTGGCATCGCGCCAGATAAACCAGATCATGATGACGATGGCAAAGAAGGCTACGATGGCGAGCAGTTCCATCTGCCACAACAGATGCTTTCTTGCTTCCATCGCCTTCTTGATGGCTTCCTGCATGTTGTCTTTTTCACGCTGGTGTACATCGCTCAGATGTTTGGCGGAGCGCAGGGCGAGTTTGGCACTCACCATCTTCAGCTCTTCCATCTCCCTATTGATGTTCTGCTTGTGGCCTTGCGTTTCCACTTTCTCCTTCTTGTCTATCTGTTCTAGGATGTTTGCCACGTTTTCCGCCACGTTTACTGGGGTGGTAACAGAATCGATGACAGCCCGGTTGCTGTCCTGTTTTACGCTCAAGGTTTCGGCGTGTTCCTTCTTGAAGGCATCGGCGAGTCGGCGGAAAAATCCCCTTCGGGTCTTCAATACCTCTACCGTAGTCTTCTTTGCCTCGTGGGTTTGAGGTGCCTTGGAGTGAACCAGTATGGAATCCTTTCCCGTATTCAGATTCTTCACCTTATTCTGCAGATAGTTTCGGGTAGGTCTTCCTGCCATGGCATCAGACAGTTGCTTCAGGTTTCTCTGCTCCTCTTTGAGCAGAGAAGAGATGGTACTATCGGCGGCACCCCTTTTTTGGATATACTCGCGCGAAGCTTCATTGATGGCATTGATGCTCTTGGTGTTGCTATACACCAGACTGATTGCCAGAATCATGATAATGGCAATGGCGCTATATCCGAGGGCTACCTTGAGAGGAATATTGTTCTTGTGCATGAGAAATCGTTTAAAATGATGAGCAGACTGATATCTTGCTCAATAGATATTTGTTTGCAAAGTTAATGCAAAAAAATGATATTAGAAAACAAAAGGGCTAAAAACAAGTCAGGAGACCAATGAATTCTATCATTAGTCTCCTGCCTGATTGAAAGCGACGCGTAATTACTAGTGTTATTCTATCTTTTCCTCAGTTAATTACTATTTTTTAAAGGTGATATTACTCTGCTACAGTAGAATCTGTTGCTGTAGAGTCTGCTGGAGTCTCTGCTGGAGTTTCAGCTGGTGTCTCTGCTGGAGTCTCTTTCTCTACTGTTGTGTCTGCTGGAGCAGCTGGTTCTGCTGGAGCTACTGTGTCAACTGGAGCAGCTGATGATACGCTTGCCATCTTGTTGCTGGCGAATACATTGCTAACTGAAACCATAACCATGGCAGCGATAGCTGCGAAAACTAACTTTTTCATAATCTTTTGTTTTTTTTATTGTGAATATTATTTTTATTACTTTCTTTGTGACCAGCCTTACTTGCGTTACCGCTCATTGGCGTGTTCACTTTCTAATATCACAATCTGTGTGCCAAAAAACAAAAGAATTATCTAATCGTTTGATTATCAGTAGTAATTGCTTTTCGTGCCAGAATTCTACATTGTGGAAACTGTGGAACTGGTGTGGAATTATTCCCCAAAAAATTGGGGAATGGTCATCAGATTCCCCATTTTCTTATATCATCAAAAGCCGTACTTCTTTCTATCAGATACCGTATTTCTTCATCTTATTGTAGAGTGTCTTTCTATCTACGGCAAGCAATTGTGCAGCCTTGCTCTTGTTGCCGCCTGCTGCTTTCAGCGCAGCTTCTATTCTCTGCAGTTCCGTTTCCTCATCGTGCAGGGCGGTTGGGGCTTGTGGCTGGATATGCGCCATACTCTGTTCCAGTTCGGTTACTCCGATGTATCTTCCGGTGGCGAGCAGGGTAGCTCGTTTCATCACATTGTTCAGTTCTCGCAGGTTGCCCGGCCAGTTGTAGGCGGCAATTCGCTCCTTGGCTTTGCCGTCGAGTCCTTCCACATTTCTGTTCAGCTCCTTGTTGGCGTGCTTGATAAAGAGGTCGGCAAAGAGGAAGAGGTCGGCACCACGGTCTTTCAGCTCCGGCATGTAGATGGTAAACTCATTGATGCGGTGGTAGAGGTCTTCACGGAAGTTGCCTTCTGCTACGCGTTGAGCCAGATTCTCATTGGTAGCGCATACCAGTCGGATATCGATATCTATTTCCTTGTTGCTTCCCACCGGACGGATTTTTCTTTCCTGGAGGGCACGGAGTAACTGCACCTGTACTTCATAGTTCAGGTTTCCCATCTCATCAAGGAAGAGAGTTCCTCCGTTGGCAATCTCGAAAGCGCCCTTCTTGTCCTGGTCGGCTCCCGTAAACGAACCTTTCACATGACCGAAGAATTCTGATGCCGCCACCTCTTTAGGAATGGCACCGCAGTCGAGTGCGAAGAAAGGCTTATTGGCTCTAGTGCTGAGTTCGTGGATTCTTCTAGCCACATATTCCTTACCTGTACCGCTGGCACCCAGAATGAGTACCGACATAGGGGTAGGAGCCACCAGCGAAACGAAACTGTAAAGCTTGCGTGAAGCCTCGCTTTCACCTTCCAGGTATTTGGGCACATCCCCATTGGCAGAGGAAGCCTGATTTCCTGCCTGCTTGCCAGGTGCTGCGTCGGTAGGAGTAGAATTTGTGTCTGTGGAACGCAGACTATCTGCTGAGGCTGCATACGGATTCTGTTTTTTCGGAGTCTTGATAGCTTCCTTGATCTTATCCAGAAGGATTTCCGGATGGAAAGGCTTTGCCACATAATCGGTAGCGCCCGATTTCATGGCGAGCACCACATTCTGAATTTCTGCATAGCTGGTCATCACGATGAAAGGCACCTGCACGCCATGCTTTCTCATCCATTGCAGCAGGAAGATGCCGTCGTGATCGGGAAGGCGGAGGTCTGATAATACCAGATCGAATCCTCTTTCTGCCTCCTCGCAAACCTGTATGGCAGCCTTGACCGAAGTGGTTTTCTCCACTTCAAATCCCTTCTTCCTGAGCCATGTCTGAATCATGGTTCCAAATGCGATATCGTCTTCAACTATTAGAATCTTTTCCATATTATTGCGATCTTACTGTCTTGTTGTATCTTTCTTATTGTATCTTTGTCTTCTAAAAAGATAGAGTCGTTTCTGAGTGCAAAGTTAGCATTAATATTTGGAATCAGCAAGGAAAAAGTGCTTTATTGTTTGAATGATTCGAAAAAATTAGGAAGTAATCACATAAAAATGGAAACTAGTTGAGCTTTTTAACACTTCATCTATCTCTGAATTCAGGAAAAATATGTATTTTTGCATTTAAAAAACGAATCTATACAATAAACGTAATAACAATAGCAGTTATGAAGAAACAAATACTTACATTGGCTATGCTGTCCGCTCTGGCGCTCTCAGCTCATGCCCAACAGCCAGCCAGTCAGCTGTTGCCTTATCAGAACCCTAACCTTTCTGCCGAGGCAAGAGCCAATGACTTACTTTCACGCCTGACCCTGGAGGAAAAGACGAAGCTGATGATGGATGCTTCGCCTGCCATCTCCCGACTGGGTATCCCTCAGTTTCAATGGTGGAACGAGGCGCTGCATGGCGTGGCACGCAACGGATATGCCACGGTTTTCCCTATCACCATGCACATGGCTTCTTCCTGGGATGATGCCTTGCTCTATCAGGTGTTTACTGCCGTAAGCGATGAGGCGAGAGCCAAGGCGCAGGTGGCGAAGAAGTCGGGTAATGTAAAGAGATATCAGAGTCTGAGCTTCTGGACTCCGAATGTCAATATCTTCCGTGATCCTAGATGGGGACGCGGTCAGGAGACTTATGGCGAAGATCCTTATCTCACCACACGTATGGGACTTGCCGTGGTGAATGGTCTGCAGGGACAGTCATTTGACGGCAAACCGCTGGCGGCTCCTGGTGTTCCGGCTTCTGATCAGTCTAAGGCTCCGCAGTATGTCAAGACGCTGGCTTGTGCCAAGCATTTCGCCGTGCATAGCGGTCCGGAGTGGAATCGCCACGTCTTCAATCTGGAGAATCTGCCAGCCCGGGATTTGTGGGAGACTTATCTCCCTGCCTTCAAGTCGCTGGTACAGGATGGACATGTGGCTGAGGTGATGTGTGCCTATCAGCGTATAGATGGTGCTCCTTGCTGTTCCAACGCCAAGTTTGAGCGCCAGATCCTCAGAGACGAATGGGGATTCAAGGGACTGATTACCTCCGATTGCGGAGCTGTCAACGATTTCTATATGCCGGGCTATCATGGTACGGCAAAGACCGCTACCGAGGCAACTGCCCAGGCTGTGAATGCCGGTACCGACCTGGAGTGCGGCAGTGCCTATCGTACTATTCCGAAAGCTGTGAAGGCAGGAATGATCAATGAAGATAAGGTAAACCAGAGCCTGAAGCGTCTGCTGGTGGCTCGTTTCAAGCTCGGCGATTTCGATAAGGATGAAACCGTGTCGTGGACTCAGATTCCTGAGAACGTCATCGCCTGCAAGGCTCATAAGAATCTGGCTGAGAAGATAGCTGAAGAAGGCATCGTCCTTCTTCAGAACAGAAACCAGCTGCTGCCTTTGAACCGCAATCAGAAGATTGTGGTGATGGGACCTAATGCCAATGACTCCATCATGCTGCGAGGCAACTATTCGGGTTATCCTACCAGTTCTACCACCATCCTCCAGGGCATTCGCAACTATATGAAGGGAACTGAGGTAAGGTATGTTCCGGCTTGTACCTTGACTAGAAACGAGGTGCAGGAAAGCCGTTTCAACCTCTTCCGTGAGGGAATGAAGGCTACCTATTGGAACAATCAGGAACAGAAGGGTGAGCCGGTGGCTACGGATGTGATAAAGACTGCCATCAATCTGAGCAATGGTGGTAATACCGTGTTTGCACCGGGTGTGAATCTCACCCATTTCTCAGCCCGCTATGAGGGAGTGTTGACTCCTGACAGGGATGAGGATCTTACCATCAATATGGGTATTGATGATGGTTGCCGCCTGATAGTGGATGGCGATACCATCGTGAATATGCGAGAGTGCTGGGGCCGCGTGGCGCCTATCATCAAACCGCTCTCTCTGAAAGCAGGCAAGCCGGTTAAGATTCAGATAGATTATACCCAGAAGGAAGATGTGGCTGTGATGCAGTTTGATATCCTGAAGACTTCGAAGCCTACCAACGAGCAGATCCTGGCAGAGGTGGGCGATGCGGATGCCGTGGTATTCGTAGGCGGTATCTCTCCAAACCTGGAGGGTGAGCAGCTTGAGATTGAGGAACCTGGATTCAAGGGCGGCGACAGAACCGACCTGGAGTTGCCGAAGGCTCAGCGTCAGGTTATCGCCATGCTGCATCAGGCAGGCAAGCGTGTCGTCTTTGTCAACTGTTCGGGATGTGCCATCGCCATGGTTCCTGAGACAGAGAATGCTGAGGCGATTCTTCAGGCATGGTATCCTGGTGAGCGGGGTGGTGAGGCTGTAGCCAAGGTTCTCTTTGGCGAGGTGAATCCATCGGGCAAGCTTCCGGTTACTTTCTATAAGAGTGTGAACGATCTTCCTGATTTCCTCGATTATACGATGAAGAATCGTACCTATCGTTATTTCAAGGGTGAGCCTTTATTCCCATTCGGTTACGGTTTGAGTTATACCACTTTCGAGTATGGCAAGCCTACCCTGATGCAGGTGAAGGACAGGAAGCGTGGCAGCAAGGCTGCTGATTACAAGCTGATGTTCTCTTTGCAGAATACGGGCAAGCGAGAGGGTACCGAAGTAGCGCAGGTTTATATCAAGCGCATAGATGATGTGGATGGACCTATTAAGAGTCTCAAGGCATTCAAGCGTGTATCTTTGAAGGCTGGCGAGCGCCAGATGGTAAGCATCGATCTTCCTCGCAAGAGTTTCGAGGGATGGGATGCCCAGACCAACACCATCCGCGTGGTTCCTGGCACTTACCAGGTATTTGTTGGCGGCTCCAGCGCAGATGCTGCCAAGGCTAAAATAGAAGTGAAGATCAAGTAAGCCTCTTTTCATAGAGCTTATCTTGGAATACTCAAAAAAGGCGATAGGTGCACTAACTCTTGAATCAATAAGATTTAGTACACCTATCGCCTTTTTTCTCGAATCAACCAAGAAAAAATCAATTTTTCTTTTGTTTATTAAATGACTTTTTGCATTAATTTGTTAACGAATCTAACTCACACTAAATTGGACTTTAGTTGAATATCAAGAAGTTAGGCGTTTGCCTATATTATATAGGTAACAATATGGAAACGAGCGGACTTCTGCTCGTTTCTGTATTTTGCAATATGCAAAGAACGCCTTAATTCGGGGACAAAGATACGATATTTTTCTAAATCTCGCATAGCTTACAAGGAGAAAACCTTGGAAATTAGAACTTTTTACGTTAAAATCCATATTTGACAAGCAGATTTTGAAGAAAATATTTGGAGTTTCCAATAAAAAAGAGTATTTTTGCAGCAACAAATCCCACCACGCCTCTCAACGATGCGTACCACGGTGGGACTTCGCTTTTTATAAAGGGTATATGGATTACGACAAACAACCGATAAACGTAGATGAACAGGTTGCCTTGCTCCAGAACAGAGGGCTGGTGATAGAAGATATTGCAACTGCCAAATTGCAGCTTCGCAATATCAGTTATTTTCGTATTGCCAGTTACCTACGATATATGGAGGAAGACAGACAGTTTCATCATTATAAACTGGGTAGTACATTTGAACAAGCCATCGACCTTTATCTCTTTGACAAAGAACTTCGTCAACTTATATTCAAGGCAATTCAAGATATAGAGATTTCTCTTCGGACCAAAATGATTCAGATATTTTCCATGGAGCATGGCGCATTTTGGTTTATGGATGCATCATTGTTCAAGAATGCAGACTTTTATGAAGGCTGCCTTGACAATATCAAGAAAGAGATATCTCGTTCAAATGAAGATTTCATCAAGGAGCATTCCGAGAAATATACTTTCCCTTCTCTCCCTCCTGTGTGGAAAACATTAGAGGTCGTTTCGTTTGGTACGCTTTCCAAATTATTTTGTCTGTTCAAGGACAATCGTCTCAAAAAGCAAGTGGCAAGAGAGTTTGGACTACCTCAATACACTTACTTGGAAAGTTGGATAAGGTGTATAACCGTGCTTCGCAATTGTTGTGCTCACCATGCCCGTATATGGAATAGGCGTTTTGCCTTGAAGCCACAATTGCCAAATCGGCTTCCACTTTCTTGGATAGCTCCAACCCAAAAGCCTATCAAACTTTACCATCAGTTATGCACCTTATTATATATGGAGCAAACTATAACTCCTTGTATGGATTTGAAAAGTTCGCTGCTCAGGTTGCTTGCAGATTATCCCAATATTGATTTACATGCCATGGGCTTTCCACAAGGATGGGAAAACGAACCTTTATGGAGATAGCAACAAGTGTTCGGATATAAGTCTATCCAAGCACTTGCTCACGTAGCTACCGATACGTTTCTTGACACGCAAAACATTGAGAATCAGCGCAATAAAATCCGTTGATGCACAAAGTTGCCTTTCCGCATTGTTACCTGCTTTGCATAGGTAACTGTGGCTCACGATTTAGTAACTGAACTACTTCAATATTCCTCACTCGCTTGCTTTATGCCGATTTGGCAACTTTGTGCAAATCTACTCATTCCCAACTGTTTACGTTCCAACCTCTCTTATTCTCCTTTGGATGCTTTAGAGCTTTATGTTAACAAAACTAAGTCATAGTTTTCTTTCCTGCAACTCATAGATTTCTTCCCTGTAGCTCATAGATTTTAGCATCATAGCCCATTGTTTTTAAGCAAAAATGGGCTAAAAAAATAACACGGACAAATTGAATTTGTCCGGCTCTTTTGTCCGGATGCTTATAAGTTGTTAGAAATGAATGATTTATAAAGCGCCGGACAATTTGTCCGGACAAATTCAATTTGTCCGTGTTTTAAAAATGAAGCTTAATTCATCCCTACCACATTCGTAGTAATGCTTCTGTCCTCTTTTCATATTTTACCTCGCCTTGGCAAGATATTGCTCTAGTACAGGGCAATATAATGCCAAGGCGAGGCAAGAAACGATGCGTCCTCTCGTATTGGAGGAATTGGCGTATCAGGCTTTCTTCTGATGCGTCGTATAGAATCCTAATCTCTTTTTTACTCTTCACCCTTCACCTTTGCGCCTGAAACCCCGATAAACACTGGGATTTCGGGAGGTGAAGAGTGCTTACTCACTCTTCACCACTCTTCACCACTCTTCACCACTCTTCACCTTGTGTGCAGGATTTAAAACTTACTGTTGTCTAGGACTGAATTGTCTGCGTTCAAATCATAGTTGTAGGACTCTTGCATCTTTTTCAGCTCATCATCGGTCAGACGCTTATAGACAATCATGGCATAAACAGGTTTGTAACCATTGTCCCCATCGCTGATTGTGGCAATCTTCTGTATGGTGTACATCAATGTTCTGCCGTCCGATTCTACAAGTTTGAGAATCTGCTTGTATTGGTCAACAGTTGCCGATTTTTCGTTTCCGCAAAGGATGAAACCTTTGGTTGCATCATACGACCATGAAACATTTCGGAAGCAAAAAGCAGGCTTCGCATCCATGTAGAAATACTGAACGAGCTGCTGCGACGATTCAAACCAATAGTGGGTAGGACTGCCTCCAACCATGTCTTTCCAAAACTCCTCTTTGCTCAATTTACCATTAGCCAGCACCTCGTAAGTGGCTATTGACTTCCAGCCATAGTTCAAGACCTTGCTTTGTACTTCGCCTCTGGTAATTGGCTTAGCACCCTTGAGGACACAACATCCCTCATCGTCGATGGTATAGGTCTGGGAGAAAAGGCTCATGTCCAGCTTGCTGTCCTCAACGATTAAACCCTCTGAGTTCTCACAACTTCCCAATAAGAGGGAACAAGCAATTGTGAGTACGAATGATAAAAACTTCTTAGTCATAATTATAAGCAGTTAAGATTTTACATATAGGCAGACAATGAACTATTGCAGTAAATGCCATCAATTACTACTGCCTGTGATATTCAGGTACAAATATACGAAAGTATCAGCAAAAATGTACTTTCTTTAAGTTTTTTTTATATTAAAAACGCTCACTCTTCACCCGCCGGAATCTATAAGAAGGATGCTGTTGAAACAAAAAAAAATAGATAGGGTGAAGAGTGGTGAAGAGTGGTGAAGAGTCAAACTGACTCTTCACCCTATTCAAGCTTCTGTATATCAGAAGGTTATAGTGGAATGGTGAAGGGTGAAGAATGTTTTGCAATTTTTGTGCTGAATTTTTCTGTTGTACCTAGGAAATGGAGGAGGGGGTGGAGTTTTATGGAAGCAATGGGAGAATATCAGCAGTAAGGGCAATGATGTCTTCGGCTTTCATGAAGTTAGTATTGTGTTTTCTGATGATTTCTTCTATTTCTTTCTGATTGTTTGGAAACAGTTTGAGCAAAGACTTCTTGTTGCTGAAATGACTCAGCTTGTCATTCTTCAGCAGAAGATATTTGTTGTTGTTTCTGGTTTTATAAACATCCTGTTGGGTATCTGGTTTGTTGGCAGAATACTCTTGTCCTTCCATAAGGGAGAGATTGACAGACTGCGAACGGGCTTGCGATACTGTTCCATAGGCTCCTTTATAACCCACATTCACTTTGTCAAGATCCCAGTAAATCAGAAGCTTTCCCTGAGGATAACTGATTACCTGATAGAATTTGTTCTTGATTCTGCAAAAGAGATCTTGGGCAATCTTCATGCTATCTACCGACTGGGCATTCATCAGAATCATGTTCTCTCCGTTTTGCTGATACATCACGCAGTGCTTGCCTGCATCATAATTCAGCGGAACTCTTACTTCCTGATTCCCGTTCATATAGATTGTTCCCTTCTGATACTCAGGATAAAGAAGCACCGTCTTGTTTTGCGCATAGCTTGCCAGACTCAAGAACGAAAAGAACAATAAGGAAAATCTTGTTTTCATTTGATTTCAGAATTAGATAAAAACAAAGTATGGGAACACTGATGTGTCCCCATACCCTATGTATTTAAATATTATTTTGCACTTCCTGCACCCCATGCTGGAGCACCCTGGTCTTGCCACAGACGTTCTGTTGCAAGAACCTCATTGTAGAGACCTGAAGTAGTGATGGTCAAGCCCTGTGTCTTGTAAGCCTCTTCCTTGATACCCTTCATGATATCAGTCTTGCTGATATTACCAGTAGGGAAGCGACGAGGAATCTTGTTGGCAGGAACCTCAGAATAGCTCTTACGTGGCAGAATTGTTGAGTTATAACTTGGATAACCAGAACGACGTGCTGTTACGAAAACCTCATTTGGATAGAGAGTGAAGTTCAGCATCTCCTGAATGTAGATCTTCTCCAATTTTTCTGCAGCTGTACCTGTGAAGGCATATTTGTCGCTTTGCATCATATTATTAATCTCACCATCCTGCAAGTCGATAGGCTTCTCGTTCTCTCTGTCGTAACCGAAGCAGCCTGTAACGGTGCTGTAGTAAGCTACCTGATTGTCCTTTGCCAATGTATTGTAGGTGTTGCAAGAGAGAGCAAGAGCATTGTCGTAATACTTCTTTGCCTTTGCCTCGTCATTGTTGAGCATTGCAAACTCAGCCAAGTACAAGTTTGTCTCTGCTGCACTCATATACAAACCATACCAAGGGCGATCCTTTGTGGTGAATGTATAGGTATCGTCTGGCAATGTTGCAGCCTCAACCTGAGATGCAGAAGAATAACGACGACCAATGATCATCATATTGTTAAGAGTAGAGTACACAGTATAGCCCTGTGGATTCTTGCCTTCCTTGTTGTGGAGGTACAACTCCTTGTCTGCGTTAGCATACTGTGAAGGGAAATACCATTTGTATTTACCTGTCGCATCGAGCTGTGCGTTCCAGTCCTCGGTCAAACCATAGTAGCGTACCCATGGCTCACCCATACCCTTCCACTTGACAAACTTCTTCTTGCCGTCTGCACCAGTGGTGAATTCTACGTTCTTTTCAATAAAGTCTGGAATCTCCAACCCTGCATCATAGTAGCCCTGGATAATCTTTGAGTTCCATTGATTCTTGGTGTAGAAGAAACGTACACGTGGGTCCTTGTTATCAACCATGAAGTTGATGACCGACTGAGAACCTACACAGCCAGTGAAGCCTTCGTTCCAGTGATAGATGCGGTCGTTGATATAGCCGTCATCACCAGTCAACTTGTTAACACCCTTTTTGAAAAGGATATCATCACTATTGGTGTTCATATAGCCACAAGAAGCACTTTCTACAGCGGCAGCAATCTGCTTAGCCTTGGTTGGATTCTGTGCCAAAAGGCGAACTGCAATTTTAAGCTTCAGGGAATTGGCAAATTTTGCCCACTTTGCCTTGTCACCACCGCAAACTACATCTTGCTCAGACTTGATACTTACATCTTCAGATGTGAAAGCTGCAATGCACTCATCCAATTGTGTAAGCCAGAGATCATACAGGCTTTCTACGCTGTCATATTCTGGGGTAAGAGTACCGCCGTAGGCTGCTTTACATGCTTCCTTGTAAGGAATAGCACCATACAGGTCGGTTCCGAAAAGACCCAGATAAATGCTCATGACTTGAGCACCCTTCACGTAACCAAGTTGTTTCTTCTTCTGAGATTCATCAAATGAATCGTACAGGTTCTCCATAGCGCGGAGAACACGCAGTACGTTTTGATACTGCCAAGACTGGTCACCATCCAATGTTAAGGTCAAAATGCCTTCACCAGCTCCGCTGGCAGACATACCCATTCCTGCCCACTGGTATTTCATTGGAGCATTGTAGAAGTACTCCAGATATGGTTGTGGATCGAATTTATTCACAGCCTCTGCAAACAAATAAGAGATTTCTCCCTTTGTTACGGCAGATGGATTGGTATTTGTTTCAGCGAAATCATCTCGGCAGCTGGTAGCGGTGAAAGTCAGACCAACTGCGAGTGCCGCCATTATTAACTTATTTGATTTCATAATCTTCAATTTTTATAAAATTAGAATGTTGCGCTGATTGTAAATGTATAGCTTGCTGTGTATGGGCTGACAGAACGGATCATGAACTGACCAGACTGTGTACCACGCATAGACTCTGGGTTGAAGTTGTTTGGTAATGAATTCAACAAGTAACCCAAGTTACGACCAGTCAAAACGAAGCTGAGGTTAGAAGCACCAATCTTGTTGGCGATGCTCTGAGGCATACGATAGCTCAGGGAAACCTCACGCAATGCGATGTAGTTCAGCTCATGGAACCAGTCATTGTTCTTCCATACAGATGCACGACCCCATGAATTGTTCCAATAGTTCCATGAAGAAGCGTGCTGTGGATCAACAATTCCTCTCTTAACCAAGTCGGCATACAGCTCACCACCTTCAGCAATGGTATAATTACCTGTAGGAGTATTGATCGTTACACCGCCTGGCATGATTGCTTCAGGAATGATACCGTCATCATACTGCTTGCCATCCCAGATAGACTTATAGGTGATACCACCATGTGCAGCATCTGTTCCATTCAGTGAAGACTTTAAGTAACCGTAAGCGGTACCATAGTGAGAACCATAGATGGCAACCATACCACCGAAGCGCATATCAAGAGAAGCACTCAAAGACCAGTTCTTGTACTTCAAGGTTGTATTGACAGAACCCAGGAAGTCTGGCTGGATGCTACCTACCTCTTTCTCTACGCCTGAGCGTGAGTAGTATACGGCATGGCGTCCGTTGTAAGAAGCTGTCTCCAGGATAGGAAGACCGGTCTTCTCATCATAGTTAGGAGTTGCGTCTGACATCAGCAAACCATACTCACCACCCACCTTGGCAACAGAACCAATACGGAAGTTACCGTATGAAGGCATACCTACCAGGCTGATGTAGTTAGCTACGTTCTCGTGCAAAGAAACAATCTTAGACTTGTTCTTGGTGTAAGTGAAGTTCAAATCCCACTCCCAATCCTTGGTCTGGATAGGTGTTGTATTCAATGCAAGCTCCACACCCTGGTTCTGAATGTTACCAGCGTTAACTACCTGGTTGCTCAAACCTGAGATGCTAGGAACCGAGATAGACATAATCTGGTTCTTGGTGTTCTCACGATAATAAGTAGCATCAATACCAATGCGGTTGTTCAGGAAACGCCAGTCGATACCAACTTCCCATGAGTTCTTACGCTCTGGCTTCAAGTTAGAATCGTATAAAGTCTCTGGTACCTGCAAACCATAAGTCTTGTCAATACCATAGATGGTGTATGCAGAGTTGATTCTGTAAGCATCTGTGTCATTACCTACCTGAGCCCATGATGCACGGATCTTGGCAAATGAAATCCAAGATGGCAACTTGCCACGGAATGTCTCGTGAATCAACCATGATCCGGAAACTGATGGATAGAAGTAAGAGAAGTTACCATGCTTATCTGTATATACCAGAGATGAAGACCAGTCGTTACGGCCTGTTACATCCAGATATACCTGATCCTTCCAACTCAATGCCAACTGACCTGCAATAGACATGATGGTCTTTTCGCCAGAGATGGTGGCAGAAGCTTCAGGAGTCTCCTTAGAGTTTCCGATGAAATACTGTCCAGGAACAATCAAGCCGCCCTTGGTTTTCATGCTGCTCTCCTGCTGGAAGTTGTGGTAGTACTCTCCACGTATGAAACCGCTGATGTTGAAGTCGCTCACAGCCTTGTTCCATGAGAAGTTTGCATTCAGGTTAGTCTGCTCCTTGGTATATTGTCCAAGTCCGTAAGCACCACCTTCGTTGGCGTAACCAGAACCCAGCTCCTTGCTTTCGCTGCGCTTGTAGTAGTAGTTGTAGTTACCTTCGGCAGAGAACTTCAACCAATTTGTCAAGTCGGCAGTAACCTTCACGTTAGGGCGTACAGAAGTTTCTTTCTGAGAATATTCATTCTCATAGATGCTCCACCATACACTACGTCCAGGTGCATTACCATATTCGTCATTATATGCTGTGCTTGCCAAGCCTCCATGAACACCCTTATAGCGTGATCTCCAATAGCGGGTATCATACATACGGCTGAATGTACCATCAATGAAGCACTCACCGAAGTTAGTCATGCCACCCTGCTTAGGATTAGAGTTGGCAAAAGTGATGCCTGCCTCAAGTTCTACCTTGTTTGTAATCTTGTGAGATGCCTTAGCCATCAAAGACAAACGGGAGAATGAGTTGTTTGGTGTAGTACCATTGGCATACTTGTAAGACATAGATGTATAGAAAGATGTCTTGTCGTTGGCACCAGATACGGCAATGTTGGTATTGGTGTTGAAGGCATCATCGTATGCATCTGTAAAGTTGTTCTTATATGGTGAATAGTTTACTGTTGAATAGTCGTAGAACTCGATAGGCTGTCCATCGAATTTAGGACCCCAAGACACACCGCCACCTCCATCTGGAAATGCTACAGAGCGCTTGCCGTCTGCGTTCAGGTAGAAAGAGTCGGTATCCTGCATATTGCCAGAAGACTTAAAGTTTGCATATCCTGACATATAACCATCACCACGAACATTCTGGAAGTCTGGACCACCATATACGTGATCGATACCGAATGTCTGAGAGAAGTTAATGCCGAGACCCTTCTTGCCCTTACCACTCTTAGTAGTGATAACGACCGCACCATTCAAACCGCGGGAACCATAAAGAGCTGTAGCGGCAGCACCCTTCAAAACTGATACACTCTCGAAATCGTCTGGGTTCAAGTTCTTCAATTCGTTACCCCAGTCAGTATCGTTCTGGCTCCAGTCTGCGTCACCATTCTTAACGCCGTTGTCAAGGATAACACCATCAACAACATAGATAGGCTGGTTGTTGGAGCTCAAGGTAGAAGCACCACGAATCAGGATCTTGGCAGAACCGAAGAGTCCACCATCAGAACCCGAGATATCCACACCGGCAACCTTACCCTGCAAAGCTGATACAGGGTTTACCAAGTTCTTATCAAGATTTTCTCCTTTCAATTCAGTAACTGCATAACCAAGCGCCTTTGTTTCGCGCTTCATACCCAAAGCGGTTACTACAACCTCGTTGAGGCTTTTCGCATCGTCTTTCAAGGTTACATTGAGTGGCTTGCCGTTAAAGACAACTTCTTGGGTCTCATATCCAACGTAAGAGATACGGAGTACCGTACCCTTCTTGACGCCTTTGAGTTCAAAGTTTCCATCCAAGTCGGTAACAGTACCTGTAGTCGTTCCCTTAACGAGAACAGAAGCACCAATGACTGTTTCGCCAGTAGCATCCTTGACGATACCTGTACATGTCTCGTCTTGCTGTATGTTCTGAACACCGTTTACGGCAGGAATACCTGCGTAAGCAGCACCAGCAGAACCAACCATCAAGGCGAATGCCAGATTCATTGTTTTGTTAGTTTTTGCCATAATACAAACTTTTAATGTAATGAATAACTATTTATATTTAATTGTTCTTGCTTGAAATGTTTAATTGTACTCACTTACAATCTGATTTTCTTTTATTTATTATCTAGGTT
>ERZ1026884.947-NODE-947-length-17271-cov-11.339800_pt1 | contig 17271 bp, 7 predicted proteins | sample MGYA00380172_ERZ1026884 | MGnify/ENA primary metagenome ERZ1026884 (study PRJEB33269, sample SAMEA4719808) | human gut metagenome | biome: human-associated habitat; feature: organic feature; material: feces | place: Cameroon | collected 2013-10 ... | reverse complement strand
TCCCCCGCGGCAGATGGAACGCGAAAATGAGATGATCGTTATTTCACATCGCCTTGTTTTATTTCTTCTTTCCATCTTCCTTCTTGCGCTTCTGTCTCATGTTCCGCCCCTTGTGTCCGAGCGCTTTATGCTCTTTCTTCTTGGTCGGCTTGTACATGCCGGGCGTCACGACCTTCTTCTTCGGCTTGCCTGCCTTCACGCGGCGGACATTTCCCTTCTCATCATAGCGGGTGATGGTCTCTTCAATGGATTTTTCCAGCTTCCGGAGAAGGAATCCATCCTCCGGCGTCGCATAGGTGATGGCGATCCCCTTCGTACCGGCGCGGCCGGTGCGGCCGATGCGATGGATATAGTATTCGAGATTTCTTGGGATCCCGTAATTGAAGACATGCGTAATGCCTTCGACGTCAAGCCCGCGTGCCGCGATATCGGAGGCAACGAGCACCTGAATGCGTGCTTTCTCAAATTCGCGAATGACCTGATTTCTCTGGCTCTGACTCATATCCCCATGGATCTCATCCACGATGAAGTCCGTCTCTTCCTGCAGCTTGCCGGCGAGCTCATGCGCTTCCTCACGGGTATTCGTGAAAACGACGGCCATGTACGGATTCATCTCCGTCAGATGACGGACGAGGAGCTTGAACTTGCGCGGGAGAGTCGTCTCATAGATGCGCTGCTCGACCGTCGATGCCGTCGCTTTTTCTGCGACATCAAGGAAGGCCGGGTGGTGCATATACTTTCTTGCGAGGCGCTTCGCATCGTCAGGCATCGTCGCAGAGAAGAGCAGGAGCTGGCGCTTCTTCGGCGTCTCATCGATCAGGGCTTCGATATCTTCGCGGAACCCATTCGCCAGCATCTGGTCGGCTTCATCCAGGATGACCGTCTTCACATTCGAAAGGTCGAGGCTCTTTCTGCGGATATGATCCAGAAGGCGCCCGGGTGTCCCGATGATGACATGCGGGTCACGCTTCAGCTTCTGCAGCTGGTTCTCGATCGTGCGTCCACCGATGATATCTGCCCCATCCACACCGCACTCGATGGCAAAGGGACGCATCACGTCAAAGACCTGCTTGGCAAGTTCGCGGGTCGGTGTCATGATAAGCACCTGCGTCATAGCTTTGTCTGTTTCTACGCACTGAATGACCGGCAGCAGATAGGCCAGCGTCTTCCCTGTCCCAGTCTGCGAACGGCCGATCAGATCACGTCCCTTGAAAGCGTTTGGGATCGCAGACATCTGGATGGGCGTCGGGGTCTTGATCCCCTGTGTTTTCAAAAGTTTCGTCAGCGTCTCATTCACGCCGAGCGCAGCAAATACGTTCATAGGTCCTCCTGTAAATGGGTTGGTTGTATGGAAATACGTAATTTAAGGTTTATGGTTTAAGGGTTCAGGGTTCAGGGTTAGCCCAAGGGGCGGATCGCCCCTTGATTGCGTTTGAAAACCTCGATGGAATTAGAAATGAGAAATGAGAAATGGTGGTGCCATGAGATGGCATGCCAGTCACTAGTCACTTGCGACTCCTAATCCCTAGCTACTAATCCCTAGTCACCAGCAGCCCCTTTTCTTATTGATTCTTCCCCAGCACCACGCCGAGGTCTTTATATCCTGCTGCCCCATTGAGCTCTTCCTTCGCGGCCGCATTCACCAGATCATCGATGGCATATAGGAGCGGCGCTTTGCCTTCGTCGGGGGTGAAAAGCATCAGGACATCGAGTCCTTCACTTCCGGGGAAGAAATAGGAGCGGCAGTACATGGGGAGCTTCATCCCCTCCGCATTGTATGTGATCAGCCCGCCAGCGGTATAGACATAGGCCTCATCGACATCCAGGCGGCGGAAAGGCTCCAGCCGAGAAAGCTCTACCTTGATCGAAGAATCCGCAGCGGGGCCGATGGCATTGCGAGCCAGACTCAGTACCGTCTCTTCGATCCCCTTCCGAAGAGGGGATGCCGGATTTAAGAGCGCGCGGTTCATCTGTGTCAGCCGGCGCCAGACATGTTCATCACGATTCATCTTGAAATACGGCTTCAGCGCTTCCGCCATCTCTACAGGGAGCAGCGCGCGAATAATATAGCCGGATGAGAAGCTCTGCTGTTTTTCCAATGTATACTGCAGCTGTCCCATCTGATAAGGAATGTCCTTCTCCATAAAATGGAGTGTCTCCGTCCCCGCTGCCTCCCGGTAGGTGAAGCCTTTGGGAAGCGAAGCGGCCGCGACGGCATTCATATCATACGCTTCTCCCCCCGCAGAGATCCCGCAGGCCAGCGCGAGCGTGAGAAGCAAACATTTCCATTTCATGGAAAATCCCCTTTCAAAAGTAAATGCAGCAGTGAAAAAGGCTTGCGATGTCCTGCCTAGATGAAGCGCACATCATAAAGCGGAAGCACCACGCATTTTGAAATCATCGCATCGCTGCTATCTCATCTCTTCATCCGATAGAATCCATACAGCAGGAGATCCGACAGCTGTTCGGCCGCCGCGTGGCTGCCATTCACCTCGATCAGATAGTATTTATCCCCCGCTTTCAAAAGATTGGCAGAGATCCAGAGGGGAAACGACAAGCCCTTTTCATTCGTCAGGATGACCTTCGCCTCCTGTCCCCAGCGGTAGGTACCGTCTTCATTTTTGAAAGCACGCCAGGGGACAAATCTCAAGATCTTCACCTGTATAGATGGGCCTTTTTTCTCAGAGAGCACCTGATCCACCAATGCCTGGAACTCCGATGTCTGGATCTTCGGCATTCCAAAGAGCGAGGTCGGACGCTTGGCATCCTCAAGGAAAGCCGTAGACCAGAAGCGGGCTGCCTTCGGATGCCCCTCATGGAAGAAATCCTTCTCTGTCCCCGAGATGACATAGATGCCCGCACTGTATGTCCCGCGCACATCCGTCTTGCGTATCTGGTACATGTGCATCGAGTCATAGGGATACGGTGCTTTCTCCGGATACAGCTGCATACCTGGCGGTACCGTCAAGATCGACCACATCGCAGCACGCGCCGATCTCCCATAATTTTTCCGGTGTGTCCCTTCGATCATGAACCGAGAAAGCTCTGACCCGCCGCCATCCGTGACTGTCACATCCTTGGGAAATGGCAGACGGCCGAGCCCATCAATCACAAGATCCTCCGCGGAAGACAGCAGGAAGCCGCCAAAGACAAGCACCGCGGAAAGCGCGAGTGGAAACAGTTTTTTTATCATGGCGTCTCCTTGAAAGAAGTACAGGGTGAGCCCCGGGGGGCATGCCGCCCCTTGACTACGATTGAAAGCTCTGCTCGAATGAGGAATGAAGTTGGAGGCTTCGCCGCAGTATAAAGACGGGCGATGCTCGAAGGTGAGTGGGTAGCAGGTTTTCCGTTTGGTAGTTCCAAACAACGATTGCCTGACCACGAATGACAAAGATTTCTCGCTGCTCTGAAAATGACGATAAGAGTCTGACGTCTCCTAGTCACCAGTCACTATCATATCTATTCTATTGTAGAGAATCTCGAAGAAATTCGCAAGAGGAAAGCACGGTGACCTGCGGCAAGCAGCTGCTGCCCAGTAAATACGCCGGATCGTGCAGAATACCCTCCACGCAAAAAGCAGTCCCCACGATGTGAGGACTGCTTTGGCTATGCCTGATGCATCAATTATTCCGCATCGGATCCGGTTTCGAAGGATTCACCCTTATGGATGACATTCAGCTTGCGGTAGCGGGACATGCCGGTACCAGCCGGAATAAGTTTGCCGATGATGACATTTTCCTTGAGGCCGAGGAGCGGATCTTCCTTGCCTTTGATCGCTGCTTCGGTGAGGACACGGGTGGTTTCCTGGAAGGAAGCGGCGGAGAGGAAGGAGTCGGTCGCAAGAGCTGCCTTGGTGGTACCAAGGAGCAGGTTTTCGCCGACGGCTCTTTCTTTGCCTTCGTCGTCAAGACGCTGGTTCATCGCACGGAATGCGACGATATCGACAGTCTCGCCCGGGAGCCAGCCGGAGCCGCCCGGTTCGGTGATCTTGATCTTACGCAGCATCTGATGAACGATGATCTCGATGTGTTTATCGTTGATCTCTACGCCCTGGCTGCGGTAAACCTTCTGGACTTCCTTGACGATATAGTTCTGGGTTGCCTGTACGCCGAGGACATCAAGGATATCGTGCGGGTTGATGTTACCTTCAAAGAGGCGGGTGCCGGCTTTGATAAATTCGCCGTTTGTGACAGAGATCTTCTTCGCTACCGGGATCTTTTCGCTTTCCGGGGCGATGTCCGGATCATTGCTGGTGATGGTAATGATCTTGACATTCGGGTTATCCTCTGCACTGGTGATGGAAACCGTGCCGTCGATACGGGAAATGATCGCATTGCCCTTTGGCTTGCGGGCTTCGAACAATTCTTCGACTCGTGGAAGACCCTGTGTGATATCTTCTGCAGACGCAACGCCGCCGGTATGGAAGGTACGCATGGTCAGCTGAGTACCCGGTTCGCCGATGGACTGTGCAGCGATGATGCCGACTGCTTCGCCGATTTCTACGTGACGGCCGGTCGCCAGATTTCTGCCATAGCACTTCGCGCAGACGCCGTGAGCGGAGTGGCAGGTGAGGATGGAGCGGACCTTCAGCTTGTCGTAGTATTTCTGGATCTCTTCTGCCTGGGCATCGGAAATTTCTTCATTCTTCTTCGCGATGATTTCACCGGTGGTCGGGTTCACGACATCTTCCAGCGGGCAGCGGCCTGCGATACGGTCAGCCAGAGACTCGATCGGCTGGCCTTTTTCTTCGATGAGGGAGACTTCGACGCCTTCCGCTTCATCCATGCGGACTTTGAGCACCGGGATATCGGAAACAAGGATCTTCTCTGCGACATCGCTGTCGATGACGGTGCCTGCGGGGAAGAGGACATTGCCTTGGCGGTCATAGGCATCTTCTTCGAGTTTCTTGCCTGCGAAGTGGACAGTCAGATGATGGCGCATAGCGCGGTTGTATTCAGCGACAGCATCCTGTGTGCCGAGGTCAAAGGTCTTCGGCTCTGCGGCTTCGATGCCGTCAGCGGTCGGGATGATGACGGAAATATGTTCTACGAGGTGACGGTTCAGCAGGGTCACATCGTCCGCATCGAGGGTCTTGCCCTTGACGAGGAGGATATCTCCATTTCTGCGGTCGAGGACATCTTCATCCAGAACTGCGCCGAGGAGCGTCTGCTTGAGACCCATGATGGTCTTCTTGACTTCCGGCTGAGAGGCGATAAGGCTCTGTTCTCTGTCGAAATTCAGGACCTGTACGTCGCAGTCTTCTTCGCGAACGATGACGTCCTGGGAAACGTCGACCAGACGACGGGTAAGGTAACCGGAGTCTGCGGTACGGAGTGCGGTATCAGCAAGGCCCTTACGAGCGCCGTGGGAAGAGGTAAAGTAATCGAGGACGGTCAGACCTTCACGGAAGTTTGCCTTTACAGGGAGTTCGACCGTCTTACCGGAGGTATCGGCGATGAGACCGCGCATGCCGGCCAGCTGACGGATCTGGTTATCGTTACCACGGGCGCCGGACTGGGCCATCATGGTCAGCGGGTTGAACTTCACCATGGAGCTCTTCATCGCAGCACCGACTTCGTCGGTCTTCTTGCTCCATACTTCGACGACTCTTCTGTATCTTTCGTCATCGGTCATGAGGCCGCGGCGGAAGAAGCGTTTGATCTGTTCGACTTTTTCATCGCCGTCTTCCAGGATCTTATCTTTTTCCGGTGGTACAGCGACATCGTAAATGCCGATGGAAATACCAGAGATCAAAGCGTAGTGGAAGCCGAGGGCTTTCACGGAGTCGAGCAGGTCGCCGGTCGCCTTGAATCCGAGTTTTTTGAAGCAGTCATTGACGAGCTTGCCCATCTGTTTCTTTCCGATGGTGACGCCGAGACCATTGTTTTCGACGGTATAGGTATTGCCGTTTTCATCAAGGCGCTTTTCATGACGCTTGTAGAAGAAACGCAGTTCTCTCGGGATCGCATAGTTGAAGATCAGGCGGCCCGGGGTGGTGATGACAAGATCATCATCAGATTCATTGAATCCGTCCGGACGATCTTCCTTCGGGATGAAGACCTTGATGAAGTCATGGATCTTGATCTGATGCAGGTTGTAAGCCAGCATGACTTCGTCATAGCCGGTGTAAGCGCGAAGCTCGGAGGTGTCCATCTCATCTTCGGCTTTCTTCCACTGCTTCATGACATCGAATTTCGCCTTCGGATTTGCTTTCTTTTCTTCGTCGGTGAAATCGACCTTCGTATCGTTGGCGGTCTGTACGATGGTGAGGTAGTAAGAGCCGAGGATCATATCCTGCGAAGGAATAGCGACTGGCTTGCCGTCCTTTGTAGACAGGATGTTATTAATGGAGAGCATCAGGGTGCGTGCTTCAGCCTGTGCTTCAACGGACAGCGGCAGATGGCAGGCCATCTGGTCACCGTCGAAGTCAGCGTTGTAGCCTGGGCATACGAGCGGATGCAGCTTGATCGCGCGGCCTTCCCAGAGGATCGGTTCAAAAGCCTGAATACCGAGTCTGTGCAGTGTCGGTGCGCGGTTCAGAAGTACCGGGTGTTCTTTGATGACATCGCCAAGGACTTCCCAGACTTCCGGAGCGAGTTTGTCGACCTTCTTGCGTGCTGCCTTAAGGTTGCTTGCGACGCCTCTGTTGATAAGTTCATGCATGATGAACGGCTTGAAGAGTTCGATCGCCATTTCCTTCGGCAGGCCGCACTGGTACATTTTGAGCTCAGGTCCGACGACGATAACGGAACGGCCGGAGTAGTCGACACGTTTGCCGAGAAGGTTCTGACGGAAACGGCCCTGCTTGCCCTTCAGCATGTCGGAGAGGGATTTCAGCGGACGGTTGCCCGGGCCGGAGACGGCGCGTCCACGACGACCGTTATCGATCAGGGCATCGACAGCTTCCTGAAGCATACGTTTTTCGTTTCTGATAATGATCTCCGGAGCACCGAGTTCCAGAAGTCTCTTCAGACGGTTGTTTCTATTGATGACGCGGCGATAGAGGTCATTCAGGTCGGAGGTGGCGAAACGGCCGCCATCGAGCTGGACCATCGGACGCAGATCCGGGGGAATGACCGGCAGGACAGAGAGGATCATCCATTCCGGCTTGTTTCCGGAGTGCAGGAAGGCTTCGACTTCTTCGAGGCGACGGATGCATCTGACCTTGCGCTGGCCGCTGCCTTCTTCGATCTCTTTCTGCAGTGCTTTTTCCAGCTTCGGCAGATCGAGCTCTTTCAGCAGGTACTGGATGGCTTCTGCGCCCATCTGGGCTTTGAATGCTTTCTTGCCATAGGTAGCTACGGCATCCTGATATTCCTGTTCATTCAGGACCTGGCACTTGGACAGGTTCGTATCGCCCGGATCGAGGACGATATAAGCTGCAAAGTACAGGACTCTTTCGAGCTGGCGAGGAGAGATCTCAAGGATGAGGCCGATACGGGACGGTGTGCCCTTGAAGTACCAGATATGGGAAACCGGGCAGGCCAGAGAAATATGGCCCATGCGTTCACGGCGAACCTTGGAGGAGGTGACTTCGACACCGCACTTATCGCAGATGGTGCCTCTGTAACGCATCTTTTTGTACTTGCCGCATTTGCATTCCCAGTCTTTGGTCGGTCCGAAAATCTTTTCACAGAAGAGGCCGTCGGTTTCTGCCTTCAGGGTTCTGTAATTGATGGTTTCCGGCTTCGTCACTTCCCCGTGAGACCATTCAAGGATCTTTTCCGGAGAAGCGATACCGATTTTCATGGAATCAAATTCATTTACATCTAACAATTGATTAGCGCTCCTTTCCGGAATCAGTCATCCTGGCTGTCATTCGTAAAGCCAAGTTCTGTATCAAGATCAGTTTCACCAAAGCCGGCTTCTACGGGAGCCTGCGCATTGGCTTCTGCTTCGAGTGTATCATTGAAGGATGCGACATCATCGCCGGCGTTTTCGATAGCGCCATTCATGTGGCTTTCCATGTCGTTTCTGGAATCGGAAACGGCATCATCACCTTCCATGGCTTCTTTCAGTTCATCCTTATGCCATGGCTGTCCGCCGCCGTAGCCCTGTTCCAGATCGCTTTCATCGAGCTCTTTCAGGACGACTTCATCGCCATTTTCATTCAGGATACGGACGTCGAGACCGATGGACTGGAGTTCCTTCATGAGGACCTTGAAGGATTCCGGTACGCCCGGACTCGGGATGTTTTCGCCCTTGACGATCTTTTCATAGGCTTTGACACGGCCGATGACATCATCGGACTTCACAGTCAGGATTTCCTGCAGCGTGTAAGCCGCGCCGTAGGCTTCCAGAGCCCAGACTTCCATTTCGCCGAAACGCTGGCCGCCGAACTGTGCCTTGCCGCCCAGCGGTTGCTGGGTAACGAGGGAGTATGGGCCTGTGGAGCGGGCATGGATCTTATCATCGACGAGATGATGGAGCTTTAACATGTATTTCCAGCCGATGGTGACCTGATTGTCCAGTTTTTCACCGGTACGGCCATCATAGAGGTCCGTCTTCGCACCGGCCGGAAGGCCTGCTGCCTTCAGGGTCGCTGCGAGGTCTTCATCTCGGCAGCCGTCGAAGACCGGGGTCGCGATATGGATACCGGATTCGGTCGGTTCAGGCATGCCGTATTTTTCGAAATCATAGCCGCAGTCGATGAGGCGCTGCTTCATTTCTTCGTACTTCGGAGAGCCGACACCGGCAGCCATCGCCGCATGGATCTCTTCGCCGAGCATGTGGCAGGCCCAGGAAAGATGGATTTCCAGGATCTGGCCGATGTTCATTCGGGACGGTACGCCCAGTGGGTTCAGTACCAAATCGACCGGACGGCCATCCGGGGTGAACGGCATATCTTCGACAGGCATGATTCGGGAGCATACGCACTTGTTGCCGTGACGGCCTGCCATCTTATCGCCTTCACGGATCTTACGTTTCTGCGCGATGTATACGCGGACGAGCTTGTTCACGCCCGGTGCCAGCTCATCACCGTTTTCACGGGTGAAGACCTTGACATCGACGACCTTGCCGAATTCGCCGTGCGGCACACGCAGGGAGGTATCACGGACTTCTCTTTCTTTGTCACCGAAGATCGCACGCAGCAGTCGTTCTTCCGGCGTCAGCTCCGTCTCGCCCTTCGGAGTGACCTTGCCGACCAGGATATCGCCTGGACGGACGTCAGCACCGACCATGATGATGCCGTTTTCGTCGAGGTATTTGACAGCGTCTTCAGAAACAGAGGACAGCTGACGGGTGATTTCTTCCTCGCCCAGCTTGGTATCGCGGGCATCACATTCATATTCTTCGATATGAATGGAGGTGTACAGGTCATCCTTGCAGAGACGTTCGGAAATCAGAACGGCGTCTTCGTGGTTGTACCCTTCCCAGGATACGAAAGCTACGAGTACATTGTGGCCGAGGGCCAGCTCGCCGCCATCGGTCGCCATGCCGTCTGCCAGCGTGTCTCCCGCTTCTACGCGGTCGCCCTTGGATACGATCGGGTGCTGGTTGATGCAGGTGGACTGGTTAGAACGCATGAATTTGATGATGTCGTAGGTGTCAAGCTCGCCGTTCTCTGCACGAACGATGATCTGGCGGCCCGTGACTCTTTCGACAGTGCCGGCACGCTTAGCGAGGATGCAGACGCCGGAGTCCTGACCAGCGACCCATTCCATGCCGGTGCCGACGAGCGGCGCTTCCGGACGCAGGAGCGGTACAGCCTGACGCTGCATGTTCGCACCCATCAGAGCTCGGTTCGTATCATCGTGTTCGAGGAATGGAATGAGGGAGGTACCGATGGAGACGACCTGCTTCGGAGATACGTCCATCAGCACGACTTCTTCCGGTTCCGCTTCGAGTACGTCTGGGCCGCGGCGGCTCGCTACATTTTTATGAACGAAATGACCTTCTGCATCGAGCGGTTCGCTCGCCTGTGCGATGATCTTATCTTCTTCGATATCAGCGGTGACATATTCGCACTTGTCAGTGACAGTGTGGGTCTTTTCATCGATCAGACGGTACGGTGTCTCGATGAGACCGTACTTGTTGATGACGCCGTAGTTGGACAGAGAGGAGATCAAGCCGATGTTCGGACCTTCAGGGGTTTCTACCGGGCACATACGTCCATAGTGGGAGTAATGTACGTCGCGGACTTCGAAGCCTGCACGTTCACGGGAAAGACCGCCAGGTCCCAGAGCGGAAAGACGACGCTTATGCGTGAGTTCGGCCAGCGGGTTCGTCTGGTCCATGAACTGAGACAGCTGGGAGCTTCCGAAGAATTCCTTGATAGCAGCTACGACCGGGCGGATATTGACGAGCGCCTGTACGCTCATCTTATCCTGGTCCTGGGTGGTCATTCTCTCGCGAACCACTCTTTCCATACGGGTGAGACCGATACGGAACTGGTTCTGCAGGAGCTCACCGACGCAGCGGACGCGACGGTTGCCCAGATGGTCGATGTCATCACTCTTGCCATAGCCCTGCATCATGTTCAGGAGATAATCAATGCAGGCGATGATATCGCAGATCTCCAGCGTGCGGTAATTGTCTTCACGGTTGCCGGAAGAGCAGATCACCTTGACCGGAGTGCCGTCATCCTTCTGTGTCATGACTTCGACCTGATCGAAGGAGGAGAATACGCCGCTTTCTTCGATTCTTGCGATGGCTTCTTCGTCGATGATGCTGTTGCCTTCGATGACCACTTCACCCGTTTCCATATTGACGATCGGGCCTTCAGTCTTGTGGCCGAGGAGACGGTTCTTCCAAGCCAGCTTCTTATTCAGTTTGTAACGGCCAACCTTTGCGAGGTCATAACGACGCGGATCGAAGAAGAAATTATTGAGAAGGGTCGTACCACTGTCTTCGGTGGCCGGTTCGCCCGGGCGGAGCTTGTGATAGATTTCGATCAGAGCGGACTTTCTGTCCGTGGTGCTGTCTTTTTCCAGCGTCTTTTCGATGTGGATATCATGGTCGAAAAGCTCCAGGATTTCATCATTGGAAGAGTAGCCCAGCGCACGGATGAGGACAGTGACCGGCATCTTACGGTTGCGGTCGATACGGACGGAGACGGAGCCTGCCGGATCCGATTCCAGCTCGATCCACGCACCGCGGTTCGGGATCAGCTGCGCGGTATAGATCTCCTTGTCGAAAGCATCTCTTTCGCGCTTGTAGTATACGCCAGGAGAACGAACCAGCTGGGATACGATGACACGCTCTGCACCATTGATGATGAATGTGCCCGTGTCCGTCATGACCGGGAAATCCCCCATGAACAGATCGTGCTCTTTCAGCTCGCCGGTTTCCTTGTTTTCCAGACGCGTCTTCACGTACAGCGGAGCGGAGTAGTTCACATCCTTCGCCTTGCACTGTTCGATATTGTACTTGCCCTTGCCGAAATAGAAATCGCCAAAGTGCAGCGCCCATTTCTTAGCGCTGTCCTCGATAGGAGAAATATCTGCGAAAACATCCTTCAGCCCTTCCTTGCAGAACCATTCATACGACTTCGTCTGCAGATCGAGCAAATGGGGCATCTTCAGTACTTCCTGCGATCTGGCATAGGTGTATCTCTTTTTCTTCCCTACCACGACAGGTCTGAACATCTTGCTGTTCGGCATTCCTTGCCTCACCCTTTCATAAAAAAAACATGGCTTTCTTCCTCCCGGAAAAAAGAAGCAGGAAATCGAACCAATCATCGAATCCCTGCCTGCCTCCGGAAGCGTTACACAACCTTATTATATATACTCTACTAAAAGAACCGTTGCGAATAAAAATTATATCATACAAAGTCAATATCCGCAACATTTCCCGCGAAAACCCACATAAAGATTTCTTCTATAATGCGTATAGTTTATTTTCTTTTATAGAAATTATCTTGCTCCATATAAAAGTTTTTATGCGTCAATTTTTCTATTGACTTTTTCAGGATCTTCGTTCCGGCTTATTCTAGCATTGTACTCTGAAAAATGCAAGAGAATCTCTGGCCTGTGAGCGATGACGATTCGCCAAGAAGAGGTGCTGATCTTCACGGAGGATTGTTTTCGGAAAAAGCCCCTCTCATCTAATTTGCTCACCGATACCCTGAGTAAACATTCGCATTTCATATTGGTAAATCAAAAACGGAAAGCGCATAATGAATGAAACGATTCCCCCGTCACTTCACAGCAAGGAGGTCCCATGGAAAAAGAAAAGAGAACGATCAAGAAAAGAAAAGGCTTCATGCTTTTAGAGCTCATCATCGTAGTCGCCATCATCGGCATCCTTGCCGCTGTCGCCATCCCGAACCTCGTCGGCATGACCGATGAAGCGAAGGTCGCCAAGATCCAGTCTGATCTTTCCACCATCGGCACCGCCATGGAAGTCTACCACGTCAAGAAAGGCGGCACCTACCCCACCGACCTCTCCACACTCGCAGGCGATAACGGCTATCTGAAAAAAGTCCCCGAACCGCCAACGGGTGCCAGTGCTTATACCGTAGGAAACAAGGGCGAAGTCACCTGCACCTTTAATGGCGTCACCTACTCCTCCTTCGGCACATCGACGGGAAGTGCAGACAGCAATACAGGAAAATAATCACGCGCAAAAGGGACTGTGAAGAAATGAGGATTCATTTCTTCACAGTCCCTTTTTTCATACACGAAAAAATTCTATTTCTTCATATCCTTTTCCACGGTATTCGAGAGCTTCATTTCCTTCACCAGCATAGCGACCTGCTCTTTGAGCGCACGGATTTCCTCATCCTGTGCTGCCATCTTCTGCTCGGATTCTTTCTTGGCTGCTTTCAGCTCTTTGATTTCCTGAGACATAGCAGCTTTGGAAGTCGTAAGACCAGTCTGTCCCTTACCGACTTTGAAAGACAATCCCACATTATATGCATTGTCATCCGCACCAATCGTCGCACCTGCTGAGACCATCATCATTTCATTCGGTTGATAGAAGAGCCCCATCGCTGTAGCCGACTTACCACGATAATTGCCTGCAGCCACTGCTACATCCAGCTTGTTGTCCGGATCATAGTCCAGATGATGCAGTCCGGCCAGTGCGGCCCCCACTGCACCTGCATTCTTGATGTCACCGGAAAGTTTGCTGTTCATGGCATTTATGCTGTCCGTGAGACTGATTGCTGTGCTGTTCACGTAACCCACGTTCGCCGCACTCGACGCATCCTTCTCATCCGTCTTGACGCCAGTGAGAACGCGGTCGCCTTTCAAACCGGCTACGCTGACCTTCGTCGCACCTGCATCCGATGCTATGGCGACTGTGTCGCCATTGACTTTGACCCAACCTGCGCCCGTGTTGTTCTTCACATCTTTGATGGCGTTCCATACCGCACCGCCAGATACCAGGCCCTTGTTGCCATCTTCCACCTTGCCCGTATTCAGTTTGTTCGTATAGGCAGCTGCATCAATATTCGATGCATCGGTATCCGCTTTGCCCGCCTTCAGTTCAGAAACATTCTGCCCCAGCTTCTTGACGTCCGCTTTATCGGCTTTTCCATCGACTTTGGCACCGAGGTCACTCAGGTCTTTCTTATCTGCCTTGGTTGCCAGCGCCCCATCGACATACGTTTTATCTGCTTTTCCATCGACTTTGGCACTGAGGTCACTCAGGTCTTTCCTATCTGCTTTGGTTGCCAGCGCCCCATCGACATACGTTTTGTCCGCTTTGGCCGCCAGGTCATCTTTCATCGTCTCTTTGATGACATTCTTACCTGCCTCAGACAGATTCCCGAGATCTTTGTCTGCTTTATTTGCTACATTCACATCCGTTGCGACACCTTCGGTGGCTTTCTTGACAGCAGCATCGACGTAGCTCTTATCCGCTTTGGCAGCCAGCGCCGTTTCATGAGCATCCACTTTGTCTTTGATGGCCGTGAAATCACTGGTATTGACCTTATCTTTTACTTTCTCATCGACATACGACGTATCGGCCTTCCCCATCAGATCCGCTTTGACGGTATTCTTGATGGCCTCTTTGCCCGCTTCTGACAAATTGGTGAGATTCGTATCTGCTTTGCCAGCGAGTTCCTCCATCATCGTGTTTTTGATGACAGTCTTACCAGCGTCAGAAAGATTGGATAAATTTTTATCTGCCTTATTTGCTACATTCACATTGGTTGCGATGCCTTCTGTCGCTTTGCTGATGGCTTCCTGTACCTGTCCGCCTGTAACGATACCGGTATCTCCAGCCGCAACCTTGCCATCCGTATTGACCATGATGGTATTATCTTTGTCGATAGTGATATGCTTTCCTGCTTTGTAGACCGTGCCAGTGGTAGAAATCCCCTGGAGTGCCTGATACAGCGTATCACCAGTAATGAGGCCCGTATTTCCCGCCACATTCTTGCCGTCCCCTAAAGACGACTGCCAGGCTGCTTTGTCGATATTGGCACCCTTTTGCAGCTGCGCCAGATCAGATGCCTGAGCTTTTTGGCTCAATGCCGTAGTCATGGCCTCCGCATCCGCCTTCTTCGACAATTCTGCTGTGACTGTTGTCGCATCAGCCTTAGTATCCAGCGCCCCTTTCATTGTATCCCGGATGACCTTTTTACCTTCATCTGTAAGATTTCCTAGGCTGGTATCGGCCTTCCCACTCACATCGACCGCACCGCCAAGAGAATCCGTGATGTCCGTTCCGTTGATGACAAGCCGGTTTGCGGAGAGTGAGTTGACATTTTTGATATCATGCCCCTCTGCATTATAGTCCCCATTCGCACTCCAGCTGGCCATGATATAGGTTCTGGTATTTCCTGTATCTGACTGAGAAAAATCTTTTCCCTGCATCGTTAAGCCACCATCAGCATTCATATGCAGGACCAACGTATGATCTACTTCGGGGTCATAAAACTCGTACGAAGTCTTATCTCCAGGATTCAGGCGGAAGAGATCCCTCACGGCCCCTTTATCCATAGCATTACCATTGACATCCGTCACACGGCCGTTGAAATTGCCCCGTACACGCACACGTTTTGCTTTATCACTGACTCTCAACTGATTCACATTCAGTGTAGAATGCCCACCAGCCGAGAGCACCGTGCCTTCATTCACCGTGATGGTATCCGCATTCACCACCGCCTTGTCATCCGTCGAGAACATACCTTTGTTCTTCAGGGTGATATCCTTTGCTGTCAGTGAAGCTGTATCCGTATCTTCCTCCGTCGTCAACATCACCTCTTCACTGCCCGTCTTGATGGTAGACCCTTTGATGGACAAGTTACCACCATCGATAGTAACATGACCAGCAACATTCACCTGGCTGTCGTTGACAGTCACATTGCCATAGACATCGCTGGATGTCCACTTTCCATCAGCATCATAGACCCCGTTTCCTTGGATTGTCAGATTCCCATTAACAGCCAGTTTCGCCTGATCGAAATTCCCGCTACTGTACTGGCCAAACGTAGCCTGATTTGCTTCAATAGAACCATCTTTCACCTGGAGCAACGCAGTATCGATATGTCCGTCATATATATTTCCGGCTACCATGAGCGTGTCTGTTTTCACAGTTGATTTACCAGTCACACTGAAAGTAGAAGCCTGGTCCAATTGATTGATATAGTCATTATTGCTTCTTTCAGCCGTCGCTGTACTCGGACCCCAAGCTCTGACAGTAAGATTTCCCCTGTTCGTAATGCCAGAAGCTTCCACAGATTCTTTGTCCCAGGCAGAGGTATCACCCGTCAGGTCAAGCACCGCTCCATTGGTTACAGTGAAGAGCCCCTTATTCTGCACCAGCACATTATTTACATGTGCGGTACCACCATCGATAGTCATCTGCCCCTCATGTAATCCTGCTGCGACATCCGCATTATCCAGCGTACCGTCTTCCTTCTCTTCCGGGTAAGCATTTCCCGCATAAAGAACGCTTCCAGAAGTGGTGCAATCCTTTAACGTGACTACGCTATTATTGGACCAGGCACCAGTTGTGACCTTTGCATGATTGATGATTGCGGTACTTCCACTATCGGCTGAAAATCTCATATCAGTCGTTTGGATACTTCCACCATTCATGATAAAAGTACTATAATAGCTCGGCCCAACCTCCGCAAAATGATCCCCGCCATCAATGAAATTGACATTGTTAGCAATCAATGTAGAGTGGTTGTTGTTACAAGCCCCCTTCACATCACGATTGCTCACCGTGAATGAGCCATCTTCATTTTTGGTCAGCCAAGTCGCACTATCCGACAAATTCGCCCCAGTAACAGGATCATAAATATAGGCTGTCTGTCCATCGATATAAATCTCATCCGCCCAAGACGAAACCACACCCGTCATTCCAAAGACCAGCGAAAAGGCGGCAATCTGTGCTAACATCTTTTTGCTTTTCATTTGCATTCCTCTTTTCTGCGAGACACGCTCGCCACACCACGAAGAATCAAAACAACGATTACTTAGAAACTTAAAAACGCGCCTACAGCTTCCCCCCCCAGTTATATCGTCAAATATATATATATCTATACCAAATGTGCATAGATGCTCTGGGAAATAATATAGAGAAGAATCATATATCGGATAGCCTCCCTATGTACACGAAAAGGCCCAGACTTTATCTGAGCCTTTTCGAAGCCTCCAGGGAAATGATTACTTAGCCTGTTTTGCTTCCAGTTCTTCGATTTTCTTCTGCTGCTGATCCATCTTGTCCTGCATAGCACCGATCATTGCGTACAGGTCAGCCGTGGTAAGACCAGCTTCCGTGTGCTTACCGGATTTACCGATTTTGAAGGTCAGACCGACATTGTAAGCATTATCACCGCCGGTCAAGGTCGTTCCCATGCTCAGCATGACATTTCTGTTCGGACGGTAGAATGCACCCAGAGCAAATGCATTCTCGCCTTTATAAAAACCACCTGCGGCAGCAATGTCGAATTTATTGTCCGGATCATAGTCCAGTGGGTGAAGTGCAGCCAGAGCGGATGCCTTGGCGATGCCCTTAGTTGCATCGGATTCCACCTGATTGATGCGGCTGTTCAGCGCATTATCGCCTGCAGTACGATCTGCTATTTCTTTTTCGATGTTCTTCTTCAGGTTCGTGTCTGCATCTTTACGAGCTGTTGCTTCGTTTTCGATAGCAGTTTTGTTAGCAGCGATATCTTTTACGTTAGCATCGATTTTTTTGGTATTTTCATTTACACCATCTGTCAGATTGGTTGCATGATTATACAACACGCCATTACCAGCTACCTTCAGTGCCGTATCTGCTTTGATGCCATTCTTATCAATCTGTTTCTGCAGGTTCGTGTCTGCATCTTTACGAGCTGTTGCTTCGTTTTCGATAGCAGTTTTG
>ERZ1026884.945-NODE-945-length-17289-cov-7.452420_pt1 | contig 17289 bp, 11 predicted proteins | sample MGYA00380172_ERZ1026884 | MGnify/ENA primary metagenome ERZ1026884 (study PRJEB33269, sample SAMEA4719808) | human gut metagenome | biome: human-associated habitat; feature: organic feature; material: feces | place: Cameroon | collected 2013-10 ... | reverse complement strand
GCGACAATATGGCGTGCATGGCAGCTGCAGAGCGCGAGGCACGAGAGAAAGGACATGCGGAAGGACACGCAGAAGGACGTGCGGAAGGTCGTGCAGAAGGCATGAAACAAGGTCGTGCTGAAGGACATGCGGAAGGTCGTGCGGAAGGACGTGCAGAAGGACGTGCAGAAGAGAAGAAAGCTATTGCGAAACAGTTCCTTGCAATGGGACTTACAGTAGAGCAGGTTGCACAGGGCTCAGGTTTATCAATAGAAGAGGTAAAAGGCTTGCAATAACCTCTCAGGGGGTGCAGCAGTCCCTGCTGCACCAACCAAGCAATCGTAGGAGGGTATGGCATCCTGCCATACCCACGCAGCCCTCTGCCAATCCTCCCACAGAATTCACCGAACCCACAGAAACGACTGTCGGAAATATCCTCCCACGGATTTCACAGATGCTCACAGATCTTTAGGTTGCGTTTTTGCCTCCTAATCTGTGCGCATCCGTGCAATCTGTGGGAGTTTTCGTAGGAGGGTATGGCATCCCTGCCATACCCACGCCACCCTCTGAAGTCCTCCCACAGAATTCACGGATTTCACAGAAACGAATGGCGTAGAAGAGCCTCCCACGGATTTCACAGATGCCCACAGATGGTTAGGCTGCGTAGGGTTCTGTGACTTCTGTGGGAAGATAGTTTGGTGGGCTGCGTGGGTATGGCAGGGATGCCATACCCTCCTAATCCGCTATCTGTGGGAGTTTTCGTAGGAGGGAATGTGCGTTTTGTGTGAGTTAATAGTGTAAAAACTTAAAAAATTTGTGAAAATTTTTGCTGCTATACATATTTTTATTAAATTTGCACCGAAGAGGGAGTGCGTAGTGCCGGAGTGCGGCGCGTCACTCATACACGCCAACACAAGCAGCAACGATCCCCCGGCAACTGAAAACCGATTAAAAAACCGATTTATTCAAACAGAATTTTTTTAATTAACTTAATTCAATAACAATTTATTAACAAACAAAAGAAAGGATTTAGTATGAAAAAACTCCTATCTCTTCTTGCGATGTTGATGATTACCGTTATGGCATTTGCTCAGGATTTTACGGACCAATTGAAGTATGAAATAGCAGTTGGTTCGAATTATTATCCTGTAGAAAATGCAAAGGGTACTCTCAACATTTACAAGTACGATAATGGTAATTATCGAGTTACTGCAAAGAACTGCGATTTTAGTAGTAATCCAGATGTCGGATCATCGATTGGAAACTTGGGCAATCTTGTTTGCGATGGTTTGTCTGGAACAACCGATGGAAATGGTGTGACTACTATTGACGTTACCGATTGTACAGCAGGTCTTGATGGTTCATCATGGATTGATATGTCAAGCACAAAGCTTCTTGTGAAGTTTAAAGGTGATAAGGCATACGCTACATTTACGGGTAAATATAGAATGACGGTATTCCCATACCAATGGCGTACCGTATCATACACCTTCGGTACTGACGAAGGCTTCGACGGTGGCTCTACCGGCGGTGGCGAGACTGGTGGCGAGACATCATCTATCGTAACCGTTAAGGAGAACTTCCAAAGCACAGAGTGGTCAAGTTGGGGCGAGAATGTAACTATCGACTGGAACACTCAGAAGCTCGTTGTTTCTGTAAATCTTGCAAACACTGGTTCTGATAAGGGCTTCCTCGGTGTAACCAAGAAAGGACAAACTGCAGGTTGGAATAACTCTGGTATAATTTTCTACAATACTGATGGCTCTACTGTTCAGGGCTATGCTCCTGGTACGAAAAACAATTCTAATACTGGTCAGATTACTAAGGGTGAAGACCCCGTTCGTTTTGAAATCTCTAAGGAAGGTGGTGTAAAATGCCAGGGTAATGTTGTTATTTCTGCATCTAATATTGCTCATCTCACCAACCAGTCAGAAATCGTTGTTGGTGCAGCAGACAAGGCAGCTGGTGCTTTCTACAACTACATCAAGGTGGTTCCTCTCAATTGGGAAGAGACTGTAGTGCCTGAGGTTACAGTTGTTGCCACTAAGAAGTTCAACGATGTTGACTACTCTAACACATGGAGTCAGGCAGGTACTGCTAATGTTACCTTTGAGGAGATGTCTGATGAAACTGTAAAGATGAAGTTTACTACAGATGGTATCAATATTTCTGCCGATGCTCTCACAAAGGGTACAGACGACAAGGGTCGCACCACTTACACAGGTGAAGCAGTTAACGATGCTATGTCAACTATCACCTACACTATCAAGGCTGTTGTTTACACAGAGGGCACAGCGGAAAAGCTCTATATGACAATGGAGGCTAATTCTGGCGTTACATTCAATGTTGGTGATGATCCCGACTACGTAGCTCCTGTAACATACAAGAACACACTCTATGTAGTAGAGAACGCTAAGCTCCTCTTGGAGACACCAGAGGCAGAGGTAGTTCTTCAGGACAAGGGCGACAACAAGTATGACGTTACTCTCCCTGCATTCACAGCAGACGGCAAGGAGGTTCCTTCTATCACATTCGAGGCAACAAAGGCTGACAACAAGCTTACTGCATCGAACGTAACAGTAGCTAACGTATATAACGGCGAGGCTGCTGTTGTTACAATGGACGGCACATTTGAGGCTGACAACAAGCTCGTCGCTTCGCTCACAGTGAAGTGTGGCGAATTGTTCGACTATGAGGTTGGCTACGGCATCAAGCCTTTCGTAGCTACTACTCAGGAGTTCACCGCTGAGTGGGCTAACGTTAAGGTTGGCGACGCAGAGCCGGTTAACTTCCAGAACGCTAAGGCTGACTACACTGAGTTCGCTAAGGGTCAGTACAGCCTTACATTTAAGGATCTCACCTTCGGCGAGAAGAAGATTGGCGACTTCACAATCAAGTACGTTAATAAGGACGCTTATGGCGAGCTCTCTACAACAGCTTCTGCTGGCGAATGGACACGCGTAGAGACTGACCAGGAAGTTGCTTCTAAGGGCGACATGCCTGCTATCTCAGGCTTCGAGGGCAGACTCGGTGGCACCGGTGTGCTCATTGTTAAGTTCACAATCGCAGTAGGCGGTACAACTGGCAATGTTGCAGTTGACTTCGGCAACAAGTATGAGGCTCCAAAGACTCCAGACCCAGTAGACGTTGTTGAGGAAGGCTTCAAGGCTACAGGTGAATCATGGAAGAAGGAAGGTGTAGCTATCGACTGGGATACTCAGTACATAGCAGCTAAGCTCGACCTCTCTACATGTAAGACAAGCTCAAGCCCTGAGAACGTATTGGCAGTAGGTACTGACATCACAGGTTGGAACGATGGTCCTCACTACTTCTTCTACTACAACAAGGCTGATAAGGTTCTGCAGTACAACTACCTCCACAAAGCTAATAGTAGCTATAATAGTGGTTTCGCTAACCTTTCTAAGGCTTATATCCAGCTTAGTGACGAGGTTGTAACAATCGAGATTTCTAAGCAGGGCGGTCTTAAGATTAATGGTGAGTCTGCACTTGTTAAGTACGTCAATACTGCAAAAGATCCGTCTACCAACAGCAGCGAGTCTTGGACAACAGAAGACCTCCCGACTGTATTCAGCGGTCTGTGGGCACTCAATACTATCGACTTCGGCGGTTGCCAGGGTACTACAATGAGCAACGCTACATATAAGTATGTAAAGGTTGTTCCTCTCGGTTGGACAGAGCCAGTTACTCCTCCTTCTGTTAAGGACCAGAAGACCTTCAACGAGGCTCTCTATATGGTACAGGGAACTACATCTACAAAGGTTGCTGACGCTAAGGTAGTAGTTAAGGAGATGTCTGACAATACAGTCAATATGTCTCTCCAGTTCAACGGAAACGAGTACACATCTACTGAGCTCGTAAAGGGTACAGACGAGAAGAATCGTACTACTTACACTGGTAAGGTATCTAAAGACACTCAGACATTCGATGTAGCAGGTGTTGTTTACGAAAAGGAAACTGCAGATCGTCTCTATATGACAATGACAGCTGCTGGTGTGACATTCGTTGTTGGTGAGAACCCAGACGCTGTAACTCCAGATGTAACAGAGGTTTCTAACAAGACATACACAAGCAACCTCCGCATCCTTGATGGCGAAGAGCCAGTTGTAGAGAATGCAGAGGCTCAGGTGAACATCATCAAGTACTCTGACGACTCATATAAGGTTACTCTTAAGAACGTTAATATGCTCAACAAGACTCAGGACCTCGTATTCGTCGGTAAGGTAATCACTGATGTGACAGATTCTGAGGCACCACTCACAATCATGGCTAAGTCTGACGAGGCAACAACTACCGTCTTCGGCGAGGAGATGAGCGCAACATTCGAGATCACAGAGGTTTCTGCTGAAGAGATCAAGATGGCCTTCTCTATGGAGAGCCAAAACTTCAGCTATATGGGCGAGTTCAACTACACTGAGGAAGAAGTAGAAGAGCCAGAGGTTTACACAAGCAACCTCCACATCTACGACGCTGCTGCTCCTGAGACAGACCTCTTCCAGGCTGACCAGGCTAAGGTAGAGTTCTTGGCTACTGCTACTGGTGAGTTCAAGCTCACTCTTAAGGACGTAACACTCAACGAGAAGACCCAGGACCTCGTATTCACTGGTACACTTCCTGCACCAGAACCAGGTGGTCAGGAGCAGCTCGCAGAAGAGGGTGAAACAACTCCAGCTGAGCCAGCAATGGTTCTCAACGCTACTGCTGACGAGGCAACAACAGATTTCTTTGGTGGCGGTGCTACTTATGCTACAGCTGTGTTCAATGTCTCTTACGATAAGAATGACAACTTCATGATGACATTCACTATCGCAGCAGCAGCAGGCAAGAACTACGCAGGTGAGTTCAACTACGTGAAGAAGACTCCTGATACTCCAGATCCAGAGCTCTTCTGCAAGGAGAACTACGTAGCTGACGGCGAAGGCTTCGAGTGGGAAATCGCTGTTGATTGGGATACTCAGAAGATCGTTATGTCTATCGACCCGTCTACATGTACAGGTTCTTGCGAGGATGTAATCGGTCTCGGTGCTGTTCCAACAGCATGGGATAACACTCTCCACTTGTATCGCACAAGCGCAGACCAGATGCTTCAGGGATACTTCAATGTACCTGGTGGCAGCAACAACAACACTGACAAGTTCGCTGAGACAGCTCCGTTCTTGGTAGAGGTTTCTAAGGCTCAGGGCTTTGTTGTTAACAACGAGGTTAAGATTGCTGCAAGCGCAATGAGTTATCTCTTCACTCTCCCGACCGTTAAGATGGGTACTGGCGAGGGCGCTAACGACAAGTCGCGTGCTACATACAACTACGTTAAGGTTGTTGATAAGGATTGGACAGCACCTAAGGATCCTGACACAGGTATCAACGCAACAACAGTTGCTGAGGGTGAGGTTGAGTTCTTCACAGTTAACGGCGTTAAGCTTAACAAGCTCCAGAAGGGTCTGAACATCGTTCGCACTGCTGACGGCAAGGTTAAGAAGGTACTCGTTAAGTAATCATAGGAGGGTATGGCATCCTTGCCATACCCACGCATCCACATAACTAACGTAAGAGGGCATGGCATTCCGCCATGCCCTCTTTGTTTTTTCCCCAGGGGGTGTCCTCCAACAGAGCACACTTAGGAGGGTATGGCATCCCTGCCATACCCACGCCGCCCACTTAATAATTCTCCCACAGATGGCACAGATCAACACAGATGGTTTGGGTGCGTAGGGTTCTCCCACGAAATTCACGGAATTCACAGAAGTTTCTGGCGGAGAATATTCTCCCACGGATTTCACAGATTTCACAGATGGTTAGGCTGCGTAGGGTTCTCCCACGGAATCCACGGAACACACAGAAGCTTCTGGTGGAGAAGAGCCTCCCACAGATGCACACAGATGCTCACAGATGGTTAGGCTGCGTAGGGTTCCCCACGGAATTCACGGAATTCACAGAAGTTTCTGGCAGAGAAGAGCCTCCCACGGATGCGCACAGATGCACACAGATTTTTAGGTTGCGTTTTTGCCTCCTAATCTGTGTATATCTGTGCAATCTGTGGGAGTTTTCGTAGGAGGGTATGGCATCCTGCCATACCCACGCCGCCCTCTGACATTCTTCCCACGGAACTCACTCTAAGTTAGGCTGCTTAGGGTTCTCCCACAGAATTCACGGAATTCACAGAAGCTTCTGGCGGAGAATATTCTCCCACGGATTTCACAGATGCACACAGATGGTTAGGCTGCGTAGGCTTCTGTGGGGAGATAGTTTGGTGGCTGCGTGGGTATGGCAGGGATGTCATACCCTCCTAATCTGTGCCCATCTGTGCAATCTGTGGGAGAATATCTTGTGTCATAAACTTCTGTGGGTTCTGTGGGTTCTGTGGGAAGATAGTTTGGTGTTTGCGTGGGGTTCTCCCACGGAGATCACGGAATTCACAGAAGCTTTTGGCGGAGAAGAGCCTCCTACAGATGTGCACAGATGCCCACAGATGCTTAGGCTGCGTAGGGTTCTGTGGGAAGATAGTTTGATGGGTGCGTGGGTATGGCAGGGATGCCATACCCTCCTATAGTTTGCACTGTTTGCTTTGTTGGTGCACTTGAGACAAGTGCACCACCTTGGGATAGCTCTGTTAACATTGTTGGTGCAGCGGAGACAGCTGCACCCCCTGGAGCTGCACCCCCTTGAAGTTTGCAACAAGGTTGCAGAATATTTTTCCGAACTTTGTCAATGATTATTTTTCTCTTAGTGATTAACAACAAATGAAATATGATTAGAAGGATATCCTATTACTTATTATCAGCAGTCTTCGTGGCGGGAATGAGCGCCTGCGGAGGCAATGCGCACGACGGTCACGACCATGCAGACCATGAACATGCTGCCCACGATCACGACCACGAGCACAGCGATGCGGAGGGACACGACCATGAGGCTGAGCTTGCAGGCAAAGAGGCGAAGGGCGCACATGCCGACGAGATAATACTCTCTGCGGAGAAAGCCCGTGCAGCCGGAGTGAAGGTGGAGGAGGTGAAGCCCAGCACGTTCCACGGCGTGATACACACGAGCGGAAAGGTGATGTCGGCATCGTGCGACGAGACCACCGTCGTGGCTACCATCAGCGGACGCGTGCAGTACAAGAACCACGTGAGCGAGGGACTGAAGGTGGCAAGCGGCACCACGCTCTTCTCCATCACCTCCGCCGGTATGCAGACCGCCGAGGGCGACCCCGTGCAGCGTGCACGCATCGACTACGAGCGTGCCGAACGCGACTACACACGTGCGAAGATACTCATTAAGGACCGCATAATAAGCGAGAAGGATCTCGCTGTGGCGAAAGCCGAGTACGAGGCGGCGAAGCTCACATATAACAGTATGCAGCGCACGCGCAGCGCGGGTGGAGTAGTGGTGACGGCTCCGCGCGGCGGCTACGTGAAGCAGTGTCTCGTGAACGGTGGCGACTACGTAGAAGCCGGTCAGCCACTCGCCATCATCACGCAGAACAAACACCTCTACCTGCGTGCCGAGATACCCGAGCGCCACTTCAATGAGCTGAACAAGATACGTTGCGCGAAGTTCCGCACGAGCTACAGCAAGCGTCTCTACGACATCACGGATATGGGCGGACGCATAAAGTCGTACGGTCGCTCGGCAGAGGTGAACAACTCGTACCTGCCCGTCATCTTCGAGTTCAACAACACGGGCGACGTTGTGCAGGGTTCTTACGCCGAGATATACCTCATAACCCAAGACCGCCACAACGTCATCACGCTGCCCCTCACCGCCCTCACCGAGGAGCAGGGCATCCACTTCGTCTACGTGCAGATAGACGCGGAGGGCTACCGCAAGCAGGAGGTGACGCTCGGCGAGAGCGACGGCGAGCGTGTGGAGATACTCACGGGTGTGAAGCAGGGCGACCGCGTCGTGACGAAGGGTGCCGTGCAAGTACGATTGGCTTCGGCTGCAAACGCCATCCCTGCGCATAACCATAATCATTAATTTTTAAGTGGACGATGGACGGAATGCACAGAAGTTCTCTCAGGGGGTGCAGCAGTCTCTGCTGCACCAACCAAGCAAGCGGTGCGCAGTGTTGTTCCACAGAACACACTTAGGAGGGTATGGCATCCCTGCCATACCCACGCCACCCACTTAATAATCCTCCCACAGATGGCACAGATGTTTAGGTTGCGTAGTATTGTCCCACGGAACACGCAGAATACACAGAAGTTCTCCTCTGCAAGAAAATTCTGTGAATTCTGTGGGAGTACATTTCAGCAAGAGGCTTCTGTGTGTTCTGTGAATTCTGTGGGAAGATGCAATGGCAGCTCGGTTGGTGCAGCTGAGACAGCTGCACCCCCTGGGTGGGTGCGTGTGGCAGCCCTAAATAATCCTCCCACAGATGGCACAGATGCACACAGATGTTTAGGTTGCGTAGTATTGTTCCACGGAACACGCAGAATACACAGAAGTCTCTTGCTGTGGGAGGATGCAGTGGCAGCTTTGTTGGTGCACTTCTTGCTTTGTTGGTGCACTTGAGACAAGTGCACCCCCTGAGAGGTTGCGTGGGTATGGCAGGGATGCCATACCCTCCTACAATTGCACAGACTGGGAGGGTGTCCTAAAATATCTGTGCGCATCTGTGACATCTGTGGGAGGATATCTCAGCAAGAATTTCTGTGAATTCGGTGAATTCTGTGGGAAGATAGTTTGGTGGCAGCGTGGGTATGGCAGGGATGCCATACCCTCCTACAATTGCACAGACTGGGAGGGTGTCCTAAAATATCTGTGCGCATCTGTGACATCTGTGGGAGGATATCTCAGCAAGAATTTCTGTGAATTCGGTGAATTCTGTGGGAAGATAGTTTGGTGGCAGCGTGGGTATGGCAGGATGCCATACCCTCCTATAAGTGCACCCCCTGAGGAAATCTACTTGTCAACTTGTCTCCTCGTTAACTTGTCAACTAATAAAAAAAAAGAACTATGCTGAACAAGATAATACGCTTCTCGCTTGAGAACAGAATACTCGTGTTGGTGGCGTCGGTGCTGCTCGTCATAGGCGGACTGTACTCTATCAGTAAGACCGATGTGGACGTGTTCCCCGACCTCAACGCCCCCACCGTGGTCATCATGACCGAAGCTGGCGGCATGGCGACCGAGGAAGTGGAACAGCTCGTGACGTTCCCGATAGAAACCGCCGTCAACGGCAGCACTGGTGTGCGTCGCGTGCGCTCGCAGTCGACCAACGGCTTCTCCGTAGTGTGGGTGGAGTTCGACTGGGGCACCGACATCTACCTTGCACGCCAGATAGTGAGCGAGAAACTCGCCGCAGTAGGCGAACAGATGCCCGCTGGAGTGAGTGCTCCGGTGCTCGGTCCGCAGTCGTCGATACTCGGCGAGGTGCTCATCGTGAGCCTCACCAGTAAGCACACCTCGCAGCAAGACCTGCGCACGTATGCCGACTGGGTGATACGTCCGCGTCTGCTCTCCACCGGCGGTGTGGCGCAGGTGAGCGTGCACGGCGGCGACATCAAGGAGTATCAGATACTACTGAGTCCGGGCAGGATGAAGCACTTCGGCGTGTCGCTTGCCGACATCATGGCGTGCACACGCGGCATGAACACCAACACCAACGGCGGCGTGCGCTACAAGTACGGCAACGAGTACATCATCCGCGGCATCACCTCGACCAACGACGTGGAGAAGATCGGTACGAGCATCGTGAAGAAGAACGGCGAGAGCGTAGTCACCCTTGCCGACGTAGCCGACATAAAGATAGGCAACCAGTCGCCGAAGCTCGGCGTAGCCAGCGAGCGTGCCCAGTCAGCCGTGCTCCTCACCGTTACGAAGCAGCCCAACACCAGCACCATCGACCTCACGAAGCACCTCGACCAGGCACTCGACGACCTCGAGCAGACCCTGCCCTCCGACGTGCATATCTCTACCGACATCTTCCGCCAGGCAGACTTCATCGAGAGCAGCATCGACAACGTGCAGAAGTCGCTCATCGAGGGTGCCATCTTCGTGGTTGTCATCCTTATGATATTCCTCGCCAACGTGCGCACCACGGTCATCTCGCTCGTCACGATACCAATCTCGTTCCTCGTGGCGATGATAGTGCTCAACGCCCTCGGCATAAGCATCAACACCATGACCCTCGGCGGACTTGCCATAGCCATAGGCTCGCTCGTAGACGACGCCATCGTCGACGTGGAGAACGTGTACAAGCACATACGCCAGAACCGCGCCCTGCCCGAAGCAGAGCGAGTGCCCATCATCGAACTCGTGTACAACGCTTCGCGCGAGGTACGTATGCCTATCCTCAACTCCACGCTGATTATCGTGGTGAGCTTCGCGCCGCTCTTCTTCCTCAGCGGCATGGAAGGCAGGATGCTAATACCCCTTGGCATCGCCTTCGTGACAGCCCTCTTCGCCTCCACCCTCGTAGCCCTCACGCTCACCCCCGTACTCTGCAGCTACCTGCTCGGCAAGAGTAAGGGCGAGCTGCCGAAGGAAGCCTTCGTGGCAGTGTGGCTTAAGACATACTACGAGCGCGCCCTGCTGTGGGTGCTCGCCAACACACGCAAGGTGATAGTAGGCACCGCAGCGCTGTTCGTTGTCGCCGTGGGCGTATTCTTCTGCTTAGGCAGCAGCTTCCTGCCCAAGTTCAACGAAGGCTCGTTCACCATCAACATCTCCTCGCTGCCCGGTATCTCGCTCGAAGAAAGCGACTCTATCGGCGCACGTGCCGAGCGACTGCTGCTGCAGGTGCCCGAGATAAAGACCGTGGCACGCAAGACCGGTCGTGCCGAACTCGACGAGCACGCCCTCGGTGTGAACGTGAGCGAGATAGAAGCCCCGTTCGAGCTGAAAGACCGCAGCCATGAGGACGTGCTCAACGACGTGCGCAAGCGCCTCTCAGTGCTCGCCGGTGCCAACATAGAGATCGGTCAGCCCATCTCCCACCGCATCGACGCCATGCTCTCGGGCACGCAAGCCAGCATCGCCATCAAGCTCTTCGGCACCGACCTCAACCGCATGTTCACCATCGGCAACCAGATAAAGGACGCCTGCCAGGACATCAAGGGCATCGCCGACCTCAACGTAGAGCAGCAGATAGAGCGTCCCGAGCTGAAGATAGTGCCGCGCCGCGAACTGCTCGTGCGCAACGGCATCACCCTGCCCGAGTTCAACGAGTTCCTCGCCGTGAACCTCGCCGGCGAGACCGTCTCCCAGGTGTACGAAGCTGGCAGAGCCTTCAACCTCGTGGTGAAGGCAGCCGACTACGACGAGGTGAGCGACCTCATCATCGACACGCAGGACGGACGCAAGGTGCCGCTGAACGACGTGGCAGACATCATATCCAGTGCCGGACCCAACACCATCAACCGTGAGAACGTGCAGCGCAAGATAGTCATCTCCGCCAACACCAGCGGCAGAGCCTTGAGCGACGTAGTAGCCGACATCAAGCAGGCAGTAGGCGAGAAAGTGCAGCTGCCCGAAGGCTACCACGTAGAGTACGGCGGACAGTTTGAGAGCCAGGAGAGTGCCAGCCGCGTGCTCTACCTCACCTGCATGGTAGCCATCGTCGTCATCTTCTTCCTGCTCTTCATGCAGTTCCGCAACGCCCTTGAAGCCGGCGTCATACTGCTCAACCTCCCGTTGGCACTCATCGGCGGCATCTTCGCCATCGTGCTCACCACAGGCGAGGTAAGCATACCAGCCGTCATCGGCTTCATCTCGCTCTTCGGCATCGCCACGCGCAACGGTATGCTACTCATCACCGAGTACAAGCGTCTGCGCACAGAGGAAGGCAGAAGCGTGCGCGACGCCATCGTCGAAGGCTCGCTCTCGCGTCTGAACCCCATACTCATGACCGCCCTCACCTCAGCTCTCGCCCTCGTGCCCCTCGCCCTCGGTGGCGACCTGCCCGGCAACGAGATACAGTCGCCGATGGCGAAGGTGATTCTCGGCGGACTCATCAGCTCCACATTACTCAACGCATTCATAGTACCGATAATATATGAGAAGATATCTAATCGCCACAGCCGTGGCACTCAGCGCGTGTAGCGCCGCCCTCGCCGACACCATTGGCGACGTGCTCAAGCAGATAGCTGCAAACAACCTCACCCTGCAGTCGGCAGCGCACGACACGCGTGCCAACGTGCTCGACGTGAAAGCCACGAACACCCTCGGCGGTCCGTCGGTAGAGTACAGTCCGTTCTTCACGAAAGGCTACTCCGGCGTAGCCGAGAGCGAGCTCGTGGTGAGCCAGGAGATCGACTTCCCCACGAAGTACGCCGCCCGCAGCAAGCAGGCGCAGATGCAGCAGGCGGTGGGCGAGAAGCAGATAGCCAAGCAGCGTCGCGACATACTCCTGCAGGCACAGCTCGTCTGCCTCGACCTCATCCGTGTGAACCAGACCCTCGCCATGCTCCGCGAGCGCCTTGGCAACAGCGACACCCTCCTCCTGATGTACGAGAAGCGCATGGAGGCAGGCGATGCCAACGCCCTTGAGCTGAACAAGGTGAAGCTCGACTGCATGGAGGTGCGCACCCTTGTCAGCGAGGCAGAAGGCGAGCGCACCGCCCTGCTGCAGCAGCTCAAGCAGCTCAACGGCGGCAAGCCCATCGACGTAGCCACTACCGAGCTGCCCCACTACGAGCCGATAGCCGACTTCGAGCAGTATCGTGCCCTCGCCCTCGCATCGGATGCCGACGTGGCAGTGGCGCAGACCGCCCTGCGCGCTGCCGACCTGAACCTGAAGCAGCAGAAGAGCGAGTGGCTGCCAAGCATCTCCTTCGGCTATCGCCGCAACACCGAGCAGCGCGAAGCCATCAACGGCTTCATGGTAGGCGTGAGCTTTCCGCTCTACAGCAACAGCAGCAACGTTAAGGCGGCACGCGAGCGCCGTCAGAGTGCCGCACTGCAGGTGCAGCAGGCGCAGCACGACGCAGAAGCCGAGCTGCGCACCAGCTACGAGCAGCTGCAGGGCTTGCAGGAGGTGATAGACCACAGCGACGTGAAGCTCCTGCAGGAGTCGCTCGCGCTCTTCAAGAAGGCATTGCAGCAGGGCGAGATAACCGCCCTTGTCTACTACGTGGAGATAAACAGCATCTACGAGAAGCTACAGCGACACATCGACCTCCACTGCCAGAGCGTGAAGCTGCTGGCGGAGCTGCACCGGAATGAGTTGTGAATTTTGAATTTTGAGTTGTTGGTTTGGATTTGATACGTATTTTGATGTTGGTTGGTTTGGATTTGATACAAAAATGCTCGATTCTTGGTTTGGATTTGAACTTTTTCGTGTATCTTTGCACTTTCTTTGTATAAGATATATAAGTATTTAGATATGTTTAGACGAACAGCACTCAATTATCTTCGCGAATGGGCACAGAAAGAAGACCGCAAACCACTGGTTTTGCGTGGAGCCCGTCAGGTAGGCAAGACAACACTTGTGGATATGTTTGCCGAAGAATTCGACAACTATATCTATCTGAATCTCGAGGACAAGACTATTGCCAATATATTTGCTTCAGACACCTCGTTCGACGATTTGCTTGCAAGTATCTTCTTCAAGGCAAATGTACGTCAGGACAGTCAACGCACCCTGATATTCATCGACGAGATACAGAACGAACCCAATGCGGTGCAGTCGTTGCGCTACTTCTATGAGAAGCGTAACGACCTATACGTGATAGCAGCAGGATCATTGCTCGAAAGTCTTATGGGGCGTTATATCTCTTTTCCCGTAGGGCGTGTCGAGTATATGGCTCTGCGCCCATGCACTTTTGTGGAGTTTCTGGCAGCTATAGGCGAGGAACTGCTTGCTGAGCAAGTGGAGAAAATAGCAGTGCCGCAATCGCTACATAGCTACACGCTCGACCTCTTCAGAAAGTATATGATAATTGGCGGACTGCCAGAGGTGGTGGCAAACTATGCTAAGCATCGTGATATGGTGAGGCTCAACCCTCTTTTCAACTCTCTTCTGTCGGGTTATCGTGATGATGTGGAGAAGTATGCCAGCAAAGTGAAGGAGCAGGATTCTATACGCTATATCCTAAACTATGGTTGGTCGTTTGCTGCACACAGAATACAGTTTGCTAAGTTTACCAATTCCTCGTTTAAGTCTGCCGATATCAGTAACGCCTTTCGCACTCTTGAGAAGACCCTCTTGCTTGAACTGGTCTATCCACAGACCTCAGCATCATTTCCGATACTGCCCGACCTAAAGAAGAGTCCAAAACTCCTATGGCTCGACACGGGGCTTGTAAATTATGTGGCAGGACTACAAGAGGAATTGCTTTTCACTACAGATACTAACGAACTATGGAACGGTGATATTGCTGAGCATATTGTTTCTCAGGAGTTGCTTGGTGCAACAACTCTGTTTGGTGAGAAGCGAATGTTCTGGGTGCGTGATGCACGCAACTCGCAGGCAGAAGTCGACTTCTTGATTCGCTATAAGTCGCATCTGCTTCCTATTGAGGTTAAGACGGGCAGCAATTCTAAGCTGCACTCACTTCACATCTTCATGGAAGAATCGAAAGAAGAAATAGCTTTGCGCCTTTGGAACGGACCTATGACATCGGATGTTATCACTCGCTCCGATGGTCGCCCCTTCACTTTGTATAATATACCGCTGTACTATGCCGGTCAGTTGTACGAATGGCTGAAGCAATCACCTCACAACATATGATGTTTTTAGAATATTGACTCCTCTGTTTCGGATGTGAACAGCTCAAGAGCTTTCATTCCCATGATGGAGTTGCCTTTCGAGTTGAGTCGCGGGCTCCATACCGCAATAGAGTAGCGCGACGGGTATAAAGCCACGATGCCACCGCCCACGCCGCTCTTGGCAGGCAGACCGACAAGAAAGGCGAACTCGCCCGACTCGTCGTATAAGCCGCAGGTCTGCATAATGGCATTGATGCGTTTCACTCGCGATATGCTCAGGTTGACACCAGCGTGAGAGAACGGCTGACTGCTCTTGGCGAATGCCATGAAGGCACGCGAGAGATCCTCGCAGCTCATCTCTACAGAGCACATCGTGCAGTAGAAGTCGAGCACGTCGTGCACATCGTTATGCAGATTGCCGTGATGCTTCAGCAGATAGGCAATGGAAGCGTTCAGATTGCAGCAGCTCAGCTCCGAGCGTGTTACCTCCTCCGAGTAGTTGATGTCAGGGTTGTCAGCCAGCGTGCGCACGAAATTGATTAAGAACTCCTTCGGGTTGTCGATGAGCGAGAGGATAACGTCGGCAGTGACCAAGGCACCGGCGTTGATGAACGGGTTGCGCGGTTTGCCGTGCTCGTACTCCAGTTGCACAAGCGAGTTGAAGGCAGTACCCGAAGGTTCCTTGCCGATTCTCTGCCACAGATCCTTGCCTAACAGACTCAGTGCTACGGCAAGCGAGAACACCTTGGAGATGCTCTGTATTGAGAACTTCACGTCGGATGCCCCGAGGCGGTAGGTTCTGCCGTCGAGAATGTTGAGGCAGAGCCCGAACTGGTCGGGGTTTACGTTAGCTAAAGCCGGGATGTAGTCGGCTTGCTTGCCGTCGTGAGCGTAGACCTCTATCTCTTGTCGGATGTGTTCCAATAATGGTTGATAGTCCATATCCAAATGTTTTACGGTTCTCTGTATGCTTTAGTCGAACAGTCCCGGTTCCACAGCGTTGCTGCCCGTCATCGGTCGTCCGAGGTGCTGGTAGGCGAGGGGAGTGACCATGCGTCCGCGCTGCGTGCGCTTTATGAAGCCCTCCATGATGAGATACGGCTCGTACACCTCCTCGACGGTGCCCGTGTCCTCGCCGATGGCTGTGGCGATGGTAGACACGCCGACCGGTCCGCCGCGGAACTTGTCGATGATGGTGAGCAGTATCTTGTTGTCAATCTCGTCCAAGCCATACTGGTCGATGTTCAGTGCTGAGAGTGAGATGCGCGCAATGTCGCGGTCGATGCGTCCGTTGCCCTTCACCTGCGCAAAGTCGCGTACACGACGCAGCAGAGCGTTCGCAATACGCGGCGTGCCACGCGAGCGGCGCGCAATCTCTATAGCCGCATCGTCGTCGATGGGCACCTTCAGAATCATTGCCGAGCGCTTGATAATCTTCTGCAGCATCTCCGGTCCGTAGTATTCCAGGTGGAGGTTAATGCCGAAGCGTGCGCGGAGCGGCGCTGTGAGCAGTCCGCTGCGCGTCGTGGCACCCACGAGTGTGAACGGGTTGAGGTCGATCTGTATAGACCGCGCCGACGGACCCTTGTCGATCATGATGTCGATACGGTAGTCCTCCATCGCCGAGTAGAGATACTCCTCCACGACGGGCGATAGGCGGTGGATCTCGTCGATGAAGAGCACGTCGCGCGGCTCCAGCGATGTGAGGATGCCGGCGAGGTCGCCCGGTTTGTCGAGCACCGGTCCGCTCGTAATCTTGAAGCCCACGCCCAGTTCGTTGGCTATGATGTTGCTAAGTGTCGTCTTGCCCAGTCCAGGGGGACCGTGCAGCAGCGTATGGTCGAGCGGTTCGCCGCGGTACTTCGCCGCCTCGACGAACACTTCGAGGTTCTCCACCACCTTCTGCTGTCCGCTGAAATCGCCGAACCGCAGCGGTCGCAGAGCGTTCTCAAAGTCCTTCTCGCCCTTGCGCCCCTGCTCCTGACGTATGTCGAAATCTTCTTCCATGTTGTTTTGCTTGTTTTTTGTGGGAGTAGAGGACAAGCAGTCGGCATGTTACCGGCAGTTGTCCAACTCGTTTCTTTTCATTATCAAAGGGTAACGTTCTGGATGCTTCAGACTTTCAATTTCCAAATCCACATCCAAATTAGGCCATTCAATGGCGTTGCGTCCGCACATCTGTACGTTGAGCGCATCCGAAATACTTGCATTGCGCATCCACGGAATGCGGTTGTAGGAAAGGAAGTAGTCCTGCCCTAACACGGAAATCATTAAACCCTTGTCGTTAATCATCAAGACGCTTACCGACATGTCTTGTGAACTTGACTTTAAAGTAGTCTCCATATTCTGTAAGTATTTTTTCGATAAAACTAAGTTCTTTGTTGTTAAAGCCATAATTCTCGGCAAGTTCTATATCAGGTTCAAGCCAATATTTAGCTTCTTTTTCTGCTTTGATTATGTGGATGTGTATTCTTGCTTCCTCGTTGGAGAAAATCTTGAATACGAATCCGTTCTGTTCCTTGAACTTTGGACTCATAGTTGTTCAAATAATATATTCTTTTTACAAAGTTAGTGCAAATCGAACACAATACAAAACAAGCTGGCTTGTTTTTATTGTTGAGATGCAGCCTAATTTATACAAAGTTA
>ERZ1026884.942-NODE-942-length-17300-cov-25.265874_pt1 | contig 17300 bp, 13 predicted proteins | sample MGYA00380172_ERZ1026884 | MGnify/ENA primary metagenome ERZ1026884 (study PRJEB33269, sample SAMEA4719808) | human gut metagenome | biome: human-associated habitat; feature: organic feature; material: feces | place: Cameroon | collected 2013-10 ... | reverse complement strand
ATATGAGCATTATTTTTAGACATAAAAGAATTTAAGAGGTTTTTCAGTGCCCTCGTTACAAAGTGCCCCTGTTGCCAAAAGTATTTTCCTGCTCAAAGAAACATTAATGAAAGCATCATTAAATGCCCACATTGCCAACATGAAGGATTGGTGTCTTCCTTTTCTTCTAGGACAATCATATCCAACGAGCCTACATTGGGTCGTAAAAAGATTATTGTCGGAGAAGATGTATATCGTTATGGTACAAGTGCCAAACAATACATTGAGCTTGATATTCGAGGCATCAACTATAAAGAACAAGCACTCTACCACGGACCAAAAATCCTAGTTCGGAAGACGGGCGTTGGTATAACGGCAGGTATAGATTACGGAGACTGTTTAACTAATCAGGTGGTTTACATCTTAAAACGTAAAAATAATATTGACCCGATAGTAACAAACGAGGTAATCTTGGCTGTCCTAAACTCAAGAATAATTACGTACTACATCATAAAAACTATGGGGAGTAATGGATGGAAGACGCATGCTTATCTTTCACAGAAATCGGTCGCATCTCTGCCATTTCCAAATATTGACGTAAACGATGCAGACACAAGGAACTTCCTTACGCAGATAACAGAGATTGTAAGAAATAACTCGAAGGTCAATGGTGATAATTTTTCAACTGACGCAGATGCAAAAATAGAACATCTAATTGCAAAACTATTTGGAATAAGAAAAAGCGATTATGAGGTCATCTACAAAGCTATAAGCGAAGTTCAACAAATGATACCTTTTAAAAGGCTTTTGAAAGTATCAATAAACGAAATATTCAAAAATGGGATATAGATATATAGGTTCTAAAGATAAGTTGGCGGGGATATTGATAGACAAAATACATCAACATTGCCCCGACGCTCGTTCTGTCATAGATTTAATGGCAGGAACGGGACTTTTTTCGCTAGCATTGCGTAAGCATGGCTATCGTGTCATTGCTTCAGATGTCATGACATATTCATATCACCATTTAGTGGTGAACTTACTTTTGAATGCCGCTCCGAAATTCGAAAAGCTTTCGTCTGTCATAACTTTAAAAAACGGATACGATAGCGTACTTGAATATCTTAATTCCGTGTCGCCCATTTCAGGTTTCTTTGCAAAAGAATATTCGCCAAGCGGAATTCCATCAGCAGGATGCAAGCCACGTATGTATTTTACTTCTGATAATGCAAAAAAAATTGACGCTATCCGAAATACAATAAAAACGTGGCATTCAAAGGGACTGACTAACGATATAGAACATTCTCTTCTGCTCCATGATTTAATTATGGCTGCAAATGATATTGCAAATATAGCTGGGACATACGGACACTACCTGTCACATTTTGTCAAACGCGCGGAAGATGCTATTCGACTGACTCCTACAACATTTGAAACAAATTCTAATATAGTTGGTCATGAGATAAGAAAAGGATATGCTGAGGAGATTGCCGGTGAATTAGAAGCTGATGTTTGTTACATAGATCCGCCTTATATAAAAAGGCAATATGCAGCAAATTATCACATTCTTGAAACTCTTGCAAGAGAAGATGAGCCAGAAGCTATTGGAGAAAGTGGATTAAGACCTTGGCGTGACCAATATTCCAACTTCTGTTCAAAAATAAAGATACGAAAGTCTTTTGAGCAAATAATAAATAACATACACTGCAATAATATTTTTGTTAGCTATAGTGAAGATGGCCTACTTTCGATCAATGAATTAATGTCATTTTTGCAACAATACGGAGGTGTAGACCTTGCTGAAATACGATATAAACGTTTTCGTAGCAACAATAGCAGCAAAGGATTGGAGCTGACAGAATATCTCATTTATCTACAAAAGAAGGAAATGGTATGAATGTAGAGTCTTTAGTTTTTAGAAAACTTACATCAAACGAATTTAAGGCAATAACAAACACCATAAATTCAGTTGGAGGGGGAAGTCAAACATATATTGACTTTCCCAAGGGGTGCATAAGCGATGATGAATTTAAAGAATTCTTCGATAGCGAGGGAAGACCAAACGCAAATGGCTATGAATGGGAGTTTTATGTCAATAGCTTATCGTTAGGACAAACACATCAAAAGGAAATAATCTCAGCAAGAAGAAGTTCTTCAAACTCTCTTCGAGAACAAAATAAAGAGAATCGCATAGAAATATGGAAGAATGAGAAAAGTGGATTCCCTTCAGATTCTTATGACGAAAAGAACAACCCAATAATAGTATATATAATTAAAAGCAACAATAGGGAATATTGGGCAGGATGGTTTTATAGAAACCATGTCAATGACACATGGCCAATGACAAAAGGGTTGTCTTCAATGCTATGGCAAGATTGCGCATATATCAAATTTGACACTCAGATTCCTTTTGATGTAAATGATTTTACATGGCCTTTTCTCAAATCAGACAATTTAAGTATAAAAACAATGATTTTAAATAATAAGCCCCTTCAACAAATCTACTATGGTGCGCCTGGCACTGGTAAGTCGTATGAGATTGATAAAATCACGAAAAAGTATGGAGCTATCCGCACAACGTTCCATCCCGATAGCGACTACTCAACATTCGTCGGTGCATATAAGCCAATGATGGAAGAGGTGGATGTTCGGATCGTGCCTGTGGCTGTTGCCGAAGGTATAAAGTTCGATACAAACAATGGGACATACAAGGAAAAACGTATCACTTACGAGTTTGTAAAGCAAGCCTTCCTGAAAGCATATCTTTCCGCTTGGAAGAAATATGCCGAGAGTGACGAAAGTGGGGTTGCTCCACAGTTTCTTGTGATAGAGGAAATCAACCGAGGCAACTGTGCGCAGATATTCGGTGATTTGTTCCAACTTCTTGACCGTCAAGACAACGGATTCTCCTCATATCCCATTGAGGCAGATGCTGACTTGCAGAGGGAAATAGCCGAGGCGTTTAAGGCTGAAAAAGACTACATGTTAACAAAAGAACTTAACCTGCAAGGTGTGGTAAAAGACTATGTTGGCAACTTGGCGGAAGATATAATGAGCGGAAATATTCTCTTGCTGCCCAGCAACTTCTATATTTGGGCAACTATGAATACCAGCGACCAAAGTCTGTTCCCGATAGACTCAGCTTTCAAGCGTCGCTGGGATTGGCACTATGTAAAGATCGCTAATGCAAAGAAAGACTATAAAATAAAGTGCGGAGACGATGTTTGTGACTGGTGGATATTCGTTCAAGCTGTTAACGAGAAGATAGCAGAGGAGACAAGCAGCGACGACAAGAAACTCGGTTACTTCTTCTGCAAGCCACAAAACGAAGGCGAGCCTATTGGCGTGGAGCGTTTTGTAAGCAAAGTGCTGTTCTACCTTTGGAACGATGTTTTCAAGGACGGAAACACCGACAACTTCAACGTAAGTGACGACAAAAGCAAAACTGCCACTTTCGAGGCGTTCTATAACGACGACAACACTGTGAACGTAGATAACGTTCGCAAGTTCCTCGTGAATATTGTGGGCGAAGCCGTTTTGACGAAAGAGGGCGATGACGTGCCTCCACAAGAAGAGTTTGATGACCCCGTTAACAAGATAGACTATACCAAGTATTCCTTTGATGGAAATGATCGTCTCTCCAAGAAAGATCTTGGCGTAAAGATTGTGGAGAAGTACATCAATGAACACGCTGACGAAACTTTTGCAGATTTACAAAAAGCCTTGGACTTCGGGGATAAAGTTGAGAATAAATATCAGTACCACGGAGTTTTAGCACGAACAGAGGAGGTAACGAATAGTTATCTGAACTGCTTTGTAAATAAAGAGATAACCTCAAGCGATGGTGTGAAGTACAAAGTTCTCTCATGGTGGAATAAATACAATATTAGTTTCATCATAGACTTTGCGAAGCAGCAAGGTTGGGAAGTAACAGAATCAAAAGGCTAAATTATGCGCATACTGATAGAAGAATACCAATACGATTATGAAGACGTGGCAAACGTCCTCAAAGGGCTTGGTGTGCTTCAAAATGTGGATGGAAAGGTGAGTCTAAGTTATGTGGGCTACTATTTCAATCCAGACCCAGATGTGAACGACTGCGTGTTCATTCTGCCTAAGGTGTTGCTTGAAGGAGAGTATGGCGATGAGAAAGTGTTTGGACATATCGACCCAAAAAACTTGGTTAATGCGGATGATTGCAACGAACTGACTCAGCAGGAACAGACGTTCATCTATAACCTAAGCGTATGGATTTACAGAGCCATCTGCGTATTCAAAGACCACGAGTACGACCGCATGGGTTGCAAGAAGACAACGCCAAGCATCGTGCTGCACAAGCAAGCGCCCATGATGGGAAAGACGCACAGGAAGCGTAAGGCCAACACTTTTCTGGATGTCCTTCTTGCCCTGCAGAAATGGAACAAGGACAACGAGAGCTATGTGATGTTCATCGTAAAGAATCTGCATAGTGGCTATAACAAGATCAATTGGACACGTACCATATCAAAAAGCCCAGCCATCGTTCAACAAGCAAATGGCTCACTCCTTCAAGAGGTAAGTTATCTGAACCCTGTGAATAAGAAGCGTACCATCAACTTTGACGAGGAGTTGCTTGTAATCTATTTCAGCATCTTGCAGCACATCCATGACACCTATGGTTTCCCCGTGAAGCTGAACGTCAATTTTGACCTATTGGGAGAGAAACAATTCAAGCGATACCTTGGAGGATATGGAAAGAGACGGTTGAAGCAAATCAAGTACAAATATTTCTCCGACAAAGCCAAAGAACTTTGGGAGTTGTGCTATGCATTCTTCGACCGTCCAGACAACATAGCATTGAATGTTGACCAGCGAGAGTACTTGTTGGTGAAAAGTTTCCATGTCGTATTCGAAGCTATCATTGATGAATTGATAGGTGACAAAAACTTACCGCAGGAATTGAAAGACCAGCCAGATGGCAAGCGAGTTGACCACATGTATCAATATCAAGAGTTGACCAACAATGACACCGATGATGCCATCTACTATATTGGCGACTCAAAGTATTACAAGCGTGGTAATTCCCTTGGCAAGGAAAGCATCTACAAACAGTTTACCTACGCTCGAAACGTGATACAGTGGAACATAAACCTCTTCAGCAACGGCACGACGGAGGAACAGCTGGGACACATCAAGCTACGTGACGATGTGACAGAAGGTTACAACATTATTCCAAACTTCTTCATCTCTGCCAATCAAAATACGTTGGAGCAAAGCGATGATATTCAACTCATTGATGAATACAAACCCGAGGGACAACGTCGGCAACAATACTATCTCAGCCGACAGTTTGAGAATCGTCTGTTCGACCGTGATACATTCCTATTAGCACACTACGATGTGAACTTTCTTTTTGTGGTAGCACTCTACGGACGCAATAATGCATCGAGAAAATCAGCATGGCGTGACAAGGTACGGAAGCTGTTCAGAAAGCAGATACAACAGATGCTGAAAGACAACTTCGATTTCTATGCTATTACTGCTCATGCCGATGTCGATCCCAACGTCTATGTAAAGGAGAATTTTCAAACAGTATTGGGCAAGCTGTTCCATCCTTTTGAGGATAGGGAAGATAAACGAGGCTATAGTCAGGCATATTACTCTTTGGCTCTGCGCAAACCTGAGAAAGAAAAGGAATATTGCCAAAACGTTCTAAAATTGAGTGTTGCCGAAGCTGAAGAAGCTATGAAACGAGTGACTGACGAGAACGAACGCACGAAGTTTAATCTTGAACAAGCATTTTATGTGGCAAAGTGTGACTTGGGAATAGATCCACGGACGCTCCCTGAAAGCAAAATGCCTATCGTAGAACCAAAGCAGCACGTTAAAGTGGAGCACAAATTCCTCACGATGCATTATCTGGAGAACTATGCTAACACCGACATTCTGATAGGATGCTTCAATGGATATGAGCAACTCAACTGGATATTTGGCAGACAAGGCTCTAAACGAGACGATGCTTACAATGTTCGTATCGGAAAAGATGTCAGAGGTGGCGTTGTAAAGAGTCGCGACCAAGTGAAGCATGCTAAGTTCGTGTTGCTTTATGAATTTGGCAAGGAAAACGAGGGTGTGCGCTGGGCATTTCGTGTAAAGAACATCGGTGAGATGACCAAGGAAAAGATGATAGCCACTGGCTATACAGCCCCACATCACGACCGCTATCTGTGCTATTTTTTTGATGAGGAGATAACACTTGGAGAATTTGACGTGGCGGCAATTATTGCTTCTGCAAGGTCTAATGATGCAACATACATAGACGGACAGCCAATATATATGGCTGGCAAAGAATTGATAAAATATAGAAAATGAATAAGATGATACATGTACTATTCATTATCATTTGCGCTTTAGTAGGCATTTCTGCATTCGGGCAAACTGCTAAACAGAGGATAGACTTCCTCAAAGAACATCTTGTATATCCAAAATACGAGATTGGTGACACTGTTTATGTATGGTCGCAAACTATGGATGACAAGCCTATTGGTTATATGCCAGGCATAGAAATCAAGAAGTATACAATAGGTGATATAGCTTTGACAAATGGAGGCGTATATAAACACGACTACACCTTGTCGCTGTCTTACCTTCAGGAAAATGCAGACAAAGAACTTGAAGGGCTTTACCTTTTACAATATAAATATCAGTTGCTCCCTTGTGATGTAAAACAGATTGTAGGAAATATCTATCCCGTTTTGATTGCAGAAGATAGAGTGTTCCTTGACTACAACAGTTGTCAGGAAGCAGCAAGAAACTACAAAGAAGAATAATAGAGATAATGATGAAAAGTGGTTTGCCTATAATAGAACCAGAGTTAAAAGCACCTTTTGCTGGCGATTTGTTGAATCGAGGTGGATGCGCATTAGTCTTCAGAAGTATAGTTGAAACTTTTGGTGAAGAATGCGTTATTAGCCTTAATGGCAAGTGGGGTACGGGAAAAACTACATTTCTCGCCATGTGGGAAAAGTATATGGAGAATTTTGGGTATAAAGTAATCCATTTTAATTCTTGGGAAAATGAAGATGCCGAAGACCCTTTAATTGCTCTAATTGCCGAGTTCAAGAAAATCGCAGGAAAAGACCATGAAAAATGGAAGGCGGTAGCCTCTAACATTGGCAAAGTAGTACTTGCAACGCTTCCGTCTATTGCGGGTAGAATCGCAGGAATAGACCTACAAGATATTATCAAAGATGGAGCGGACAAAGCTGTTGACATCATAAACACCCGAATAGATGAATATTGTAGGCAAAAAGCTATCCTCAAAGACTTCAAGCAGTCTCTTGCTGAATATGTAGAAGAAACTTGTAATGGCAAACCGTTAGTTTTTGTCATAGATGAGTTGGATAGATGTAATCCTTGTTTTGCTGTAAAGACATTGGAACGCATAAAACACATCTTTGAGGTAAAGGGTATCGTGTTTGTCATAGCTATTGATGAAGTTCAACTTTGTCACTCAATACGAGGGTTCTATGGGTCTGAACAGATTGATGCCAAAGACTATCTAAGGCGTTTCTTCAAGATACAGTATGATTTACCAAATGAGGATTCCACGGATATTATCCAAGCAATAATGTCAAGGTTTGCTTATGACAAGATGTCTAAGGTTAATGAAAACTATAAAAGTTGCTACAAAGACTTGCCAGACTTGTTCTCTTTGTTGTATAAAGGGAAGCAAATGAGTATTAGACAGTTGGAACAATACATTCTATATGCAAGACTTGCTTTAGCTAATTGCAAAGGGTTATATGTTGACCCTACATCTGTTGCATTCTTCGTGTACATAAAGATGTTTGAGCCCAATTTCTTTGAGGGATATTCCAAAATGCGACTTACACACGATGAAGTAATAAAGCATTTTGAAGAGAATTACAATGACGAATTCTTCAATGCTAAGAGAAACTCTCCAACTTATCTTTTTTATAATGCTGTTGCAGATATGTTGGCTATAAGATGTGGGTATGAAAATCTAAGCGAACTGTATGAACAACCCATGGAAAGTTTGGGATTGAATAATATGAGATTAAAAGTGAAAGTCTCAAAATTTGACAAGGAAAGTTTTACTCGTTATTTTAATGGCAAAAGTTCACAAATGGTTGGATTAAATACATTGTTGTCAAAAATAAGTCTGGTTCGAGATTTTTCTTCCTAACAGATAAAACCGCCTAACTTTAAGCCTTTTGCCTTAAGTCATGCGGTTGCATTTTTCATCATTGCTATATCATTGATCTTTTAACGCATATATGTGACAAACAAGAGCTCAACTGCGCATTATCATACGCCAAGAATATCGTCAAGAACACGGACACAGCAAGGAGGCACGCCATGCAAATAACCAGGAACTGGCGAAAGTGCTTACTTCGATACATTCTTTTTATCCAATACCAGGGATATGTCATGAATATAAATCGTGGCAAGGCTTTTATGGTTTGCGGTATGGGTGGTTGCTCTATTGTCTCGTCTTTCTTTTCTTGCATAAGCTTCATCATTGCTGCATATCGCTTTTCCGTCAGTTGGATATTGCGATTAAGAGTTTCTGCATTTTTATTGCAGTTGGCTGTGACGGTGTTATACATATTGGCAAACTCAGTGAAGGATGTAACGATTTTGTCCACGTACTTCTCATCATCATAAAGGCGAGACTGCAAAGCCACATCTATGGCTTGAGATATCAGCACTTTCAGTTTATTATTCAATTTTTAGGCACAAGAAAGAATAACATGCTGCTTGTGACAACATGCAACTATTGAATAGGCTTTTACGTTTTAAAACGACTGGATGGTCAGGAATTTTCATTTGTGTGCTCGCAGCAACAATCTTTGCCTTTCAGTCGTTTAGGTCAGTTTTATTTTCAAGCTCATAGTCTCAATAAGAATTGACCTTAACCCAACTTTGCCCCTATCAATAAAAATGCCCAATTTCTTAAGTAGTTTCTACATATAAGTAGCTGATAATCAAAAAACATTCTTGGAATGTATGTTGGTAGTACACAGAAAATCCAGAGTAAAAAGCATTTATCTACTTTCTACGCACCAATGTAGCGACTTTTGATGAGAAGACCACATGGGACTACTATAATCTAACAAGAGAGATAGAATGCACCAGTCGTCAGTTGAAGATTGATCTAATTTTGCGTCCCATCCATCATCAAAAAGACGATAAATCCGATGCCCACCTATTCTTTGGATTACTTGCATATTGGGTAACACCATACGTTACCGGTTAAAACAATCGGGCATAAAGCATTATTGGACAGAAATTGTCCGCATAATATCTACCCAAAAGGTTATAACCACGGAAGCAACAAACGCATTAGGAGATATAGTCTATCTGCGACAGTGCAGTGAACCTACTAAAACAGTAGCGGGATTTACGAACGACTAAAATACAAGAAGATGCCATTCAGAAAATCAGAATAGACAAAATCTGTAGTACACAATAACGCAAACTACCATCGTTAAACTGCTGAAACAGCGAAGAAAACGAGGAGCAAATGGCAAAGTAGAGTTCACTACATTTTGTCGCACATTATCTACTATTTTGTTGCGGTACAATTACGATGCAAATATACGATAAAAAAATAGAAAACCAAATAATCACCAATAGGGTATAGACATAAAAAAGAGGCGCAACTCATTGAGTTACACCTCTTTATCTATTTTTACTTATCGTTGTTTATCGGGCATTACTTAACCACCTCTAATCTAACATATACTGATAATCAGCCATTTACGAAAGTCTTGGTACAAATATGGAACACCATAAGCATCTTGGATGTTGTCCCTCAATAACTATCGATAAGCATCCGTGTGATGCTCTTCCTATTCTTCTTTGTCCTTTTCTCTGTATTTCTTTCCTTTGTTGGTGTAAAGGTACAAAAAATTCTTTATCCAAGAGTATTTTCATTGGATTAATGTGGATTTATAGAAAAAAGGCATCCAATACTAACTCTTATTAGGTCTAATACAGAATCTTTTCAATCCTCGCATCACACGTGTAAAAAACATACGTATCTTATATTGGAGCGTATCTGTTTTGATGAATATTTTCTTCATCTGTTCGCCCCCTTCTGGACTGACAGCAGTAATCCTCAATGGGAAATCGACTAATGAAGATTCACGTCTATCATTGAAAACATTTGCGAATGAATTTCTTCCAAGAATGCGTTTTTGATAATAACACCTGAGAATATATGTCGTCCACTCACGTATGTTACTTACGTTGAATGAAAGAATTTTGCCATCTACCTTTATAGTAACATTACCAAACTCTTTGACCCCTGTTTCTGAAAATTCACTTAGTAGTGGAATGGTTCTTACAATATTTGCATCTGACGCCATTCTTCCAGTATGTAGGAACTTTGATCTATATGAATATAGTTTATGAAATACCTTACCAAGATCGTCACCCAAAAATTCCGCAGACAAATTGCGGACTCTATTTGCAATTTTATAAATAACAGCACCACATTCTTTACATGTTTCATGATGCCCCTCTGTTGCAGTAGCACATTCTACTGCTGATAAATACGACATCAGTGCTGAAGTCATATATTCCACCTTATTCCGTTGGTCTCTTTTAGTTAATCCTATAGTTCCAAATGGAATACCAGCAATAGCAACATCTCCCATTCTTAATTCGGTTTCAATACCAATTTGAACATGCTTGCATGAAGAGATAAAAAATTTTTCAATCTCGCTTCTCTTTTCAAAACGTCCTATTGACAATAATCTCTTACCTATAAAATTATATGCATAGCTTGAAATGCAAATTTTCCAGTTATCTATCGCTGGATAATAATCTACATAGTCATCTATAAATGGGCTTGATGATTTACTTTCTGGTAATAGTTCATTTTCTCTCACAGAGAACTCTTCAAACGAACAGTAGATATTTGTTTCAACAGTAAGAAATGCACATAATTCATACAATCTTTCAAGTGCTTGCTGCTCTGCTTCAAATTTATCTATAGCATCCACATAAAAGAAGAAATCAAAACCGCCATCACGGGGGATGATACTAAAATTGCTTGCATGATATTCTGCGAAACGAATTCTTTTTAATTTCGCAAATATATTAGCTTTACATAAAAAAAGCTTAGTTTTATCAATACAGGCTCTAGCATCATTGATTAAAAGTGTTAATCTCTTTATTTCTTCATGTTTGAGTTTTGATGTAGGACGCATTACTAACAAAGAGTCAATATCCCCTTTCTTATGGTACTCCAAAGCGAAATATAATTCACCTATGCTCGTCTGACAAAACCCCAAAACTGAGACCGAAGTTTTTTTTCCAACGTACTTCCCTGGAAAATAAGCCCAAGGAGCTCTATCTACACAATGTTTGGGGCAAATATGTGTATTCACTTGGTTCCACAATGAAACCAAAAATTTATTTGACTCAATATAGCCAGATGATTTTACTGGTATTTTTTCAAAATCTTTCTCTGTATCAGCAAACATTGGAGTTTGTGTCAACTCGTAAGGATGTGTATATGAAATAATCATTATAGTTGCCTATGTTCTCTTTTAGTAATAATAATTATTGCTGTCCGGTAAAACTTTTTTAAGCAAAATAAATTAGGACTGTCACTTCTCACGAAGTATCAGCCCTTTTGGTTATCTTTGTTTTGCTAAAAAATATATAACCATGAGCAAAGATAGCCATTTTACCGGACAGCCGGTCTATAGTCAAGTGTAAAAGTTACTCGACAAGGAGAAAATTCTTCAAATAAGCCGCGAAACGAAAGGAAGTGAGGCTTATGTGAAGCGTTTTGACGACTTCCAACATCTCGTCGTAATGCTGTTCGGTATACTCAAACACTTTGATTCTCTGCGCGAACTTGAGATAGGCATGAAGGCGGAGGCCCACAAACTCGAACACCTCGGAATGAACTATCTGGTACGCCGTAGTACGCTTGCAGAGGCCAATATACGTCGTCCTCAGGAGTTCTTTGCAAGTGTCTATGCATATCTGCTGGAGAAGTATGCCAAGTTTTTAGCGGACAGACGCCCTGTCAATAGTTATAAGGGGCAGACGCACGAGCCTAAAGACTGGGAGAAGTTGCTTTACATGATGGATTCCACCACAAAAACGCTCTTCGACAACATACTCAAAGGTGTCGGGCGGCACCCGAAATCAGGCAAGAAGAAAGGCGGCATGAAAGTGCATACGGTAATGAAGTATCATGTCGGCGTGCCAATGGTGGTGCAGCTCACATCCGCCGCAAAACACGATCATTACCTGCTGAAGGAGGTACATTTGCCCAAAGACTCCACTTTGGCGATGGATCGTGGTTACGTCGACATCGCACAATTCCAACGTCTTACCGAAGAAGGTGTGTGCTACGTGACCAAAATGAAGAAAAACCTTAAGTACGAAGAACTTGAATCCTTTACTTACATCAACCCGCAGGGACTTGTGACGCATATAGACAAGAAAGTGCTTTTTACAAGAGGGGAACTCACCCATGAGGCACGAAGGGTGGAGATATTTTATGCGAACAAGAAACCAGTTGTGCTATTGACTAACAACTTTGACTTCACGGTTGAGGACATTGCTGAAATTTACCGCTTAAGATGGGCTATCGAGTCGTTATACAAACAACTTAAACAGAACTTCCCGCTTCATTTCTTTTATGGGGAAAGCGTCAATGCCATACAAATACAGACATGGGTGGTTCTGATAGCCAATCTGCTGATAACGGTTCTGTCAAGAAGCATAAAGAGACACTGTGCATTCTCGCAAGTTGTTACCATAGTACGACTTATGCTTATGTACTACGTCGATTTTATCGCATTTATGGAAAACCCCGAAAAAACTTGGAATGATTTCCTTGCAAAGGAGGAGCAAAAAGCACCGCCAGAACTAAGTCTTTTCGATTAAGGGGGCTTACCTTTGAAAAAATAAACCCCGAAGTCCTATTTTACGGGACTTCGGGGAGGAATTTTATGTTCTTTGAAGTTTTACCGGACAGCAATAATTTTGATATAGAGATGAAAAGAGAACACAGGCGATAATGCCAAGAATGACAAGATACCATTGAAGCAATCTCCATTTGTCAGTCCTTTGTTTGAATCTGTTCCATCTGTAGAACCACCATGATTTCAATGTAGGTGGAGGAGATGACTGGGGACTTGTGATGGTTTGCAGAGCATCGCCCCATATCTTCAAAATCGCATGTGCTTTTTCTACAGATTCATTCTCATCAATGATTTTCTTCAAATCCTATATCTCTTAATGCACGCGGGACGAGACGCAATCGCACAAAGGCCCAGAGACGACCGCACACGGGCCCAGATACACTTAAACGCGAGACGGCGTTTGCTGACAAACCGTATCCGTATTGAACCAAAGCGGCCTTCGCTGACAAGCTGAGTTGACTTTGACCATAGACAAAATAATAAAGTCGTACCCAACCTTACCGTCGGGTACGACTTTCATGTCTGTCATTTTGAATCCAGTTAGCCGCTAAAAAGACTCATCCAGATTCTCATACCAGCAATTACCTCAAAATATTCTTTCTTATCAATCTGCTGAAATCAATTTATAAAATTCATCAACATCATCATCAATTATATAAGACACTTGATTATTCGTCTTGGCAATTTCCTGCAACTGAATCTTTTCCCTTCGCGTCCAATTTTTGATTTGTTTCAGTTTTGAAATCACAGAATGAGTTTGCTTAAAACTATTGCTGTTCTCCAAATCAAGTATCAGTTTCTGTTTTTCCCTATCTTCATGACTGTCTATATTCATGTTATGATCCACCTGTTCCTGTTTGCATTGAAAATGAACAGACATCAGTTTCTCATTCGAGGCCGTTTGGTCGATAATTGCTTTCACCAACTTGTCTAATTCCGAATTGTCTGTATAATCAGCTGGAGCGAAATATTTTATTCGCTTGTCTTCCATCATCTTATAGACCTTTCGTCTGTCTCTCGTCTCAGGATTATAAACCCCAATCGAATGACTAGAATGAGAATTAACAAGTTTCATACAAGGTATATCCGTATCACTGTCCCCTATGTAGACCATATTTCTAAAAGGAATACGAATATCCTCTGGATTAAAATAGTCATTGACGCCTGAATCATTCACATCCAATGTCCCCTTCACAATTCTAAAAAGGAACTGTGTTTTGCTCGTATAGTTTATGACTTGCGCTGGCCATTTTGCCTCTCCATTTTCATCATAGTAGAAAGAACTCGCATAGATTTTCTCAAACTCATTTGCAACTTTCGTTCCTTCAATCATTTCCTTTAGACCGGATGAGATGATGTAATGTTCCACGATTACCCCCTTGGTTTCGCCATACTCTCTGATACGCTTAAGCCAAGTGTCTACTCCAGGAAACAAACTCACTTTGGCACCATAATCCATCAATGTCTTTTGATTGAATATGAATCTTCCACGCGCCTTTTGAATCATGGTGTACATGTAGGTTTTGGTCCATATCATTACTCTCAGCCAATCCATTAGACTCTTTCCAAAAAGATTCCACTTCGTACCCCACAGATTGTATATACCCCTGTGCTTGCATATCATCAGGCGACAATGTCTTGTCAAAATCGTAGCATATTGCAAGTACAAGTCGGCCCTCTTTGGTTTTTCTTTTAAATACTTTTTCCATTCTCTCTCGTAAAAAATAAAATGAGGCACAATTACAATCAATCATGCCTCATTTAAATTTATCATTCAGAATCTATACTTACTTCACCTCCTCGAAGTCTGCGTCTTGGATGTCGTCGTTGCTGTTTGACGAGGTGTTTTGCTGAGCACCATTAGCTTGTTGCGCACCTTGAGCACCTGCGCCAGGTTGAGCACCTGCTTGGTTGTACATGTCAGCACTTGCAGCTTGGAAGGCAGTGTTGAGTTCAGCCTTAGCAGCATCGATGGCAGCAATGTCTTGAGCCTTATGAGCTTCTTTCAACTTGTTAAGAGCAGCTTCGATAGGAGCCTTCTTGTCGGCAGGAATCTTGTCGCCCAATTCCTTGAGCTGATTCTCAGTTTGGAAAATCATAGAGTCTGCCTCGTTGATTTTGTCAACACGTTCGCGTTCCTTCTTGTCAGCCTCGGCGTTAGCCTGAGCTTCAGCCTTCATACGGTTGATTTCATCTTCAGAAAGACCGCTTGAAGCCTCAATACGGATGGTCTGTTCCTTACCTGTGGCCTTATCCTTGGCAGAAACCTTCAAGATACCGTTTGCATCGATATCGAAGGTAACCTCAATCTGTGGAACACCACGACGCGCAGGAGCAATACCTGCAAGGTTGAAACGACCGATGCTCTTGTTGTCGCGAGCAAACTGACGTTCACCCTGGAGTACGTGGATAGTAACCTCGGGTTGGTTATCTTCTGCAGTAGAGAATACTTGGCTCTTCTTGCAAGGAATCGTTGAGTTAGCGTCGATCAACTTAGTCATTACGCCACCGAGTGTTTCGATACCGAGTGACAGAGGAGTAACGTCGAGCAATACGATATCGCCCACACCGCTTTCTTTGTTAAGAATAGCGCCCTGAATGGCAGCACCTACGGCAACAACTTCATCGGGGTTAACACCCTTTGAGGGAGCCTTGCCAAAGAAGTCTTGAACCAACTGTTGTACAGCAGGGATACGAGTAGAACCACCTACGAGGATAACTTCATCAATATCAGATGTAGAAAGGCTTGCACCATTCAAAGCAGCTTCGCAAGGAGCCTTGCAAGCTTCGATAAGTCCGTGAGCCAACTGTTCGAACTTAGCACGGGTTAAGGTTTTAACCAAGTGCTTAGGCATGCCGTCTACCGAAGTGATGTAGGGCAAGTTGATTTCTGTTGTAGTTGAGCTTGAAAGTTCAATTTTAGCCTTTTCTGCAGCTTCTTTCAAGCGCTGCATAGCCATGGGGTCGGTTGAAAGGTCTGCACCCTCATCGTTCTTAAATTCGCTAATCAACCAGTCGATGATTACGTGGTCAAAGTCGTCACCACCAAGGTGTGTATCACCATTTGTAGAGAGCACTTCGAATACGCCGCCACCGAATTCAAGGATTGAGATATCGAATGTACCACCACCAAGGTCGAATACGGCAATCTTCATGTCCTTGTTGGCCTTATCAATACCATAAGCAAGGGCAGCAGCAGTAGGTTCGTTTACAATACGCTTCACATCAAGACCTGCAATCTGTCCGGCTTCCTTAGTTGCCTGACGTTGTGAGTCTGAGAAGTAAGCAGGTACGGTAATAACGGCTTCTGTAACTTCCTGACCTAAGTAATCTTCGGCAGTTTTTTTCATCTTCTGAAGAATCATAGCAGAGATTTCCTGTGGAGTATACTGACGACCATCAACTTCGACACGTGCAGTGTTATTTTCGCCACGAACTACCTTGTAAGGCATACGTGCAATTTCCTTTGATACTTGATCGTAGTTTTCGCCCATGAAACGCTTGATAGAGTAGATGGTGCGAAGAGGGTTGGTTACGGCCTGACGCTTAGCAGGGTCGCCCACCTTGCGTTCGCCGCCTTCAACGAATGCGACTACTGAAGGTGTGGTGCGCTTGCCTTCGCTGTTGGCAATAACGGTAGGTTCGTTACCTTCGAATACGGATACACAACTGTTAGTTGTACCCAAGTCAATACCAATAATCTTTCCCATTGTTGTATTTTGTTTTTTTGTTATTATTCTAATTATGTTTGTTTGTACTGCTTTCGCTGTACGTCCTTATTAATGCAAGGGGTGTGCCAAACTTTATTCTGTCATAAAAAAAATATTACTGACATTGTGTCATATTATTTTATTATTATTGAAAATCAATGATTTAACATAACGAAAACTTTTGTGTTTTTTCAGCAAATGTCAGTTCTGTCGTTTGTTCTTGTTGCTTTTTCAAAAGAAAACAGAGACAATATCCGCTTTTGCGGATACATTGCCTCTGTCGTAAAAAAAAGTTCTGTGTTTTTTTTCAGTTACAAACTGATTTTTCTTTTAACCTTAACTTCACGTTATCTTGTATAAAGATATGCAAAGCCCAAAGCAACCTTTCCATAATTACCACTTCTTTTTAAGTGATGTTGTCTATGTGCAAAAGTACGAACAAAAATTTAAAGATTTGTTTTCCAATCTTATCCAAAATCATGTTGGGGTTGAAAAAGTCTATAAAATGCCGTAATAAAGAGGGGAAACTTGCCTCATAGAAATACAAGTTGGGGGCTTGTCTTAGGCGAATAGCCGTTTTCATTTGGGTATGATTGGCGTGTGATTGGTGGACATAATCCTACATAAACATATTATGTATTCCCAACGACAT
>ERZ1026884.938-NODE-938-length-17338-cov-20.039924_pt1 | contig 17338 bp, 33 predicted proteins | sample MGYA00380172_ERZ1026884 | MGnify/ENA primary metagenome ERZ1026884 (study PRJEB33269, sample SAMEA4719808) | human gut metagenome | biome: human-associated habitat; feature: organic feature; material: feces | place: Cameroon | collected 2013-10 ... | reverse complement strand
GCTGGAGTGGCAACGCCGCCGCATCGGGTGAGAGTGGCAACGCCGCCGCATCGGGTGAGAGGGGCAACGCCGCCGCATCGGGTGAGAGTGGCAACGCCGCCGCATCGGGCTGGAGTGGCAACGCCGCCGCATCGGGCTGGAGTGGCAACGCCGCCGCATCGGGTGAGAGTGGCAACGCCGCCGCATCGGGCTGGAGGGGCAACGCCGCCGCATCGGGTGAGAGTGGCAACGCCGCCGCATCGGGTGAGAGTGGCACGGCTGCAGTGACTGGTCGGCATGGAAAAGCATCCGCGGTTGGCAATCAGTGCGTCGCCGTTGCATGGGGCCAAGATAGCCTTGCAAGAGGCTCTGTGGGAAACTGGCTTGTGGTATCGGAGCGTGACGATGACGGAAACATCATCGATGCCAAAATCGTAAGGGTGGACGGAGAAGCCGTCAAGGAAAACACATGGTACACGCTGCAAAACGGCGAGATTTTGGAGGTGGGGGAATGAAGATGCAAAGACATTACTACGCCATCGTGGCTGAGAGGTGTGGCGTCCGGGTAACAATGCGGTCGGAGTGCGATGTGGCCGAGGTGGGCGACCTGGTTAGCGGCAGCAACAAGGCAACCGTATATTCCGGGTACAAGGTCATCACAGCGCCCCACTTTGTCCTGTGCGGAACCAGTGAGGACGATTTCTTGAACACCCTGTATTGGGGGGATATTCCCCAGGTTTCCAAGGTCACCCGGGATGTGTGGAAGCTGGATCCGGAAAAGGAGGATGCATCCGATGTGGACAACTGATCCGGTATGGGACGCGGAGTGCTACGCCGCAGAGCAGGACAGGCAGACCGATCGGCGCCCCGTGTGCGACTGCTGCGGGGAGCCGATTCAGGAGGATTGTGCATTGCATTACAAGGGGGTTTGGCTCTGCGGCGAGTGCGTCAGCAACAATGAGGAGTATATCGAGGAGGCGTGGGAATGAGCGAGGGCGGCGTATCGCGGTACATCAAGACATCCGTGGAGATTTACTTTCCGGAGGGTCATATGGCATGTAACCTCTGCCCTCTGCTGGAAACATATTCCCGCAACCAGTGCAGGAGAACGGGCGAGTATCTGATGGACACAAGAATCATTGGTGCGCACTGCCCGCTGGAAATCATTGACGAGGAGGAAGAGTTTTGAATATCTATGAGAAAATCGCTGCGATTATGCAGGATGTCCAGTATCTTGCAAAGGACGATCATGTAGAGTTCGGCAGCACCAAGTATAAAGCCCTGAGTGAGGAGAAAGTCACATCCATCATGCGGGCGGAGCTGCTGAAACACAAACTGGTTGTATACCCCATCGCACAAACGGCAACGAGAACCGGTAACATCACCCATGTGGATGTTTTGTACCGCATGGTGAATGTGGAGAACCCGGAAGAATACATTGAAATCGCATCCTGCGGCGATGGCGCGGACACGCAGGACAAGGGCAGCGGCAAGGCCATGACATACGCCTTCAAGTATATGTGGCTGCGGACCTTTGCACTGCCCACCGGTGAGGATCCGGACAAGATTTCCTCCGCCGAACTGGACGAGAAAGAGCGGAACGCCGCACCTGTGTGTGAGCGGTGCGGATCTGACATTGTGTCTGTAAGGAAGCGCAACGGCGAAATGTGGACGGTAAAGGATATGGTTAAGTATTCCAAGGGCCGCTACGGAGCGCAGATGTGCGCTGACTGCATGAAGGCTGCCAAGAAGGAGCAGGACAATGCTGCAGGCTGATGTGACAGCCGCACGGTGGCAGCAGGACAGCGATGGGGCGTGGCTGTGCCTCCGGGTACAGTCCCCCCGGGCGGCAATGTCCGTGTGCGAAGAGCTGCAGCCGGACAAGCAGTATGTGGCGCAGATCAAGCGCAAGGGTAGGAGCCTTGACGCAAATGCGTATGCGTGGGTTTTGCTGGACAAGCTGGCGGCGCACTATGGGATTCCGAGGAATGATGTGTACCGGGAGGAAATCAAGATCATCGGTGGCGTAAGCGATGTTCTGTGCATTGTATCAAAGGCGGCGGACGAGTTCTGCCGAAAATGGGAATCCAAGGGAACGGGCTGGATGGCCGAGCAAGGGCCCAGCAAAATTCCCGGCTGCGTGAATGTGACCGTTTGGTACGGCTCCAGCACCTACGACACAGAGCAGATGTCACGACTGATTGACCAGATTGTTTCCGATTGTAGGGAGGCTAGAATCGAGACTATGACACCGCAAGAGCTGGATTCCCTGAAATCGCGCTGGGGCGAAGCCCAGCCGCTGGGAGGTGATAAAGGTGACTGACAATGGACGGTGTTTTCTCTGCGGCAGAAATGGCGCAAGTGATCCGCTGGAGCGCCACCACATCTTCGGTGGGGCATACCGAAACAAAAGCGAGAAATACGGCCTTGTGGTGGATCTCTGCGGCGATCGGTGCCATAGAAATGGGAGTCTATCCGTACACCGTAACGGAAATCAAATGCGTCTGCTGCGCCGATATGGTCAGTTAAAGGCCATGCGGGAGCAGGGCTGGACGGAAGATGACTTCCGGCGAGAATTCGGAAAAAGCTATTTGTAAGGAGGAAAAAGATGGTAAACAGAATGATTTTGCAGGGGCGTCTTTGCTCTGACCCAGAACGCAGAGCCACACAGAACGGGACAACGGTGTGCAGTTTCCGCGTGGCGTGGAGTGAGAAGGTAAAGGACAGAGAAACAAAACTGTTCCTCCCCTGTGTGGCATGGCAGGGCACGGCGGAGATGATTTGCAGCCACTTTACCAAAGGCAAGGAGATCATCGTGGAGGGCAGGCTCTCCAGCCGGGAATATGAGGACAAGACCGGCAACAAGCGCACTGTGGTGGAGCTGACTGCCGACAAGGTGCATTTCTGCGGCAGCAAGGACGCTGTACAGAAACCCACGCAGACCTTCACGGAGATTTCCGAGGACGACGGCGACCTGCCGTTCTAAGGCGGTGTCACAATGGCAAGAAACTATGCTGCACTCCCCTATGATTATTTAGAGGAGATGGAAGCGCTCAACGATGCAGAGTTCGGTCGGCTAACGCGGGCATTGCTGGTATACAGCATGACGGGAGAGCAGATAGCGCTCTGTGGCAATGAGAGATTTTATGCCAAGCGCGTGATGGCACAGGAAGATCGCTTTAAGGCAAGCTATGATGGTATATCTGCCACCCGGAGCGAAGCGGGCAAGGCTGGGGCCGTTGCGAGATGGCAAAATGGCAAACGCATTTTTGCTAATGGCAAAAATAGCAAAGCCACATTTGCTAATGGCAAAAATGGCAATACCGAAACCAAAACCGATACCGAAACCAATACCCCGCTATCTGACGATAGCAAGGGGGATAAACGCGCGAAGCGCTTCGTTCCCCCAACGCTGGAGGAAGTTCGTGCCTATGTGGCTGAGCGCCATTCTCCGGTAGACCCGCAGAGATTTATCGATTTCTATGCTTCAAAGGGCTGGATGGTCGGGAAAAACAAAATGAAGGACTGGAAAGCAGCCTGTAGGAATGCCGAAAAGTGGGACGAGTGGGAATACTCTGCGCAGAAATCGACAAAATCAATGCCGACCGCCACGAATTCCGAGCAGATGAAGCGCAGCGTGGAAGAATACATGGACTGGTAAGAGGGGGGAACGGAGATGAAGCACCTGGGAGATATTACGCAAATCAACGGCGCAGAAATTGAAATCGTGGATGTTATCACGGGCGGCTCGCCGTGCCAGGATTATGCCGAGGAAATAGTTATTCCGAAGTAATCGCTGCAAACCCTGTAGTACAAGACGTTACCAGCAAAAACTTCGGAATAACATAATCGGCATATATAGAACAATAGGATTAGAGCAGACCAGATAACTTCAAAATCATTTTCTCGTTATCAGCCCAAATCTCATTCGGTACGGGCTTGGTTCCGCGGACAGCATCAGCTTTCTGAATTGCGGCACGTTTCATCTCGGTATCCGCATAAGCATAGATCATTGTTGTCTCAACCTGTGTATGGCCAAGATATTGGGAAAGAAGTACCATGGGCATCCCGGATTGGTATAAGTGCATTGCCCGTGTGTGCCGCATCATGTGCGGATGAATGTGTTCCGGGACTTCCGGGCAAACGCTCTTTGCCATTCTTCCATATTTTGCAAAGAACGCGGCTACCGTATCGGGAGACATTTTTTGCTGTGTCCCATGAATCACCGTGAAGAAAAGTGGTGCTTCACTGTGGCAATCTGTGCTCGGATGAAACTTGCGCAGATATTGCTTGCAATGCTGAACCGTTTTACTGAGCAGTGGGACTGTGCGGATTTTGCGCCCTTTTCCGTGCAGATACGCAATCGGGTGTTTTGCGTCAAGGCGCAGATCGCAAACTTTCATATTGAGAAGTTCACTGCACCGGGCTGCGGTATCATACATGAGGATCATGAATACAAGATTCCGCTGGTCTTTCTGTCTGGAAGGATTGGGCTGTTGAAGCAGCGCGGTCAACGCCGGTTCGGTCAGGAATTCAACAATCCGCCCATGAGATTCCTTGGAGGGAATATTGCAGGCAGAAAGATACAGCGCTGTATGCGTACAGTCAATCTGTCCGGCAAACTCCAGGAAAGAACGTAGCGCCATCAAGCGTTGGTTTCTGGTACTGGCGCTACATTTCCGCACGTTTTCCAACCATGTCAGGAAACCAAGAATCGCATCCCGGTCAATACGGGAAAAGGTCAATTCTACGGTTGCAACGCCCTCCCAATCCCGCATATAGGACACAAAAAGGTTCAGTGTCTGTTTATAGGATAGAATTGTATTTTCGCTGAGGCAGCGTTGCTTGGGCAGATAGTCCAGCAGAAAACGCCGGATTGCATCAAAGAAATCACTCATCGTTTCCCACCTCCGGCAAGAGTGCCTCAGCCGAAGAAAATGCAAAGCCGGACATTTCTTCCAGCAAACCGGGAACCAGATGAATATAATAATAGGTATCCGAGAGCTGCGCATGTCCCATGTACGTGCTCAGATACGGAAGCATGGCATTCAAATCCTTGCCCTCACGCATCCAATGGTACAGACGGTGGGTTGCAAAAGTGTGGCGAAAATCATAAAGGCGTGGGGAACGACGCCCAGTTCTGTCAATATCGGCTTTCCTTAAAGTCTGACGAAAGGTCTTTTCCAATCCACGTTTCCCATAATAGCCGCCCTCAGTGTTGGGAAAGAAGGGCTCACGATCCGGCATAACAGCGGAGATAACAGCATTACAATTCGAGAGCATTTCCACCACATCATCTGCCATCATGACTATGCGGCTTCTGTGCTGCTTGCTCTCCATAATATTCAGCCGCCCTTTGTCCAGATCTACGTCTCTAACGCGCAACCGCCTGACCTCTGCCGGACGCAAGCCGCAGCAATACAGCAGTTTCACCATGGCAGGAATCACAAAATGCCGTACTGGAAAGCTCCCGCGCGGTGTTAAGTGGTCAAGGATGTTCCAAATCGCCAAAATTTCTGCCTCTGTGTAGATGTACGGAGCATACGGCGCATCTTTCCTGGCAATGTCTGGCGGCAGAATGTAAGCAGCTTCGCCGTTGCGGTTTAAGTATCTGGCAAACTCACGCACCGGCATCATACGGTTGCGGAAGGTATTGTTGCCTTCGGTATCCTTTTTCGTGGCCCAAGCTAAGCAAAGCTCCTTGGTCAGTGTATTTTCTTCCGGGAAATGCGTCAGGCAAAAGCGGTCAAAGTCTCGCAGGAGACGGGAGGACTCCAGATAACCAAACCCCAGAGCGTTTTTCTGAGCAATGAAATCCTCGATCTGAGATGCAAAACAACTCTTAAAGGTGTACATCATTTCAGTTCCCTACCTCCTTTCCATGAGAGAGCAGGGGCAATGCACATCGCTTCAGCCCCTGTTCGTCAATGGCTAAGTACGGCTTTGCTGAATCAATATGAGTTTGGCCCAGCATCTGTTGGATCAACTCAATTGGCACTTTGCTCTGAAGCAAACTTGTAGCAAAGGTGCGCCGGAAACTGTGGAATCCGCGATGCCCGGAATGAATTCCTGCGCCCTTCATGTATTTGGAGACAATCGCACTTCCGGTTCGACTTTTCAAAGCACGGACAGCGCCGACATGACAGAGGAAAATTTGCGGTAGTGAACTTTTGGGGCGCCCATTTAGCAAGTAATCTGCTATAGCGTTACCTGCTTCCGGTTCAAGAGGAATTACGATTGGTTGTCCTGTTTTGTGCTGAACAACACGAATTTCCCTCGTTCTCCAATTGATACTGTCAAATGTGAGCCGTATGATGTCGCAAGACCGCAAGCCGCTTTGCACTGCCAAAACCATCATAGCGTAGTCTCTTTTCCCAACTGCCGAGGTTGTATCTGGCTGGGAAAGTAAATGTTCCAATTCATCACAGGAAAATCCTTCGTGAAAATTCTTCCGAGGGCAAACAAATTCCGGAAGTGCTTTACAAAAATTATACGCAGTGATCCCGGTCTCATATAAAAATCGCAGAAAGGTCCGAATGCCAAAAAGAGCAGATCTCATTCCACCAGTGTATCGTCCAAGCATTCTTGTAACGCATGTGGCAATATCCATCATTGCGACAGTTTCAATGGAGACTATTCCATGGTCCTCTAATTCAAGCAAAAATACACGAGCCACACTTGTAACTGTGCTAACGGAACTTTCAGCCCAGTTGCTCTGCGTTGTGACATGCGTACTGAATTTATCCAGAATCGCTTTGTGCTGAGGAATAACTTCGCGCCGTCCCCAATTAGGAATCCTTTCCGGCGTGATTTTCCCTGTCAGACGGAACTCCTGGAGCATCGCCGCCGCTTTGCGCAAATTCTGATAAGTAGTTCTGCCAACCTCCCCTTGCTCATATTGCAGTCTTCGCTCCTCTGTAAGCTGGGATATAAGTTTGTCTGAGTAACTTTCTGTACCAGAATCATAGTGCTTTTTCAAAATGACGGCTAATCCCTCTTCCGTGTAATGGCGAACCGTACTTTCCGAAAGGCCAAGTTGTTCCATACGCTTGTTGACCATCCAGACAAGCACATAAATATTTTCCGATTCGGCAAACTGTTTCGCCGTCGGTGCGTCGTGTTGGATGATTTGCTTTGGACGATTCCATACAGGGTCCCATGGCCGAAGGTCAGGCAAATCAATAGAATTCATTGCAGCACATTGTTTCAGAAGCTCACAACTCCTGCGGACAAGTCCCCATTTCCATTGTGAGATATCTCCTTGGTCCAAAAGCGCGCGTTGCTCCAGCAAAAACGTGTCAAGCATTTCTCCTGTCGCATACAGTATGCCTTTTCCGTGGAAATGCCGGAGAATTCCTCCAAACCCTGTATGCGTATAATCGTGGATTCCTCCCTTGCTCATTCCGGCTTCACTCAACAGTTCCAAGGCACGTCGTGCAGTTGCGTCTAATTCAAGGGGAGTCCCCCAACGCCGCCGTCGTATCTCGGTTGTCGCAGATTTTGGAGGAGACACCGCAGGAGAAATACTCTTTGAGCGCAAAAGCGTGTCAAGGCATCTTGCGGAGAGCGGAGCGTCGGGGGAAGGATTTGCCGAAGCTGCTGAAAGAGGTTTTAATCCGGCAGTCGGGGACTGCATGACGGCTTGGGATTGCCAAAGCAAGCGCATTTTTGGCATAGAGGGAAAATCCCCGACGTTACAAGGTGGCGTTGGTGGCGGAGTAAACAATCCAGCGATTTTCTGCGCCGGGTTTAAGCTGGGGAATAGTGAACACGCACGGAGCATCGGCTACGCCGAAGAGCAATCGCCAACGTTGAATGCAGAGTGCGGTGGCAACAAGCCTGCGGTGGTGGCACTGGATATGTCGCACGCCTGCGATGTCATCCGCGACTGCGGCGAGATCGCCCCGAGTTTGCAAGCCCGTATGGGCACGGGCGGCAACAATCAAGTTCCGCTGACATATCAGCAAACGACCGGGACGCTTTCACCCGGCGCTCACGCTGGGAGCTACAACGGACAGGACGCATACAACGATATGCTGGTCGTATCGAGTGAAATCTCGCCTACGTTGAGGGCAAAAGCGAATGACCCATATCGCGAAGATATGGCGGCGTATATTGCAAGCGTCGATTGCCGGAATTTTTGCGAGGGCGGCGAAACAAACGGTACTTTGCAAGCAAAAGAAAGCGGTGGGCAAAGTTTGAATTTGCAAAACACCATCCGAATTGGAATGATTGTGCGACGCCTTACCCCGATGGAATGCGAGCGGCTGCAAGGCTTCCCTGACCACTGGACTGACATAGGAGAGTGGTACGATAGTCAGACTGGCGAAGGCTATTGGTTCGATAGTCTTGGGAAGCGCCACAAAACAGCGGACAGTCCCCGCTATAAGGCGCTCGGGAACTCGATCGCGCTGCCATTTTGGGACTTTTTGGCAAAACGCATCAGCGCGCAATATTTGCGCCCTGTTACGATGGGCAGTTTATTTGACGGTATCGGCGGCTTCCCGCTGGTGTTTGAGCGGCACAACGGCAAGGGAACTGCGCGGTGGGCAAGCGAGATCGAGGAATTTCCTATCGCCGTGACGAAACTGAGATTTGGGGAGGATTGACATGACCACATTTCACATGATTCCCGGCATTACATACACCCGGGAAAACCTTGAAGCATTGACCGGGATGCCGGACAGAGCAAACAGGCACATGATTCGAGCCCAGCGGCGGCAGGGGGTGCCCATTGTTGCTCTGCCGGATGGCGGGTATAAACTGGCGGAGACGGACGAGGAAAAGGAGATGCTCCTTGCCATGTACCGCAAGCGGGCCCTGGACGAGCTGGTCACCTACAGCAGGCTTGCAAAGGCCATGCAGGTGCCGTGTCAGATGACCGTGGAGGAGCTTCTGGACGGATTGGCGGTGTAATATGACAATCTACATGCGCGTAAGCCGGGACAAGTACGAGCTACCGGAGGCGGTGTCTGATTCCATCATTGAGCTTGCCAATATGTGCCATATTAACTGGCGCTCTATCTACAAGGCAGTATACAACAGACGGTACAAAGGACGGCCCGGCTATGTGGCGGTGTCCATCGAGGAGGGGCAGGAAGATGATTAAGATAACCGTCCCGATACCGCCCGTCACAAAGAAAAACTCTATGCGGATCATGCACAGCAGCAAAACGGGGAGGCCGTTTATTCTGCCGTCCCAACAGTATCTGGACTACGAGGCGGAAGCTGTATGGCACTGCAAAAGGGCCAGAGTGCTGCGCCCCATTGAGGAGCCTGTAGAGGTCAAATGCTTGTTTTATATGCCTACCCGGCGGCGGGTGGATTTGACCAATCTGCTGGAATCCATTGACGATGTGCTGGTAAAGGCCGGTGTGCTCAAGGATGACCACAGCGGTATTATCGTTAGCCACGACGGGAGCAGGGTGCTGTATGACAAGCAGAATCCACGCACGGAGGTGTACATAGCCGACTATGAATGATTTTGATTACGACTGCATGCAGAAAAAACGCATAGCGATGGGTGCATTTGCTCACATCAACAGAAAACGCGGCGGGTGTGCGCTCCCCAGCGACACCCTCACCGAAAAGCAGAGGAAGGAGAAAAACGGAGAAGTGAAAAGCTATAATATCACGCGGCCCATGCCGTGGCATGAATTTAAGGCAATGCCGGAGGATCTGAAGCGCGAGTTTTTCCGCAATATGCAATCTTTTGGCGGTACGGCCAAATGGCTGGCGGAGGAAATGAACGCTTGTGATGCAACGATACGCCGCGAGGCGGAATTAGTAGGTGCGCCGTTCCGGCGCGGTGGAAGAAACGCGGAGATGTGGCAGCGTAAAATCATGGAGTGGGCTAATGCGGATGCGGTGGCCGTACATACGGCAGATGCGCAGGTTGATGGGGGGCACATTATCTCCGATGCGCCGAAATCCGAAAAGCCGAATACCGGAGTAAAGTTGCTACATGCCCGACTGGAGATGAGCGGAGACCGGGAAGCCTTGCTGGCGAATCTGCGGGTGCTGCTACCGGATGAAGGGCGGGTGACGGTGGAATGGTGAAAAGAAGCGTGTTAATCACGGCGCTGCTTGTCGCAATCTTGGGGACCTTGGGCATTGCGTCTGCCACAGAGGACAGAGGGCAAACGCTGGAGACTGTAGTTGTGCCGTTGGGGGTGGTTATGCCCCGCGATGAGCCGCAGGAGACCCAGGAGACGCGGACATGCGTATTTACCGTCACTGCGTACTGCCCCTGTGAAAAATGCTGTGGGGCGTACGCAAATGGCTACACAGCTACCGGCGCAAAGGCCACACAGGGCGTGACGATCGCCGCAGACCCGGATGTGTTGCCGATGGGTACGGAAATCGAGCTGGATGGCCATACATACACCGTGCAGGACACCGGCGGCGCCATTGCCGGGAATCGGCTGGATCTGTATTTTGACAGCCACGAGGACGCCATACGGTGGGGCGTACAGGAAAAGATCGTGAGGTGGAGCGCATGAAAAGCCCCTGCGTAAAAGATTGCCCGGGCAGGCTCCCCTGCGGAGCCTGCCGGAAGAGCTGCGAGGCGTTCCGGGCGTATGAGGCCCAGCGGCTGGAGGAAAAGCCCTGGGTGGATCGGTCAAACACCGCCGCCCGGGAGCGCTATGTGCGGCAGAGTGCACGATACGCAAAGGCCGGGAAACGGCATATGAGATAGGAGGTTGACAATATGGATGCTGTTAAGTTCGTAAAAGAGTACTTGCGTATGTGCGCCAAATTTTCTTGCTGCGAGGAATGTCCTGCATTCATGACTGAATTCTGCGCGGAAAATGCGGAGGAGCAATCGCCGGAGAGCGCAGAGAAGATTGTCGCGCTGATCGAGGAATGGTCTGCCGCACACCCGTGCAAAACACGGCAGAGCGTGTTTCTGGAACAGTACCCGGAGGCAGAAATAGGCAAACATGGGAGCTTGATGCTATGCCCAAAGCGCATTTCTGCTGATTGCCGGGACCGATACGGGAGTTGTACAAGTCGGTTGTGCTATGATTGTCTCCGCGAGTTCTGGATGCAGGAGGTGGAGTGAAATGAACAAACAAGACGCTGCTGCCATGTTAGTACAGCTGTATGCGGACTACTCTACATTGTGTGATAAGTATGGGTGGCCTCCCAGTGATGGGATGTCAGAGGCAGTAGCAATAGCTGTGCAGTCGTTGCAGGAGGTGGAGTGACATGGAAAATCTGCTGCAAAACATCGCCAGCGGACTGTGGATTGTGTTGGGCGTGTACTGCTTCTTCGGACTAAGGAAGTGGAACAAGCGGTTCAGCGAGTTGTATGACGAACTGAAAAGGGAGGTGGAGTGATGGAACGACTGACTGAAAAGCACTATCTTGGCACAGACCATTACATGAAGTGTTCTGGTAACTGCAATGTTGACATGGATTGCATAGATTGCCCATCGTTTGACCGTCTGGTTGAACGCATCGCCGCCTACGAGGACACGGGGCTGGAACCGGAGGAAGTGACCGCACTTCAAAAAGATTGGAGCGACCTTTGCACGGTGATCGGAGAGTGTGGCGGCATCGACCGCCTGCGGGAGCTGACCGAGGCCGACAAGGACGGGCGCGTGGTGGTGCTGCCATTTACCAGTGGGCACACTTTGCTATGCAAGGAAAACATCGACAGTCTGCGACTTATGAAGGATGTAGAGCTTGCAATTCGCTATTGCAGCAGTTGCGGAATTGTGTTTCACATGGGTTACAATGTGTTCTGTGATCTGGTGAAACATGGGAGAATTACTGCGGTAAGCGAGGAGGCGGAAAAGGCATTGATGGAGGCGAACGGGAAATGAATGGCAAGGCCTGTATTGAATTAAAACCTTGCCCGTTTTGTGGCAATGCCAGAATTGGCGTCATCCGCTCACATCAAAACGGAGTGCCTTCTGGGGATGATGGATGGTGCGCTGAAATCAAGTGCAAGTGCGGAGCACACATGAAATTTTGGGCACTTAAAAAGGCTTGGGCGGAAGAAACCGCAATCGAAGCGTGGAACAGGAGGGCTGACAATGGCTGAATACATCGAGCGAGGCGCTTTGATGCAATTCCCCATCCGTCGCGATCATTACGACAGAAAGAACGGCAACAAGCATTTTATAAACGGCATTGAATCGGTGCTGGAATATGCGGAGAATTTGCCTGCCGCCGATGTGGCCCCGGTAGTGCATTGGGTTCTTACTGATGAAAAATTGCCACCGGAGGGGCAGGATGTGCTTTGCTGGTACGAGTATTTCCGCTTTGGGTCGTATAACCGAATGTTCCAAACTTACGGCATCGGTTATCAATACAATGGAATGTGGGGCGGCGAAGTTGCGCAGGGGCAGAAAGCAAGAGTTTTAGCGTGGATACCATTGCCGGAGACACCAAAGATGGACGGAGGGGATGCAAATGCGGCTGATTGATGCGGATAATGTAAGAGATTTGTTTGACGCAGAATTTAAGAAGACACGGAAGTTAATTTTGGCAGGGGAAACGCATTTGGATAATTTGGCAGAAGGTTTCACAGAAGCTGACCGAGTGATACGGCAAATGCCCACCGTTGATGCAGTGCCGGTGGTGCGGTGCCGGGATTGCCGGAAGTTCAAAACATACGGTTGCCGGATGGTTGCCAGCGGATATGACGACTTCTGCTCCTACGGCGAACGAAAGGGCGGTGAAACCGATGCTTGACGATTGCAAGTGGATGCAAGACGAGGTTTGCGTCAATGCGGATTGCCCGGCCTGTGCGGACTATTGCCCGGTGGCCAATTATCCCGGCGTGTGCAAATACGAGGAAAGAGGTGACTGCGATGCTCCAAAGAGTTAATGGGCGGCCGATCCCAAATAATCCGGCTAAGGCCTACGAACTGGGCCGCCTGGATGGAACCAAACAATGCATGGACAATGTTTCCTGCGTGCTGCTGGACAAGCTCGGATTCCATGTGCGGGAAGAGACGGCGGACGAGCACGACACCCGTAGCCTGGAATACTTACAGCGGTGCCTTGTGGAGCTGGTGGAGGCCAAAAACAACGGATATATCAAGATGGCCGACATCGAAAAGGCCCTGCGGGGCGAATATAAGCTGGTAAACAGCGCGGAGTAAAGGAGGGCAAATGAGCAAAAAGGCGACACTGCCTTATGATGTGCGGTTGGAGTGCATTGCTTATGTGAGAGGATACCCGCGCCGGGTGCGGGCATATCGCGAGGCCCGGGCGGAGATCCTGGGCGGGACGCATAGCGCTACGGAGGGCATGCCAAGTGGACAAGGCGCTGGTAGGCCTGCCGAGAGTAAGGCGGAGCAGCTTGCAGCCATAGAGCGATGGCCGGAGACTCAGAAGATGCTGGCGGTGGAATACGCTATAGACCGCTGCGGCAGAGATATCGGCAGCGATACAATCCGGCGGCAGCTAATATATGGAATTATGCGCAACTGCCAGGGCAAGCACAAATACTCTCGCAACAAGATCGTGATTCCTGGGATTAGCGAGGCAACATTCAGCCGGAGGAAGGAAAGATTTCTGCATGATGTAGCGAAATATGCAGGGTTACTCGTGAAAGGTGATACAGATTCCGCCTAATGATGTGCTACAATAGGTACAGTGGATGATAGGACAGTGGCATCCACGCGTTTTCCCAATCATCACTTTCCTCCCTTCTATGCGCCGCCGGTATTGGGCGCACCGCGCAAGCGGACTCGGAGACGGGCGTACCGGCACAACACAATCATGACAGCCTGCGGGGTTATCCTGCGGGCTGTTGCTATATGCGGCGCAGGTGCCCTGTAAAGGGAGACCACAGCGAGTGACGGGGACTTGCCCCGAAGCGCTAAAGCGGGGCAGGACCGCAGCGCCGCTCCAAAAGCGGTGAGCCGCTACCGTGGGCAAATGGCATAGCGCCTGCCCGGAAGTGCGGCTATGCGCTGGCAGACCGCTACAAGGGATGCGTCCAAAATAGTCTGCTGACATAAAACGCACGATTTGTGTGTTACCCGTGTATTAAATGCACGGGAAAAACAAGCTGTGGCCGCAGCGGCGGACAGTTACTCCGCAAAAACAGTGTGCGGCGGATGAAAAGGCTCGGCGCGGTGAGGTGCCGAAATAACTGTGTAACCCATGTTTGAGAGCTTCCAGAAGGCCGCATGGGTGGGGAAAGACTGTTACTGTAGCCAAGGGGTGGGGGCTGGTGACAAACAAGGAGGAGAGAAATTGTGAAGATCATCAAACCCGGGAAAGTCAGGAAGATAAAACTGAAATGCGACGAATGTGGGTGCGAATTTACCTGCCATTTGGGAGAGCTGATACGCAGACACGGAACTGTGTGGGCCGAATGCCCGCAGGAAGGATGCGATAACCTCGTAGAGGTGCCAAACGGAACGCCGGAATACATCGCGCCCGCAAAACAACACAATGCCGTGGGTACGATCGCTGTGGCCTTACCAATGGTAACCGTTACAGAACACCCTGATGGCAACGGGCGGTACTTTACCACTGTCGAGAACATAGCGGGAGAAACCGCGAATATTCTCATGGCGCTTGGAGGACCGATTACCCTAACAATCGATGGGGGGCCCCCTGAACGCTTCTACATAGGAGACTCTGGGGTACTTATTGCCTATACCCCGCATACAGGCAAACTCTACGAACAGGAGTGATACATAATGGCAACAAAGAAACCTACCGCCATCGCAAAAGCAAAGGATAACCGACCGGAGACAGGCAGAGGCGGGAAAAGAAACTTCCCTTCCTGTCTTCCTGACCTTAGCAGCGATGAAGATAGAGCGCTTGTGTCTCAGCTCCTTACAGAGGTACTTGTAGAGTACAGACAACCAAAGGTAAAGAGTGACGAAGAACTCAAGGAGAGAATAAACGACTATTACGCACGCTGCGCACAGACAGGGCAGACACCAACAGTAGAGGAACTATTCCTGTCTACCGGTTACGCAATTAGCACGGTTAAGGACTGGGAATACGGGAGACGCAAGGGATTTAGCCCCGAAACAGCGGCCATAATTAAAAAAGCCAAGGGGTTTATGCAGACTTTTGACGCAAAACTTGTGGTTTCTGGGAAGCTGAATTTCCTCGCTTATTGCTTCCGTGCCAAGAACTATTACGGCATGGTGGACAAGCAGGAGATGGTTTTGACGCCGAACCAGCCGCAGATTGAGGGCTTGACTCCCGAACAGCTCCAGCAGAAGTACATAGAAGCCAGCGACTTTGATGCAAAATGAGCCGAAACCGAGCGACTTTTGCACGACTTTCCGTAAACTCCGGGAAAGTGGGCAAGAAAAATCCCGCCTTTATACACGGAATTTTGTAAACGACTATGATTTTAAGGCAAAATGAGCGACTTTGGCGCAGGCACTTGCGACTTTTACAGCGAATTTGCCAGCGACTTTCGCACAGAGTGGAACGACTATGCCGGCGACTTTGGCGGAGAGCCACGCACGGCAAAGTGGCCACCGGAGGCCCCAGGCCACCGAGACCGCACCGCCGGAGCAGGGCACAGCCGCCGACAAGGCCACAGGGGAACGAGGACGGCGGCAAGCTGGCACCGCGCAAGCGGCAAGGCACGGAGCAGGGGACAACGCCACGCCATAAGGCCATAAACAACGGCCACAGGGCAAGCAGGGCGGCGGCGGTATAGGGATAGCCCAAAACATTAAAACGCCTTACAGGTGCGTTAAAATGGCAAATGAGCCATATAGCAGAAAAGCCACCGGAATACACCAGAAACAAAGGAAAGCCCCGCACAGCGTGAGCCATGCGGGGCGGCGTCAATATTCAAAAGGTTATTTTTGGAGCTTTGCAAGGTCAAGCAGCAGCAACACGGGTTGCAACAGGATATACAACAAGATCAATGGCAACACCTCCTTACATGGAAATTGTAGCACATGCGCCGGAGCAAGTCAAGCGAAGGTAAACCGCCGGGCGGTTGTTGTTTTTGTGTAGCGGGCTGCAATCTCGGGGAGATCCTTTTTAAGGCTGGTTGTGTCTACCCTGGAGGAGGTAACCGCCTTATAGGTGGCCTTGTGTTCTGACCCCGCCAGGGATTCCACCCCGGCGGCGGTCATGCGCTCTTTGAGCTGGTCTTTGAGGCTTTCCACCATTGCGGCGGCTTCCTCCTGTATCCGGATATACTCCGCAAGCTCTTTCATAATGCTGTCAATATTCATATTACAACCCCCTTAAAACAAGATAAACAGATTGGCACAACGCCCGATAATAGCGTATAATTGCCCGGTTTCGGTGTCCTCCACAAGTCCGCCGTTGATACCATACACGCCGGAAGAATAGCCCACTTTTTCAAGCCTGCGGAGCGTGACAATATAGTCGCTGGGCTTGTTGGTGTAGTCTTCTGCGACACCAAGCCGCACAAGCTCCCGCAGCTCCCGTTGCTTATACTTCCTCATTGCTGCACCTTCTGCCGGGCGGTCCGGATCGCCGAATACACGCGGCGAAAAGCCTGATGCAGTGCCCGTGCTTGCACATCAAGCCATTCTTCCCGGCTGTTCGGCCTGCGGTCGCCGTTGCGGGTGCGCTTGAGTTCGGACGGGGTGCAGAGCGCGGCGGCGATGTCTCCATCATACACAAGGGCCGAGCCGCCCCAGCTGTATTCACTCCAGCCCCGCGCACCGTTCAGCGCTACGGCCTCGGCGGTGGCCCGTGTCGCGAGATCGTCGGCGGAGATATAACCGTCTTTGTAGTAGTCCGCGATCTGCTGCAGCATATCCACGGCATAGGCTGTAACGCCCCGGTTCCATGCGCTGCGGTCCTTGCGCTGCTCAAGTGTCTGCATTGCATTTGCAAGTACTGCGGTGATCTCCTCGGCGGTGCGGTTGGTGGTCTTTTCCTCTTCGCTGATTTCTTCGGCGTGGATGTCGTATAGGTGGGCGCAACCGTTTGTAAAGCTCTTCAAGCTCGCCCCGGTCATTTCCTCGGTTTTGGTGCTTCCGTCCCACTTGTCAACAGTGGAAACAGTATAACGGGCATTTTCTTTCAGTTCTCCGATCCTGAAATTGTAAGACATTGTATTACCTCCCGGCCCTATGGCCTTATCTCTTGCCAACGGCTGCCGGATGTGGTATACTCTCCGTGCTGGCCTGTTGGCTGGTTGGGGGGGCGTTCCCGGGTTGCTTTGGTCGGCTGCCGGGTGCGCCCTCGTCCTGTATGCTGAGATTATACCATGCCACTAGGGTATGCGTCAATAGTTTTGCTGCATATTATAGCCACAAAATATGCACAATAATTTTATTGCCGCATTGTGCATTATGCGCATTACGGTACACCCTAACGGCGCACATGGCGGGCGGAAATCCAGGGGTTCCCCGGCGGGGCTGGCCGGGGG
>ERZ1026884.932-NODE-932-length-17445-cov-22.811098_pt1 | contig 17445 bp, 17 predicted proteins | sample MGYA00380172_ERZ1026884 | MGnify/ENA primary metagenome ERZ1026884 (study PRJEB33269, sample SAMEA4719808) | human gut metagenome | biome: human-associated habitat; feature: organic feature; material: feces | place: Cameroon | collected 2013-10 ... | reverse complement strand
CTGTACCGAGACCCTCGATGTGGTGGTGGATACCTTCCTTCTCATACCAGTCGATGAGCGGAGCAGTCTGAGTGTGATAAACATTGAGACGCTTCTTGATAGTCTCCTCGTTATCATCAGAACGGCCACTTTCCTTACCACGGTTAATCAAACGAGCCATCAACTCATCCTCAGGAACAGCCAACTCAATCATGGCTGCAATCTTATGACCGCGCTCAGAGAGCATCTTCTTCAAAGCCTCAGCCTGTGGAGTAGTACGTGGGAAACCATCGAAGATTACGCCAGCGTGCTCCTTACCAAAGCTATCGTATACACTTGCGAGGATGTCAATCATCAACTCGTCTGGAATCAACTGACCATTGTCGATAAATCCCTTAGCTGTCTTACCAAGCTCTGTACCATTCTTGATTTCATTACGAAGTACATCACCTGTTGAAATGTGACCGAGACCATACTTCTCGATCATCTTGTCGCTCTGTGTACCTTTACCTGCACCTGGAGCACCGAAAATTACGATATTTTTCATTTTTACCTTAATATATATAAATTGTTTTATGTTGTGTCAGATTAATATTCATTCATCCATTTCTGCCCCCAAGGAGACAAAAGTATAGCAATCGTTACACCAAAGAAAACAGTGAACATACCTAAAAAGATTAAAGTGTTCATACTTATATCCTCCTATTTTTATTATTAAACTTAGTATATTTTTTACATCTTTCTTCTTTCTCTTTTTTACCTTTCTTGTCAAAATACAGAGCGACCCAAAAAAGCCCCACTGCCAAGATAAAGCTAACCAGATAAATAAGCCAATGAAGTTCTTCCCCAATATCTCCAACAAAAGTCGTTATAAACGCTGCTGTAATAAGATACTTGGAGACATCCAAGCAATAATCACTAATTTTCTCCCACATGCTTCACCCCCTATTCTTCTACAATCGTGTAGATGTCGCGGAGGTTTCTGCCTTCTTGGTCATAATCTAATCCATATCCTACGATGAAATCGTTAGGAATTTCCATCACGGCATAGTTGATGTCCAAATCAACCTTCAGGTTGCCTGGCTTTACGAGCAAAGAGCAGACTTCGATACTAGCCGGATTCTTCTTCTTGAGTTCATCTATCATGTGGACCATGGTAAAACCAGAGTCAACTATGTCTTCTACAATGATGACATCCCGACCTTCCAGGTCCTGGTTGATGCCCATGAGTGTCTTCATGCTGCCAGTAGAGGTGGTACCCTCATAGGAAGCATACTTCACAAACGAAATCTCGCTCGGTACCGTAATCATACGCATCAAATCGGCTGCGAAAATAAACGCACCATTCAACACTGCCAGGAATACCGGCTTCTTACCTTCGTAATCCTTGTTGATACGGTCGGCTACGACCTGTACTTTCTTCAGAATCTCAGCTTCAGGAATCGATGTTTTGAAGCTCTTATCCTTGATTTTTACTATGCCCATCGTATTTAAATATAATATTTTCTGCAAAAATACGAAAAAAACATGAAACATCATGCTTTCATCCACCTTTTTTTAGTACTTTTGCATTTAGAAAGCAATAAATGTCAAGGTTTTTACCCAAACATCATAGTTTTAACATAAATCGAAGTATGAAGATATTTACAAGTGCTCAGATACATGAGCTAGACAAATACACCATTGAGCATGAACCCATCTCATCGCTCAACCTCATGGAACGTGCTGCCAAAGCTTTGACTCGTGCCATCGAGGAAGAATGGACCAACCGCACACCCGTGGTCGTTTTCGCCGGTCCCGGCAACAATGGTGGCGATGCCCTTGCTGTTGCCAGATTGCTCAGCGAGGATGGATATCAGGTGAATGTATATCTGTTCAACGTACACAATAAACTCTCAGCAGACTGTGCAGCCAACAAGAAAAGACTCCAGGAAGCAAAAAGAGTGAAATTCACGGAAGTCGTTCTCAACTTCGATCCTCCACAGCTCGAAGCAGGTACGCTTGTGATTGACGGTCTCTTTGGCAGCGGACTGAACAAACCGCTGGCTGGAGGTTTTGCTGCTATGGTAAAATACATCAACCAGAGTGCTGCCAAGGTGGTAAGTATCGATATTCCTTCGGGACTGATGACCGAAGATAATTCCTACAACATCCACTCCAACATTATCCGAGCTGACCAGACTCTTACCCTTCAGCAGAAAAAGCTCTGCATGCTGATGGCAGACAACCAGCAATACCTGGGGCATCTGAAAGTACTTGACATCCGACTTTCTACAGAATATATCAAGAATACAGATTGCAGATACAGCATCCTTGAGGAAAAGGATATCAGACTACTGATGCATCCCCGTAATGATTTTGCGCATAAGGGCAACATGGGCAATGCACTCATCATTGCCGGAAGCTATGGCATGTGCGGTGCATCGGTCCTTGCTACCAAGGCATGCTTGAGAAGCGGTGTGGGCAAAGTGACTACACATACGCCCAAACGCAACTACGAGATTATGCAGATAAGCGTACCAGAAGCGGTACTTCAGATGGATTCTGAAGAAACCATCTTCAGCGAGCCGGTGGAAACAGAGAACTTCCATGCCATGGGCATCGGTCCTGGACTGGGAACCAACGAGACTACCGCCATCGCCCTGATAGCGCAACTGCGCCGTGCCAGCTGTCCGGTGGTCGTAGATGCTGATGCATTGAACATTCTCTCCAGCCACCGTGCCTGGATGCAGCAACTTCCAAAGGACATCATCCTCACACCCCATCCAAAAGAACTGGACCGCCTGGCAGGCAATGCCAGCAGCAGTTGCAGCGAACGACTCTCAAAAGCCTGCGAACTGGCTGAACGACTTCAGGCGTACATTATATTAAAAGGACACTATTCAGCCCTCTGCCATCCGGACGGAAAAGTAGAATTCTGCTCTACCGGCAACAGTGGCATGGCAACAGCCGGAAGCGGTGATGTACTTACAGGTATCATCACAGCCCTCCTGGCACGAGGATACAAGCAGGCAGATGCCTGCCGATTGGGAATGCATCTACACGGTCTGGCAGGCGACCTTGCCGCAAAAGACCTGGGCAAGGAAAGTCTCATTGCCAGCGATATCATACAATATCTGCCAAAGGCATTCCTGAGAATGGAAGACTAAGATATAGGAGAGGTCTCCCTTATCTGGGAGATTCTCGCTTCCAGGACCTGACGCAAATCGTCCTTTCTATCCATATTCAATTTCTTACGGATATGGCTACGCTGACTGGTGATGTTCGACTCTGATTTATTCAGCAAGTCGCACATCTCCTTCAGTGTTTTTCCCTCATAAACCAGCTTACAGATTTGTTTTTCACTATTGGTAAAGCCTTCGCAAACCTGATTCCATAATATTTTATCAGTTTCTTCCTTACGGATATGCTCTGTTGCTTTATTAATAATACGTTCACGTAATTCCGGTGTCAGATGCTTCATCAGGCTACCGGTTTTATCAACTTTTGAATCCTCCATATTGGCAATCATATCCAATGCTTTCCTTTCAATATTGGTAATTCGCTTAGGCTGGCGTAGGTTTCGAGTAATTTCCTTCATTTGGTAGATTGCAGCATAAGTCACCAGTATAAAGCCAAGGAAAATCGCCTTGACACTAAATAGCGTAGACATACAATTATTGCGGGCAAAAAAGAAGGAGATGACCGGCAGCATACCAACAACAATTACCAAAGAAGTCTTTTTCAACTGTTGCGTAAGGGCAGTAATGGCAAGTATGAACATAATAAATATGTTACTGATAATGCTCACTTCATCCGTTTCGCATCCAAAAATAGAACAGAAAACTGTATCAATAGCCAGTTTGGCAAACAACAAAAGATAAACGGAAGATATACCTATAGAGAAAGCGAGCTTTCTTTTCCAAATGGCAAACTGCAAGCCCAGCAATATCAAAGCATGAATGACAGTAAGGCTAAGTCCCCATGGTTCACCCAACACGATGAACAAAGATAGATGGAATGGGATGATAAACATCTCAGCTAAAGTAAGCAACAGGAAAGCAATGACACGGTGACGATCGATGACACCGCAGTAAATCGGGCACAGATGGTGCTCAACTCTCAATATCAGATTTATAATACGAATTTTTAGTTCCATTTTGGCTTGGTATGCATTAATTTCGTTTACTTATACACAAAGTTACGGATTCATGCTCTTTTTAACATTTTATCCGTTTCCAGAATAAATCGCTGCAAAATTACAACATTCAATCATAAATCAATCATAAAAAAGAGAAAAAATGTAGAATTTAACAACTTTAAGTATAAATCAGTGGTTTAAATGATAAGAAAAAGCATTTTTCAGTATTTTTCAGGGTAAAAAAGTTTGGAGGTTATGCGAATTTCATATACTTTTGCACCGGATTTCAGAACGATGAGGATAAATCATCAACAGAAAGTAGAGGAAAAGTAAATTGAAAAGGATTTGAAGTGTCTCTACATTTATCCAAATTTTAAGTGTAAGTAAAAGTAAATGAGTAAAAGGTGATGAAAAGTCGCCCATAATATTATTAAGTTTTAACTAAGAAATCATGAATAAAAGGATTTTATTTGTGCTGTTGGCTTTCATCGGCTTCATAAGCCCAGCCATGGCACAAAAGGTGGCCGTAAAGACCAACCTGCTGTATGATGCAACAAGCACCATCAATCTTGGAACAGAATTTGGGCTATCACCCAAATGGACCCTTGACGTCTCTGCCAATTACAATCCTTGGACCTATTCTAATAATAAGAAATGGAAACATTGGTTAGTACAACCTGAGGCGAGATATTGGTTCTGTAATAAGATGATGGGACATTTTATAGGATTCCATACCATTGCTGGTTCCTATAATATAGGTAACGTCAATGCAGTCTTTAAGTTTTTGGGCACGGACTTTTCCAAGCTGAAAGATTATCGGTATGAAGGATGGTTTGTGGGAGCTGGCGTTGCTTACGGATATTCCTGGGTGCTGTCCAAGCACTGGAACCTCGAAGCAGAACTTGGCATTGGATATACTTACAGTAAATCTGACAAGTTTGAATGTGCCAGTTGCGGAGAAAAGATGGAGGATGACAAGACCCATCATTACGTGGGACCAACCAAAGCCGCACTCAACTTAGTGTATGTTTTCTAAATTCAACAATAGAACATTTAAAGGAAAGTACCTATGAAGATTTCATATCAGATAACAGAAAACTTACTCGGAGCCTTCATGCTGATGCTTGCTTTGCCTGCCTCAGCAGACAACAGAAGCTCAAATGAGATTCAGGAAGGCAAGAATATCCAGGTAAACAATAAGGTAATCAAGAAAAAAGGCAACAAGGTTAGTGTACAGATGGACCTCAACCTTGACAAGGTGATGCTTGGCAGCAACAAGGGATTGGTTTATACACCGATGATTGTCAGTGGAGAGGATACGCTGAAGATGCCGGCGGTAGAAGTGATGGGACGCAAAAGATACATCTACTATCTGCGCAACCAGCAAACAGCAACCCCAAACCCACTCGTTGTGGCACAGCGCAACAACAAGAAGCCACAAACCATCCACTACGCTTACACCGTTCCTTACAGCAGCTGGATGAAGAACTCGCAGATGCTCGTGGCTCACGACGCCTGCGGTTGTAACCAGACACTGTTGGACGAAGGCATCCTCAACTCCTTGGGCAATGCACTCTCTACCCCAGATAAACTCTATCATGCCTACATAGAGCCAAAGGCAGAGCCTATCAAGAGAAGACAGGAAAACGGTTCAGCAAAACTGAACTTCCCTATCAACAAATGGGATATCGTTTACGACTTGGGCAACAATGCCTCTGAGCTTGAAACAATCCGCAAGACGATTGATCTCGTCAAGAATGATCCGGATGTTACAATTACATCTATTATTCTCCACGGCTATGCTTCACCAGACGGAAGATACGCCAACAACGAGAAACTGGCGCACAACCGTACACAGGCTCTCAGGAATTATCTGTTGAAGACCTATCCTATTGATCAAAAACTGTTTGCGATAACAAGCACAGCTGAGGATTGGGAAGGAACCAGAATTTTTGTAGAAAGCCATGACATGCCAGCCAAAAAGCAAGTATTGAGCATCATGAACAGCAACCTGACTCCTGACGAAACAGAAAAGGCTATCGCTTCAAAAGCAGGAGAAGGTTTCCGCTATCTTGTGAAGAATGTATGGCCTGGACTGCGCCGTACGGACTACACCATCAAGTATGATGTAAAGGCCTTCAATCTGGAAGAAGCTCGCAAGGTCATCAAGACACGTCCTCAGAAGCTTTCGCTGCAAGAGATGTATATGGTGGCACAGAGTTATCCTAAGGGCAGCGATGAATTCAACACGGTCTTCGATATTGCCGTAAGAATGTATCCGGAAGACAAGCTTGCCAACCTAAATGCTGCCTATGCTGCCATCGAACGTGGTGACAAGGTCAGCGTAGAGAAATATCTCAAGAAGGCAGGCAACGGTGCTGAAGCAGATAATGCCCGTGGTTGTCTTGCAGTCATGAATGAGGATTATGAGACGGCAAAGACTTTCTTTGAGAAAGCTTCTGCTGCAGGTCTCAAGGGCGCACAAGAAAACTTGGAGAAGATTCTTCCAAACTTGTAAGCATACTATCAGATTTGTTCATAAAAAGATATAAGTTATAGATAATAAGGATTGTTATTGGTTTAAAAACAGAACCCAACCATTTGTATGCGAAACATTTTTAGGAAATAAATAAGAATAAAATATTAATAACGTTTTAACAAATTAACAAGTAAAAGATTATGAAAAAAGTTAATTTGCTCGTAATGAGCTTAGTTTCAGCCGCAGCTTTGTCTTTCACAAGCTGCAGCGACAGTGAGGATTTGGCTGGTAACAGCCTGAACAAGGTTGATGGTTTCTACATGACCTTGAATGTACAGACTCCGAAGTCAGATGGTACCAGAACTGCTTTGAAAAATGATTTCGATGCAACAGCAGCAGAGTCAGATGTAACAAGCGGTACAATCTACTTGGTAGATGCTGCGGGTAAAGTTGTTTTCACAAAGGAAATCTCAGAAACAGAATGGAAAGCAGGTAAGCCAACACAGGGTAAAGATGGTTCTACCCAGATTAAGATTGAAGTAGAAAAGGTAGTTGCAGGTGCAACATATAAGGTATACTTCCTGGCTAACACTACAGATGATAAACCATGGGAGAATATCTTCACTGCAACAGATAAGTTTGCTCAGCCATACGATACAGACAATAAGTTCGCAATGTTCAACCAGAACGACGGTACAGTTGATGGCAATGACTATACTGTAGTATTTACAGATGACAACAAGAAGGAGACTAGTGCTGCACAGATTAAATACGACAACGCTGTAAGCCCTATCAAGATTGAACGTTTGACAGCTCGTATTGATGAGCCAACTTCTAATGCTACAAAGATTGTGGCATACACAAAGACTGATGCTAAACCTGCAGAGAAGAAGGCTATGGAAGATGCTGTTAAGAAAGTAGAGTCTATTAAGATGACAGGCTATGCAATCTCTAACTTGTCAAACAAGAGCTATATCATGCAGAACTGGACTGGAACAACTCTGAACATTCCTTCAGACATCACATATTATCAGCCAACAACAGAGTTCGGTACAGCTACTTTGCTTGAGAACAGAGACTACTTCACTGCAGCAACTACTCCTAATACTCATAAGGATTATGTATTTGAGAACAACTCATCTACTGCAGCAACTTCAATGTACTTCGAATATACTGTAAAGCTCAAGGATATGGCTAACGCAGACTTCGAGGATGGTACATTCTACCGTTACAACAACGTTATCTACAAGAGCTTCGCTGACATCTATAAAGCTTACAATGATGTAAAGGGACTCTTCGGTGGTAAGACTGCAGAACAGATGAAGGCTGAGGTGACAGCAGCTAAGGCTGCACCAACTGCTGAGGGTGATCCAACTGTAGAAAGCAAATTGGATAACTTCCGTCAGACATACAAGATTGAAGTCTTCAACTGCGGTAAGACATACTACAAGCAGGCTATCAAGGATCAGTACATCGGTTACGAGAATGCTATCCAGCGTAATAGCATCTATCGCTTGACAGTAAACAATATCTTCAACGTTGGTGCACAGGTTCCTAACGGCACACCAGACAAGGATGGTTTGTTCTATCTTGATGTTACTGTTTCTGTTAACCCTTGGGTTCTCAATACACAGGACGTTGACTTTAAGTAATATTCCGTCATACCAGACAGATAAAATATAAATACTTATATATATACCAATACTCTCGGGGGAGCAATCCTCCTCCGAGAGTTTATCAATCAAAACGTTCGTTCTGAAAAGCAACGAAAACATTCAGAAAAGATAACTAACATTGCCGCCCATGTATAAAAGGCGGGAGATACAAAGACGTGCCGTCATACCCCCAACCCGAAAGACTGGCACTTTTCATCCTTAGATAAAAACGATGCCGAAGGCAACGAAACAGAGAGCTGATGAAGCAAAGATATTCGCTACCTACGGCACTCTCTATATAAAATAAGTAAAAGATTATAAAAGATAAAGAATATGGCACATTTCCTCAACAACAAATGTTGCAAGCTAGTTTGCATCTCAGCCATCGCACTCACTTCGCTTTCATCATGCATGAAGGACGATATCACGGGCTGTCCTACCCCAAAGTTGTCACTCAAATTTGACTACACTTACAATGTTAAGGAAGCCGATGCATTCTCTGCAGAAGTGAAAAACCTCAACGTTTATGTGTTCGACAAGAACGGCAAATTCGTTGATACCTATACTGAGTCAGCTGACAAGTTTGAGCTAGGTCATCAGATGGAAATCACAGACCTGCAGAAGGGCAAGTACACCTTCGTCTGCCTGGCTCGTGACAAGCAGCCTGCACTTGCGGGTACCAGAGCTGACGACGATGAGACTGAGTTTACATTCACACAGCTTACTCCTGGTATTTCAACAATTGAAGATCTGCAAGAGGAAATGGGTAAGAAAAACGGTGATGCTTCGGTCAACGACAAGCAGTTTACCGCTCTCTATACAGCCCAGGATACCGTCAGCTTCGATGGCACAAACGATGCTCAGGGCAAACTGAGTCTGATGAAATGTACCAAGACATACCGAGTAGTGATGCTTCCATTCGAAGCCGACCAGAAAGGCTTTACCGCAGAAAACTTCGATGTAGAGATAAAAGGTTCTGCTGCCCTCCTCGACTATAAGGGCGACAAGGTAAAACCAAAGTCAATCACATATCTGCCATTCGACAAGAAACTGGTAGAAAACCACAGTGGCAAGACCGAGGTGGAAGGCGAAATCGTAGAAAAAGCTTTGGTTTACGACCTCTCATCATCCCGTATGTTTGAGACTAAGGACGACAACAAGAGCCGTGGTTCCATTGGAACCAATGATTATGATGACAAACGCATCGTCATCACAGACAAGCGAACAGGCAAGGTGATCTTCAACCATTCCCTGCCATGGTTCCTCTCACTCTGTGCGAGCGACCGCTACGGCAAGGACTGGACCGACCAGCAATATCTGGACCGCCAGGACCACTACACCCTGGTGTTCTACGTACCAGCACCAAGCTCCAACTACAGCATGGATGCAAGAATCAAGGTAAACAACTGGGTTCTGAACCTACAGAATACCGACCTGGGAAAATAAGAAAAGATAAGTATAAGTAAAAGAAAGAAAAGATGACTAGCTATATAACTACTTTGACTAAGATGACCCGCCAGATTTGTACGGCACTCGCTGCTTTGCTCATGGTAGGCGCAATGGCATCTTGCTCAGAGAACGAAAATACAGAGACAGCTCAAAGCGACAATGCCTATCTGAGCCTCAGCTTCTCCAGCCAATCGGCTAACGGCACAAGAGCAGGAGAAAGCCGTTCGGAAGGTGTGCTCGCAGACAATGAAAGTAAAGCTGATCCAAACTCAGAGAGCGACATTCACAGCATCAAGGTATGGGTGTTTCAATCTGGCACAAACGAAGATGCCAATCCTATCGCCTATAAGGAAGAAGCATTGGAAGATATTAACGGCAGCTACAATTTGCAGCTACGTTTCTTAAGAAAGATAGCAGGTAAAGAGGTGGAAAATATCGACCTCTATATCTTGGCTAATTCAGAAAGTACCAACATACAAGACAAGTTGAGCAGTAAGGATTTCAGCAGCATCACCCGCAAAGACTTACAGGATATCTGCTTTGACAGTACTTTTGGCATTCAGGAGAATGGAGAACCACAGAACACGAAAGTTCCCACAACCGGTCTCCCTATCTCTCGTGCCATCACCAACATATCAGTAGAGAATCATATTGGTACAACAGAAGAAGAGGCAAAGACCAAAGGCGTCAAGATTCCTCTGGTTCGCGCCATTTCCAAGCTCCACTTCTACTTTGCCCGCAAATCGGGTTCTGATGCCAACACCAATCAGGTAAAGGTTACACGAATAGAAGTAGATGGCAATACCATTCCTACTGCCAGCTATGTTTTCCCCGATGAGGCAGAATATGATGAGAACGGTTACAACCAGGACGTTACTAGTCAGAAATACGACAACGCTGGTACAACTTATGTATCAACCACTCTGAATTTGGCTGGTGTAGAGAACAAAGATATCAAGGAAGTGGAGGATCCTGTGAGTTTCATCAAAAAGAGCACTCAGACTGCCCAGGAATATCTGGATGCATTTGACAAAGCAGACATCAAATCTCACAATCTCTGTTATCTCCGTGAGACCAATAAAGCCATCCGAGGCACCATCTACTATTCATTAGATGGCGGAGCTACCGAGAAGAGCGAGACCTTCAAAATTCCTTCTAACGGAAATGCCATCAGAAACAGGGAACTGGTAGTTTACGGCTATTTCCTCAACGGACAGATGGGCAAGCTCACCGTAACTCCTACAATTCAGGAATGGCAGGATGGAGGAACATTCGATTTCATCGATGCCTCTACCAACGTGGATATTCTTGACGGCGACAAGACTGATTGGGGCTACAAGGTATATTATGGTTTCCCTAAACGCGGACCAATGATTACACTCCAGGATATCGACACCAAAGGTCAGCCATGGATTCTCCAGACTGACAATCCGATGTTCGGATTCGTAATCTGTAATGAGAATGGCAACTATCCGGAAGATACGCCTTACTACGATCCCGAAATCACAAAGGATAATGATGGCAAGAATCCGGTAGGAAAAACCTACAAGATAGAAGATTTCATCATCAACCAGAATGGTGAAAAGAAAACACTTTACTTCTATGTGGTTCCAAAAAACAGACTGGATCTGGCAAAGCCACATAATGTAAAGGCGCAGGTGTTCCTGACCAAATATCCGAATGATAAGTTTATCCTGAATCCAGGACTCCGTTATAAAGGATGTGAAGAGGGCAAATTCGCCGGTAAGGATATTCACTTTGAACAAGTATTATAAAGACAACAGAAAATAACATTCATCATGAAGAAGTTATATATAGACATAAGATTCGCAAAATGCCTCTTGGCTCTTACGGCAGGATGGCTCATGGCAGGATGCTCGGCTGAAGACGAACTGGGAAACGGTTCGGCTGCACAACAGCTGAGCATCATTCCTATGGTCAACGACCTGCAGACCACAAGAGTGAAGGAAGAAGAGAATCTTCATGAAAAAACTCTGTCTTCTCTTGACTTTAAAATGTTCGAACCGACAAATGGTGATTGTAGAATCGACCGCCAGTTTACAAGTCCGGCAGAAAACCAACCAGAGGTACTGGCTTCAGGCAACTGGAAGGAGAGCTTGAACCTCCAGCCATGTCAAAGTTACGCATACTATGCTGCAGCCAACACCCAGCAGAGCCTGCAAGAAAAAAGCCTGAATGAACTCCAGAATGCCACCCAGCAGGACGAGGATATCTGGAAGCCTTACTCGACAGACAACAGCGAGAAACTGTTTCTGATGAGCAGTTATGGTTCATATAAGATTACAGAAGAGGCTGAACAGGATATTCCGGTAGAACTGGTAAGAGCCGCTGCCAAGATCAAACTCAACATCTCTTCTACGGTGAAGGATTACCATATTTCAGACGTACAGTGGAAACTCATCAACTACAATACCAGTACTACCATCTTTGCAGGTCAAACCGCAGCTTCATCAATCATATCAGACAACAATACCTGGAGCACGGCAGCATCTGCAAAAGATGAGAAGGGAAATGATGTCTTCACGGTAACCACCTACAGTTATTCCACCCAATGGGAAACTCAGAAAACAATGCCACAGATTGTAGCAAAGGTCAACTTCAAATATAAGGACGATTCAAAAACTGAAATTCTGAAGGAATTGAATATACCGGTTCGTGACCCTCAGGGTGACAAGAAGTTAGACCGCAACTATATCTATACCGTCAATGCCGTCATCAAGTATCTGGATACCAAGACGGATATCGATTACGACGGAGATACTGATTATCTGAAATGGGCGATTGCCAAATGGACCCAGGGTGAAGATACTTTTGTGAAGGGAGATAAAGCCAGCTTCCTGGTGGTATATCCTACCCAGCTGGACCTCAAAGCTCTGACTGATTGGAATAAAGAAAACTGGTGCATCGACTGGTTTGCTTCCTCCAACTGCAATACTGATAACAACAGACAGGCTTATTACTTCGATAAATATGGTTATAAAAAAGAAGATCAAAATCTGGTAGGACAGACTATCAGTCAAGTGAATACAAGCACAGGAGATAACAACCGAGGAAGAATAACTATCCACGGAAGTAAACCTGAGCAAAACACCATTCTTTATATCAACTTCCTCGTAAAGACTAACGACGGCTCCAAATCTCAGAAAGTGAATGTAAGGAAGTACCCTGCCATCTATTCACTCAATGTAGCGAATGCAGAGGCTTCAGACAAGCAGAACACGCAAAACAGACTTTACACGCTTCAGTTTACCACCAACCAGGGCATCAGCGATTACACAATAGCCAAGCCTCAACTCGATAGCGAAAACAAGTCTACAGACAAGACGGTTTCTCCAGCCTTGATCATGGCATCTGCCGGACATAGCAACGAAACGGCAGAAAGCAACGAGGCTGCAAGAAGATACTGCCAAAATTACAGCGAGAGGGCTACAACGTATAAGAACGAACCGCTAGAAATGACAGGTTGGCGACTTCCTACCCGAGACGAAGTAAATCAGATTTATCAGTTGGCAAAACAGGATAAAGCAATAGATAGTCAGGTACTCAAAGGTGAAAACTATTGGACGCTCGATGGAGACAAGACTACCTACAATAACAACCAACCGGCAAAAGGCACATACGTTCGCTGCGTTCACGACCTCACCTTAGAGGAAATTGAGAAAATTGAGAACCAAGGTATAGAATAACAGAAGGTAAGCAAGATGAAAAAATATAAATTATATATCGGAATCATGACGGTTCTGTTAACAGCAATGTTAACAGGCTGTTCCGACAACATACCCGATAATATGACTTCTCCTACCGAAGCAAACGAATCAGAAGAAGGTTACTATACGGCAAGCTTCAATGTATCCATCCCAAGCTTCGAACAGCAGGTTACCCGAAGCACCCTGTTTACGAATGAAGGCATCGGGAAAGACTGCGTAAAGCTGTTCTGCTTCGATGACGAAGGTCAGTTCGTGGGTTTGGGAAAAGTCGGGGAATTCGGTGAAATCAAAGGTTTCAGAAGAGACACAAACGGCAACATCATACAAAACGGCGAGAAGGATATCGACGATAATGGACAAACCACCCCTCGAAATTTCTCTGCCCAGATTCCCAACAAGACGGCTCGCATCCATCTGGTGGCAAATACAGAAAGTCAGTATAAAACCATCGACTGGGATAACCAGTCAAAATGGGTGGGTATGCACGAGAACATACTGATGACCACCTTCGAGACAGAGTATGGTGAGGATCAGTCTGCGCTGACCCGATACTGGGGCTACATCAAGGAAGATTCGCCGGAGAAGCTCAAGGAATATCTCCGCCAGGATAATACCAAGCAGGATTACATCATCCATCTTATCAGAGACAGAGCCAAGATTTCGGCGAAATGGAGTGATCAAGCCAAAGCTGCCAATCCAAACCTCAAAGACGAGGACTTGACGATGACTGTGGTGAATGGTATGGCATACGGAACCCTCGCTCCCTTCGACCGCAATAACCTCCACTTCGATAAGACAACAGGTGGAAGCGACTGGGAATGGACCGTGGATTATGTAACTCCTGCCATCAGTACAAAAAGGTTGAAAGGTGATAAAGGACAGATGTATAATCCTGCCGCAGCATTCGAAGAAAGAAACCTGCCTACTGATCCGGCAAAGGTATTGCTGAAATACAACGAAAGATGTTACCTGATATACTTGCAGGATCAGGACAACGTTCCTTATGCCATCAAGCGAAATTACGAATATAAAATCATCATCGACAAACTGGACGAAAGCTATGGTAAGGGAAGTCTGGAGGAGACGCTGAAAAGTGCCCCTGTCAATAATCCATGGATTAGAGTGGAACAGTACATTCCGGGAGTAATCGATGGTAATTTTGAACTCTCCATCAACGAGGGTACCTATCAGAGCATCAATGCTGCTTCCGGTTCTGAGCAAACCATCCAATTCTCCTATAAGGGCGATGATGCTGCCGATAAGCAGACTACGGATTTCGAGGCTTTATGGACAGAGAACCTGACATACGGGACGGTGGATGCCCCTCAGATTTCTGGCTATACCTACAATGCCTCTTCCAACACCGGAACGGGTACCATCACCTACCAGCTGGGAACGGTAGATGAAATCTGGCGACAGGGTATCATCCACCTCATCGACAAGAAGCATGGACTGAACAGAAACATCCATCTCTACAGCATCAGCGAGGTGGACTATCAGGCAAAGGCAAGCGCAAACAGCTTCGAGTTTACTGTTCCTGACAACTACCCGAAGGAGCTGCTGCCAGTAGTAGTGAAGGTAGCATCAAGCGATGTAACTCCAGAAGGCTGCGACATTGAGCACAGCTCAACCCAGGAGACAGGGAAGAATATGAATTGCTGGTATGTATTCAAGGCTGGTGAAGCCGGCAAGACATACACCTTGAACTTGAAAAACGTTCATCAAAACGCTACTGGCAATGCTATCTACTACGTGAAGATGGACAATGCCTATCAAGGACAAGCAAAGGAGTATACTTATACATATTAAAATAGACATATCGTTTAGGTTTATATAACCCCAAGAATATTAATAAAATAAATTATCATTTACTATAACAAATATTTTGCGGAGACATAAACTAGACTGGTCGTTGGAACTGTAGTTGCTGAGGTGATCTCACCCTCTATGGTTCCGCGACTTTTTTTATTACTTTTTCCTTGCCACATTCATTTATTTTTTGTAATTTTGCAACCGATTACAAGCAATATAAGCAAAAGAAAAGATGATCAAAAGATTTATCCTCCTGAGCTATCTAGTAATAGCCTGCGCCTTGACTCCAGCCAAGGCACAAAACAGTTTTCCTTATCCTACTCTGCCAGACACCTTGCGCAGCGTAGAACTTCGTGCTGCTTATCTCAGCGAGCACTATTGGGATAACTTTAACTTTGCAGATACACTTGAACTCAACAACAAGGAGATGGCAGAGCAGGGCTTCGTCAACTTCATTGATATTCTTTCACGCTTTAACCAGCAGATTGCCCAGAAGGGCATCGCTGCCTTTACGGCTAAAGCTTTCATACAGAAGCCATCCAAGGAAAGATTCGAAAGTCTCATTGAGCATTATTATGAAAATCCGGAATCACCCATGCGCAATGACAGAATCTACAGTCTCTTCCTGGAAGACATGGCGAAATCACCATACTTTGACGAAACAGAAAAGGAAAGACTCAACTTCAAGCTGAAGCAAGCCAGAAAGAATCTGCCTGGCACTACTGCCATAGACATCAGTTTTACACAAGAAAACGGTAAAACCTGTAAACTTAGTGAGTATAAAGAGAAGAAGGTTATCCTATATTTCCATGACCCGGAATGCGAGAACTGCCACAAGGTGTCTGCATGGCTCAAGAAGCAGGAAATCCCTGCCGACATACAGGTAATAAGAATTGTTGCAGATAATCGCATCAGCGCCATATACGGGCTCAAGGCTATGCCTACTATCTACCTGCTGGATAAAGGGAATAAGGTGATATTAAAAGACTGCACTCCAGAACAACTCATCGAAACGGTGCAGCAAAAATAAAAAGCAAACTAGACTGGTCGTTAGAAGCGACACTTATTTGTATTATAAACTAGTGTTATCATTTACTACTATATTTCTGTGTTATCATTTACACTATATGAATTGCATTAATTATCTTTGTTTGCGCGAGAAGAGTCATACTTCAAAGAGAACTCCTCACGTACGTGATCATTTCGCTTTACTACAATCACGTAGTCACCATCCTTAACTATTCCAACCTTGGCAACGAGTGTATAATAACCATACTGACCAGACTTTCCGTAATCACCTGTTTCGGTAATGATTAACTTATTGCCAACCAACTGAGTTGCAAACTTTACATTTGTGCCTTCGTCGAAGATTACATTCTTGTGTGTCAGCATTAACTGTCCAGCAGGAAGAATCTTGCAAACCAACTTCTCGTTGTTCTCAGCATTACTGTTGGAAGCCTCGCTTACCGCAGAGCCCGCAGTCATTGTGTAGCTGAGCAAAGAGAAATCTGACTTATCTTTAGAAATAGTAGCCTGACTAACAGCTTCTCCTAATTCATCGTCAGATGCACTGCAACTTACAAATCCTATTGTCATCATTGTCATAGCGATGACCGTCATTAAAATCTTCTTCATAGTTATACCATTTACTAATTGTCATAATTATCATTTAAACCCGGCATCTTCCAAATCCATCCTTGCGGCAAGAAACTTCTGATGCCTTAAACAAACACCATCCGGTTTAAATCACCTTCTACAATTATACAAATGATATGTTTGGAGTATCATCACAAACTGTCCCACAAAAAGTCTCTTATATTTCAAGTCGTATTCTTCTGGTATTTTAATTCAGGCCTGAACCATAAGTGTATTTCAATATATCAATTATCATTTACCACAGGTTATTTCACCTTTATATATATTATCTTTCTTATCATTTACTATAGGTCGTTAAACCTTTAAGATGAGACCATTTTTCTTATTGGACGATGCAAATATAGGAAAAAACCAAATAGACTCCAAGTTTTTTTGGTTAAAAAGTATAAAAGAAGCAATGTTGTCGCACACAATGCACTACTATTACTTACCAATTGCACAAAAACCGCCCAATAGTCTAACAGATAGTAAGAACAAAAAAGCGGGAACCCTTTCGGATTCCCGCTTATATTTTTTGTTGTAAAATCTCGAAGATTAGTCGAGGTTAGCCAACTTGTTGTCAGAATG
>ERZ1026884.925-NODE-925-length-17474-cov-213.140995_pt1 | contig 17474 bp, 15 predicted proteins | sample MGYA00380172_ERZ1026884 | MGnify/ENA primary metagenome ERZ1026884 (study PRJEB33269, sample SAMEA4719808) | human gut metagenome | biome: human-associated habitat; feature: organic feature; material: feces | place: Cameroon | collected 2013-10 ... | reverse complement strand
AAACTCGCTTTAGTTTGACGAGCTTTGGAATATATTCAGTCTTATCAACATAGATAAAGTTCTCTAAAGTAAAATCTATAAATGAGCCTGTTGAGCTGATATCTTTCATTATTATTCTCCGACCAATCTATGATCGATCATACAGATAAAACCGTCAAAATAATCCTGAAAATGATTTTTAACAGGCTAAAACTCCACTTGAATAAGCCTAAAGTTTTTTTACTCTCTAATATAAGTTACTAACAGCTCTTGAGCTAATAACGTCTAGTAAGATGCTTGTAAAGATAGTGAGCTAATGGCTTAGCACTTGTCTTGGTAATAGCAAAACCAGACTTTTGAGCAGTTCTTAATGCTTTGATATTATCAAAGGCAGCTAGTGTTGAAATACCATCTAAGTAGCCTTCGTCATAGCATTTTGAAGAGTACTGTCTTAGCTTTACACCAATGCCTTTATCCTGGTACTTGTATTCAACACCGACATAGAGTTCATGTATGACTTTTTGATTTGCTTCTACAGGCTGGAAAAAGAAAAGATCATAAGCTATTACTTTGTCATTATTATCGACAACAATGCTTATAAGCTCTTTTGCTCTAAAGCGGTATAACCAAACTAACCATGGATAGAGAGGTTGTCTGAAAAGTTCTAAATGCAAGTTTTCAATCTGCTTTAGATACTTAGCTTCACCTCGTTTGAATGTAAGAGTAACCCCCTCTCCTACCTCTACCTGTTCTGTAAGATCACGGCGAATTTTGTAAGCTCTTTTCATGTTAAATCTGATGTTTTTCATATGTACTGCTTTTTCAGCTAATTCATGAAGAAGTTGCATATTTATCTCCTAAAAATCCGCACTGTTCTAGAGCAAAAAGAACATTTTGGTTATCTCTTGCATTCTCGAATGCTTATTATTAAATTATAGTAATTAAGTGAGTATTTAACAAATAAGCTAGGAATTTATTACGCTGGCATAAACATATTGAGGAAATTATGAATTTTGTAAAAAGCGCCATTCTAAGTGTTGCAGTACTTTCAGCTACTAACGCTTTTGCTGATGACAATGTATTAAGAGTAGCAACCGAGCCTTCATTTGCTCCATTTGAATTTATGGATCAGAAAACCTCTGAACTAATTGGTTTCGATGTTGATATCATCAACGCAGTAGCTGAAGTTGAAGGTTACAAGACCAACATCTCAAGTATGCCTTTTGATGGACAGATCCCTGCTGTTGTAACCAACCAGATTGATGTTGCAATTTCAGGATTTACCATTACAGACGAGCGCAAAAAAATTGTTAACTTCTCAGAGCCATACTACGATGCAGGTTTAGGTGCTTTAGTAAGAGTTGAAAAGAAAGATGAGATTAAGAAATTAGCGGACTTAAAAGGCAGAAGCATCTGTGCTCAGATCGGTACTTCAGGTGCGATGTTTGCTCAGAAGATTGAAGGTGCTAACGTAACACAGTTTAATACAGCATCAGAAGCTTTCATGGAGCTTAACAAAGGTTCATGTGATGCAACTGTAAACGACAAACCTGTATTAGAGTATTACTTAGCTACCTCAAAAAATGACAAACTCTTTATGATCAACGATAAGTTCACCCAGGAGCAGTACGGTATCGTTACCGCAAAGAACAATAAAGAGTTATCAGATAAGATTGAAGACGGCTTGAAGAAAATCAAAGCCAACGGCACTTATGACAAGATCTACGAGAAATGGTTTGGTAAAAGAGAAGAAACCAAATAATCTCTAGTTCGTTTTAATTTTTAATAAAAGGTCAGCTTGCGCTGACCTTTTTAGTCTTAAAGGAGAGAAAAGGCTAAGCCTTTTCAAAGAAACTGCGCATTTGGGTAATAGGTTCTTTACCGCGAGACTCTAAAAAGTCTAAGACCTTTAAAGGTGAGGTGTTAATAATCTGATCCTCGCCAATTTCTGCAACCTTTAAAATCTCCATCACACTCTCAAAATTACCTAAATAATAGCAAATGTGAGAATCTGTTCCCAAAGATACAGTGTTACCAATCTTTTTGGCAAGATGTGCAATCTTTATGCAATTCTCATGTGATCCCATTCTGGTATTGATATCAGATGAGGAATTAATCTCAACTGCTACATTGTACTTTTTAGCAGCAACTAGCAACTCTTCATAATCACAAGGATATGAGGCATTGCCAGGATGTGAAATTACATCTACAAGACCTTTTTCCATGACACTGATATAGTTTTTTAAGTGTTCCTCTGGATTTGTAGGAGGATTGTTTGGATGGAAGCCTGCTAAGACAATATCCAACCTGTCTCTGTAGTATTTATCAATATCAATAGTGCCACCTGGCATGATATTAGCTTCGATACCACGTAAGACAGCAATACCTTCACAAATTCTTGGGACAACTTTTAGATTACCAAAATGCCACACATGAGGAGCATCATCTAGTGATGGACCATGATCGGTTGTTGCAAACATCTTAATACCACACAATTTGGCCTGGTGGACATATTCAACAATAGTTGAATAAGCATGATAACTTGCAACTGTATGTGTATGTAAATCTACTGGAAACTGCATGTTGACTCCCAAATAATCTTGCCTAATCTATTACTGGTACCCAATGCTCTGTTTTATAAGCATCAAAGCAAAGCTTAATTTGCTCAATGGTTGTGGTACCTAATCTTAAATCCTCAACAGGGATCTCATCTAATGAAAAGAAACGTCTTTCTAAGGTCTCAGAGTTTTTACTAAACTGACCATCACCTTCTTTACAGATAGTAAAGGCCGCTAAGATATGAAATGGCTGTGAACTCTTATTCCATTTGCTCTTATCGAGCATAGCCACAAACTTGTATGGAGAGACCACCATACCGGCTTCTTCACGAACCTCTTTAATGGTATTAGAAAAGATTGACTCACTCTCATCGCACCAGCCGCCTGGCATTGACCATTTTGAGTTTTTAGCCTCTTTTACTAAAAGGATTTGACCTTCAGCATTAAAGACAGCTGCACGAGTATCAATCTTTGGAGTGATATAGCCTTTATCCATACAGATAGCTGCTTTGACCTTTTCTAATGGTTCTTCAGTCATAGTAGCTACCATGGAGGCAGCAATCTCACGCAATCGTTCAAAACGCTCAATATCAAAAACATTCTGGCAATAGGTAAGACCGATCTGTCCTATAGCCTGAATTTCTTTTGCCCACTTGTAGAACTGATAATTCAGATTGTCGTAAGTAAAAATAGCACCTACGATATCCCATGGATTTAAAAAGTAATGAGCTACTTTTACAGAACGTTCTAATCTTGTGCCCCATACAGCTAGGCCAAAATCCACACCAGCTTCTTTGGCACAGGTAATATCACTTTGAGTATCACCTATGAACAGGATCTCATCACGCTTGGCACCTGTCATTTCCATATATTTTAAGATTGAGTCAGGAGCTGGCTTGGGATTTTTTACATCAGAGGCACTAATTGAGATCTCAAAGTATGGGGTTAACTCTACAGGCAATGGGGAAGCAAATAAATTCTCACGACAACCAATTACACGAGCACGTGAAGTGATAATACCTAACTTCAGACCTTTTTCTTTCAGGTGCTTGATTACCCCCATGACACCGTCAAAGGGCTTAATTTTATCAGCATACTTTTTGACATTATCAGCCCATTCTTCAGAAAGCTTTTCAAACTCATCTTCAGAATAGTGAAGCTCTTTATTGGTATCTTTAGCAGATGAGCCCATAAAGCGGGTTAAAGACTCATAGGTCTCATGAGTATTAGGATCAATTCTTTTGACAACATCAAATAACGCCATGGTATAGGCATATTCAGTGTTGTAGATAGTGCCATCAAGATCAAAAAGAATATGAGAATATTTCTTTAACATGACAGTTCTCCTGATATGCAATTTACAGCTATCACTGTTACTACATTTAAATTTACTGTAAATTTAATCTCAAGATTATAAAGTTTAGCACTGTAAATCTTGGTGTCGTGTTCATTGTCTTTGTAAGCAGGACGAGGATCTTGAGATAAAGTCTGAGTAATAGCCTCAAGTCTTTTAGGACCTACAAAGGATTCAATATAGTCATCAAGATTGTCTTGATAGATAACCTCTAAAGCTTTTGGCTTTTCTTTAGCAAAGCCCCCTTTAGCATCAGGTACTGAGTCCACAAATGGGATATAAGGCTTGATATCAATTACAGGAGTACCATCCACTAAATCTGCACCTTTTACCTCAAGTTTGACCTTACCATTTTCTCTTATCACACGATTGAGTTTTACGATGGACAGCCCCAAACGATTAGGTCTGAATGGTGATCTTGTGGCGAAAACTCCCACAGAAGTATTGCCACCTAATCTTGGAGGTCTTACCTTAGGTCTAAATGAGGTGTATTCAACCCTGTCGAACAAAAAGATCACATGAATATGAGAGAAACCGTCTATGCCGACAAAAGACAGTTCATCATTATATGGAGGATAAAACTCAATTACCGAGAGAGCATCTGGTGCAAGACCAGGCTGTCTTGGAACAGCAAACTTCTCGGCATAGGGTGAATGTATGAAACCAATAGGTTCTATATTGAAACTATTTTGACTTGGTATGCTTTGAGTCATCAACTACTAGTGCATCGGCATAACAGGTAACAGATACTAGACAGGCAGGAGTATTAGTTAAGCGGACACATTTGCCAAACTTAATAGCATTTGCGCCTAAATCAGCAGCCTTAATTCTAGCTTTAGTTCTTGCATCAGTTTCAGTTGCAATCGCATCAGTGTCTTTAATCTGACAAGATACACCTTCAACTAAACCTAATGAGCGGTTTGGCACTTTCTCAAGATCTTCTTCTGAAACTTCTGAAGCATATGAAGGCTTGAAGTACTCTTTGAAATTGCTTGGATCCACGTTGGTCTTGAACTCAAAATTTGAGCATGAGGTTAAAACTAACACAGATGCAGCAAGCAAAACTTTTGTCAGTAAATTTGAATACATTTACATTCCTAGGAACATGAAAAGGCAGGTTACCCTGCCTTATTTAGTATTAAGCGCTAAAGTGTGCAATAGCGTTTTCGATTCTCTTTAAGGTACGCTCACGACCTACAAGCATCATGGTGTCGCCGATGCCTGGAGACATAGCACAACCAGTTACAGCAATACGCAGTGGTTGACCAACCTTGCCCATACCAATTTCACGTTTTGTAGCAACATCTTCTAATACTTTATCGATTGACTGAGCATCCCATGAAGGTAGAGCCTCTAAAGCAGCTAAAGCATCCTTTAGTACATCAACAGAACCTTCTTTAATCCACTTCTTAACACCAGCAGGATCATACTCTGTGATCTCCTGATAGTAGCAAGCAGCTTTCTGAGCCATCTCCTTTAGAGTATGAGTTCTCTCGCAGTAGTTGCGAACGATTTCCTCAGGAGCAGGTCCCTTTGATAAATCAGTAATACCGATTCTGTTTAAGTGCCATACCAACTCTTTAGCTACCTCTGTAGCTGGTAGAGTCTTCATGTAATGAGCATTTAACCAGTCTAATTTCTTAGTATTAAAGCCAGAAGCACTCTTGGTGATTGCATCTAATGTGAATAAAGAAATCATTTCCTCGCGTGAGAAGATCTCCTGATCACCATGAGACCAGCCCAGACGAACTAAGTAGTTAACTAAAGCCTCAGGTAAATAACCATCCTCACGATACTGCATTACTGATACAGCACCATGACGCTTTGATAACTTGGTACCGTCATCACCTAAGATCATAGCTAAGTGGCAGAATACTGGAACTGGAGCACCTAAAGCTTTATATAGGTTAATCTGACGAGGAGTGTTGTTAACATGATCATCACCACGGATGATATGGGTAATTCCCATATCCCAGTCATCAACTACTACGCAGAAGTTGTAGGTTGGGGTGCCATCAGAACGCTGAATGATGAAATCATCTAACTCTGAATTCTTAAACTCAATATGACCTTTTACCATATCGTCAAAAGCCACGATGCCGTCATCTGGATTTCTAAAACGGATAACGTATGGCTCATCTGGAGCATGCTCTGAATGATCATCTCTGCAGTGACCATCATAGCGAGGCTTCAAGCCATTCTTCATCTGCTCTTCACGCATTTTCTCTAAGCGCTCTTTAGAGCAGTAGCACTTGTAAGCTTTGCCTTCTTTTAATAACTGTTCAATAACTTCATGGTAGCGGTCAAAACGCTTGGTCTGATAGTAAGGACCTTCATCCCATTTCAGATCGATCCACTTCATTGACTCAATAATAGCGTCAATAGCTTCCTGAGTTGAACGTTCTCTGTCTGTATCTTCAATACGTAATACGAACTGTCCATTGCAGTGTCTTGCATATAGCCATGAGAATAAGGCTGTTCTAGCACCACCTACGTGTAAGAAACCGGTAGGAGATGGAGCAAATCTTGTTTTAACGGTCATGATTATTTCCCATTTAAAAAATTTGCCATATTTTACCACGACTAAGACAGTCGCGCTCATTAAAAATGAAATGGGAGGTATCTGCAACTTTCGTTGCAGATACATTGGGGGTTAATAAAGAAATGTTTTAAAAATCGTCTAAGTTTGGCTTTGACGATTTAGGAAATCTCTATTTTGCAGGAGTCTTGAGCTTTGGAATTGAAAGATCAGGATGTTCACCTGACCAGGCAGTCTTTTCAGCTACAGCACGTAATGCTGTAAGCTCATCTTCTGAGAGCTTAAAGTCAAAGATATCAGCATTCTGTCTGATTCTTTCAATATTAGAGCTCTTAACTAGAGGTAATACCTCATGATCTAAACAGAATCTTAAGAGAACCTGACCTGCGCTTACCTGATGCTTGATTGCAATTTCCTTTACTACAGGTAAATCAATTAAAGCACCACGACCTAATGGCATCCAGGCTTCAACTACAATGTCATGACGGTGGCAGTAATCAACAGCTCCTGTCTGCATGTAACCTGGGTGGAACTCAATCTGATCTACACAAGGTTTAACCTCAGATTTTAAAGCATCAAAGTGATGAGGTAAGAAGTTTGCAACACCAATTGATTTAGTCTTGCCCTCTTCTTTTAACTCAATAAAAGTCTGCCAGGCTTTAGCTAATCTGTCTTCCCATCCATCATCTTCTTCGGTTGCACGTGGCCAGTGGATAAGAAGTAAATCAACATAATCCAACTGCAGTTTTTCAAGTGAACTTGCAAGTGAAGCTCTAATCTTTTCAGGCTCTAAATCGTCTTTCCAAACCTTGGTGGTAACAAAGATCTTCTTTCTATCTATGCCTGATAACTTAATGGCTGTACCTAATGCTTCTTCAGTTCCATACAAAGAAGCGGTATCAAAATGTCTATATCCTAATTCAATGGCATGAAGCAGTGTATCGATACCTGCCTGACCTTTGTCAATCTTATAGGTTCCAAAACCTAGACAAGGAATTTTATTGCCATCTAATAATTTGAAGGTGCTATGTAGATCTTTTAGTGTCATTTATTACTCCAAAAGTTTTAATGCAGCTTTCATAAAGGGAAAGTACATAGTTGTGTTTTCCCTTCTACATTTTGTGTGTTATGAAATCGTTGATTATCTAACTCAAAGCGTTAAGTCAAAGTCAGTACGAGCTCAGCTTATAAAGCAAAATTTCTAACTAACTATAGATTGTGATCTTATTTTCACAATTTTTAAGTTCTTGCTTTAAATTTTTGAAAATTTGTCACAAATAATTTTCAGAAGTTGCGAATTCACGCACATTTAGAAGTGATGCATGTGGTAGACAGTTTAAAAGATTATTTTGTACGAAAAGTTTTGGTGATGAAAAAGAAGTGTCCAAAAGTTCATCAATTTGATTTACCAGCATTAAATGCCACTAATCAAAATTCTCAAAATTTTTATCATGTATAATTAAAGTAGAACTAATGAGTTGAGAACAAGACAATGACTACTAAACAATTCTTACCATTACCATACGGAAAAGATGTCTATAGTGAGCTAAAAGATAACGGATGCTACTTTGTAGATAAGACGCCTTATCTTAAAGAGCTTATTGATAAAGATAAGTCAAATGTAATGTTATTTACTAGACCAAGACGTTTTGGTAAGACTCTGTTTATGTCCATGGTTGAGTATTTTTGAAAATAAACTCGGCAAATCCTGGAGACACCATACTTCAGCAAAAGTTGTTTAAAGATACCAAGATATTAGAAGACAGAGAGTTCTGTGCAAAATACATGGGACAATTCCCTGTGCTCTCCATTACCTTAAAGGATGTTCAAGGGAAAAACTTTAAAGCAGCCTACTTAAAACTAGCTGAAGTTGTTTCAGCTAAAGCTAATGAATTTTACTTCTTAAAAAACAGTCCAAACTTAAACGATAAAGAAAAAGCCAAGTTTGATTTGCTGTGTGATGAGATGTATCTAAAAAGAGCAGATGAAGAAGCGCAGTCATATGCAACCTCAACAATCAAATCTTTAGTTTCAATGCTCTATAGACACTTTAAGAAACAGGTATATGTCTTAATTGACGAGTATGATGTTCCTTTAGCTAAAGCACAGGCTAATGGCTACCATAAAGATATGGTTACTTTAATGTCATCTTTCTTAGGTTTCTTAAAAGATCCTCAAAAAGATCCTGAAAAGAAGACTTCAATTATAAGTAAAGTCGTAATCACAGGCTGTTTAAAGGTTGCAAAGAACAGCATCTTTACTGGTGTAAATAATCTTACAGTAAATACTGTAATCTCCACAGATATGGATTTAACTGGAATCATTGGTTTTACCAAAGATGAAACATATAAGTTCTTAGAAGATTATGAGATGGATGATTATGCTACAGACGTTAAAAATAACTATGACGGTTATAAGTTCTGTGACAAAGAGATGTTCTGTCCATGGGATGTGGTAAATTTCATTAAAGAAAATTATAAAAACAATCTAAATGGTCATACAGAGTTGGTAAAAGCTAATAACTATTGGGCAAATTCTTCATCTGACAGTGCCTTAGGTGAATATCTTGGTTATTTAACCGACAGTGATACTCGAAAGATGCAAGATTTAGTTGATGGTAAATCAATTAGCTTTATTCTAAACGACTCCATGAACTATGACAGTCTGTCAGAGCATGATCCTAATGATTTCTGGTCGTTACTCCTACATACTGGATATCTGACCTTAGACTGGGATAAGTCTAATAATAAAGAACTTAGAATAAACACTGTATCTAATAATGATGTATTTGTAAGAATTCCTAATTTGGAAATCAAAAATTGCTTTAAAGACAGCATTCAAAGGAGATTTAATAAAGAAATTGCCCCTAACTCTGTTGCTGATGAAATAGCAACTGCTCTCTTAAATGGAGATAACAGTTTTGCTCAAACAAAACTTCGTGCCATTTTAATGAGATTTATCTCATTAAGAGACAATGCAACTAAAGCTCCATTAGAGAATTACTACCTCGGCTATCTAAATGGTCTTTTCACCAACTGCTCTGAAAACTTTTTCTCCGAATATCACTCAAATAATGAAGCAGGCAATGGTTATTCTGATATCTCCTTTGCAGATACTTTTTCAGAAAAAGCTGTAATTATCGAATTAAAAGTAGGCTCTTTAGGTTCTGATTTAGTATCCTTAAGTGAAAAAGCACTATCACAAATAGAAGAGAAGAACTATGCTGAACCTTTCTTGCAAAACAGCATGACTCAAAGTATCTTCGCCTATGGAATTGCATTTTCAGGAAAGAACTGTCTTTTAGCTTGTAAAAAGCTAAAATAGTTACACGCTGTGTCGTTACAGACGTTGATCTTAAATAAGAATGTAGGAACACCTAAATTCTTATTCAATTTTCTCTAATTACTTCTCATCTAAATCAAGATTTCTGGTAACTAAAAGACCACCAAAAGTCTGGCATACAGGCATGATTTCAAGTTCATTGATATTCATGTGAGCTGGAGTGCTTAAGAGATAATCTACAGTATTAGCAATATCCTCAGGTAAAATTGCTTCAACGTCTTTGTAAACAGCAGCAGCCTTTTCGTTATCGCCCTTAAAACGTACATTTGAGAATTCTGTATTAGAGCAAAGACCTGGCTTAATTACAGTAACTTTAAGTGCATTACCTGCTAAATCACATCTTAGATTTCTTGAAAACTGCTCAACAAAAGCTTTAGTACCGCCGTAGACATTGCCTCCTGTATATGGCCATGCACCGGCAGTTGAGCCTAAATTGATGATATAACCTTTGTTCTTTTTAACCATCAATGGTAGCAGTTTGTGAGTAATATTGAGTAACCCTTTGATGTTGGTATTAACCATGGTATGCCAGTCTTTTAAAGAGCAGGTAAATGCTTTGTCCTGACCTAAGGCTAAACCTGCGTTATTAACTAAAACATCAATGTTTTTAAACTCATCAGGTAACTTATCTAAGATAGAATCAACTGCTTCAGTATCAGTTACATCAAGCTTTAATGGGAAGATCTGACCTTTATATTTATTTGCTAAGGCATCTAATTTGTCTTGACGACGAGCTGTTGCAATTACTTTGTAACCTTGACTTGCAAGTTTTTCACAAATAGCAAAACCAAAGCCTGCTGATGCTCCTGTAACTAATACAGTTTTATATAAAGCCATATTTCCTCTACATATTTACGACATAACAACGTAATCAAAATAATCTACCTATATAAGTGCAAAGCTCTAGACAAAGTTATCTTACACAACGCACTCAACAAACTGTTATGCTGTCTTATTTATCAATAGGAGCAACAAGTGAAACGACACCTGACTGCAACGCTTTAAAATAAAAGAGCCAGGACAGACCAGTTGCAATTCCTGAGAGTAGTAAAAAACACCAGGTATGACGACTGATATCTTTAATTTCACTTACTCTGTCAGTAAAAAATACTATGCCCCATGTCAGAAATAAAATTACAGTAGTGCGGATGGCGGTTGCAAGGTTAGAGTTAATATCCTTAACACCGATTTTGCAAAGATAGCTGTCAGAGCTGCAAATAAAGCTGACAGTAATGCGTAATGTTTCCACATGGTAATGCAGTAAACCGTAAAACAGGTTTTATTTGGATATCGATAATTTCCGATAAAGTGTCCTTTAGAATGTAGAAAACGTGGATTTACCGTAAAAAAGAAAGCACGGATTTACCGCATACATTGAAAGGACACGCGGCTAAGATAGCCCATATTAAGTGTCTTGTCCATAGGTCTAGTTAAAACTCTTGCTTTTTACTATGAGCACTTGCCATATGTTCAATCTGAATAAACTCTGCCAATATAAGTTCTTTCTGCCACTATGTGCGTTGAAGGCGTTCTGAGATCACATCAGCAAACTTATCCAAACTCTTTTATACAAAATCATTTTCCCCAGCACATTCAACTAGAACTCAATTACCAACAGCTCTTTTACTCAGGAACATTAACGCTGTACACCTTAAAATTTAGCCTTCAATCTTATTTTTTTATATACCTATCACCTAACTTATAAGAATTTGCAGATATAATCAGAATATACCCTTATGATCTAAAGAATTATCTAATGACAAAAGGTGATATCTTGAACAGCAAAAATAAGAATATATCAATGCTCAATGGTACTGTTGCCAACAAAGGCATCGCCTTTGGTACTATTAGCTTCTTAAAAAGAGCTAAAACTGGTCTTGAAAAGACTTCTGTTTCAGATACTAAAGCAGAGTGTGAACGTTTTGAAAAAGCCAGACTTCATGCCATTTCACAGTTAAGCGCATTGTATGATGCCTCTTTAGAAAAACTAGGCGAGCAAAATGCCGTAGTTTTCCAGATCCATCAGATGATGTTAGATGATCCTGACTATGTTTCCTCTGTTAATAAACTCATTGAAAAAGAACATGCTAATGCTGAATATGCTGTAACTAAGGTTGCTCATAAATTTGAAAAGCAGTTCTTAGAAATGGATAACGACTACATGCGTGGTCGTGCAGCTGACGTCATCGATATTTCAAGACGTGTTAAAGAAATTCTGATGATGCATGCAGGTAAGCTAAAAAAACATGGACTTACCTTTGATAACAAAGGACCAGTAATTCTTGCAACTGATGATTTGGTACCATCAGAGACTGTTCAGCTAGATAACCAGAAAGTTACCGGTATCATCACCTCTAAAGGTTCGACAAGATCACATACAGCTATCTTTGCCAGAACCATGGGTATTCCTACCATTGTCTGCATCGGTGAGGAGTTAACTGAAGATCTTGAAGGTAAAAAAGCCATTGTTGATGGAAATTCAGGTTATGTTTACATAGAGCCTGACGAATCAACCATTCTGCGCTTTACCGAAATGAAGAAGACTGACGATGTTCAGCACTCCCATTTAGAAGAATACCGTGGTAAAGAAACTAAGACCCGTTCAGGTCGCACCATTCGTCTTTACGCAAACTCAGGCTCATTAGCTGACATTGATCTTATAAAAGCTTCTGATGCTGAAGGTATCGGTCTGTTTAGAAGTGAATATATCTACATGCAGGCTCATGATTACCCTACAGAAGAAGAGCAGTTTAAGATTTATAAAGATGTTCTAAAAGGCATGAACGGTAAGAAGGTCATTATCAGAACTCTTGATATCGGTGCTGATAAGACTGCTGAATACTTCATGCTAAAACCTGAAGAAAACCCTGCTATGGGTGTAAGAGCAATTCGTCTTTGTCTTACTAACAGAGCCTTATTTAAAACACAGTTACGCGCTCTTTACAGAGCCTCCGTCTTTGGTAACCTCTCTGTCATGATCCCTATGATTACTTCGGTTGAAGAAGTCATAGAATGCAAGAGAATTATCGATGACATTAAAAAGGAGCTTACTGCTCAAGAACTTCCTTTTAAAGATGATGTTGAATTTGGCATCATGATTGAAACCCCTGCTGCAGCTTTAATCTCAGATGAGTTAGCTCCATTAGTAGATTTCTTTAGTATCGGTACTAATGATTTAACTCAGTTCACACTAGCTGCTGACAGACAAAATGCAGATCTTGGAAGTTATCTAAATCCATACCACCATGCTGTGGTAAGACTCATTGAAACTACGGTTAAAAATGGTCATGCAGCTGGAATTTGGGTTGGTATCTGCGGTGAGCTTGCCTCAGATGAGAAATTCCTAGGAAAATTAATTCAGCTTGGAGTTGATGAAATGTCTGTTGTACCATCAAGCATTCTTACCCTGCGTGCAAAGATTGCAACTCTCGGCTAAAGGAGATAAATAATAATGCCACAATGTATAGTGATTGCAGATGAAATCACCGGCGGCTCAGCTGTTGGTTCTTTATTAGAGAAAAATGGCAATACAGTTTGCTCTTTAATGAGCACTCGCGGTTTAAAAGATCCTATTACACAAAAGTATGATTGCTTTGTGTATTCAACTAATTCCAGAAATCTGACAGCTCAACAGAGCTATCAGATGGTGTTCTCAGCAGCTAAACTTTTAAAGTCTGATGACGTGAAGCTGTATGCAAAACGTATTGATCCTGCTATGAGAGGCAACACCTGTGCAGAAACTGAAGCTCTGTTAGATGCGCTAGGTGATCCTGATAGAGTTGCCATTGTAGTTCCTGCTTTCCCAGCATTGCGCAGGACCAATGTTGGCGGTTATATCCTAGTTGACGGTAAGCCTCTACAGAAATCATTAGCTGGCCTTGAAGATCTGTACCCAGCAGAATCTGGTCGTGTAGCTGACTTATTTACTGAAAAATTCCAGTACAAAGCAGAACCTTTACACTTAAAAGAATTAGGAAAAGGCACTGATAATCTTGCTCAAAAGATTAATGATTTAGCTGATGCCGGTACAAGAGCTATCGTTTTTGATTGCACTTCACAGGAAGATATCAACAAGATTGCTGATGCAGTGGTGATCTCAAAGATTAAGTTCTTAGCTGTAGATCCTGGTCCTTTTACAGCTACATTAGCCCGTAAGGTGATGAGAACCAAGTCAGTTGCAACCGCTGCCTCTGGTGCTAAGATCTTTGGTATCGTAGGTGGTGTAAATCCTTTAATTTCAGCTCAGGTTGAACTTTTAAGACTTGAAGAGAAAGTTAATATTGTCACTGTGCATAATCTTGAGTTGTTAGAAGATCAGCAACACCGTAATGCCGAAATTAACCGTGTAGTAGATGAAATCTCTACTAAGTTTAATAACTACACCATCTCCTTTGCTGTATCTGACAATATGGAAGTTAACAATCAGCTGTCAGCTGAATATCAGGAAATGCTGTTAAAGACTAACAGAACTCAAACTGAAGCTTTAGATATCATTTCTACAGCTTATGGTCAGATTGTACAGAAAGTCTTAGAAAAACGTCCTGATGTGCAGGCTCTTTATACTAAAGGCGCTGAATTTACAGTTGCAGCCTACAGAGAGTTAAAGTCCATGGGACTTAAGGTACTAGGTCAGGTATTACCTCTTACCTGCTATGGCGAGTTAATTGATGGTGATCATGCTGGTCTTAAGTGTGTAACCTCAGCTTCCTCAGCAACTGATACTAATACCATTACAGATAGTATTCAGTACATCAAGAGAAAGCTTGCTATCTAACAGCAAAGAGCTTTCATAAAGACTTAAGTCATAAATTCCACCTCTTGCCTTGAGGTGGAGTTATTCACAAAATGAAAGCGCAAACTATCATTAGGGCTTTCGTCAACTCCTAAGATAACTAAGCTTGGCACCAATAATCGATGGTTTGACACCAATCTTTGCGGGATTGGCACCGATACTGATATCAGACATATCTTATGAAATGATACCATTCTTTGTGTTGAATGATACCAATCTTTAGGCAGTATTACTGCCATGTTAAAGTCAAAAATTAAATTTGCTCGTATATCAAGATTTTGGTACAATCAAGTCCGAAAATTCAGATGATAAAACAAGCTCTGAACACATCTATTGCGAGTGTAGTTCAATGGTAGAACTGCAGCTTCCCAAGCTACTGACGCGGGTTCGATTCCCGTCACTCGCTCCATTCAAAAATTCGCAAATATATATCCTGTAAGAATAAGATAGCCTATTTGTTTACCCTCATCATGGTTAAACGTTGATCGTTTTTAACGAAGACAACTTCACATATTTCTCTTAATATTTCTTACTATTTTTGCTTTTGTTCGCCCTCGCGAATGTAATTCATGAAACTTGACTATATTACAGGATCGTATATGAGGTATTTAACAGCAAGTCAACTTGCGCCCATGTGGAATTTAAGCCAAAGAAGAGTTCAGATTTTATGCGCTAATGGAAGAATTAATGGCGCATTTAAAATAGGAGAAATTTGGGCAATTCCGTATGATGCAAAAAAACAAAAGATAAAAGAACAAAAAAAGATAAAAGCCCTCGATGAATACGGAAGAACTTCAATTGACGTTTCTCTTTTAGGTGAAGGTATTTATTATTTTGATTTTTCAAATAAGTAAGGTAGATTAGACATCATTAAAAACATAATTTTTCTTTAATAGAGTGTCAAAAAAGGAAAGAAAAGCCGGACAACATCTCTGCTCTCCGGCTTAAGTTTTAAATAAGACTAGGGATTAAGTCTTATTTCTTTAAACCTGAATTGATCTGATTGATATGCTCTACTTTTAAGTCACCTTCAGCGTATAACAGAGCTAAACGTGACTCGATGTAGTTATAACGAGACTCTGCTGATTTCTGCATTGAGTCATACAACTTCTGAGTTGCATTTAAAACATCAGTCATAGTACGAGTACCTACATCGTAACCAGCCTTAGTTGCCTTTAGAGCTGATTCTGATGATTTAACTGAGTTCTTATAAGCGGTTACAGAGCTGATAGCAGCATTAACGTTGTTATAGCTGTTGTTTACATTAGTAAGCAGTGAACGGTGAGCGTACTCTAAAGACTCTGATGCAGCGATGTACTGAGCCTGAGCTTTATCAACAGCAGCTGATGTAGCACCGCCGTGGAAGATAGGTACACTTAGAGTTAAACCTACAGACTTAGACCAGGCGTTGTTATCAACAAAGCCTGCCTCAGGAACATTAGATGTATAGTCAGTGTAACCTGTTCTTAAATTTGCATTTAAGTCTAAGGTAGGCTCATGACCTGAACGAGCTAAAGTAATATTGTCTTTAGCAATATCACGGTTTACAACCTGCTGTTGTAAGCTTAAGTTATTCTCTTCAGCGCTCTTAACTAACTTTGATAAATCTTTATCAACACGAGGAGTATCAAACTTGCTTTCATCAAGTTTTGATAACTGCTCTACAGTAATTGAACGACCGGTTAAAACTCTGATCTGCTCGTATGAATTGATAAGAGCATTTTCTGCTGCAATTACAGCAGCATTTGATAAATCGTAAGCTGCCTGAGCTTCTAACTTATCGGTTTCAGCGATTAAACCTACGTTTAAACGACGCTCAGCTTCAGCTAGCTGATGCTTTAGAGCAGCATTATTAGCCTTTTGGAATTTTAAGGTATCAGCGGCACTTAATACATTAAAGTAAGCATTACTTACTCTTAAAATTAAGCTTTGCTGTGCATCAGCGTATGCAAGATCTTTTAAAGTTGCAGTTTTTTCTGCAATCGATCTGTTAGCCCATGAGCTATGACGCCAGATCTGCTGTGATAATGTTAAAGCAGCAGAGCTGTTCTTATTGCTACCACGAGCATTGTAAGCTTTGATGGTATTTGTTCTGGTCTTAGTAATTGAACCTACAACATCAATTTGAGGCAACAGTGCAGCTGTAGCTTCTGTAAGGCCTGCATGAGCTGCATCAGCATCAGCTTTTGCCTGAGCTACCTGAGTATCTTTCTGTAAAGCCTCTTTATAGATATCCATTAAATCTTCGGCATGGGCAGACAAGCTCAGTGAAGTAGCTAAAGCTACTGCAAGAGTAGTAATCTTTAAGTTCATCAAAAACCTCAGTAATTCATCTAATTTTCAATTACTGCAATTATAACAATAGCAACACGAAAATTAGCAAAAAACTTAGTCTCTATTAAGCAACATGTTAAGATTTGTTTGTATTTTTTGAAGGTTTGATCAAGGATTTCAGAAAAAAAGCTAAAACTTAGGTGGTGGAGGTAAACGGGATCGAACCGTTGACCCTCTGCTTGCAAAGCAGATGCTCTCCCAGCTGAGCTATACCCCCACAAAAGAGATGACTTATTGACGTTGGTGGAGCTAAACGGGATCGAACCGATGACCTCTTGCATGCCATGCAAGCGCTCTCCCAACTGAGCTATAACCCCACGTCAAAAAGCGTGAATAATTATATCGAATAAAATTATAACGTCAACAAATTTTTTGAAAAAATTGATTATGATTTGAAAAAGATTGTTTGGAAATCTTAGATGGTGGAGGTAAACGGGATCGAACCGTTGACCCTCTGCTTGCAAAGCAGATGCTCTCCCAGCTGAGCTATACCCCCACAAGAGGAAAGTTTTACATCATCAAGATGGTGGAGGTAAACGGGATCGAACCGTTGACCCTCTGCTTGCAAAGCAGATG
>ERZ1026884.923-NODE-923-length-17537-cov-21.813008_pt1 | contig 17537 bp, 10 predicted proteins | sample MGYA00380172_ERZ1026884 | MGnify/ENA primary metagenome ERZ1026884 (study PRJEB33269, sample SAMEA4719808) | human gut metagenome | biome: human-associated habitat; feature: organic feature; material: feces | place: Cameroon | collected 2013-10 ... | reverse complement strand
CTCGTCTTTTGTTCTTAGAGGAGGGAGCGAGGTTATGTTTTGGGAACCCCAAAACTCCTCGCTCCACCATGAGGGCGGAGAATTTTTGCTCCCAACGGTCGCAGAAAGTGAGTGTACCAACTATAAGCAGCATATCGAATGGCAAACATACAGAAACAAGATTATTCTTTGCGTAAATGTTACATTAAGACAAAGAATGCTTCCTTTTTATTTTCATCAATATCTGCCTTTTTGCGGAAGCTAATCCAGGGGATAGCGTCTCTTGTTCCAACATGTCCAATGCCATCTTTAACTCGCTGAGAAGTTCGGGATAATACTTCATTTGCTCATAAGCAAGCTTCATGCAATAGGCTCGTATAGCATCGGGTTGAGCACAAGCGGTAATCTTACTTACACAGAAGTCTATGAAATCTGAGCGGAGGAATTCTTCTTCAAACTGTTGGCGTGAGAGAATATTGAGCATTAGACAGCGCTTCCCAACATGTTCTTCTTTCATCACTCGGTCAATCAGCTCGTCATGTTTGCAGTAAAGCCACTCATTGTTGGCTAAGTCGAAATGCGACAGGGCATGCAAGGCATTGAACGCCACACGGTCATCCTCATCGAAAGTAAGCTGGTACAGTTCTTCCTTCCGATGATCATTTTCCTTGCCTTGAGTGAGAAAGCATAGCTCATGGATGTTATCCATGCTTATTCTACCAATTAGTTTTGTTTCATATCATGCAGCTTAGTGTCCCATTCTTGATGTATCAACTGCCTTTACTTTCTTTTCCTTGTAACCACCGAACTTATATATAACAGCAAAAGTGGCAGTAGCCCAATTGTTGTTAATTTTCATACGGTAATCTTGATTACCTTGTACGGAACGAGTGTCTGCCTTGTTGTTGAAGATGTTGCTGCCATTGATGCGCAATCCCCATTTCCCATCATGTGAAGTCCATTGTAACTTGGCATTCATTCTAAAGATAGGACTTACATCATAAACACCTTGTATTACTTTTGACTGAAAGAAAGGGTTGAGTATAAGGCGCAAGTCTTGTGTGCTGCAAAGTTTTATAGATGCAGTACCTCCAAGTGCTGCTGTCAGCTTCTTGCGGTTGAATGGCAAATCGAAGAAATGGTCACTTTTGGCATGTTTATAGATTCCTACAGCAAACACATTACCGTTGAGCCATTTGCCAGCACCGAATATTGCAGAGGCTTGCAATCCAAAGCTATTCTCATAGTTGAAGTTGGTTTCCTTCAATATTACCGCCATACGGTCTGTTGGTTGGTACGGTAACTGCACAGAATAATCAGGTTTCAGACTTGCAAAAGCCATCAGCGTATAACGTCTTTTAATCTGCCACATAAGGTTGACATTGTAATAAGAGTATGGTTTCAAATCAGGATTGCCATGTATCTCGGTATATGCCGATGAGTAAAATACACTGCTCATTGTTGACCAATAGCTCGGAAATTCAGAATTGGAACTGAATGACAAGTTGAGTAAATGGTTCTCGTTGATATTCCACAGGGCATTGAGTGACGGATATATGCGCCATTTGTCCCATATCGGTGAATGGTATTGTTCGGCTGCTGCGGATACTTCAAGACTAATTGCCTTGTTTATCTGTTTGCTGAAACCTGCGTATATATTCCAAATACGTTCGTTGATGTCCACACTGCTTGTTGCATTAGGCAGAATGTTACCCTCTTTGTCGATGGTGTTCTGATAACTCTTGTTGCTTGTGAATTGTCCCTTTACACCATACGACAATCCCCAACCATGTGTAAAAGAATGGTTTTGGTCGGCTGCGAACATCCATTTGCTGATAGTCTGTTCACTGCCACTTGTAAGGTTGCGTTCCGTTTCTGTCGTATTTTCATCTGCATACATCGTACCGTCAAGTTTTTGTTGTTGAGGGGTACGATAGTTAGTGTACGAACCACTAATGTTAAGTCCAAAAGGAAGTGAGTAGTTTACATCAACATTGTGCAGATACACATGAGTGTCGTAATGCATTCCGCTTACACTTGAACCTGTAGTGTGATTGTTGGAGCAAGACTTTTGCCATTTTCCCGTATAGGCAATGTCAAGTCGATGGTTCTTGCTAAATGCATAATTCATACCAAGTCGGTAGTCATGAGCAATACCAAATGATTTCTGCCACGTTTCATCGTTGTAGTGAATACGCCCGTTATCCAATGGATGGTTGGCTATGCGTGAAGATTCACCATATGAATTGCCGTCAATAAATTGATATTGTGCATCCATTCCAAATTTGCCCCTCTGCATGGAAAGATAGAAATCTCCAAACTCTCTGGAATATTTGTTTTGCTGTAATCCTCCATTTATCTGTCCCGACAACTGATTTTTCCCTGCATAATCTTTCGTGACGATATTTATAGCCATGCCACGAACATGATAACGTGCAGGAGCAGCAAGCATCACCTCTGCTTTAGCCAACTGTGCAGCAGGCATCGCTTTCAATCTGTCTGCAAGCTGTTCTTGCGTTAAAGTGGTCGCCTGTCCGTTGATGATAAGCGTCACCTCGTTACCGGAAAACTTGATGCCACCATCGGCATCACTAACACCAGGAATACGTGTGAGAGCCTCATAGGCATTGTCGGCAGGTAGTTGTTTCATGAGTAACGGCATATTATAGGATAACATACCCCGCTCAGCCTTGACGATAGGGCGCGAACCTTTGACCATTATTTCGGGAAGGTTGTGCATCATGTTCTCCATTGTGAGCGAATCATTCTGCGTCTGAGTTTGAGCTTTCACGTTAGCAACAGAAAGCAGAAATAATCCTAAAAGAAATACTTTGTTGTCCATATTTTACCTTTCTAAACTACATTATCTTTCTATAACTTTCAAAAGTACGAAAAACAATCCATAAACGAGAACGTTTTGCTTGGTATTGTAGGAATGAGGACGACATTTAACATTTCTCTTACTTTTAATGCCGTATATGAAATTTATCTATGCTGCATTGATAATGTGTTGCTACATTTGGAATAAGCCCACTTCCAACCCAAAATTAATAATCTATAAAAACAAAGCAAAAAGTGTCGTTTTTCAGATTTTAGATTTAATTTTGCATCCGAAAAGAGTTGTTTGGCAAGCAAGGCAAACTTATGTAGAATGTAGAAGTTAAAACTATTGCCAAGTCATTACCTCTATTGAGGAGGAACACTCATAAATCGCTCATTTTAAGCTATTCTGAAGATTTTGGCAGAATTTTTCGGAAAAGTCGGGCAGAGGTTACGTCACCACCACTGACAAGCACGCCATAAGGAGACAGTTCCTGGAATACATGAGACTTACCTGTTCCCTTTGGACCCAATTCCATGAAATTGAAGTTGTTCTCAACATGAGGGAGAAGACGAGCTAAAGTGATGAACTTCTCACGGCGGTTCATTGCCTCAGGGTTCAGACCCACTGTGTGCATCAGGAAGTCAATCCACTCCTCTGTAGTGAAGTTTTTACGTTGGTCGATATATTCCTGCAGGTCGATATTTGAAATCTGGATAGGCTTCAATGTCTGGATTTCCCATCTAACCTTGACGCTTTCACCACTGATATAGCCAATGGTAACAATGCACCAAACGCCATTGCCACTCAGCAATTTTGGGTTCTTACGCACGTAGTCTGTACCGATAGGTACTCCAGTCAATCCCAGGTTGGCAAATGTAGCCTGATACTCATCGTTCTTCTCGTTGAGCACAACGGTTACCTTATCGATGATGCGATGTCTGCCGTTCTCACGTATGATACCTTTTACCGATTCTGCTTCAGCACGGTGAACATAGTTGTTTTGGATAACTTGCTTCACCTTTTCCAAACCTTCGTTGATGATTTCTTCATCATCACTGGCGCAATACTGCCCCAGCAGGTATTCCAACACGTATGTAGGAACAGGCAGACCTCCCTTCACGAGGAAAGCCAAATCCTTTCTTACCACTTTGCCTATGAAGGCATTCATTACTTTCTGTTGTAAATCCATATGCAGTATTCCTTAAAAATCTTGTTCTATCATTGTATTGTTCTTCACTGTCTCACGCACAAGTGGGTTCAGTTTGTCATCCACATCGTAGATTCTAAGCTGTAACATACTTGCATTGACAGATTTATTCAGATTGAGTGTCACTTCAAACACACGATTGTTCAAGTTCGTTGCATCTGTGCTATTCAGTGTCACTTCCTTTTCCTGGGTTACAGGATCGTCACCATTGTAAATACAGCAAACCACCTTGCGCTCCATCACGATCATGCTTACAGCTTCCGACTGTATCATCTGGAACTTCAGGCGGCTACTCACCATATTCAGGTTGTGGCTCATCAGAGCTACGCCCACCTTTTCAGTCTTGTTCGTTTTCTTACGCACGCTCTTAATAATTGGAATAATCATTTCCTGGAGTGAAGCACCACCATGAGCAAAGTTGTAGCCACCTGGTGCAGCCAGGCGATTAGTTCCGATAGGTACTGCAACCTGCAAAGGCGTGGTACTCTTGATAGAAGATACCTTGTCAAGAGGGAATTTTATAATATCCTCAAAAGTATCGTTGCTATCTGTAAGATAATATCTTGTCTTTTTCTCTATAGCAGAGTCTGTAATGCTATGTTTGTCCTTATCTTCAAACTTCATGTCATTATAGAGGAAGCCATGATCTGCTGTAAGAAGAACATTTGTTACATTCCATGTTGCATGCAGACGTTTTACCAGTACAGTCAGTTGCTCAATGGCTTTTCTGCAAGCACTGATTACCTCGAACGGACTTTGTGAATGACCGGCTTCATCTATTGTATCATAGAATATATATACCAATGAACGTTTGAAGAGTTCACGCATGGATTGTGCGTCGCCATTCATCACGTCTTCATAGCGTGTACAGATGGCTCCTTCCCGATATTTTCCCAAATGTGCAGTCCTCTGTTCTGTAGTTGTCAGCAATGTTCCATCCACCATCATGTCTGTGCCATTCAACTCCAGCAAGTGATGAGGAAGGAGGGCAGGCTTGCAATACTTGGTTTCCGTAGGGAGCATTGCCTGGTATGCATCTATTGTTGCAATATGCTTCTCTTTGGCCAGTTCCTGCATCAGTTCCTTTGCTACCTCATATCTAAGCGCATCACATACGATGACAACCTGCTTCACACTGGTATCTGACTCGTTCTTGTAGAAATCCTCTTGACGCTTTAATCCGGTTTCAGTAAACCAGGCACCCTTTTCCCCGACGCATGTCAGCCATTCGAGGTTTAGTACATTAGTAATCTTGGCATATTCCAAATCCAACTGATGCTTGGCATCACTTAATGTCTGTTCGATAGGATTCTCCTTTGTGATGAGTTCGTGGTATGCTTCAAGTGTACGACGATAGTAGAGATCTACAAGATAGAACTCTTCTGTATATTTCTCAACATACTCCTTGGTACTGTTGAGTTTCAGCGTTCCAAGACCTCTTACCTGAGCATAGTATAAAGCCGACTGCTCTATGAATCGGATTGCAATCTGAATGTCACTATCTACAGGAAGCTTCAAAGACAACTCGCGCATGCGGTCATTTACCTGCTCTGGGTCTGCCATCAGCTTTTCTTCTACAATCTCTTTGAGTATTGGCCAGCAGAGTGACTCTGTAAGATAGTAGTAGTTGGCATCAATACCATAGATATTGATGATTTCCTCTTCCTTGATGTCTGTTGCCAAAATACTCATTGCCTGGGCAAACTTCTCTGACAGTTGGCGGTCGTGTGTACCCAGCTCATAGATTTTGTTCACCTGGTCAAGTACTACAGAATTGCTGATTTTGTACTGCTTATAGGTGTCTCCCGGTACTGCGTCTAAAAGCTGAGTGATGCTATTGTACTTCAAACTCTCAGCCACGTTTTTCATCTTGATGGCAGCGTTAAAGTTAGGAGTTAAGCCGAAGAGCTTATCCAACTTTTCCGATAAAGCCTTTGAAGCATCAAAATTCTTGCTGAGCTTATACCAGAAATCAGTACGCTTCTTCTCTTCTGCTATTCCATCCAGAATAATCATCTTGATAATGAGCTGTTCCCATTCCTGCAGCTTCTTCTCGCCAAGATAATTGGAAATGAAGGCACGGCAAACCATGTCCTCACTGAACGATGTACTGTCGATATGTCCATTAAGGATGTTGCTTACCTTAGACGACATGATTTCGCCAATGTTCTTCTTTACGAAACTGCGGAATTTTTCAGGAAGATTATACTGCTGCATGTAGCTGGCGTAGTCTTCTTCCTTATATTCCATGTTGGCTTTCAGCATGTCGAGTAGGGGGAAACTGAGCTGCTGTTCCTCTGTATGAGGATATACCTGTTCCGGGAACAGAAGAACCAAATGCTTGTCCTTCCAATCGTTCTCGATGGCATATTTGGCATTGAACCACGCTCCATCAAACACCTTATATATATAGTCGTCATTCCACTCCTTCATCTCATCCAGTTCGTTCTGGATTATGCTCATCCTGTCGAAGATGAAGAGCACATGAAGTTGTGGATTGCGCTCGAAGTAGTTGTATATTCTATCTTGTACCATAATATTAAATATCAATCAATTTGTTCTGAGGCCATAATGAAGGAACGTACCTTACCTCTGAATTTAGCAAGACGCTCTAATCGTACATCAGAAATTATTAACGTAGTACTTAACGAACGACTTGTAGCTACATTGAAGCGTCTTTCATCAAGAGCAAAACTTGAACCACCAGCAGGTAGATAGAGTATTGCATAATCCACCGTCATACCTTGAATGCGATCAATGGTCTCAATTGTCAAATCTTTTAGTACTCGTTTATCTGTTTGAAACTCACTTTGCAACTTTTTGACCGTTTCACGAAATGGAGAAATTATAGCCATGCTACTTTCTGGACGATGTTGTTCTAATGCATGTATTATTTCATCGATAAAATTCAATGATTGCTCATTGTAGTTTTGATCGACAAATCCACTGATGAATTTATATAATACACCACCATCGTGAGGAAAATATTTACTGCTTATTCCATTGAAATCTATATACTCTTGTTTAACTGAGTGGAAGTTGCTGCTGTAAAAGATCCTTGTTAAGTTCGCACTTTTTTGAGTCAATCGAAATGTTGTCGTGATACGATAACTCTTGATGTCTGTGCCCAAAGCGAAAGCGCTCATACCATTACACTGATTATCAGCCTTCCAAAGATTGTATTCTGGCTTTATACCGAGTCCTTGAACAATTGGAGGAAGCTGCATGGGATCACCTACTATGAGGCATTTTTTACCCAAAGTTTTGAATCCAACAATAGTTGACAAGAAAGCTTGTGAAGCTTCTTCTATGACAATAATGTCATAAAGATCATCAGATGCTCTTTCTCCGGAATTTACTCCAATAATTGAAGATAGTTTATAATATGTAGTGCATAGCATACATCCTTTTGGAATAACCAAGTCCTTATTGGCTGCTTTCAGTCCATGAGCAATCTTCATTTCATCAGCTTTCAATGATGTTTTGAAAATTTTGCCATCAGCTAACATCATTTTAAGTGGTGGCTGCTTAACGAGTTCCACCAATCCGGAATTGGCCATAGTTGTAACACAAACAGACTTTCCTTGTTCCAGATAGGACGCTACTATTGCAGCAATAGTATAACTCTTACCTGTTCCTGGAGGCCCTTGTAGAATACAACATTCCTGTTTTTCCAATGTTTCCTTAATTGTGTCAGAAATCAAATTTGGATTTTCTGGATCATATGCCAATTCTTCCGGCGTCCAATCGTTATAGCAAACTTTTGGTTCTAACAACAATTCATTGCAATCTCTATTATTATGAATGTAATATGCAAGATTGTCGAGGTATTCTGTTGGAGGATAAGTGTCGTATAGAAGGACTGTTACGGATTTCCCTTTCTCATTGACACATTTGTTTATGAAGCCAAACATATCAACATCAACAGATCCACATACAATATAATCATATAGGTTGTCAGAATTCTTCCTAAAATACAAAGGCATAATGTCTGATTCGCCCATACGGTAACCCTCACCATCATGAAATGTTCTAAACTTACAATCCCAAAGTACAATATTATCCCCAAAGGCCAGTCTTGCTTTTTTTGTCACAATTCCGAAGCTTTTCAACATCTTTAATCGTGGCGTATAACCCTTTCTGATTTTTATTGTGACGTTTCCAGTTTTGAGAGATGCAGCAATGACAGTACCTACATTAAGGACTCCATCTTTAAGCAGCATGCCAACAGATGAGTCCAGAATGTAGCTATATGCTCTTTCCGTCTCCCGCTTCTGGTCTTTAAAGAAGCGAACATAATTATCTAATATTTCATTTCTCATACCAAGTCTGGATCAAAATCTATATCATTTTTGCTATTTAAATCATTTTCTCCAAATATGAAGTCGTCTCCACTGGTCTTGATGGTTCTTATCATAGTGTATATATTACCATTCATCCCTGGGAATTTAGAATCATAGACCTTATTTATGAAGACACCTTTGTCATTACCTGTAACTTGAACAACTACGGCATCTTTATCAATCATATCCATTAACTCCTTTTGAGAGCGGATATACAGGAATTGATTAGCTTTCTTGCCATAATACATACAAATTATACAGTTGTCAAACTTGACTCTATTCCATATTGACGGAGAAATATACAGAATACCACCTCTTGCACTACAACGATGTACATATTTACCATTCTTGGTCTGTAGATACTTTGAGCCCTTTTCGACGAATTCTTTTTCTGTCATCTGTGGATCGCCAACATTTTCCTTTACACTATTATAGAATCTCATGCGAACAAGATAGTTCTCGTCCACAATAGAGTCTCTATCAAAAGCTCGTCCAAGCAATGCACTGAGTCTTGAAACATCATCCTCTGTAGCATCCTTTGTTTCCAATGTAGTTGCTTCCTGTTTGCCAACATTAAATGGACGTTGTTTCGTTTCATCAGGATTATACCCCATATAGTTCTTTCTTCTTGTATTTTGATTTTTACCATGGGCAAAATCCCCATCCTGTTTATAGGAATCTCTGTCTGTAGAATCTCTGTGTTGTGAGCGTTCGTTGTGATCTCCACTATGTCCGCTTCCATACGAAGATGATTCGTTATACTCTGAAGATGGTTTGCCATGTTGTTTAGACGAATAGGAATCTGCATTACTTCTATTATTTCCTTCATTAGAGTGATAAGAAGAATTGGTGGATGAAGCATGTTGCTGTTCATTTCGTGTACAACCTTCCTGATAATCTTGCTCCTCGCTATCCGAATCTTCTTTATCATCAGAATCAACAGATTTATATTCCTGATAGCTATCTATATCGTCGGTGTCGCAATATTCTTCCTCATATTTATCTTCTTCGTCACCATCATTGAAATTACTATCATGTTGATTTGATTGCTCAGAAGCCGAAGACTCTGTTGAATCATGATTTCCTGCCATACTTTCATTTTCTTCAGACTCTTCCTCTGTTTGTTCAGAATAAGTGGTAGTACTGTCCTCTACTTCGTCTTGGTCTTCTTCAGAATTGTAATCCGTTTCGTCTTCGGATTCTCCATCTTCACCTTCGTTAATTTCACTACGAGTATTTGTACCAAAAGTTGAAGCAACATCCTCATCTTCTTCGTCTTCTTCACATGAAAAGTGAACTCCCTCTGCAATAGTTACATTGAGTTTCATTAAAATATCATTGAATTCAGCACTTTTGCTAACCTCGTAATTGACATATTGTTCAATGAGATCAACTTGGTTGCTTTCATCAGCCTCAAAGATTGCTTCAAGGACATTATTGTCGAGATCTATATCAAGATCTTTTACTAAGTCATATATAAAATCCTTAAATACACGACGTCCCATCCAGTCCCTTACAAAAAACAATTCTTTATCATTTTTGTGGTACTGGATGCTTGGATCCTTCAATATTCCTTTATAGTTTAGTGTGATGGAATCACATTTATGAAATATTAGTTGATCAAGATCTGAACAGAAATGTTCGTATTTATCTTTCCAATTATCTGGCTCAGAAACAGCTGCAACTATGAGCAATGGAAGACGCAACTTTTGCTGCATTTCCTCTGTTGTAGGTTCGTCAATAACCTTAGGAGATAATTCAAAATCATCTTTGCTCAAAGCTTTAATTCCAAAAATCTTACAGAAGGAATCGAAAACCAAGGTTGAGTCTATGTATTCTTGTGACATAACCTTCTCATTCTTACCAAACAGTTGTCTAATTGTATCATCCTCAATGTTAAGCACCAACAGATTACGTAATGGCACAAAATCGCCCTTACCATTTCTCCATATAGAATTGTCATCATTCAAGTATTTGTTTACAAGGATATGATCTATTGAATGCTTTGTAGATAACCATCTTAGTATTGTCTGCCTTTTTTCCTTATTTTTAGTTCTAAGAAGACATTCTATACAATCAGAAAATGACAGGGTTGTTGCAAAATCCAAATTGTCTAAGATATTATTTACCTCCTCTGTTGAGAAGATTTCTTCCAAAGGCATTCTATTCTCATAGAAAGGTATCATGCCCTTTACGTAACCTTCACAAATTAATCTTCGACTGTATATTTCAATTGGTTTCTTGACTTCATGCTTCTCACGATTACCTGTTGGTATTGTTGCAAAATTATTTAACTCTTTTGCTATTGAATCATTAATACCACCTGCGATAATATGGGTGCGATTTGCATGTATTGTCAGATATTTTGTCCAAAAATATAATGTGAACTGATAGTTGTCACGCATGTATGAAAGATGCTCAGAATGGAAATCATAGACAACCTCCATATCTTTGAACAAACTTCTGAAATCCTTAGGATCTGGATTTTCTACAGGCAGATATTTTTCGCTCAAATATATCAATGGAATACCATATTTTTCAAAATTACAACGAGGTTGATATGCAGTACCTTCAGTAAGTTCTTTAGCTTTATGGTACTGACCATCCTTGCCAAGAAGTAAAATCTCCTTAACTTTAACCTTTGTATATAGGCTAGAATTTAGTGTATAATCCATAGCCAAATCATAAATGAAACGGCTATGAATTGCTTCTATGTTTGATATATTATCTTTTTGAAGATACAGATACCATTCTAGTTTTTCTGTCTTCCATTCGTCAATGGTCTTGAAAGAACGGAAATACTCAGTCTTTTCTTCCTTGCAATCATCTACTATTTCTCTGAGTAAGCGCACTACATCAGGCGACTTTTTGTAGAAGCTTGCAATCTCATCTTCTATGATAAGATAAGGATATGGTTCTGCCCCATAGCAATCATTAAAGAGAACATCCTTTAAAGGACGGAAATCATCATTTCCACCTTTAACTACAACATTCATCTGCTTTAAATTTTTGAGCGCATCATCCCATTCTCCATCAGCATGAAAATAGTCATAGTATCCAGCTAACAGAGAAACAATATCTTTGTCTTTTATTTCAGCAAGATTAGGAAGTACACTGTTGAATATAATATCCTTGTTGTCAGAATTTACTCCCAACTTAACGAAATATTCTTTCCAATCTTTTATCTCTTGTATATCAGTATCTTCATAGAGGTATGAGTCAGATGTAAAGACAGCAGTCTTATCATATTTCTTGACCATATTCTCCATGCCTCTACCTTCTTCCATATATGCGTTAGATATATAGATTGTATCATCAATCTTATGTGGAGATTCTACACCATTATTGTTAGCAGCGTATATTTTAAGATTTTTAATCTTCTTGTAATTCTTTGAATCTATATCATCTTTATTATTATGCATAAATCGATGGAAGGAAATATTTGCTTCCTTATCATTGATGCAATCTTCATGAGATGTTAATTCATCAAGCAAAATATCTATAATGCTTTTGAAAGTGTATTTCTTTACTTCCAGCTTTTTGCACAGCATTGGGTATGTTGAGAAGATTTTATTGTATCTTTCGTCTAACATGTACACAAAATCTTCAGGTGTCCAGTCTGCTTCAATTACGTCTTTCAACTCTTCATCATAGAGATATACGTCAATAGTACGATCTGTAACCTCATTCCAAACATCATATCGATATAGAGGAAGGTGTACAAAACACTCATAGTTGTTATCTTCAAAAATGAGTTTATAATTTTCTCCAAGATATGTAAGGAAATCAATACTCTCTACAACATCGTTATCTGTTTCTGTGCCGCCAATATCCTTACAAATGCTTTTGGCATTTTTAGCAACAACACAGTTGTAGAAATTCTCCTGGTTAAAGTCATAAACATGGAATACATCTGCAACAAATTGTTTGAAGTCATTAATGTCCTCGATGCCGTCAAAATATTTGTTGTCGAATTTATACATCCAACCATTTTGAATCCAACTTTTAGATTGATAGACCGAAAAGTCGTCATTGGCAAAGAATATAACATCTTCTGAAAGAATGTGCTCGTTCTGATTCTCTTTGTCGTATGTCCACAAAGAAAAATCCTTTAGTACGTTTTTATTGAAGCATTCCTTATGGGCATAGCAATAGTGGACAAAATCTATGTGGTTTTGTCCTAACTCATTTATTCCATCTTGAATGTCTGAATCCTTTAAGAGTACATCTTCAACGTAACTTTTGAGACTAAAGTCTTTTACTCCAAAATTCTCCTTAAAGTATTCTTTTGCTTTTGGAGAATAGTTTTCTGACAACAAATTTACCCAAGATTCCTGAACCCAGCATTGATTTGATAGCTCTTCACCATCTTTGTGGTAAAAATAAACAATTCCCTTAAAGTCTTCAATTACAGTAGAATTAAATCTTATGACAGGAAATTTCTTATATGATGGAGTAAAACTAACATTTTGCGCCAAAAAATTGAAGAAGCCATATGATGTTTCTGGATCTTTCAATCGAGTGAACGTATCGTTGATGTTTTTAGCATCACGAAGTTCACTATCCACAAAGGCATCCGGATTAAACTGGCGAAATATGTTGTTCTTTATACTTTCCCAGACCTTGTTATCTTTAAAATAACTCCTTGTACCTTTAGATAGGCGTGGAAGATAGTCATCAAATGCTTTCAAATCATCATAATAATCATCTATATCATAATAGATGTTGTTTGCCGATTTGAGCTCTTCACCTGTCTCTGTAAGAAGAATGTCCTTATTCTCGAAATCTATAATATAATCTTTAGTAACAAGAAAGTTTAAGAAATTGTAATTATTATTCTCTTCTGATAGCCATTTTGAGAACGCTTCTTGCTCGCATTGGGTTAGTAAGACATTTTCATCAAATTTATAAGCATCTGAGGCATAACACTCTAAAAATCTGGCAATATTTGGTTTGAGGCACAGGTTTTCTGTGTCTCTTAAATCAGGATGAACAAACGAATCTGTCCAATCTGTTATTTCCAATAATTTTTCATCAGACAATATACCAGCACAAGTGATGCCTGTCGTATCATAATTTACATTGTTCACAGGAATTAGTATAGTATTTCCATCTTCATTTATGATAGGAATAATACTTTCTTTTTCTAATTCATCTTCGAATCCTTCTCTAAACTCTGCTATGAATTTTTGAACGTCTTCATCGTCGTCATGCTTGTTTTCTAATTCTTCAAAGTCTGGTATGAGACTAAATACTGACTCGTAATCAAATTGTCCCTCTTCCAACAGATCATGGATCCATTTGAAAAACTGTTGACCTGCAATTTTTGCGATTGCATGGTTGATATTTTCCTTTGGCTCAACGTTATCACGTGGTCCTGTTGGAATCATGTCTGTATTCATAAGGAAGCCAAATCCTAATTTAGCCTTCTTTGCTGGAAGATAGCAATATAAACATGAATTTTCTACAGGGCAGAGTTTGTTCCCTTCTCTACGACATGCAAAGCCAACAGAAGTCTTATGAAAATTATAATACTTTTCCGGAATTTTTCCGTCACCTTTTTTAATGCGTCTATTGAGTTCTTCTGTCAGTTTTGGAGATATAGACCCTACGTATTTCTCTGGATCAGACACGCACCATTTGTCATTTTGCTTGACACGCACAATAGATGGCGTTTTTTCCCCATTCATATATACGCTTACACTATTGACAAAAGGGATAAATAGAATAACTCGTTCTGTTTCAAACACATCAGAAAAGAGCTCTTCGTAATTTTGCTCTCCTGTATGTAGAATGTCTGATTCTGTTGGACGCAGAGCTATTTGCACACGATATTTATCGTCTGCATTATCCATTACTTTCAAAATTTCATTGTCAACATTCTTATCTTCTGTCCATATAGGAAGTATCTGCCAAGCTGTATCTTCAATATTTTTTGTGTAATCATAGTCAAATCTGAATTGATAATCATCTGTTCGAAGAAGTACATAATTATTATCCAAGAACACCGTTTTAAATCCGATACCCTTGTAACCGATGGCTTCTACATTATCAGTCTTTTCTTTATCATTTATACTACAAATGGCTTCAATGTTTTTAGCATTGAAGTAATCACCAGAATGCTGAAAAATCAAATAATTATCTGTAATATGAAACTCTACTTCTACCGGTATTTTCTGTTCATTTACCTTCTGAGGATAGTCATTTGCATTTTGGAGTAACTCATAAATGAAAACTTCTTTTCCACTTGCAGTAAGCTGATTCTTGATAGTATCAAGTGTATTGACAATCATTTGTGATGCTCTTGGATCACAATTATACATGTCATTATACAACATATTAACTATATCTTTTGGCAAAACTGGAGTTATTTCTAGTTTTGTATCAACTTCAAAGACATAATTCGGCTCAGACTTGACCATAATCCATGAAAAACGATAATAACAATCGTCTTTAATACTTTGGACAAGATTGCCATCAACCTTAATAGTGAAAACTTCAGAGTTTTCTGGCTTGTATTTTATCTTTGAAAAATCAGAACGACGAATGTCCGAAACCAGATAGCCTGATTCCGTTTCATTAAAGCGACCGATGAAGTATTTATCATCCAGTTTACGCTCGGTGATAAACTGTTGTTCTTCTTTTGTCAAAGAAGTTATATTTATAGTTGTATCTTTAGACATTTCGATAACGCTGTATTATTGAACATGAGATTATTGAGTTTATCAAAGCTCAACAATCTTATATGTTTATTTTATTTTCTGTAATATATCACCGAACTTGGCGTAGTTCACCACCACGCCATCGTCGAGGTCGAAGCTGATGGCTTGCTCGGCTACTACCTGCAGGCGCTCGTGGTATTCACGGCATTCGTCGAGTTGCTTCTGCAGAGCCTGCAGCTGCTTGGTCTCCTTGGTAGAGAGTTCGGCACGGCGAGCATTGAGCTTGTCGATTTCTGACTCCAGGTGTTCGATATAAGGGAGGAGATATTTCGAGCGCACACGTTCTGCGGTGTAGGCATTCATGCGATGCATGTAGGCGATGACCTGGAAGGCTCCCTTCTTTGATGAGAAAAGCCAGTAGATAGGGCGGTTCTGATACATCTTCTTGTGGTCTTTCCAGAAGTCCTTCACGAAGTATTGCTCCAGCGTCTTGCCGAGGCATTTCTCCACATAGTTGAGGTTCTCCACATGCTCCTCGTTGCCTAACGACACACGCATGAAGTCGGCAAAGCGCACAGAGGCGTTGTCAGAGAAGCCACAGTCGTTTGGCATGAGCGGCATGATGCCGTCGTCGTCGATTTCCCAGGTCTCGCCATTGTATTCGTAAGGAGCAATCTCCTCGTCCGTAGGGTTAGGGTGAGCGATGTGGAGTCCCGACTTGTCGAGACGGTAGCGTCCAAGCATACAGCCCACAGCATAGCTGATGAGCTGCTTGATAATGGCATCATCGTGCCATACGATATGTTGAGTGTTGTTATTGTCTGCCATAATTATATTCTATGTATATTGAACGTTTATTCTTTCACTTTCTTTCTTGTATACGACTTGTTTCTGTTACCACCATGAGCTTCCAGGTAACCGAACTCTGTCAATTGGCGCAGATATCGTTTGGCTGTGGTTTCAGTCAATCCCAACTGTGTGACAATTTGTTCGGTCCTGATTTCTTCTTTGTCGGCCATAAAAACTACGATATCGGCCAGTTTCCCTGCCAAAGTTGGTTTTATCGACCATTTATCGACCATTTCTTGCTGAATTGCCGTTTTATCGACCATTTCATCTGATGTTGATATAAGGAATTGGTCGATATCTTGCTGCAGATGTTCGCAATGCAGTTTCGCCATACAGTTGATGAAGATGTCAGTGTCCTCAGCTTCTCTGGTGTCAATGAGTGCTTGGATGTATTCAGCTTTATCTTCCTTATATACCTTTGTTGGCAACACACCATATTCCATTTGCAGAAGGTTCATAAGCAGACGGCTTGTTCTGCCGTTACCGTCAGCCCATGGATGGATGGTTACAAGATGGTAGTGCGCCCAGAAACTCAGTTCGTATATAGACAATTCGTCTGTCGTGTCTATTTCTTTGCGACGTTTATTAAGTTCCTCGCAAAACTCCTTCAGTTTCATTGGCACCTTCATCCAGTTCATATACGACCGTCCACCGGCACCAGCTGTTACATTCAGTTTGCGAAGCTCTCCTTTCGAAGCATCAAAGCTTCCGCCTAACGAATTGTATTCACCGCCAGTACGAGCCATTACTTTTGCAGCAAGAGCAACAAGAGATTCTATGGTGATATCCTCATGTCGCTTTATCCAAATGCGGCCATAGTCGTAAGCTGCTTTCAGGTCGAGGTTCATCAGCTGTTCTATCATTGGCTTTCCTTTTGCCGTAATGCCCTCGTCGAAGAGCAACTGCGCTTCCACCTCTGTCACCGTGCTGCCTTCTATGGCTGTACTATGAGTAATGATAGAGTACAGATAGAACTTTTCATAGTCTATCTGTTCTGTTATGCCCAACTCCTTATGGCGTTTAAGCAAACGCTGCATGATGTCTTTTATCTCTTGTTTCATTGCTTTCTTTGTTCGTATGTTGAGATTTTATCCCAGTACTTGTGCGAGATTACTGCAGTACAGTGGGTAGATTACTGCAGTACAGTGGGTAGATTACTGCAGTACAGTGGGTAGATTACTCGAGTATTGCGCTGAGATTACTATACGTTAGTCGTACCAGTTGATGGCTTCCTCGTAGGCGTCGAACTTCATTTCTTCCTTTACGCCAACCTTTTTCAGGGCTTTCTGTATGAACTGCTGCTCGCCGGGCGGTATGAGACGTGCGCCACGGCGACGCTCGAAGTAAGGGTTGCGTCCCCACTCGCTGATGCAGATGGCCATGAAACTGGCGTACTGATCAGGGAACATACGTCGTTGGAAGTTGGTGAAGCCACGGGCATATACCATAGGGCGGTTGCTGCGATAATATGCGCAAGAGGCGTCCTGCGTGCATTGGGTGGGGTTGATGAGGCGCAGCAGCTCGTCGGTCTTCAGCTTCATGGCGTGGGCTATCTGATGCAGGCAGCTGGCTGCCATGGGGCAGTCGCTATGCTCGCATACGGGATAGTTGGTTGGTAATGATGTATATTCTTTTCTTGGCATTTTTCTTTAATTAGTAATTATTAATTAGTA
>ERZ1026884.911-NODE-911-length-17632-cov-9.905615_pt1 | contig 17632 bp, 11 predicted proteins | sample MGYA00380172_ERZ1026884 | MGnify/ENA primary metagenome ERZ1026884 (study PRJEB33269, sample SAMEA4719808) | human gut metagenome | biome: human-associated habitat; feature: organic feature; material: feces | place: Cameroon | collected 2013-10 ... | reverse complement strand
CGATAAGATCAAGAAGCGTCATTTTGTATATTATAATCATGTTATCAAACCGGCATTGGTGGGTTTAACGGGACCATGGATCAGCGGTGGCATCGAGTTCAACTGGCCTCAGCACCATCGTCCAAGTACTTATCTGCCAGTGGATAGTACCATCGAGGAGAATGAGGATGGTTCTGTAACCGTATGGGTGAGTGAAACAGAAAAGATGTTCCACCAGAAGGGTATGGCGGGCTTTACCCTGCGTCCTGGCAAGGCTTACCTGGAAATCAAGGGTCAGCTCTACAACCGTACCAACGTGCCTCAGACTTTCCTCTGGTGGGCGAACCCTGCTGTGGCTGTGAATGATTATTACCAGAGCGTGTTCCCACCTGATATCAATGCCGTGTTCGATCATGGCAAGCGTGCCGTGAGCAGTTTCCCTATTGCCACGGGCACCTATTACAAGATGGACTATTCTGCTGGTGTTGATATCTCTAACTATAAGAATATCAAGGTGCCTACATCTTATATGGGTGTCAACTCTATGTATGATTTCGAGGGTGGTTATGAGAATGATACCCAGGCTGGTATGCTGTATGTAGCCAATCATCACGTATCTCCGGGTAAGAAGCAGTGGACCTGGGGTAATGGTGATTTCGGACAGGCTTGGGACCGCAACCTTACTGATGAGGATGGTCCGTATATCGAGTTGATGGCAGGTGTGTTCACTGAGAACCAGCCTGATTTCACCTGGTTGATGCCATACGAGGAGAAGCGCTTCACCCAGTATTTCATGCCTTATAGAGAATTGGGCGTGGTGAAGGAGGCTACCAAGGACCTGATTATGAACATTGACTTTGTGGATGATCAGGGAAATGTAACCCAGGAAAACACTTCCGGAAAGGTGAACTTCAAGGTGTTTGCCACTTCCAAGCAGGAGGTGAGGGTGATTCTTGATGATAAGGAAGGGGAATGCTATAATAAAGTGGTGACTCTTAGTCCGGAAAATGTTCTGGATGAGACGGTAGAGGTAGTAGATAGCGCATGGTATAATTTGGCTTTCACTATTGAGTCTCTTGATGGTAAGTATCTGATGCTTTGGGAACATGAGGATGATAAAATCCGTCCGATACCAGACCCAGCTGAGGCTGCCTTGCTTCCTGAGCAGATCAAGACCAACGACCAGCTCTATCTTACGGGTCTTCATCTGGAGCAGTATCGCCATGCCACCTATAATCCGGTGGATTATTACGAGGAGGCACTCCGTCGTGATCCTATGGATTACCGATGCAACAATGCCCTGGGATTGTGGTATATTCGCAAGTGCCGTTTCGACAAGGCAGAGAAGTATCTGCGTCGTGCCGTGAAGGTATTGATGAAGCGCAATCCTAATCCATACGATGGTGAACCTATCTACAACCTCGGTCTTGTCTTGAAATATCAGGGTAATTTCTGGAGGGCATACGATATGTTCTACAAGTCAACCTGGAATGGTGCATGGCAGGATGCCGGCTTCTTTGAGTGTGCCCAGATTTCCGTGCAGCGGCATCATATGGAAGATGCAAGTGAGGAAATCGAGAACTGTCTGTTTCGCAATACCCATAATCACAAGGCTCGTGCCTTGAAGGCTGCTATTCTCAGATTGACAGATAAGAAGGATGAAGCTATCGCCTGGTGCGAGGAGTCTTTGAAGATAGACCAGTTTAACTATGGTTGTCTCTTCGAACTCTTCCTCTCTACAGACAACAATAAATATCTTGACAAGATGGTAGAGATGATGCATGGTATGCCGAACAACTATGATGAGTTGGCGCTCGATTATGCTGGTGCCGGTCTTTATGGTGAAGCTCTGAAGGTTTTGCAGGCAGCTATTGATAATAAGGCTATTACTCCGATGACTTATTATTATCTGGGTTGGGTACTTCGCCGGAAGGATCCGGATGATTGGGAGATTGCTGAATCTGCTTATGACCAGGCATCGAAATATCCATCAGACTACTGCTTCCCTAACCGTCCTGAGGCAGTTCTGGCATTGAAAGATGCCATGCATATGAATAAGAAGGATGCCAAGGCCCCTTATTATCTGGGCTGTCTCTATTACGACAAGCGCCAGTATGATGTGGCGATGGAGGTATGGAGAGAGTCGGCAGAACTTGATCCTGCGTTCCCTACCGTATGGCGTAACCTCGCACTCGGATTGTTCAACAAGGAGCACAAGGGTGAGGAGGCTGTGAAGTATATGGAGAAGGCCTTCCTGCTTGATACTACCGATGCACGTATCCTGATGGAGCTGGATCAGTTGTACAAGCGTCTGGGCTACGACCATGCAATGCGCCTGAAACATCTTCAGCAATATCCGGAGTTGATAGCCAAGCGTGATGACCTTCTGCTGGAAGAAATCACGCTTCTGAATCAGACGGGTAACTATGCAGAGGCGATGAAGAAGCTGGATGCTCATCAGTTCCATCCATGGGAAGGTGGCGAAGGCAAGGTGAGTGGACAGTATCAGCTCTCTCGCCTGGAACTTGCCAAGAAGGCTTTGTTCCAGCATGATTACGATACAGCCATCTCTCTGCTTGAGGAATGTCTGGTTTATCCGCATCATCTTGGAGAAGGCAAGCTCTATGGCGCTCAGGAGAATGATTTCTATTATTTCCTGGGTTGTGCATACGCAGCAAAGGGCATGGCAGATAAGGCTAACGAATGTTGGGAAGAGGCAACCAAGGGACCTCAGGAACCAGCTGCTGCCATGTATTACAACGATGCCAAGCCTGATAAGATTTTCTATCAGGGATTGGCTCTCCTGAAACTGGGCAGAGTGGATGAGGCTCATGGCAGATTCTACAAGCTCATCAATTATGGCAAGAATCATCTCTTCGAGGATGTGGTGATGGATTACTTTGCCGTATCATTGCCTGATTTGCAGATTTGGGAGGGTGATTTGAATCTCTCTAATCAGATACATTGCAAGTACATGCTTGCCCTTGGTTTCTATGGCTTGGGCGATAAGAAGCATGCTGAGCGTTATCTGAAAGAGGCTTCCCGATTGGATAAGAATCATCTGGGTATCCTGTCATTCAAGAGTTTGATAGAATTAGGTTTGTAGTGAAAGCAGTCTGCTTTCTCATAGGTTTGTATGTTGAGTCCCTACGTCTATTGTGAAAATAATAGATGTAGGGACCTTTTTCTTTTGTCATTTCTTGGATTCTCGGTATTTCTTAGGCGATATTCCCACGATTTTGGAGAATAGGCGTGAGAAATAGAAGGAATCTTCGAATCCCATCTTATAGCTGATCTGATTGATTTTCATGTTTGTGGTATCCAGCAGCTCACAGGCTTTCTTGATTTTCAGCTTATTGAAATAACTCAACGGACTGTGACCCGTGGCACTCTTGAAGATGGCAGAGAAATGGGAATTGGAATATCCGGTATATTCAGCCAGGTCGTGCAGAGTGATGGATTGCTCCAGGTTCTCCTCCATATATCTTAGTGCGGCATTGATGATGCTATGTGTCTCGCTTTCATCCTGTTCCTCTCTCTTGTGGAATTTTCTGTACTGGGGGAGATAGCGCAACGAACCGAGATAGAAATGCAGGAGCGATGAGGTGTATCGCAGGTTTTCCAGGCTATATACATCGGATAGGGTCAGAAATATATCTTCGAAGATATTGTTTCTGTCGGCTATTCTTGAATTCAGATTGGTGGATATGGTGGTTGGCATCTCTGCCCCTTCGGCATAGATGTGTGCCAATGTGCCACGGAAGTGAATCCAGTAGATGGTCCAGGGATCGTCGTTATTGGAGGCATAGGCATGTGGCGTATTGGCTGGCATGATGAAGTATTGGTTGGCTTTCACCTCATATTGCTTGCCATTGATGCTGTAATGTCCGCTGCCTTTCACGCAATAGATCAGTACGCATTGGTCGATGGATTCCGTTCGCTCCCTATAATGATAGGTAGCGTGCGGATAGTAGCCTATGTCTGTGATATGCAAGGTTCGCAATACCGGGTCAGATTCTGCCAGATCCAGAATCATCTCTGGCATTACCAATGAGCGTTCCCCTTGAAATCCGTTTTTTATTTTGATATTTTCCATTATATTCTTGTTATTTGCCTGCAAAAATACTAATTATTTCCGAGACCTATATATTTTTCTGCTATTTCTTTTGTATAATCATAAGATAATCTATGTTTTTCGTTTTATGAGTCTATCTGTTTTTCCCCTTTTTGTTTGTACTTTTGCAGCATAATTAAAAACAATTGATGCTATATGAATATATCTGATCACAAAAGCGATTTGATTCGCCTGTTTTTTATGGGGAGCCTGCTTCTTGGGGGCGTGAATTCCTCTATGGCCTCTGATGGAAACCATGAACTGAATCTTTCAGGGCTATGGACGGTTTCCTATGATAAGGATAAGGTAGCTGACATCCTGCTTCCAGGTACGCTTACTGATGCCGGTTTGGGCGCACCTTGTACTTTGAAACCTGGTATGGAAAAGGATGTTTTTCTCAATCTGAAGGCGAAGTATAGTTATGTGGGAAAGGCTACATACGTTAGAAAAGTGATGGTGCCGAAGGAGTGGAAGAAACAGCGCATTATCCTGCATTTCGATAGAACGTTATGGACTTCGCAGGTAAAAGTAAATGAACTGCTTTTGAAGGAAACGGGGGAGAGCCTTTCTGTGCCTCATGAGTTTGATGTCACCGATTATGTGACTTTGGGGAAGGAAAATCTGTTGGAGATAACCATTGATAACAGTAAGAAGTACGACATCACTTTCAATGAGTTGGCGCATAGTTATACCAACGAGACTCAGACTAAGTGGAATGGTATCCTGGGTAAAATCTCCTTAGAAGCCAAACCGCAGTCTTATATCCATCATATTTCTGTTTATCCAAAAGCCAAGCAGGGCAATGTGCATGTGAAGATTGAGATGAAAGGGGATGCTCTTTTAGCCAAGAACCAAGGCCGCAAGTTGGGAAAAATGCGTTTTGCCATTGTCTCCCCACAGGGAAATGAGGTGAAAGATACGCTGCTTGATGTGAAGGGAAAACTCATAGAGTTTGATACGCAGGTGAAGAATGCTCAATTGTGGGATGAGTTCTCGCCAAATGTCTATACGGCTTCTGCTGAATATCTGGATCACAAGATGATGGATAGGCAGAAGGTGAACTTTGGATTTAGAGACCTGAGTAACGAACAGGCGTTACTACATATCAATCAACGTCGCATGTTCCTCAGAGGAACCTTGGAGAGCTGTGTCTTCCCGCTGAAAGGTTATCCTGCGATGGATGAAGCAGGATGGAAACATATTTTCGAAAAGGCAAGAGAGTATGGACTGAATCATCTCCGTTTTCATTCCTGGTGTCCGCCGGAGGCTGCCTTTGCCGTAGCCGACAAGATGGGATTTTATCTTCAGATAGAGTTGCCTGTCTGGGCATTGAATATTGGAAAGGATCAGCCAGCACTCGATTTTCTCTATGCTGAGGCCGATAGAATCTTGGCTGCGTATGGCAATCATCCTTCTTTCTGCTTCCTGAGTCTGGGAAATGAGTTGCAGGGTGATTTCAAGGCATTGGATGCTTTGCTGATGCACGTGAAGAAGCAGGATCCTCGTCGTCTCTATACTACCACAACCTTTACTTTTGAAAAGGGGCATGGGGATTGGCCGGAATCTCATGATGATTATTGGATAAGCCAGTGGTCGAAGAAGGGATGGCTGAGAGGACAAGGCGTTTTCGAAGACCAGCCTGTTAGTTTTTCGAAGGATTACGCTTCTGCCATCGAGTCGCTTCCTGTGCCAGTAGTTACTCACGAAATCGGACAGTATAGTGTGTATCCCGATATTTCGTCCATCTCAAAATATACGGGTAATCTGATGCCTGTCAACCTGATGTCTATCAAGGAAGATTTGCAGAAGAAGGGACGTCTCCAGCAGGCTGCATCCTATCTCTCTGCATCTACCCGTTTTGCCTCTATTCTCTATAAGGAAGAGTTGGAGCGTGCCATGAAAACTTCGGGATATAGCGGTTACCAGTTGCTGGGATTGACCGATTATCCGGGTCAGGGTACTGCTTTGGTAGGATTGCTGGATGTTTTCTGGGATGGCAAGGATGCTGTTTCTGATGCACAGTTCAAGCAGGTTTGCGCGCCTGTAGTTCCTCTGGCATCTTTCGAGAAGGCTACTTATACCAATCAGGAAACCTTCAAGGCATCGTTGCAGATTGCCAATTTTTCTGCAGAAACGCTGAAGAATGTTCCTTTGAAGTGGAGCCTCAAGAGAGAAGATGGTAGTATTCTGCATCAGGGTGTTTTGGAGAAGCAGGATGTAAAGGTGGGTAACAACCAGATGTTGGGCAACATCACCGTACCTCTTGGTTTAATCAGTAAGGCAGAACGCTTGACGCTTTCGCTCTCTGTTGCTCATACCAAGATAGCTAATGAATGGAATATCTGGGTATATCCTTCTGATATTGTGATAGTTCCTGGAGAGGTAGTCGTAACCAATGATATAGATAAGGCTCGTCTGGCATTGAATAAGGGTAAGAAGGTGCTTCTTAATCTGTCAAAAGATAAGATACGTGGTTTGGAAGGTAAGTTCCTGCCTGTATTCTGGAGTCCGGTTCATTTCCCTAATCAGCCGGGAACGATGGGTATCTTATGTAATCCAAAGCATCCTGCCCTGTCCGATTTTCCTACAGAGGAACATAGCAACTGGCAGTGGTGGGATTTATGTAAGAATGCCACTACCATGCAGTTGGACAGCATCGAAAATAGCATCCAGGTTCTGGTGGGTATGATGGATAATTTCTACAAAAACCGTAATCTGGGGCTGGTATTTGAAACGCAGGTGGGTAAGGGTAAACTGGTAGTTAGCAGTATCGATATGAATGAGTTGGATGCTCGTCCGGTGGCTCGCCAGTTGAAGTATAGTCTGATAGAATATATGAAGAGCCCTGCCTTTCAGCCAAAAAGAAAAATGGAATTTGATCTTCTTAAGAAGGTAATCTATAATCCTGTAAAAGTAGAGAAGAGCAAGAAGTCTATTTACGATCCAGCAGATTAAGTGGCTATCATCATCGTCCGGGAATATGAAATGATAGATATCTCATATTTTCGGACGATATTATATTCCTATTTTGTATTTATATAGTTATATTTGCAAACGAAAAAAGCATATTAAACTTTAAAACAGATAAAGATGAATAACCTGACAGAGATAATTGTGTATTCGTTATTGGTATCGGCTGTAATTTCAAGCTCATTTCATCCTGTGGCTACTGGTCTCCGCATTGTCATCAGCATCGCTGCCTGCCTGGGACTAATGATAGCCTTTGTGGCAGCAAAGGTGGGTAAGAGGATTTAACGGGGAGTATTCTGACAGGCTTTAACGTGTATAGATGCATTACTGTTGTCAACCTTGAAACAGGGGCGCCTATCATCGGATACAGGTTGTACAGACACGTTGTCAAGAACGATCCCGTCGACATAGCGTATGTAAAAGCCATAAGACGGGAGTCCGTTACGTGAAAAATCTTGTGCGTCGGGATAATAGACTCTTACGGGAACAGGTTTGTTTGTTATTGATGCTTCGCCTCCTCCGCAGGTTTGGAAGTAAACATTGCCGATATATACATCTTGTATATGTTTCTCGGGTATTCCTGTTATGAGCGAGCCTTGAATCCCATTGTTCTTTCCTTTGACATTTCTGATGACAATGTCTTTCATATAGCCTGCTGGCACTTTTGTACCATCAAAAGTTCGGCTTCTGTCGGCAATATATAGAAATATCGGGCATCTTGCTCTGTCTATGTTTACATTTTCTATCATTATATTTTCTATATTACCGCCATCCACGGTCTCGATGGTTATTCCAGTACTGCAATCACCTCTACCTCTGAAAGAGTCTGATTTGTCAGGAAATCCTCCTAATGTCAATTTCTGTCCTATGATATTTCTGAAATTGCCCTGGGTATCGGTTCCAAATTTAAATGCATTGCAGGTAGAATATAGCACACAGTTCTCAATCAGAATGTTCTCGCAAGCTCTTCCTCCAGCAGTTTTTAAGCATAAGGCATCGTCTTCTGAACTTATGTGGCAATTTCGTATGATTACATTGCTGCATCCGTCAGGATCTATACCATCATTGTTATAGTTACCATGATTGAGTACCGTCATATTGTCGAATATCAGATTATCGCAGCATAAGTAATTCTGCATCCATGCAGCGGAATTTCTCAAAGTGATGTCTTTGATTACAATGTTACTGCATTGAATCATACGAATGCCAAAAGGGCGGTCCTTGATACCTCCAATAGTCTCTTGACCAGGGAAATTAGCTTTCTCTCCTCTGAAATATATTTCACCCTCGCCGCAGATTCCTATGTTGGTGGCTTTTTCTGCATATATTAGCGACTGGCTATATTTATGTACATCTCTCATAATGCTTCTCATCCCTTCCACCTTATTGGGATAGTCGGCTAATGAAAGGCTTCCTAACAGACGTGCTCCTTTGAATATTTCAAGTATGACATTAGATTTCAATACGATGGTGCCTGTTACATAGTCACCTTCGGAAATCACGACCTTTCCGCCCCCTTTTCGTGTGCAGGCGTCTATAGCTCGTTGAATAGCTTTTGTATTAATGGTCTTTCCGTCATTTTTTGCACCATATTTATTGATATTGAAGATGCGTTTGGAAACTCTCCATGGTTTAAGATGCAGGGTTAAAGAGTCTGGCATATTCTCAAGAGAATTTGCAACCTTGTTTGTATCCACATGATTAATAGCCATAACATTGATATTTATGGTAATGGCTATCAATAGCATGATAGGATATTTCATTTGAAATGTATAGTATTTCATACCTTCTGATTATATAGTTATTTTATTTTTAATGTGCAAATATTGTACCTGAGCTGGTTTGGTCATATTCTTCATCTTATTGATAAAAGGAGCAAAGCAACAATTTCTTAAGCGCTTTGCTCCTTTTCTGTTATATCCGATTTACCAATCTGGGTTCTGTTTGAATTCATCCTTATTAGTTACACGATCCATCATCGTAGTTGGAATAGGACGAAGGAGATGCTTTTCTTTGATAGCATTGCGAGCATCTACATTGTATTGACGGACAAGATTCAGCAACTTGCCTGGGCGCTTGAGATCTTGCCAACGGCCAGCAGCCTCACCCATCAGTTCGAATGCACGCTCATTCAAAATGACATCTATCGTTAGTTCATTGCCTGATAACTTATGAGCTTGATAAGCCTCCTCACTCTTTGCTGCTCGATGGCGTAAAGCATTGATGTATTCTACACCCTCATTGTTTTTTCCTTCTCTCATCAAGGACTCAGCTGCAATGAGGTACATTTCAGCTAAACGAATGACACAGATGTTAAGTTGACTTTCAAGACCTTTGTCTGTGCGGGTAGGATCCATATATTTAATCAGCTGTGGATACATCTCACGTGGACCGCTCGTCTCTTCACCATTTGGTGAATTAGGATTGAAATAGTCGTCAATGTCTTCTATGCGATATTTGCCTTCCGCCCATTTACGCTGTGCATCAGAAACTTTAAATGGCGGTACATAAAGTGCGGTATCCCCAATGACATGCCCTGGGTTATTGATGCATCGGCTCTCGTCATTCACATACCATACCCACTTGAAACTTTTTTCAAAACGTGAGTCCCAATCCATATTGGCCACTGCCATATTAAAGAAATGGCGTGTAGGCATATAATGGCGATATGGGCGGCCATTGGCAATATCTCTCACCATACCAAAATTAGCACCATGAACATCATAGCGTACCGTAAAAAGGTGATTAGCCATACTACGGTGATTGTATGAATCATTTGAAGAACCTTGCAGCATCCAAATAAACTCTTTATTTTTCTGATTGCTTGCATCCCACAAATCACTGAAATCGCCAAGTAACTCATACTGGCCACAATTAATTACCTTCTTGGCATAATCAGCGGCTTTTGCCCATTGCTCATCCGAGAGGTACACTCTTGCCAATAAGGCCTGAGCTGCCGATAGGCTAGGACGTCCAAACTGAGTAGGAGTTACAGGCAACAAATTTTCCGCATTTTTCAAATCACTGATAATCTGCTCATAGACTTGTGACGCAGGAGTACGGGTTGCTGTAGTCTCCACTTTGGTTACCTCATCTAATACTAAAGGCAAATCACCAAACTGCATCACCAAGACATGATAAAAGTATGCACGTAGGAAATAAGCCTGACCTTTAAAATCATTTACCACATTCTCTGCAGCCTCAATATTCTTTGCACGACTTAGCAAGGTGTTAAATAATCTTCTCTGTGCAGTATGATGCCTCTTCGCTGGGAGGTCAGTATGGTGGCAATGGTCAACAAAATCTCTATGGTTTTGAATTATGGAATAAGGTTGTTTCAGGCTTTGAACAAGGAAACTTGAAATATGGATGGAAGAAAAATCAGTTCATGCCAACCCAGTTTCTTTATTCTCTTTATAATACTTCCATTGATAGTCGTTATGATGCTACATTCAAGAGCGAGTTCTATGCTACACAGGCTGATGCCAGTATTGGATTGAAGGAAGGTGATCTGCGTTTGTATTTCCCAAAATATGACCAGCCTTTTACTCAGCAGGATTCCTTGAAACTGATGGCCCTGCATCCTAATGCCATCATTGTTACTAAGGATAAGTGGAAGCAGGATATTGAGCAGATGGGGGGATCTGGTATGTGCCCGATGATTTGGAAATTCTATGATCCTAATTCTTCTCTACCTACCAATGATACCGGTTACACCAGCACTAAGGATATCTTCCTCTTCCGTTTGGCTGATACTTATCTATTGGCGGCTGAGGCTTATTATAAGGCAGGTGATAGCCAAAAGGCTGCAGAACGTATCAATAAGGTACGAGAACGTGCTGCTTTGATAGGGCATGTAAAGGATATGGATATTAAGGTTTCTGATGTGAACATCGACTTTATCTTGGATGAGCGTGCTCGTGAAATGGCTGGTGAGTATAACCGCTGGATGGACTTGAAGAGAACGGGCAAACTGATAGAACGAACTTTGAAACATAACAAACTTGCTGCCAAGATTAATAAGATGGATGAACACATCCTTGTCCGTCCTATTCCGCAGTCTGTAATCGACCAGACAACAGGCGATTTTAATCAGAATACGGGGTACTAGTTCTGATTGGTCGTTGGTTAGGCAAGGGAACAGGATAGATTCCTGTTCCCTATCTTCTATCAGAGAAAAAATGTATTTTTGTTATAAAAATGAACAAGAAAAAATGAGATTAATTCCATTATTATTTTGTGTATTGGCTTTTGGGGCAATATTAAGTGCTTCTGCGCAAGATTATTCCAAGATAATCGTGAATGGCGTACCTTGGTACGACCAGAATCACCATCCGGTGAATGCACATGGCGCTGGTATCATCAGGGATGGTGACAGGTATTGGCTTTTTGGTGAATACAAAAGTGATACTTCCAATGCCTTCCCCGGCTTTGGATGTTATTCTTCCGAAGATTTAGTAAACTGGCATTTCGAGCGGATTGTTCTGCCTGTCCAAAAAGATGGCATCTTGGGACCTGATAGAGTGGGTGAGCGAGTGAAGGTGATGCGTTGCCCTAAGACCGGTATGTATGTAATGTTGATGCATGCAGACAATCTGGGCTATAAGGATCCGCATATCGGTATCGCTACATGTAAGACCATCAATGGTGATTATAAGTTGAGAGGAACCCTACAATATAAAGGACACCCCATCAAGCACTGGGATATGGGTGTTTTCCAAGATGAAGATGGTAAAGGCTATCTCCTCGTTCATCATGGACCGATCTATCGCCTGAGTGATGATTATCTCAGCGTAGATACTATGATTGCTCATGTGGGTGGTATGGGAGAATCGCCTACGATGTTCAAAAAGAATGGCATGTATTATCTCTTGACTTCCAATTTGACCAGTTGGGAACGCAATGACAACTATTATTTCACTGCTACCGATATTGCAGGACCTTGGAAAAGACGGGGGGTGTCCGGAAGGTACGCTGACCTGGAATTCGCAAAGTACTTTTGTGTTGATGCTTCCAGATGGAACACCGATGTATATGGGTGATAGATGGTCTTATCCTCATCAGGCTTCAGCTGCGACTTATGTGTGGTTGCCCATGCAGGTAAATGCAGAGAAACTCTCTATACCTTTTTATTGGCAATCATGGGATGCTGAAAAAGTGAAATCTCATGACGTTCTGAAATATGCAAGGCATAGGAAACCACTTCTTCTGTATTCTAATGAAGCTGGTAAGTCTGTGAAAACGAATTTCAAGGGTACGCATGTGGCTGTAGTTGGCAAGACAGATAATCATGGTGGCTATGGTTTGGTTTCTGTATAGAATACGCATGGAGATACTGTATATTCCAGTTTGATAGATTTTTACAGTAAAGTACCGCAGGAAGGTATTCGGGTTATTACGCCCCAAATGCCTTATGGAAAATATACCTTGGAGGTGATGGCTACTGGCGAAAAAGCCAATTGGTCGGATAAAAGAAAGAATCTATATGGATCGGATGATTCTTTTGTGCAGACAAGTCAATTTTATGTATATGGCTGTAAATCTAGAAAAAGTAAGAGAAGGTAATGAGTGGATTGATTGATTGCTGCTCTCCGTAGGGTGATTTGTCAGTAACAAATAGTTTAGGGGTTGTAGGATTTTTCCCACAACCCCTAAACTATTTATTTATTCTATCACATTCGTTAGGAATGAATGGGGTAAACTCTGTATATTCAGATATTTCTTGCCTATCTTTACTGTTAGCTTGGCAGGCTTATCTGTGAAATTACCTGCGGTAACGATGTATTGGCCTGTTTTGGTCTTGAATACCACAACGGGAGTTTTACTATAGTCACGACCGGCGTATGCCAGCATTTCGGTGCCTTCTTTTACAAAATGGCTGAAGTGCTTATAGGCATAGTATTCTGCAGTATAGCGCATCTTTCTGGTTTTACTATCTACTTGTATAAGAGCGTTCTGTGTCCATCCCCATGGAGAGATACCGTTATCTTTCAGGATGAAGTTCCAGTTGTAATATTCATCGCAACCATTTCCCAGGTTATCGGAAAGAAGGAAGAATGTGTGCTCGCCAGCTTTCCAGTCCATGCTGCCGTTTCCACATTCGCTTTCGCTTACCATAAATCGAAGGTAAGGATAGCGTTGGCGCATCTGTGGCAGGTTATTGCGGCATTCCCATTGCGTTCCTATTCCCTTCACGTTGGCTTGTAAAGTCTTGTTATCAAGAATCTTTTCTACGTAATCCAGGCGGTTGGTGTTGAAAGTACCTATCCACAACTCAACCTCTGGATGCTTCTTGGCAAGGGTTGGAGCCAGATATTCATTATTGAAGCGCAAGGTTCCTTCTGCTGTCCATGCACAACCGGGGTATGGAGTGTATGAGTAAGCCTCGTTCTGATACATCACCTTGGTGATAGGGAGTCCTTCTTCCTTGTAGAGTTCGATGAAGCGGCAGAACATGTTGGCGTAGCATTGCAGATAACGTGGATCTTGGATAAAGAAGTCTTGGGTGGCGAGACGGCGAGGAAATACGCCATTGCGGTCGCCCAAAAGTTTCATCTCATCTGCATCCACCTGTTTGCCGTCGTCCATATATAAGAGATAGCTCTGGCGAGGATCCATCTTGTTGGTCTTGTTAGGAGATACAGGGTAATCGTTATTGATTTTCATCCATGTAGGAGGGCTCCATGGACTCATGAATAATTGCAGGTTAGGCTGGTATTTTTGTGCGGCACGTGCCAAGGGGATAATGTTACGTTTGTCGTGCTCGATGTTGAAATACTTAAGAGAGAAATCACCATTTACCTCAGAGCAACTGTACCATTCACGCGCATAGTCGTTGGCATTCATGGAAACTCTTCCGTGGGTAAACTTCAAATCGCCCTGAGGATCAAAGATATTGAACATCACTTCGTCTTGCTCTTTACGGGACAGCAGATTGAATGCATCCCAATCGAGTTCGTTAAAGGTGGTTCCGAATGCTACAAACTTAGTACCGCTACTTAGTGCATTTACTTCTGCCACAACTTTATTTTCGGCTTTTGCCGAAAGAACAGTCTTTGCTTTTACCCATGAAGAGGTTTTTGTGGTGGTGAAGGTTGTAACTTTCTGTGCCCAAGTGCTCGAACTGAGCACGAGGGCAATTGTAGTAAAAATTTTTGTTTTCATTTTTGCTTTCATTTTAGCTTTCATTTTTATTGTTTATTCTTTTCTTTATTTTATCCTTAAAGAAACTGTGGCTCCCTTGATGCCATCAGCCTTAATGCTTAATGCTGCCTTGCCTTTCTTGTGACTACTGCGCACTATTACCAAGGCTCTACCTTTCCAAGTCTTATGAGTATTGTTTACATAGCTGTCTGTATCTTTGATATTGGCATTACCCATAGCTGCTAGAGAGCCTTGTCCGGTAACTGCTGCAGACAGTTTGATTTCTGCGTTCGGACAGAGATTTCCATTCTTATCAATGACTTCCACTTGTACGAAAGCTAAATCTTCGCCATTGGCAATCATATCCTTATTTTCTGCTGTAAGGCGGATGGCTGCAGGTGCTGAGGCTGAAGAGAGAGTTTTGGATTCCTTGATGGTTCCATTTTCAATTCCTTCAACCTTAAGGGTTCCCTCTTGATAAGGAATGGTAAATACAGCCTTCATCTCTGTATTCCTATTTACAGCCTTTTCTCCGATTAAATGGTCATCTAAATATAGGCGAACGATGGGATATCTGCTATATACTTCTACCTCAATGTTCTTGCCTTCCCATCCTGGCCAGTTCCAACTTTCCCAGGTAGGCCATACTGCCCAGAGACCAGTATTGATCTTACCTTTGTAGCCATCTGGTTCCTTCACGGCTAGGTAAAGTTTCTCGGTATCGTTATAGAGTATGCTGCGATAATGTGAGATTGGCTTTCTCCATCCAGTAAGGTCGATGTCACCGCAATAGGCTGCATGCCAAGGGAAGAGAGGGCGATGGTAATGTTCGCCTGGTACATCTCCATCATACCACCATCTGCCGATACCTGATTCTCCGATGTAGTCTATGGATGTCCATACGAAGTCACCGATGATGTAATCCAGGTCGTTCACCAAAGTCCAGTTTTTGAATGCATCCTTAGGATAGGATTCTGTTTGCCACATCACTCTGTTGGGAACTCGTTTGTGATCCTCCTCGTGCTTGTGTATCATATAGTTATAGCCTACGATGTCGTGCTCGGCAGCCAAAGGGTCATAGATTTCCCAGTCTTTGTCCCAAGAGGCAAGGGCCGATGTGATTGGCCGATTGTCGTATTCTCTTATTTTGTTGGCTAGTTTGCGCGCGGTGGTAATAACTTCCAGTTTCTTGCGTTCTATTACCTCGTTTCCTATACTCCAGGCAATGATTGAAGGGTGGTTGATGTCGCGCAGTACCATACCTTCAACATCTTCTTGCCAGTATTTGTCGAACAGTGTTGAGTAATCATGCTTATTCTTGGCATCGCGCCAACCATCAAAAGCTTCATCTATAACCAGAAGTCCTAGGCTGTCGCAAGCATTGAGAAACGCTTCAGAAGGAAGGTTGTGAGAGGTACGGACTGCATTGAAGCCAGCTTCTTTCATCAGTCTTGCTTTTCTTGCTTCGGCACGGTCAAAGGCTGCTGCTCCAAGGATACCATTGTCGTGGTGCAGGCAGCCACCCGTAATGTTGAGTTTTTTACCATTGAGTAAGAATCCCTTGTTGGAATATCTGATACTGCGGATACCAAACTTCTGACTATAGTTATCTATTACCTTGTTGTTCTCGCAGATGGAGATTTGGGCTTCGTAAAGATGTGGAGAAGTCAGGTTCCACAATTTTGGAGATTTTACATGCAACAGCTGTTTTACCCGCTGCTCGCTATTGGCTGCAATGGTAACTATTGTGTTGGCTTGAGAAGTCCCAGACAGTTGGGTTACTACTTTAATCTTTTTGTTATGGTTGGTTTCGTTCTTAACCAGGGTGTTTATTTCTACAGTAGCTTCTGTATCAGAAATCTGAGGTGTATGAATCTGCACGCCCCAATTGCCGATATACAGTTTAGGGGTATGGATGAGCCATACATGTCGGTAGATTCCTGAGCCAGAATACCATCTGCAGTTCTTTTGCTGTGAATTATCTACTCTTACAGCGATTATATTTTTTTTGCCGGGAATGATGGCTTGTGTCGCATCGCAGAAGAATGAGGTGTACCCATAAGGATGACCACCTACTAACTTACCATTGATATATATGGATGAGTTCATGTAGATGCCCTCAAAATAGAGAAAGATTTTTTCCCCTTTCATTGATGCTGGCACAACATATTCTTTGCGATACCATCCGATGCCTGTAGGATAATAGCCGCCATCGTTGCCTGCAGGAGCATCTTTGTCTATTTGTTGCTCTATGCTCCAGTCGTGTGGCAGAGTCAGCGTTCTCCACTTAGAGTCATCAAACGAAATATTACTGGCTTTAGGGTTATCTCCTAACGAGAATCGCCAAGTTGCGTCCAATAAGAACTTTCTTGCATTTTGTGCTGCAGTAGCTGTTGGAGAACAAAGCCATGTAATACTCGCTAATAATAGCGTTAAAATGATTTTTCTTTTTTCCATTGTTAGTCTATTGTTATTTTTGTTACGATTTCGTGTGCAAATATACTTATTTCTTTTTGATCAGGTGGTTTAAAATCATTCTTTTTATGTTAGAAATCGTTCTTTATGAGGAAAATGCCGGTAAAAATAGAATACTTTAAAATGCAAGAAGGTTATTGGTATAAAGTGTTTTGATGGGAAAAATGGAACTCAAGGATATCTATGTAGCTGATAGTCTGGATGCCAAGGCGCAGAAGGTATTGCAAAAGGGCGGAAAGGTGTTGGTTCTGGCTGCCGGTAAGGTGAAGATGGGAGAAGATGTGAAGCAAACTTATCTGCCGGTGTTCTGGAACACCAGTTGGTTTAAGATGTGTCCGCCTCATACCACGGGTGCTACCATCGAAAAGGCTCATCCACTTTTCAGAAATTTCCCTACGGATGACTGGGCAAACCTGAACTGGTGGGAGTTGCTGAACAAGGCGCAGGTGATGAATCTCCGTGAGTTCCCGAAGAATTATCAGCCGGCAATCCAGCCGATAGATACCTGGCACGTGAGCCGAAAGCTCGGTATGATGATTGAAGCCAAGGTGGGTAGAGGCAAGCTTCTGATGACTACGATGGATGTAACCAGCGACTTGGAACATCGCCTGGTGGCAAACCTGATGCGTTATGCCATCCTGAAGTATATGATGAGCGATGATTTCCAGCCGGCAATGGAGGTGGATAAGCAGGTGATTGAAAATCTCTTCACGAAATCGGCGCCACCCGTGAATATGTTTACCAAGGATTCTCCGGATGAACTGAAGCCGAAGCTGAAGTAAGGAAGATAAAGTAATGTAAATATAAGGCGAGATATAGCTCGAGTAATGAGGCAAATGCTGGATAGTAAACTGGCATTTGCCTTTTTCTTTCAGTTACCTTTTTACCTTTTTACTTTTTATTACCTCTATCTTACTTCTTGATGACCAGTTTGCTTCCTTTCTGAACATC
>ERZ1026884.909-NODE-909-length-17644-cov-8.895105_pt1 | contig 17644 bp, 17 predicted proteins | sample MGYA00380172_ERZ1026884 | MGnify/ENA primary metagenome ERZ1026884 (study PRJEB33269, sample SAMEA4719808) | human gut metagenome | biome: human-associated habitat; feature: organic feature; material: feces | place: Cameroon | collected 2013-10 ... | reverse complement strand
TCGCCATTTTCCTCTACTGTTACCTTTACGAGGTTATCGTAGTTGTAAATGTCGTTATTTGTGAGGTCAATGCCTGTAATCTGAGCAGGGAGAACAGAAAAGTCGAAAGTCTCACCATATCCATTGCTGCTAAGGTTCAACTCTTTCAAATTAGGAAAAACAGAAAGTTCCTTCAAGGCTGCAGTATCAACCTTTGTGCCTGAAAGGTCGAGAGATGTGGTGCTGTTGGCTTTGTCGTCAAGGAGCATTTTGCCATTTTCATCAAACTGGTATCCCTTAGCTTTGAGGATAGTCATCAACTCTGAGTTGCTTACAGCCACATTGCTATAAGAAGGTGCATCGTCGTCACTGCTGCAAGACGCGAAACCGAGGCAGAGTGCCAGGGCAGCGAGACCGATGAAATTCTTAAAAATCTTCATTGTTTTATTATTCTTTTAAATGTTTATAATTAATATAAAATATTACCCTTAATTTGCGGCTGCAAAGGTACATATTTATTAAATAATGTGCAATACCTAAAAATAATGAAATTTGCAATAGTAATTTGTTATGATTTATAGGGTTTCTCATCTGTCTTGTTGAGAAATCATAACATATCTAAGATTTTCAATATGTTTTTCACAGTTGCTTATTCAGCCGATACTTAAAACTGATGATGAAGTAGCTGCCAATTTGTGAGGTACGGCTTTCCGTCAATCCTGTGGCGGTAACATTGCGATAATAGTTTTTCTTGTCGCTGAGAATATCTGACCAATAGAGCGAAAGCTCGGCTTGCTTCTTTTTGAGGAATCGCCAAGATGCCCCCAAGTTCCATACCACTTGGTCGTCTTCGCCTTTCTTGATGTTCGTGCCGTTGCGGAAAGAGTAGGCGACATCGCTCTTGACTTGGAAGCCAAGAGGAAGCTCTGCATAAGTATTCAGCGAAAAGTTATAGCTTCGGGTATAGTTGGATGTCCTACGAAGCTGGTTGGTGGCATGGCGGTAACGCCAATCGCCCTGCAAGTCGAAGCCTCCCCATTTCGGCTGATAACCCAAGCGAAGGTTGGCATTATACGACGTATTGTGGGTGACGCTGCGGTCTGGCTCCTCGCTCTTCCCCTCGTTCACCAAGGCTACACTTTGGCTAAAGTTGGCACCTGTGCGAGCGGAGAGATTGAACCGTTTCTTCCATCGCTTCTGATAGCGAAGACTGGCACGCATGTTCCAGTTGCCATTCACATTCACAGGATAAGTTTCCGTGCCACCAGTGGCAAGGTTGTAAAAGACGGCTTGCGTCTGACTGTTATAGGTGTTGCTAAAGTGTACATCGCCCGAAAGCCCGAGGCGCGTGTTCCTACCTGTCAATCGGAAATTCTGATTATAGGATGCTTTGAGCGAAGGATTGCCATGGGTGATGTGCAGCGGGTCGCTATTATCGGTGAGCGACATCAAGCTACCGAGGTCGGGCTGTCGGCTACTACCGTCATAATTCAGTTCGAAGCGAGTCTTGCCTTGATGCCATGACACATTCAACTGTGGGTTCCAATTCACGCTCGTCCTCACCGTGTCGGCGTGGAGCAAGCCGGTCTTTTGGTCAAGACTCCTGCGTTCGGGCTGCATCAACACTCCTGCATTTGCCTCCCATCGCTTGCCATCATAATTGAGGTAGAGGCTGAGGTCGTGGGTAATGGTCTTGCTCAGGGTGTGGTTGCTTAGGCTATCCATATACACCTCGCTCTCGTAAGTACTTCGGTCGCTCACCTGTCGGTTGGCAGAATAGCGATAACCGAGTTGCAGGCGCAAGTTCTCAGCCAAGGGTTGCGTCAAGTTGATGCCTACGGAATAGGCACGATTGGTGGAGGGGGAGTGCTGGTATTGGTTGCGATAAAGCACGGAATCCCCACCCAGACTGCTCTCCAACTGATAGTAAGTGGTCTCGGAAATGGAATGTGACTCGTTGGTACTCTTGCTGTCGGAGTAACAACCCGTAAGGCTGATGCTCGTACCCTTGTCGTTGAACACTCGGGTGATGTCGGCATTGACGGAGAACGAATGGCTGTCGCTCTTCGAATCCGAGTTTCTCGTGATGCTGTTGATACGCTCATCGCCTTCTGAAGAGGTGGATTGCTGGCTGTCGCTGGTGTTGTCGCTCTTCGACTTGCTGAAGTTTCCACCTATATTAAAATAGGTCTTGTCATCCAAGCTCCACCTCATGCCCAACGAACCATTGCCCATCGTGTTGCGATTGGTGCTGGTGGATGCCGAGTTCTGGTAACGGTTGCCTGTGGCGAGGTATTGCTCGCTATACAGGGTGCTCTCGTTGCCACTGGCATAATGGTTGTACATCATGTTGCCATAGAGGGTGAACCGCTTGGAGAACTTCTTGGCAAAGTTCATCGCCACATTGTCCTGTCGGTTGTCGGGATAGCGAGAAGTCATATATCGGTTGCCACTTCGAGCTATCACGGAGATGTTATCGCCAGTCTGGCGGAAGAGGTTGGATATTAACTCGGCTTCCTTCTTGTCGTTGTTGCCTATGCCGATGCCTGCCGAAGTAATCAGCGTGCCGTTGAACTCTCGCTTGGTCTGCAAGTCGAGCACATAGTTTTCGCCGCCCTTGCGCACCTTGGTAATTTTCTCCAGTTCGCTCCGCTTGTCATACACCTTGATTTTGCTCACCAACTTGGCTGGCAGGTTTTCGAGGGCAAGGGTGCTGTTGCCACCAAAGAAACTCTCACCGTTGACATTGATTTCATGGATGGGAAGACCGTTGTAGGTCATCGTCTTGTTCTGCTTGTCGTATTCCAAGCCAGGCACACGCTTCAAGAGTTCTTCGAGGTAAGCCCCCTCGGGAGTTTTGAAGGCATTGGCATTAATGACCGTGGTATCGCCCTTCATCTCCACCTCCTTGATGGCAGCGGTCACCACCACCTCGTCGAGATTGAGTGTCTTGAAGATGGAATCCTGCTTAGAGGTACGACTTCCCCTTACCGTATCACCCGACACAGCAAGACGAAAATCCCTTTCGTTATGAGAAAGGAATGACGAAGCCCATACATTTGCCATTGCCGAAAAGGACATGAGCAAAAGTACAGGCACATAAGCATATCGTAGCCTCATTCTCTGTTTGAATATTCAAAATCGGCTGCAAAGGTACGAATTTTAGTATATATTTGCAATACCTTAAAGTAGGTAAAAAGACAGATTGGACTGTTCCGAGTCAGTCCTAAGTTACAATTTTAATCACATTCCAAATATGTTCTGAAAATAAATCATAAAAAACGAGCAGCATTTTTGCCAATCAAAATTTTTATTATACTTTTGCAAGCAAATCAAGAAGAGTTGTTTGACAAGCAATCTTGTGCAGATTGCAGAAATTAGAACCGTTGCCAAATCATTACCTCTATTGAGGTGAGACTCTCGTAAATTGCTCATTTTTAGCTATTCTGAATGTTTTGGCAGAATTTTAACAAAAAATCTCGTAGCTAAGATGATTGTAAAAGCAGTAACCAAAAAGTATCTGGACAATAATCCTGCACTTTATAATGGTGCCTATACGGCAACTACCATTATTAAGGGAGGTAAGATATGCGTGAAGTCAAGTAACCTCAACACTGTCACTATCACAATTCCAGAAGGAGGAAAGACCAAGACTATCTGCTATTTCCCTTATATCAAAAAAGGGTATTATACCTATAGTTCTACAGATGCCAAACAAGCCCAGCAGCAATTAGAGCAAATGCGCAAGGGAAATGTAGAAAAGACTGGCGAGACAATGAATATAATGGGACACAAATGTACCGTTTATAAAGTTAAATATGAGGCTTCAACTGATTCTGCAGGAATGAAAGTTAAAACCATCATAAATAACGAATATGCTATTAGCAATGATCCTTCTTTGCCAGAAGCTAATAAAGAAATCATTCCTGGCGTACATGGGGCTCCATTAAAATTTGCAACCAACATGGTCTCACAAACAAATTCCGACATGATAAATATGGATGTCAGAATAGCTATTGCCAGTATTGTAACTTCCATCACGCCACGTACTGTAGCAGACTCAGAGTTTGAAGTTCCTGCCGACATAAAATTAATAAATATAGATGGGAACGAAAAAGAGTATTTCAAACTTTATTCCGAAAACACCAAATATTTGAAAAAGAACAAATTATGGGTTGACCCTGCTATAAACGAAGATAGAATTTACGATAATCTACAAGAAGAATGGGATTATTAATTCGTCTTATATGAGAAAAATTATATTATTTTTGCTAACAATAGAATCTCTTGTTGCGGTTTCACAAACAAGAGATTCTGTATTTCTCTATCGAAGAGGGTCTATCTGTTCTTTCATGATAGGACATCGAGATTTGAGCTTTGCACAAGAAATTGAGAATGTCTTTAACGAAATGCCAGTTCCAGACAAATACAATGACCATTCAATCGGAAAAAAAATCTTTTATACCGCAGATGGGAAATTGAAGATGAAGAATCTAGACTCACACATGGGATTTAAGATTAATGCATCTTCTGACAAAACCTTAATGAATGATTTTGATTTTTTCCTTCAAAAACAAGCTATAGCAAGCCGCCTCATTGCCAAATGGTTTAATAGAAAAAAAGCAACGGGAATCTGTAATATGAACTTGGTACAGGAACGAGGTTACCAGAATGCTTCTGAAGTTGAAAAAAGACTTGCAGCTCTCTCTGTACGTAAAGACGCACTCCTAAAAGATGCAGGAGAAGAACTTATTGGTAACACTTTTGTTTTGATAAATGATATTAGATATATCGATCAAAGCAAAGGTTCTTCCATCATAGGAGGCGTGGTAAGTGCCGCTACCCAAATGGCCGGTGCCCTTAATGGAATAGAGGTGAGCGAAGAGAACAATTTAGGAACTATCATTTCTTCATACAAAGGCTTTAACGTAAAGATAAAAACATACTTGTACCAATTAATCTGGGACGATGAAATTTCTTCATACTTTTACAAAGACATATATTCAGAAAACAGTGATGACAAAAAGAAGGAGAATTTTGAAAATAACCGAGGGCGTTTTTCTTTACTATATTTAGGTATGCAAGAAAGTAGCGGTAAAAGTGTATCCTTTTTAGGAATAAACAAAGATAATCCGCAACAAATGGTAAGAAAAGCTTGCCAAAGGGCTTTGGATGAAAACATCGCAAGTTTACAAAAGAACTTTGATGTATTTAAAGTTAAGGCACCACTCTATAACATTCAACCTTTAACATGTGAAATCGGCATGAAAGAAGGCGTTACAGAGAACAGTCGCTATGAAGTATTAGAAACTGTGGAGGATTCCAAAGGTCACATAAATTATAAACGCATTGGAGTAATCCGTCCTATAAAAGGAAAAATATGGGACAATCGATATATGGCTGCAGAAGAAAAGGCAGAAGGGGCAGATTTAAAATTTACGACTTTTGAAAAAGTTAGCGGAGGACCTTTTTTTGCAGGAATGTTAGTAAGGGAAATTAAATAAATTAAAGACGTATGAAAAGAGTATTGAGTTTGTTGTTCGTAATATTGACAATAGCACTTTCTGCATTAGCCAAAAGTAACAACATGCCGAAGTATGACATTACTGGAGCTGGATCTGGAAACGAAGGAATGGTCTTGGTGAAGGTTTTTGTCTATACGAAATCGGCTAATGATCAGGATTTGAAGCGAGCTGCCGTTCATGGCATCGTGTTCCGTGGTTGCACTGGCAATAATAGCGGTGCCAGACAACCTGCGATGGCTTCTGCTGAAACAGAGGCAAGCCATGCTGAATATTGCAGGGAATTCTTCGCTCCTACGGGAGAATGCCAGAACTATGCAAGCATCATCGCTGGTTCTTATGAAAGGGTAAAGACGGCAAAGGGTTATAAGTGTGGAGCTATCGTGCAGGTCAACAAGGTGACTTTGCGAAAGACCTTGGAAACTGCCGGAGTGGTGCGCTCGTTGTCGTCGGGTTTCTAATTTTTAAAAGAATACAATTATGAGAACATGGATTTCAATATTATTTATGTTAGTCATAGCACTGATTCCTTCTGCTATAAAGGCACAGACTGTGGTTAACCGCACTTCTATCAAATGTATGGGAATTGAACTTGATGGGTCTCAAACCCTGAGAGTCATTGGTTATGGCAAAAACCGTGCTGATGCAAAGGAACAGGCCATGAAGAATGCTGTCTGGACGGTTATCTTCGATGGTATCCGCGAGGGGGTGGCAGGTTGCAACATGCGCCCTTTGGTAACAGAGGCGAATGCTCGTGAACGTTATGAAGACTATTTCAACACATTCTTTGCCGATGGTGGCGACTATAAAAAATACGTCTCATTGCGTGATACCAAGAAGGGATCGGCTGCAAGGGCAAAGGATAAGGTGGGCTACTCTTACGAGATGACCATCAGAATACTGCGTCCTCAACTGAAGGCTCACCTGAAGGCCGACAATATAATAAGTAATGAACATTTATAAAGAAAAGCTATGAACGTTAGACATATTTTAGCTGTTGCCTTGATGGTATTTTCCTTCACGGCAGTTTTCGGACAGGCTAAGAAGCCTACCCTGATGGTAATGCCAAGCGATGCCTGGTGTAATGAACATGGATATATGCTTACCATTGATAATCAGGGGACCCAGGAAAAAGTTTCTGATTTTAAGTCTGCGGTCGCCACGGATAAGCAACTCAATGCCGTTATCACAAAAATCGGCAATCTGATGGCTGATAGAGGCTTTACGCTTAAAGACTTGCAGCAGACTATCAAAAGTATCAGTCGTAATGCAGCCGAGGATGCGCTCATCACGAGCAAGGCAGGTTCTTCTATTGCCGAATCGCCTCTTGACCAATTGCGCAGACAGGCCAAGGCTGATATTCTTTTAAGATTAGACTGGACGGTGAACACCGTGGGTCCCAAGAGTTCCATCACTTATAATCTCGCTGCTATTGATGCTTATTCTGATAAGCAGATTGCCGGTGCAGAGGGAACGGGAAAAGGTTCATTCTCTGCCGAGATACCGGTGTTGTTAGAGGAAGCCGTTCAAGATCACATGGACGTTTTTTGTGAGCGCTTGCAAAGTCATTTTGATGATATGCTGACGAATGGTCGCGAAGTTTCTCTCACCATGAAATGTTTCGATAATGGTAGTGGACTGGATTTCACCCAGGAATATGGCGATTTGGAACTGAATGAAGTGATTGATAATTGGCTGAGCGAGAATTGTGTAAACCATCGCTTCAACAAATCGGATGCTACAGATTTTACCTTGCAGTATGAGCAGGTGAGAATTCCTATCTACAATGATAAGGGACTGGCAATGGATACCCATGCTTTTGCCCGTAATATGGCTAGATATTTCAAGGCTGCCCCTTACAATATTCCGGTAAAGGTGGTAAATCAGGGACTTGGAAGATGTGTGTTAATTTTCGGTGAAAAATAAAACGAGTGAATTATGAAAAAGAATCTTTTAAAATATATACTTGCCTCTTGCTTGCTGTTCCCCGCTCAAGGAGTGATGGCACAAGATTGCAGTATTCCTATATCTGTGGTGATAGACAATGGCTTTGCCCATGTAATGGATGAAACAGCCTCTACGTTGAAGACGCAGTTGGAGAGATTGGTTACTCAATCGAAACTGGATGTAGGATGGGATAATGCCAATTTTGCCGTTACGGCAAAGTTTGACCAGTTGGATAGACATGTGCAAGGTGGGGCTCCCGCTCAGATTGTGAATGTGTTTGGAGTCACCTTGTATCTTGTGGATATCTACCATCAGAAACTGTTCAGTTCTGCATACGTGGAGGTGAAGGGTGTGGGCACCAATGATACCAAGGCTTCCATGAATGCCGTCAGACAGTTGAATCGTGGAAACACCAAGATAACTTCTTTCCTTTCAGGACTGAAGCAGAGAATCATCAATTACTATGATTCTCAGCTTCCTATCATCATGAAGGAGGTGAAGTCGAAGGTAGCAATGAAGAATTATGGTGAAGCGTTGGCTATGCTGGCGGTAGTTCCTACCTGCTGCAATGGCTATGATTCTGCCATGAAAGAAGCCATGAGGATATATGTACTCTATCGGGATAATTATTTCCAAGCTCGTCTTAACAAGGCGAAGGCTTTATGGGCGGCTAATCCTACTCAGCAAGGTAGTGTTCCTGTGGTAACTATTCTATCTTCTGTAGATCCTGAAGCCAAATGTTACAAGGATGCCATGTCTTTGCTTTCTGAGGTGGCAAAGGTTGTCAAGACTGATGTTGATTACGAAACAAAGAAGAAGTATGAGGATATGGTAGAGTTAGAGAAACTCCGCATCAATGCAATTGGCGAGATAGGCAAAGGCTATGCTGCCAATAGACCAATGAATCTAATGTTCCTAGAACGTTTAAATCTAAAAGGTTCATAACAAATCATCCGAATATACAAGAAACCGAAAATATTAACATTTTAAAAACAAGCTTTATGAAAACAATTAAATTTTTATCGTTATTGGCATTACTTTTATGCTTCCTTGGCAGTTGCAGCAGTGATGATTCCAGCAACAATGACATGCCTAATCCTAATACAGGAATAGACAATTATTCAGACATTGCCGTAACTGGTGCAGCAAAAGAAACCGGCATGACTTATGTAGATGTTGTTGGCTATGTAAACTACCCTGAAGGTGAAGTATATGACTTGCCGGTCGGGATAGAGTATGGCGAAAAACCAGATGAGCTAACAACGAGGGCTTATGGTGAAAACAAAGGTAGAAACATCTACACTACCATACAATACTTAAAGCCTAACACAACATACTATTATAGAACATTCGTTGGACCTAGCGAATATTACTTTGTAGGCAAACAAATATGTAGTTTCAAGACCAAAGAGCTTTCTTACAACGGAAAAATGACAGCTAACTTGACCGACCAGACATTTCAAGAAGCAACCTTAAATTACGACATAGACACACAAGGTCTAAACAAAAAAGAAGATTTCAGAACCGCAATTGTATATTCAGAAAAACCTATAGCCCTAAGTGGTCCACAGCTTTTAGAGAAGTACAACAATCGTTACTCTGATGATAATAGCGATTTGCATTTTATTTCAGAATCTAACAGTACTCGTGTACATTGCAATCCAGAGGCAACGGTTTACTATTGCCCTTTCATCACAATAGGTCAAAATATTTTTATTGGAGAAAAACAGAGTAGTTCCTTGAGGAAACTGCCAGACTATACTAATGACTTTGTTGATTTGGGTTTAAGCTGCGAATGGGGTACGAAAAATCTAGGAGCAACCAATCCAATGGAAGAAGGCGACGAAATCAGTTCCAATCGTTCTACAGCAAAGATTCAAGAGTTATATGGAAGCGACTGTAATTTACCAACAAAAGAACAGGTAGAAGAACTGGCACAATGCAAAATGGAAATCATTGATTATGGCTTGCTCATCACTGGTCCTAACGGAAAACAAATATATCTGCCAAGATTACATAAGGTTACCAATTACGGTACAGCTTCTACCGAATCCGTAGGATTTGGTTCTGGAGCATATAGTTATTGGGATTACTACGAGATTGAATATAATTTCTATCAGAAACCTGCCGAGTTATATACAGAACGTTCCGCCATCCCTTATTATAGTTCAATATCACCAAACAGATACAATTATTCGACATGGGCTGTTAGAGCAATAAAAAATAAATAATAGGACTTTCAAGATGTACGGAGTTCACTATAGTCTTTTCTCTTATCAAGCATAGTTTTACATCTTTTTAATTGCCAAAAACTTGCATGATTCAAAAAATAGCCGTATCTTTGCGGCTAAAGATAGGAATAGGAGAAATAGTTATGGCAAACAATGCATGCAGAAAGTTGCCGGTAGGCATACAATCTTTCAATAAGATCAGAGAAGAAGGTTATCTCTATATAGATAAGAGTGACATCATCTGGAAATTGGCGAACAATGGCAAACAGTATAATTACTTGAGCCGCCCTCGCCGATTCGGTAAATCTGTGCTCGTTGATACACTTCAGGCTTACTTCGAAGGAAGAAAAGATCTCTTCGAAGGACTGAAAATAATGGAGTTGGAGAAGGAATGGAAGCAGCACCCTGTGATTCGACTTGACATGAGCCGAGGGGGAGCCAATGCTGCCACCCTACGTTCATACCTGAACCTGCGATTTAAGGAATACGAGGAAATGTATGCCATTATACCAGACCCTACTGCCAAACTTGCCGACAGATTCGATGCCATCATCACAAAGGCATACAAACAGACAGGGCTCAAGGTTGCCATTCTTATCGATGAGTACGACTCTCCTCTCCAACACTCGTGGAAAACTCCCGAGCATGAGGGTTGTACAGAAGTATATAGAAGCGTTTTTGTCATTCTGAAAGCCGATGATGCGTATCAGCGTCTCGTCTTCATTACGGGTATTACCAAGTTTACGCAGATTTCTCTTTTCTCGGTACTCAACAACCTGACCAATATCAGTTTCCTTCCAGAATATGCTGCAATTTGCGGTATTACAGAAGAAGAAATCGGAGAGAACTTCAAGCCAGAACTGGAAAGAATGGCAGAAGTGAACGGTTGGACCTTGCAGCAAACTCACGACAACCTGAAGGATTACTACGATGGCTACCATTTCAGTCGCAGAAATATGGTGGACGTCTACAATCCTTTCAGTCTCCTCAATGCGCTTGATACGCAAGACTTGAGTTGTTTCTGGGTTTCATCCGGAGCTACCTCCATGCTGCCGAAGTTTGTTGACAACATGGAATTACGATTACGCAATTTTGAACATTGTCCGATTTTACGCAAAACTCTTGAGAGTTCTGATGTAATAAATGGTGGTGCCGAGCTCTTCCTCTATCAGACAGGATACCTTACCATCAAAAGCAGCGATGAATTTGGCTATTTTTTAGGTTTTCCAAACCAGGAAGTAAGACAGGCGCTTTACGAGGTTGTGCTGCCAACCTTGACCATGCAATCAGAAAGCGATATCAGCGCTATCGCCTCATCATCAGTACTATTTTGAATGCCATCGGACTGAAAGTTGAGATGGAGCACATGCTTTCCACTGGAAGAATCGACCTCATCGCACAAACTTCCCGCTACATCTACGTGATAGAGCTGAAGCTGAGAAACAATGGCGGCAAGAAGGCTGCCATCCAGCAGATTTTAGATAGCAGATATCTGGAACCATTCAAGGCAGATAAGCGAAAGGTAATAGGTCTCGGCATTGAGCTTGACGAGGAAGGAAAAGGCTTGTTGGATTGGGGAATCACTGAATAACAAGAATTACAGAATCAAGAAATGGTCTAATAACAAAGTCCGCTGACAATCTTGCAGATTGCATAGAAGTAAGCGCTGAGCGCCCTCCATATTTCCGCAAAAGTACTTATCGGGCATTTAAGGCTAACAAGCGGTTGTTCTTGGGGGTTAAGAGGAACCTTTTCTTTTGAGAAGATGATTTCGTTCTTTGTGTGTATAGTACTTCCCCCAAAAAACACTATATACAGAACGTTCCGCCATTCCTTATTATAGTTCAATATTACCAAACAGATACAATTATTCGAAATGGGCAGTTAGAGCAATAAGAAATAAATAATAGGACTTTCAAGGTGTATGGAGTTTACTATAGTCTTTTCTCTTATCAAGCATAGTTTTACATCTTTTTAATTGCCAAAAACTTGCATGATTCAAAAAATAACCATATCTTTGCGACTAAAGATAGGAATAGGAGGGATAAGGAATATATTGCAGAAAAGGGTTTGGCAACCATCCGTAAGCATGCGGAGGATTTCGTTGCCAAACGCCTTGCTGCTGTCGTGGATGTTTCTTTCATAGCAGTATATACAGATTCATTCAACCCACAATATAATAAAGTAAACAGGCTTATTACTTCATTATATTATAGGTTAAGCTTAAACCTTTCCTTAAACATAGCTATCTCTCTAGCAGGGATTTGAAGTTGAGTAGCTAAACTTTCCCATTGACTAACTGCTGATAAAACCTCTTGGATGATGCATTCAGCTTCCTCCCTCTTAATCATATAGCTTTCGCATGAATCAAGCAGAATATTGATGTCTGCCTTGTTTGAAGATTCATTGATCAGAAGACTCTGATATTCATTGAGAGTAGGATTCATATCATAGGCTGGTGATAGAGTCCAGCCTTTTGGTGTAAGCAGAAAGCCATGGTTTCTGAAGTGGTCGTCAGAATTGCCAATGCAAATGTAGAAGGCTACCCTTCGGTAGAGTTCCTGGAGATTTTTCTCTACGTTGCAGCAACCTTGTAGTATGAAATCAACAATATCGAGATAGCCATAACCACCTTGTGCATTATCTCCATCCTTTAATCCTAGCAGAGACATGGATGACGCAAAATGGATTCTCTTAGCTTCTGCAGTTCGGTCAAAGCGTTTAGACAGGAGCGTGTGATATTTTCCCAGTCCTCCCAGTACCCTGGTTTGAGCTACCTGAATACCAGCTTTCTGAGCTAGCAGGTGAGAAAAGTGCTCCCAAAGTCCTGCGTCATAGTCATCTTTTCGAGCAGGAAACTTAGCTATGCATAGATTGCCATTTTCATCCAATACTCCAGCCTTAGGTCTTGCACCACCCAATGAACTACCTGGTTGGATGAGCTGCGCTATCCATTTTTTCTCAGGCAATACATCATTCTCTTCAGATATCTCTACTTCCTGACTGGCATGTACAAGTTCTCTAAGCTCAGTCATGGGCGGTATCTTGAGGGATGGTGATACATTGATATAATCACCTTCAAATTCCCTTTTAAATCTAAAGCCACCCATTCTGGAGAAGTCATCGATGCCCATGAGGTAATCGAAAGAGGAAAGTGTTCTGACAGCTCTTTTTTCTTCAGCGGCCTGTATCTGTTCTCTTCTTTTGAGCAATGTTCGTCCCCACCTATCTGGCAAAGCATCAGAAAAACATCCGAAAATATCACTTCCTGGCTGGGTATATTGCATGCCTGGGTAGTTGCTGATATCTTCCGAAAGTTGGATTCCAGCATGAACTTTAAGCCAGTTCTCATCATATTTAAAGGCGTAGCTGTCAGAGCCGCGCAATTTTTCATAACACAACTCCCCTACTAACTCCGGTCTATCGAGCCAGTTAAAATCAGCGAAAACAAACAGTCGTTCCATTTCTATCCCTTTTTAGATGCTCGTTGACGATTCTTCAGTTCCAAATCCTGCAATACCCTTCCGAGTTTGTCATCCTTTGCCAGGAGCAAGATGTCGTCATCCAGCTGAAGAGCATAGAGTACACGAAGGTAGATTCCGATGGATACCGTTGGTAATCCCTTCTCCACCTTGCAAAGTGTCACTTCTGAGCATGTTGCCCTTTCTGCAACTTGAGCCATACTCAGGTTGCGGCGTAATCGGGCAAGCTTAATCTGCTCACCCACGATTTCCATTTTTTGAATCAACTTCCTTGGAAGTTTATTTGCCATTGTATTCTTTGCCATAGCTTTAATCTTAATTATGATATGCAAAAATACATAATTTACTTCATTATAAGAAGGGTTATCAAGTTTTTTAAGAATAATTTATATCCAAACACTCAACAACTGTTAAAAGCACCCGCCCAATCATCACTTTTATCCCCAAACCCTTGCATAACGCAAATAAAAGTCGTACCTTTGAATCGTCAGTCCTCGCCAAGCCTCTTAACAATGCTCAAATCGTGCGAGGCGTTTTTTGGGCTCAGGAGAGATTGTCTATCCACGGACAATCTCCCCTGAGCCTAAACTTTATGTTTATTCGAGGTCATTTTTTTATTCGTTTATACCAAAAGGACTAAAATGTAAAAAGTTGAAGGTGTGCCATAAGTCCATGATGCACCCTTTTATGTGATATTCTTATGCATAAGACAAAGTGACATCAAGATACAACCGGTATATGATTTAGCAAAATATGTAAAATAAGGCATTCAGAACACCCCAAAACTTGTAAAATAAGGCATTCTGTAGAGTTAAAAACTTGTAAAATAAGGCATTCTTCATATTTTTTTCTTATCTTTGCCCTCGAAAAGTAAGAGCTATTATGTTAGATAAGAGAAACTTAGAGCAGATTCTTTCTGACCAACAGGAAGAATTGGATATACGTAGGGGCGAAACTTTGTGTCATCGACCAGAGGAAGCGCTCATCGACTTGAGCAGTACACAGGCTCAAGTAGTGATTGGTGTGCGCCGCAGCGGTAAGTCAACTCTATGCTTCCAGGCATTGGAGAAGGCTGGTGTGAAATATGCCTATGTAGACTTTGACGATGAGCGGTTGGCTAAAATCCAGGCTGAAGATTTGAACGACATTTTGGAAGTATTGTATAAGATATATGGTGACTTCAATTATCTTTTCCTTGATGAAATACAGAACATCGAGGGCTGGCATCTCTTCGTGAACCGCATGCTTCGCAAGCGAATGCATGTTATCGTAACTGGCTCTAATGCCAAACTTCTGAGCAGCGACTTGGCTACTCATCTCTCAGGACGCAGCAAGGAAATACCTCTATATCCATTCTCCTTTTATGAGTATTGTATGATGAAGGAGGTGGATACGGAAGGAATGAGCACCAAAAAACAGGCATTCAGAAGAGCTGCCTTTGATGATTATCTGAAGCTGGGTGGGTTTCCTGAGCTCCACATTATCGGCGAACACCAAACCTATGTAAAGAATCTGGTAAGCAATATCCTGCAAAGAGATATTGAACAGCGTTTCAAGATTACCTATCAAGCCACCTTCGAGCAGTTGGCTCATCATCTGCTCAATGTGGCTCCGGTCATCGTATCTTCTTCGGAACTATCAGCCACATTGGGGGTAAAATCGGAACATACCATCAGGAATTATATCGGATATTTGAAGCAGGCTTATCTGCTGATGGGGCTTCAGAAGTATTCTGCCAAGAGCAAGATGAGGATAACTCAAGAGAAGGTGTATCCAATAGATGTTTCTTTGATGGATCAGCGAGATAATGCACTAGCAGGAGAGAATCTGGGATGGAGACTGGAAACCATCGTTTATCTGCAATTGGTAAGAACTTATAAACCTTTGGGGTATGATATCTATTACCTGAGCGACCGTTCTGGAGAATGCGATTTCGTAGTTTGCAAAAACAACCAAGTGAAACAAGCTATTCAGGTATCGTATGATATTTCTTCGCCCAAAACTCGCAAACGAGAGATAGATGGCTTACTCCTGGCTCATAAAAAGACGAAATGCACCAACCTGCTGTTGCTCACAGACCATGAGTATAGTCAAATTACAGAAAATAAGATTGACATCAAGATACAACCGGTATATGATTGGGTATTGGAAATAGGAAAGAGAAAAGAGTAAATTGGTAGCGATTAAAGAAGGGCGTGCATAAACCCAAGTCCTGCACGCCCTTCTCTTTTTCACCATCAATCATTAATTAGAATGGCTATCCTTCTTGATACCTTTCACTTTAACACCCCAACCTACAACCTTTGTTACTGAAGTATTATAAAGTCCGAAGAAATAGCTATGCTTCTCTTTCTCAAACTGAGGCTCTAAGATGATATCAACCCCAGAAGACTCCCTGGCACGATAAAGAGCCTGCGCCTCACGCTTATCAAGTCCACGATAACGATTTGAACACTTCAAGGTCTTATTACCATTATGAGTTAAAGAAATACCAAAAAGTGACTGTGTCTCCACAACACCCTCTACTTTCTTTGCACCTGCATAATCCAAATCAGCCTCAACATAAGTATTGATGTTATTTCCCAATACTCCCATAACAGGAGCTGTGTTCTGATAAGAAGCACAACTCGTAACAAACAAAGAAGCCAAGAAAGCTCCCAAAACTACATTTTTCTTCATATTGCCTTAAGTTAAATGAAACGTACTTACCAGCATTTACTGATAATATCAAGTGCAAAGATAACAAAAAAATATCATTCCTGCAACCCCCAAAATGCTGCAATATACCTGTTTGTATCTATGAAGTGATTATTAGGCTAAACTTTATGTTTATTCGATGTCATTTTTTTTATTCGTTTATACCAAAAGGACTAAAATGTAAAAAGTTACGGAGATTATTTATATTCTCCGTAATTTTTAACACAAAATATTCTCTATTATCAATAAGTAATCGTATCTTTGCACCAAAAATAGAGAATGAAATGAATAGAACTGCAATCATAGATACGCTGCAAAAGCAAGGAGGTTTCATAACCGCAGGCGAAGTTAAAAGCCGTGGTGAATATGAACAGCTTCGCCGTGCTATAGAATTCGGAACCCTTATGAGGCTTCGTAATGGTATCTATGTAGAAATATCTGCCCTGGCAAACAATATAATAGATGTGGAACGTATTGTTCCACATGGGGTACTTTGTCTATATAGCGCATTTGCTCATTATGGACTTTCTACTCAAGTTCCTTCTTCTACCTGCATTGCCATTGAAGCCAAGCGAAAGGTACGTTTGCCAGATTATCCCCCCATAGACCTTTATTTTTGGAAAAAGGAGAATTTGGAGTTTGGTATTATTCAAAAAAACATATCAGGATATGATGTGCTCATCACAAACATAGAGCGAACGGTTTGTGATGCGGTGAAGTACCGAAACAAAATAGGGCTTGATGTATGCGGGGAAGTGATAGATAGCTACCTTAAAAAAAGCAATCGCAACATATCACTACTCCATGAATATGCACAGAAACTTAGAGTAAAAAATATTTTAACTAAATATTTGGAGACACGACTATGACTAAGAATATAGGTAAATCCATCAGGACACGATTGCTGAACCTCGCAAAAGAGGAGAAGCAAGAATATATGAAGGTATTGATAAGATACTTGCATGAACGCTTACTGTTCCGTATATCAGCAAGCCCTTACAAGAGCCACTTTCTATTAAAAGGAAGTTCACTCTTGTTTGCTTTGGATGGTTTCAAGGCTCGCCCTACCATTGACATTGACCTATTGGGAGAACGCATCAGTAATGATAGGGAAAACCTAAAAGAGGTATTCAAAAAGGTATGCAACATCGAATGCGAGAACGATGGTGTCATTTTTGATGCTTCTTCACTTGAGTTGGAGCCAATTGCCGTTGAGAAGAAATATCCTGGCACCTGTGTAAAAGTGGTAGCTCACTTAGATACAATTGTTCAACAGGTTTCAGTTGATATTGGCTTTGGTGATGTGGTAACACCTTATCCATTACCACTGGATTATCCTTTGCTATTGCCTGATGTGCCTGCTGTTGAATTATATGCCTACTCTTTGGAAACATTGATAGCAGAGAAGTTTCACGCAATGGTTGACCGTGATGAAAGTAACAGTCGCATGAAAGACTTTTTTGATGTGTATCAGCTCTTCACCAACCATGAGATTGACCGCAAGCTTCTTGAAGAAGCTATCATCAGCACTTTTAAAAATAGAAATACGCCTTACAGAGAAAATCTTTCGCTTTTTACCGAAAAGTTTGCTGAAGATACAACACGCAACATCTGGTGGAAGGCTTTTCTGAAAAAGATTCGTTGGAAAGAGCTGATAGAATTCTCTGTCATAATGAAATGTATCAAAGAGAATTTGCAAGAATATTGGAGTAAAGATATTCTTGGATAAAGATCGAGTAGGAGGTAAACACTAATTATAGGTGTTTATCTCCTACTTTCGTGTTTA
>ERZ1026884.902-NODE-902-length-17733-cov-4.125354_pt1 | contig 17733 bp, 16 predicted proteins | sample MGYA00380172_ERZ1026884 | MGnify/ENA primary metagenome ERZ1026884 (study PRJEB33269, sample SAMEA4719808) | human gut metagenome | biome: human-associated habitat; feature: organic feature; material: feces | place: Cameroon | collected 2013-10 ... | reverse complement strand
CCCTTGACTGCGCTCTCTGGCCTTTGTGTAACCTATGTTTGACGCGGATACAAAAAATTTATAAAAAGACGGCGTATATGGTGGATTTTTATAGCGCATTGTGCTATAATCAAATTCCAGTTCATCATCGAGGTTTTTTGCCATGTCTTTCAGTTTGATTCATGCCAACGAGCTGACCAGCCTGGACTTGCTGATCCGTATTTTTGTGGCCGTGTTGATCGGCTGCGTGGTGGGCACGGAGCGCGAGTATAAAAACCGTCCTGCCGGTTTGCGCACGCACGTGCTGGTATGCCTTGGCGCGTGCATGATTGCCCTGGCTGAAGGCCTGTTTACTGCCAACATCGACACCACCACCAGCAGCAACGTCACCTACAACTTTGGCCGTCTGTGCGCGCAGGTCATCAGTGGCATCGGCTTCCTGGGCGCGGGCACCATCTTCACTCAGCGCAAGAAGATCGCCGGCCTGACAACTGCCGCCTCCCTGTGGAACACCGCGTGCCTGGGCATTGTGACGGGCTACGGCTATTATTGGCTGTCTCTGTGCGGCTGCGCGCTGGTGCTGGTTACCCTGATGCTGCTGCAGAAGGTCATTCGCGTCAATGCCATCAAGCGCGTGGAGGTTCGCTTCAGCAACCGCGCTGAAACCATTCCCTTCATCAATGAGTTCTTTGAAAAGGCCGGCATCAAGGTGCTGGATCTGGACTTCCACATTGAGGCTCCTGCCGAGGATTCGCCCAAGGATGGCAACCAGTATACCAACACCTACACCCTGCACCTGCCCGGCAAGCTCAGCTATACCGATGTGATCAACCAGCTGGCTGCCTATCCGCACATCTACTCCGTAAGGACCACCAACACCTGATGGACTACGATTCTGAGCGGCACATGTTGCGTTGCAATGTGTGCCGCTTTTTGAAAGGAAAACATGCCCTTGCAGTTTACCATACTAACCAAATCAGAGGAGGGTCCCTGCCTGTACTGGTGCACGGGCGCAGGGGAAAGCCTGCAGGCCGTTGCTGACACGCTGCGCCGGGAAGAGTGCCCGCACACGTTGATTGCCTGCCAAAGCGCGGATTGGAACCGCGATTATTCGCCCTGGCCCGCGCCGCCTGTCTTTGGCAAGCAGGGCTTTGCGGGGCAAGGCGAGCAAACGCTGGCTAAGATCCGCGCTTTCTTTACGCAGGATGGCGCGGCGGAGCGCCCGCGCGCCATCGGCGGATACTCGCTGGCGGGGCTGTTCAGCCTGTGGGCGCTCAGTCAGGACGCGGGATTTGCGGGTGCGGCCAGCTGCTCCGGGTCGCTGTGGTATCCAGGCTGGGCGGAATATGCCGCGCAGGCGCGCTATCCGCAAGGCAGCTGCGTATACCTGAGCCTGGGGGAACGCGAGGAGCGTGCGCGTAATGCGGCGCTGGCCAGAGTAGGCGACGCCACGCGTGCGCAGTATGCTGCGCTGATGGCGGATGCGGGCATTGCGGATACGACGCTTGTGTGGCATCCCGGCGGGCACTTTGACCAGCCGGACGCGCGGATGATCGCAGGGCTTGCCTGGCTGCTGAAAAAACTATGATTTGTGGTATTGCCTGTTTTTGCCAGACATTGAACGAATGAGCCGCATGACAGCGCATGGATGCTGGAAACGACTGCCAAAAGCCTGAATTCATGCCATAAACTGCCAAAAATTCGGGGAACGAGCGCCATCTTAGAAGCGTTTAATAGGCAGCGATGCACAAAACATCGCAAATTCTAAGGAGGGTGTTTTACCATGAAAAACTCGAAGAAATACGTTCGTACCGTTTCGGCGGCGCTGTGTTCGCTGCTGCTGCTCTCCAGCGCGCCCGCGCTGGCGGATACCTATGCCACCGTTCGTGGCGGCGGCTTGAACCTGCGCCAGACGGCTTCACTGGACGCCAAGGTGCTGGGACAGTATCCCACCGGCACGTGGGTGACCATCCATGAGCAGGGCGATACCTGGAGCCGCGTAACTGTGAACGGCAAGTCTGGCTACATGATGACCAAGTATCTGTCCAGCGGCGCCCGCAACGGCACGCTGTATGTGCGCACCAATACCGGCATCGGTCTGAACCTGCGTAACGCGCCCAGCACGGAGGGCGATATCATCACCTCCTTTAAGCCCGGCACGCAGGTCAAGGTGCTCAAGCGCGGCAACGGCTGGCACTATGTATCCGTGAACGGCAAGGAAGGCTACATGAGCAGCAAATTCCTGAGCGCCTACAATGTATCCTATACCAAGCCCGTCAAATCCTTCACCGCGACCCTCAAGAACATCAATGGTGGCAGCGTGGTCAATTTCCGCCTGTATCCTGGCATGAAGACCAAGATCATCGGCGTGTACCCCGTGGGCACCAAGGTGACCGTGCTGGAGATGGGCGATAACTGGTCCAAGGTGGAAATCGACGGCAAGACCGGCTATGTGAGCACTTATTTCCTGAAGTACTGATTCACAACTGAATAGCGCAAAAGTGAAAAGTGTACAAATGATGCAGGCGGCAGGGGCTTTCTCCTGCCGCCGCCGCATGCGGGCTTTCCCTGTTTATGGGGGAAGCTCTTTCTTTTTTCAAATAGCGCTTGACAAATTGTTTCATTTATATTATGTAAAAACACATATTGCAAAACGCATATTTTAAAATATGTAATGCAAATTGATGACGGAGAGCGTGAGGGCGTAAGAATGGGTTTTCTTTCTTTTAACATGGCCTTTTATCGCGCTGAACTGCGGCGATTGGCTGAAACGCCGCCGACGGTTGCGGCGATTTATCGTGCCCGCACGCTGCTGAAAATGCTGGATGATCTGGCGGACGAGGGCTATACGACCCTGAACGAGCAGCTGGAATCGGGAGGCAACGGCGCCGCAGGACTGCGGGATTATCTGCGGAAAAACCACGCGGAGCCCTTTCCACGCATGCAGTCGTTCTTGCCAGGCTGCAATATTGCCTATGGGCCGCAGAGAATTCCGCTGGAGACTGCGATTCGCCAGGCTGTCACGGAGGCTCGAACACTGCCGGAGCCGCAGGGATTGCCTTGCGTGAACGAGCTGCGCCGCTTCTGCCAATGGGTTGGCTATGAGCCGGACACCGCTTATATCTTTCTATTGTGCGATACGCTGCTGCCGTTTGTGTATTATCAAAGCCGTGGGCGCGCGCAGATGCATCCATGGCTGCTCAGCAGGCAATCGCTGGCTCAGCTTACGGGCAGCGCACATGCCGATGATGAAATCCGCGCGGTTATCTTTCATGCGCTGGAGCAGGGCTGCGGAAGGGACTTTGAAACCTTTTGCGCTGCTGTATTGCCTGAAATTCGCCGCGTAATGAAAAAATATCCCCAAGCAGAGCAGAGCGCTGCCTGCGCGATATGCTGCACACAATCAGGCAAAAGCACATCCTGATTGTTGAATCCGGCTGCACCGGCACCTTTCCCATGCTGCTGATGGCGCTGGATGCGTGGGCGGATATGCGCATGTACACGACTTATCCGTATTTGGTGCACATATACGCCGGGCGCATCTATACCCCGCGCTATGAGGAAAACCGGGCGTTTGAAACGCTTGCCGCGCAGGAAGCCTATCTTCGCTTTGACTGTTGGCAGGATGGGGCAATGCGACGTGCGCATCTGTACGGATGAAGGCATAAAGGAGCGCGCCATGGCTGAGATCCGCACCATGCTGCCATCTGGCAAGGAGGAATTATAATGACAACTACCGTTCGTATGCTGCTGGCCGCAGCTGCGCTGATGCTACTGGCGGGCGTGATTTTTGCCATTTTGTGCCTGCGGATTTACGCGGCCCTGCTGGGTGCGGGCGCGCTGGGCTTGCGCAGCCGCGGCGATGAATCATCGCGGGCGCAGGTAAATCGGCACGGCGCGGAAATGACCGAGGGCAAATAAGGCATTTGGCGGGAACTGATCCCTTTGTTTGTCGCCTTGCCAATAAAAAACGCAGGCTGTCAAGGCATATTTGACAGCCTGCGTTTTGCTATGCGCGTTATTCAGCTTTTTCTTCCCTGGGCAGCACGCTGATCAACCCGCGCGGAATGGCTGCATCCCAGAAAACCCAGTCGTGCACGCCGGGCCATTCCTCATATTTCACATGATCAAAGGTTTGCTGCAGCGCGGCAGCCATTTCTACGCTTTCTGAATAGAGAAAATCCTCCGTGCCGCAGGCCACATAGAAGCGCGGCGACGCGGCGGGCTTTTGAATGCGTGCCAGCAGGGCGTACAGGTCGTTTTCCGGCTTAACGGTCAGATCTTCGCCCAGAATGGCCTGCCATTCGCGGATTTGCTCAGGGTCGTTTTCAATCAGCTTGAGCTTGTTCTGCACGCTGCACCGCGCGGACAGAGAAATGCAGCCCGCATAGCGCTCTGGATAGGTCAGCGCGCACTTGAGCGCGCCGTAGCCGCCCATGGACAGTCCGCCCACATACAGATGCGCAGGATCCACCGGCACGCGCAGCGTGTTTGCAGCCAGGCGCGGCAGCTCATCGGTGATAAAGGTGAAATACGGCAGACCGTACACCATGTCCGTGTACCAGCTGCGCTGCACCTCGGGCATGATGACGGCCAGATTGTGCTTTTGCGCATAGCGCTCAATGCTGGTGCGGCGGTTCCAGGTGTCGCATGCCCCGCTGAGACCATGCAAAAGAATCAGTGTGTTTTGCGGCTGCGCCGGATACTCAGGCAGTACCACAAAGGCATGGGTGGCCATGCGCAGCGATGGGGAATGAAAAGTCCAGGATAAACAAGCCATGTAGAAATGCTCCCTTCTGTGTGCAAAGATCAGTGGGTGTTAGTTTCGGCGTGCGCCGGCAAAAATCCTGCAATAGAAGCATAAGATTCTATATGTTTGACATAGGCCATATAAAAAACCCGGCTGGATACGTTTTCAGCCGGGTTAAGTATTGTTTAATTGCCCAGGTAGGCGCGGCGTACATCATCGTCCGAGAGGAGCGCGTCAGCGTCGCCCTCCTTGATGATTTTGCCGGTTTCCAGCACATAGGCGCGGTTGGCGATGGAGAGGGCCATATGGGCGTTCTGCTCCACAAGCAGCACGGTGGTGCCGGATTTGTTGATCTCCTGGATGATGCTGAAGATTTCCTGCACCAGGATGGGGGATAGGCCCATGGAAGGCTCATCCATCATCAGCAGCTTTGGATGGCTCATCAGCGCGCGGCCCATGGCCAGCATCTGCTGCTCGCCGCCGGACAGGGTGCCGGCATACTGCTTCATGCGCTCCTTCAGGCGGGGAAAATGCGCGAACACCATGTCCAGATCCTGCTGCATTTCGGTGCGGCTGCGGCGGGTATAAGCGCCCATTTCCAGGTTTTCCATCACCGTCATGGTGGCGAATACGCGGCGGCCTTCAGGCACCTGGGTTAGCCCCATAGAGATCAGACGGTGCGCCGGAATGTGGGACAGATCCTTGCCGTCGAAGGTGATTGCGCCGCTGCGGCGAGGAATCAGCGCGGAAATGGATTGCAGGATGGAGGTTTTGCCTGCGCCGTTTGCACCGATCAGCGTGACGATTTCGCCGGTGTCCACATGGAAGGAGATGTCATGCAGAGCATGGATGGCGCCGTAGTATACGTTCAGGTTTTCTACGCTCAGCATGGCTTAACCCTCCTTTTCTTCCTGGGCAGCGGAGCCCAGATAGGCGGCGATAACCTCCGCATTGTGGCTTACCTGATCGGGCGTGCCCTCGGCAATGATGCGGCCATAGTTGAGCACATAGATGCGCTCGCAGATGCCCATGACCAGCTTCATATCGTGCTCAATCAGCAGGATGGCCACGGAGAAGCGGTCGCGGATGATGCGGATGGCCTGCATCAGCTCTTCGGTTTCCTTGGGGTTCATGCCCGCGGCGGGCTCGTCCAGCAGCAGCACCTTGGGATTGCTGGCCAGGGCACGGCAGATTTCCAGCTTGCGCTGCTGACCATAGGGCAGGCTGTCGGCGGGCACATCGGCCACATCTTCCATATCAAACACGCTCAGCAGTTCGCGGGCGCGGATATCGATGCCGCGTTCCTCGCGGGCATACCGCGGGGCGCGCACGATGCCCTCCATCGCGGTATAATGCATGCGGGTCTGGAAGGCCACCTTGATGTTCTCAATGACCGTCATGGACTTGAACAGGCGGATATTCTGGAAGGTGCGGGCGATGCCGTTGGCCGTAATATAGTGCGTGGAATGGCCCACGATGGACTTGCCCAGCAGGATGATATCGCCCGCAGTGGGCTGATATACGCCGGTCAGCATGTTGAAAATCGTGGTTTTGCCTGCGCCGTTGGGGCCGATCAGGCCTACGATTTCGTTGTCCATCAGGTGAAGATTGACGTTCTCGGCTACCTGCAGGCCGCCGAAGTGAATGCCCAGCCCCTTGGCTTCAAGCACCGGCAGGTCAAAGTTGACATAGTCGTACTTGGGCACCTCGGGCATGGTGACTTCCTTCTTTTTGCGCTGGGGGAGATGCTTGGCAATCGCTTGCCAGGCTTTTCTTACATACCTGGCGCAGAATTCCCACACGCGCAGCAGAGAAAATTCCGCCGTGCCCAGCAGGCCCTTGGGACGGAAGATCATCATCAGGATCAGCACCAGGGAGTAGATCAGCATCCGCGGGTCGGCAATCTTGAAGGGCAGCGCCTTGTTGAGCAGGCTGGTCAGATCGCGCAGGTATTCAGGCAGCAGCGATAGCACCGTAGCCGAAAGAATAGAGCCGGTGATGGAGCCCATGCCGCCCAGCACCACCATGACCAGGTAGTCGATGGACTTGTTGTAGTCAAAGGTGGCGGCGCTGATGCTGCCCTGCTGATGGGCGTACAGCGCGCCGGCAACGCCGGCAAAGAAGGCAGCCAGGGTGAAGGCGAATACCTTGTAGCGGAACACCGCGATACCCGTGGACTCGGCGGCGATGGCGTTTTCACGGATAGAGATAATAGCGCGGCCATGGCGGGAGCGCCCCAGGGTGAACATGGCGGCGATGATCAGCACCATGATGATGTAGACATAGTTAAAGTTGGTCAGCTTGGGGATGCCGGACAGACCCTTGGCCGCGCCGGTAATGGGTAGGTTGGTGATGATTACGCGAATGATCTCGCCAAAGCCTAAGGTGATAATGGCCAGGTAGTCGCCCTTCAAGCGCAGGGCGGGAATGCCGATAACCAGGCCGAAAACGGCGGCAATCAGGCCGCCCACGATCAACGCGACGGGGAAGGAGATAGCCGTGCTGACCGCCCAGGACTTGGTGATGACTGCGCTGGCAAACGCGCCTACCGCCATAAAGCCTGCGTGGCCCAGCGCCAATTCGCCCAGCATGCCGGTGGTCAGATTCAGGCTGACGGCCATGATGATATTGATGCAGATGCTAAAGAGAATGTTGCGGTAATAGCGGTTGAGCGCGCCGGAGTTGATCAGCAGCGTGAAGGTGAAATAAATGGCGACGACTGCGATGAGGTTGAGCAGGCACGCGCGAAAACGTCTGTCAAATTTCATAGGCCGCACCTTACACTTTCTCGCTGGCGCGCTTGCCCAGCAGACCCGTGGGCTTCACCAGCAGCATGATGATCAGAATGCCGTATACCACAGCATCCGACATCTGAGAGGAAATATAGCTCTTGGTCAGGCTTTCGGCAATGCCCATCACAAAGCCGCCGATCATGGCGCCGGGCAGGATGCCGATACCGCCGAATACCGCCGCAATAAAGGCTTTCAGGCCCGGCAGCGAGCCCATCGTGGGGGATACCAGCGGGTAAGCCATGCAGTAAAGCACCGCGCCGATGGCAGCCAGCGCGCTGCCGATGGCAAAGGTGATGGAAATGGTGTTGTTCACGTTAATGCCCATCAGCTGGGACGCACCCATATCCTCAGATACCGCGCGCATGGCTTTGCCCGTCTTGGTAAAGCGCACAAAGGCGGACAGACCGAACATCAGCACAATGGAAACGCCCAGTGTAACCAGCGTAAGCAGGTTTACCGTCAGGCCGCCCAGCGACAGCGAGCGGGTGGAAATGACGGTGGAGGGGTAGGGCTTGGGCGTGGCGGAGAAGATCAGCTGCGCCAGGTTTTGCAGGAACATGCTCACGCCGATGGCCGTAATCAGCGCCGAAATGCGCGGCGCGCTGCGCAGAGGCTTGTAGGCCAGGCGCTCGATCACAACGCCCAAAACAGCGCAAAAAACCATCGTGATCGGGATGGCCAGGTAGTAGGGCAGGCCGGAGTTGGTAATCAGCAGCAGGCTTACATAGGCACCCACCATGATAATATCGCCGTGGGCAAAGTTAATCAGCTTGACAATGCCATATACCATGGTGTAGCCAAGCGCGATCAGCGCGTAAATGCTGCCGATGTGAAGTCCGTTGATTAGCTGGTTCAGAAACAGCAATCGTATCACCCGCCTTGTTTATTTTCTTCATTGGAATCAGGGGCTTAATACAGGGATAGGGGAAGGAGTAGCTCCTTCCCCATCGCCTGTCTAAAATCAGGGAGAAAATGTGATTACTCGTTGCCCAGCAGCTCGATGAAGGTCTTGTTGCCGCTCTCGTCAAAGGTCATGATGAAAGCGCTCTTGATCGGGTCGTTGTGATCGTCGAAGGTGATCGTGCTGGTAACGCCGTCGAAGGTACCGGTCTTGATCTGCTCAACGATCGCGGCCTTATCGGTGCTGCCTGCGCGCAGGATGGCCTGGCAGATGACCAGCGCAGCGTCATACGCGGTAGCGGAGAAGGACAGGGTAACGTCGGTGCCGTACTTGGCTTTGAAGTCAGCCTTGAACTTCTTTACGATCTCGGTTTCGGAGTTAGCGTCAAAGTGATCGCAGTACACAACCTTGGTCAGCAGCTTTTTGTCGGTCATGAAGTCTACAATGTTGCTGATGCCGTCGCCGCCCAGGAAGGTAACGTCCATACCGATGGAGGCAGCGCGGCTCAGGATCATGGAAGCCTGCTCGCCGTAGAAGGGCAGGAACACGACTTCAGGATTGGTGGAGGCGATCTTGGTCAGCTGCGCGGAGAAGTCCATGTCGGAGAAGCTGCCGCTTTCCTTGGCGGTTACTTCCATGCCGTTCTTCTTGCACTGCTCTTCAAAGGAATCGGCCAGACCGATGGAGTAGTCGTCATCGTTGCCGTACAGGATGGCTACCTTGGTGTAGCCCTTGGACTTGGCATAGTTGGCCATGACCACGCCCTGGAAGGGATCCAGGAAGCAGGTGCGGAATACCGTGGGATGATCGGTGGTGATTTCGTAGCTGGTGGAGGAGGCGGTTACCATGGGGATGCCATCCTCATTGGCGCACTCGGCGACAACCTTGCAGTTGCTGGACAGCACGTCGCCCAGGAAGGCAACCGCGCCCTTGGACTCGGTCAGGCGGTAGTATACGTTCTGGGCTTCGGTGTCGTCGCCGCCGTTGTCTTCAAAGATCAGCTCAAAGCGGGTGTCGGAGCCGGAAGCAGCCAGTTCAGCGTTAATCTGGTCAATATAGAGCTGAGCGCCCTGCTCAACGGAGATGCCGTACTGCGCCGCGCCGCCAGTCAGAGGGCCGGCGCCGCCAATGACGATGGTCTCGGCCATAGCAGAGGAGGTAATCAGCAGAACCATCATCACCGCAATAAACATAGAGAGCAAACGAGTTTTCTTCATAGTCATAACCTCCTTAAAGGATCCGCCCCATATGGGGGGATAAGATGGACAATATAATAGTCAAATTCCCATCTTGATGCAAGCCTTTTTTTGTTTATTTATTGTATATATTCGCATAGAATCGCATGTATACGCATAATGGCGGCTTTCTTACTGTTTTCTACATGCTGGGTTCGCCGCCTTTTTGCTTGCGCTCAAAAGCGGGCTGTGTTACAATGCCGATGGGTCTTAAATCGCAGAGGAGAGCTTGAAAAAGTGAGCAGATATACGATTGGTTTGGATTATGGCACGCTGTCCGGCCGCGCGGTGCTGGCGGACGCGGCAGACGGCCGCGTGCTTGCAACGGCGGTTTATGAATATCCGCACGCGGTGATGGATCGCACCTTACCCTCCGGCGCGACTTTGCCTGCCGATTGGGCGCTGCAGCATCCGGCCGATTATGAGCAGGCGCTATTGCATATCATTCCGCAGGTGCTTGCGGAATCGGGCGTAAGAGCGGAGGACGTCATCGGCGTCGGCGTGGATTTTACCGCCTCTACCGCCATGCCGGTGAATGCTGAAGGCACGCCGCTGTGTTTGCTGCCGCAGTATGAGAACCGGCCACACGCTTATGTAAAGCTGTGGAAGCATCACGCCGCCCAGCGCTATGCCAGCGAGATGACCCGCATCGCGCGTCAGCGCGGCGAGGGCTGGCTGGACGTGTACGGCGGCAAGGTATCCAGCGAGTGGTCGCTTCCCAAACTCTGGCAGGTGCTGGATGAAGATCCCGAAATCTATCATGCCATGGACGAGTGGATGGAGGCGGGGGATTATCTGGTTTATCTGCTTACAGGTCGCCGCTCCCGCAGCGGCAGCATCGCCGGATATAAGGCCTTCTATAATAAAGAAAATAACGCATACCCGCCGCAGGATTATTTCGCAGCCCTGGATGAGCGTCTGCGCACGGTGATGCAGGATAAATTCAAAACGCCCGTATCGCCGCTTGGCGCGTGCGCGGGCGGTGTATCGGAGACCATGGCGCGCAGGCTGGGACTGATTGCCGGCACGCCGGTGGCTGTTGCGCATATTGACGCGCATGTAGGCGCGGCGGCGGTGGGTATTACCCGCCCAGGGCAAATGCTGGCCATCCTGGGTACTTCCACCTGTCATTTGTGCCTGGGAGAGAAGGAGCGCGCCGTGCCTGGCATCTGCGGCGCGGTGGCGGACGGCATCCTGCCCGGCAGCTATGGCTATGAAGCCGGGCAAAGCTGCGTAGGCGACGGCTTTGCGTGGTTTACCCATCAGATGGTGCCTGAAAAGTATTATAATGAAGCGAAATCGCGCGGCATGCATATCCAGCAGTATCTGACCAGCCTTGCCCAGAACCTGCGCCCCGGCGAGAGCGGGCTGATGATACTGGATTGGTGGAACGGCAACCGCAGCATCCTGACCGATTACGATTTGCAGGGGCTCATGCTGGGCATGACGCTGCAAACCCGCCCGGAGGAGATCTATCGCGCGATGATCGAGGCCACGGCATTTGGCACGCGCATGATCGTGGACAACTTCCGCGCGCATGGCGTGGCGGTGGAGGACTTCTTTGCCACCGGCGGCATCAGCCGCAAAAACGGTATGGCGATGCAAATTTATGCAGATGTGCTGCATATGCCCGTGCGCGTGGCCGATACCGATCAGGGCCCGGCGCTGGGCAGCGCTATCTTCGCCGCGGCGGCTGCCGGCAGCGCGCGCGGCGGCTATGATACGGTGGCGCAGGCGGTGGCGCATATGGGCAGCGCACGCTATACCGTCTATCACCCGGATGCAGGCAGCGCGGAGATTTACGATCGGCTGTATGCGGAATATGCTTGCCTGCACGACTACTTTGGCCGTGGGGAAAACGATGTGATGAAGCGCCTTAAGCGCATCCGCGAGGGCACGCTGAAGCAGCATTGAACCAACGGGGGCTTCGGCATGGGCTGAAACCCCCGCGTTTTGAGCTTGTTACGCGCATAACAAAGGAGGCTTTGGACGTGACCATCAAGGAAATCGCCAATTCCATGGGCGTATCCACCGCGACGGTATCCAACGTGATTCATGGGCACCTGGAAAAAATGTCGCCCGAGACGGCGCAAATGATCCGCAAAAAGCTGGAGGAATATCATTACGTTCCCAATATGGGGGCGCGCATGCTTGCCAAGGGCGACAGCGAAATCGTGGGAGTGATTACCAATTATCCCAACCGAGAAGAAAAATTCGCCCTGCAGGATCCCTTTGTCAGCGAGATGATCGCCGCGCTGGAAAACGCCATCCGCGCCAACGGCTATTACACCATGCTGCACGCCGCGCAGACGGCAGCCGAAATCCATCGTATCTCCCAAACCTGGAACGCCGTGGGGCTGATTGTGATGGGTCTGCAGGCCAACCAGTGCCGTGAGCTGATGCAGGTGACGCGCAAGCCCATTGTGTTTGTCGATTGCTATTTTGATCAGGGCGAACGCTACAATAATGTGGGCCTGGACGATGAGGGCGGCATGCGCCAGATGACGGAACACCTGCTCAAGTTGGGGCATCGAAACATGCTGTTTGTAGGCGATCAGCCTGTGCTGTGGGGCGTGGACGCACGGCGCTTGCGGGGACACCAGCAGGCGCTGGAGGCGGCGGGGCTTGCCTGGCAGGAGACGCACTATTTCTGCGTATCCAAGGATCGCAAGCGCCGCGGCGAGGATTATCAGCGCATGCTGGAATATGTTCGCATGCTGGGCTGCACCGTCTGCCTGTTCATATCGGATTACTATGCAGTTGAAGCCATCGATTTTCTGCTGGATCAGGGCGTTCGCGTGCCGGAGGATATTTCCATCACCGGCTTTGACGATAACATCCTGTCCCGCGTAATTCGCCCGCGGCTGACCACCGTGCATCAAAATGTCACCCGAAAGGCGCAGACGGCCCTGCATGCGCTGTTTGATATTCTGGATAAAACGGCAAAAGAGCCGGTATCCCTTGTGCTGCCTACCCGCATTATCCGCGGAAGCAGCGTGAAGGATCTGCGCTTAAATAGGACAATGCATACAAATTTGACGGAATAGATTATAACATTTTATAAGTTATGCGCATAACATATGGACTGATTTCGGCCGATCTGCTATTCTTTTCCTGGAGCGTGAACGTAAGCATGAAAAAGAAAACCGATCGGCTTTGCCTTTTGCTGATGCTGCTGATCCTGTGCTGCTGCGCTGGCGCGAGGGGAGAAGAAACGATGAATTGCTATACCGATAAAAGCATGTACGCGCCGGGCGAGACGATCTGCCTGCGGGCGGTGGAAATGCCGCCGCAGACGCAGTGGCTGCGCCTGACGGTTTTTCATCTGGAACAAACGGTGCTGACGCAGACCCTGCCTACGCAGGAGAAAATCTCCCTGTCCCTGCCGGAGGAGGACGGCGCGGGGTATCTGGTGCGCGTGCAGGCGCTGGACGCGCGGCAAAACGTGCTTGCCTGCGCCGATACGGCTGTGGACGTTTCATCCAGCTGGACGAAATTTCCCCGCTATGGCTATGTGTGGGATTTTACGCAGATTGCCGATGCGCCGGGCAAGATCGCTGCGATGGCGCGCTATCATATCAACGGCGTGCAGTTTTACGACTGGCAGTATCGCCATCATCAGCCGGTGGCCGATGATCTGTCCGCCTGGCAGGATTGGTCGGGCAGGATGATTTACGGCGATACTGTGCGCGCCTATCTGGAGGCCGCCCACGCGCGCGGCATGGCCTGCATGGCGTACAACATGATCTATGCCGCCAACCAGACCTATCTAACCGACGGCTCGGGCGTAAGCCCGGAGTGGCGGCTGGTGAAGGCAGGCGGGCAGAATTTTACCTGCGATATGGATGCCAAGCGCGGCCCCGTGGGCGTGCTGCAATACTTTAACCCGCTCAATGCAGAATGGCAAAAATACATCTTCGCCCAGGAAAACAAGACGTTTGAAGCCTTTGCCTTTGACGGCTGGCATGGCGATACCATCGGCGAAAACGGCCCGATGCGAGCCGCGGACGGCGGCCCGCTGGGCTATGATGAAAACGGTAGTCCTATCCATCTGGTCAAGGATTGCTACACCCAGTTTTTAAACGCCGCCAAGGCGGCCATCGCCCCCAAATACCTGGCATTCAACCCTGTCGGCGCGCAGGGCATTGAAAATGTGAACGTCAGCGATGTGGATGTGCTGTATACGGAGTTCTGGCCCTGGGATAAGGACAGCGACGGCCTTGCCTACGATAGCTATTACAGCATCCATAAGGCGATCCTCAATGCCTGTGAGCAAAGCGGCGGAAAGGCGCTGATCGTGGCGGCGTATGTGAACTACCGCAATCCCAAAAGCCGCTTTAATCCCGCCGCTGTGCGGCTGCTGGATAGTGTGGTGTTCGCTTCCGGCGGCGCGCGCATTGAGTTGGGCAATGGCGACAACATGCTGTCGGATGAGTATTTTCCCGCCGATACGAAAAAGCGCATGAAGGGCGAGCTGCCCGGCGATGTGCAGCGGCTGTACGATTTTCTGGTGGCCTATGAAAACCTGCTGCGCGACGGCCAGCGGCCTATATCGCGCGATGTGCAGCTGGATAACGCGCCGGTCAGCGCGGACGGCAGGGAGAACACCGTCTGGTGCTTTGCCAAGGCGGATGATCAGGGCGAAATCTATCATTTTATTAACCTGATGGGCACGGATACGGGCTGGCGCGATGAAAAGCAGCTTAAGAAGGAACCAGCCGAGCTGGCTCCGGCGCGCACACGCCTGTATACCGATTATCCCGCGCGGGCGGTTTATCTGGCTTCGCCTGATGGCGCGGATATCGCCCCGGTCTCGCTGCCCTTTACGGCAGGGCAGGACGAGGCGGGCCGCTATATCGAGTTTACCCAGCCCGCGCTTGCCTACTGGAACATGATTTTTCTGCGCTGATGCGCATGAAATAAAAAAGGAGGAATCCCTATGAAAAAGCTGTTTGCTCTGCTGCTTGCCCTGGCGCTGACGCTGGGCGCCTGCACCGTTGCCGTCGCGGAGGAGCCGGTGACCATCACCTTCTGGCACACCTATGGCGACGCTGAAACGCCGGTGATCAACGATGTGATCATCCCCATGTTTGAGGCCGCCAACCCCGGCATCAAGGTGGAAGCCATCCGCCAGAGCGGCGATTTCAATCAGATGCTGGTAACGGCTCTGGGCACGGGCATGGTGCCCGACGTCGCCCGCGTGGATATCACCAAGACCAGCGCTTACGCCAAACTTGGCGGCATCGTGGCCATGGATGAAATCGAAGGCTTCGCCGCCCTGAAGGACGCTGTGCTGGAAGGCCCCCTGTCCACCAACCTGTGGAACGGCCATTATTACGGCCTGCCCCTGAACACCAACTGCAAGGCCGCCGTGGTCAACCTGAACGTCCTCAAGACGCTGGGCTTTGACGCGGCTCCCGCTACGATGGAAGAGTTTGTGGCTGCCTGCAAGGAAAAGGCTGCCGGTCAGTATAAGCTGAACGTATCCGGCCTGGGCGATTGGGATCTGTTCCCCTATTTCTGGCTGTTCGGCGGCGTGGTCACGGATGAGGGCTTCACCAAGGCCAGCGGCTATATGGACAGCGCTGAGAGCGTTGCGGCCATCAACACCATGCTGCAGCTGCATCAGGACGGCGTTTTCACCATCCGTGATGTGGACGGCACCGCCGACGCCTGGGCGGGCATCAACGACGAATACGCCATGTTCTTTGAAGGCCCCTGGGCTCCATTCAATGAGGAAAACGGCATCGTGCCCGCGCTGATTCCCACCTGGAACGGCAAGAGCGCTTCCGTCGTGGGCGGCGAGAACATCGTGATCTTCTCCGGTAGCCAGAAGCAGGAGGCCGCCTTCCAGTTTGTGCAGTTCATGCTCAGCGAGGAAGTGCAGCTGGAGCTGCTCAAGGTTGGCGTAATCCCCACCCTGAAGGCCTGCGTTGACAGCGAAGCCGTACAGGCCGATCCCAAGTGGAGCGTGTACATGAAGCAGCTGGAAAGCGCACAGAGCCGCATCCCCACCCCGCAGGCCTCCACCGTGGAGCAGCTGTGGCAGGACGCGATGACCGAAATCTTCATCGAGGGCGCGGACGTGCAGTCCACCCTGACCAGCTACGCCGCCGAGATTGACGCGGAGCTTGCCAAGTAAGTATCCCTGCCCCGTCCGCAGGCCCAAGCGCCGGCGGGCGGGGCTTCCCATACCTTCCCCGCCCCTGCATATAAGGAGGAAAAAGCCATGATTCCAGCAAGCTTTGATCCGCAGGCCGCACTGAAAAATGAAAAACGGCTGCGCCTTCGCCAGCGCACGCGCAACCTGCTTCCGGCTGCGCCCTTTGTGCTGCCGGGGCTGATCCTGGCCTGCGTGTTCGTGGTGTATCCCATGCTGTTCAATATCCGCATCAGCTTTTCGGATTATCAGATTGTGCAGCGCACGATGACGTGGGTGGGGCTGGATAACTACGTTGCCCTGTTTACCGAGCGGGGCGACAGGCTGCTGCTGGCCATCCGCAATAATTTTCTGTACGCCTTTGTTACTACGCCCTTTATCATGCTCTTCGGGCTGATTTTTGCGGTGATGGTCAATTCGCTCAAGCGCAGCCAGCTGTTTTTCCGCACCTGCTTTTATTTGCCGGTGATTACCAGCTGGGTAATCGTGGGCAACGTGTTTGCCTATATGTTCAATGCCGGCGGCGCGGGCCTGGTGAACTACCTGCTCAAGGATGTGCTGGGCTTGCTGCCCGCTTATGTGCCCTGGCTCAACCGCACCTGGACGGCCAATCTGGTGATCTGGCTGCTGGGCATCTGGAAAAATATCGGCTGGGCAATGGTGATTTACCTGGCCGGATTGCAGGGCATTTCCAATGATCTTTACGAGGCCAGCATGCTGGACGGCGCAAGCCGGGTGCAGCAGTTCTGGCGCATCACCGTGCCGCTGCTCAAGAGCACCACGTTCTATGTGCTGGTCAATATGGTGATCGGCTCCTTTGGCGTGTTCATTCAGGTGATGATGCTTACCAGCGGCAATCCCCGCGGCACCACAAGCGTGCTGCAATATCTGCTCTATGATAAGTCCTTCAATCTATTTCAGTTTGGCCAGGGCGCTGCCATCGGCATGATCACGGCGCTGCTGGTGCTGCTTACCACGATGGTACTCAATCAGGTATTTCATACGGAAGGGGGAAAGGCCGAATGAAAACGCTGGGAAAAACGCTGTTCTGGCTTGTGCTGATCGTCAGCGTGATCGTTTTTATCCTGCCCTTCTGGTTTATGCTGTGCAATTCCTTTGAGGAGTTCAGCTATGTGCTGCCCATCCCGCCCCATCTGGTGCCCTCGCGCATCAGCTTTGCGGCTTACGAGCATGTGCTGTCGCAGTCTGATCTGCCGCGCGCAGCTTATAACAGTGTGGTTATCACCCTGCTGACGGCCTGCTTTACGGTACTGATCGCGTCGCTTTCAGCCTATGGCTTTGCGCGCATTGATTTTCTGGGCCGCGAGGTGCTATTCCGCATTTATCTGTTTACATTGATGCTGCCCGGCTTCCTGGGCATCATTCCGCAGTTTCTGGTGCTGCAGGGCATCGGCACGGCGAAGAACGGGCTGATCGGCACCAAAGCCGGATTGATCCTCTTGTATGTAGGCGCGGGCATCTGCGGCAATACGTTTTTCCTGCGCGGCCACATGGCGGCGTTGCCCAAGGAGCTGGAGGAAGCGGTCAAAATTGACGGCGGCGGCCATATGACCACCTTCTTCCGCGTGATGCTGCCTCTGGCGCTGCCCTCCATCGGCACGCTGGCCATCTTCTGCCTGCAGGGAACATGGGAGGAGTTTTTCTCCGCCAAGGTCATCTTGGGCGCTGTGGCCAATCAGATTACGCTGCCGGTGATGATTCAATCCCTCAAGGGCGCGCACGCTACGCGTTGGGAGTGGATTTTCTCTGCTTCTATTCTAGCGCAGATTCCCATGATTCTGCTGTTCGCCGTTTTCCAGAAGCGCTTCGTTGTTTCCGGGCTGTCGGACGGCTCCGTCAAGGCGTAAGAAGAGGAAATAAAAATGAACTATCAGGTAACCGGCAACGAATACATC